>WOYI011118856.1_pt1 | contig 17765 bp, 14 predicted proteins | sample 6423411 | NCBI WGS metagenome assembly WOYI01 (sample SAMN13441803, study PRJNA592873) | oil field metagenome | biome: oil field; feature: oil-well bore; material: oil-contaminated soil; isolation source: oil-contaminated soil from oil-well borehole | place: Germany: Wietze | collected 2016-10-18 ...
ATATGATGACCAGCTTCATGAAACAAATGATCCCTTTGTAGAATATATCTTATTCTATAGAAGACGTCTTCATCAGAATAAAAGCAAAGCTGACCACACTGATAACCGAGAAATTCTCAGGCCAGCGCCCTTCCCGCAATGGGCAAGAGAGGCGCCAAGCTGATGCAGATTAGATCCAATTGAATCATCGATCCAAGATGGATCTCGCCACAGTAAACCTTAGGATGATGCCGGTGGCGCAACTGGTGCCGCTGGCTCTGATACTGACAGTGCTGGCTCAGTTCTGATCTCCGTCTTTCGTACCTCTACCCTTCTCAAGGGGTAGATCACCTTGGCTTCCTTATAAATGTCCAGAGAGATCTTTCCACCCACCACATCCTGGATCAGCTGATTTAAGTCCAGGTTCTTCGACCGCTCCAAGACGACGCTCTTTGATAGATCCCTGATGCACTTGACCTGGTTTGCCCGCGCCCTTTTAACTGTAAAGCAGCTGGGCTTGATCCTGACGGTGTAGCCGTCGGTAGTGGTTACATCTACGATGGAATCAATGCGAGAGGTTCTTCTCTTGACCAGAGAGCGCACATAGTCTGTGGTCATCTCATGGCCCAGGAACTTCGTATATGCCGAGTCACCGGCTACACGGTCAACTCTGAACTTTAGCTTGGTATTCTGCTTGGAGAAGTTGTTGGTGAGGTCTCCTAAGGTGGTCTCGATGATCCTTCCCACAATCCTCTCGGGATCGTTGGCGATCGTCTCTCCAAAGGGAACCCTTCCGAACATCTCCGGACTTACAACCTTATACCACTGTTTGGCCTTTCTGCTATCAGCCTTTCTCTGCGATCTTCTAGCCAATAAACATCCTCCGAGATAATATTAATCCGAACTCCGTTCAAGCTCACTGTATTTAAACCGATCGCCCAAAACAGGCATGATCCTTACGAAGGCGGTCTTCGTAGCGGAACCTTTCCATTTCGGTATCGCCTTTGTGATGCGATTCCGCTGCGGTCTTTCACTCTGTGATCTTGATTGGGAATGATCTTCTTTCCAGAGGGATATTCTCCCACTGCCTTTTGTGAACCATGGTTATCTCTGTCCTTCCTGCCTTGATCGGGACAAAGGTTAATGTCTCTGTTCCGCCGGATCCAATCGATTCTCCATCGGATTCTCTGAATTCCTTTTTCTTCAGCTCAAGAAAGGCTCTGTCGAATGTTGCCTCCCATACATAACCGGTAGTGGGATTCGATTCGAGCGATAAGGTGAACTCCACGTTCAAGCTCGCGTTCATTGGATCACCAATGATAATAGGCGCTAAAAAGGGAAATATCTTTCTATATTATACATAATCAAACTGCCCGGTCTCAATCCATGATCCCTTTATGAGGGTCCACCAATCATCAGCCAGTCCGGTCAGAACATAATCATATGGCAACCATCCATATCCCTCGTCGCCCCATAGCTCTCCCCAGGAGTTTCTTATCATGAGAGCACCGGTGGTCTCGGCACCGCAATTGCTGTTCTTGATCTTCATCTTATCGTCATAGCCCACTGCAATTATAGCATGGCCGCCTTGCACGCTTTCATTGCTGCAGGGATAGGGGATCTTGCCGGTGCTTCCAGCCTGGCTGATCGAGTCGTACACAGTGAATCCGAATATTGATGGAATTCCCGCTGCTATATTCGTCTTGATATTAGACAGAAGCTTGGTGGGGGTGGTTCCGGGCGGATCGAGGTTCACATACTTGAGAGCTTTGTAATTGTCCGCGAAACCGAAGAGGAATGCTGAGGGCTCCTCTTCGAACTTTGATATATCGTATGGCCAGTATCTCTCCGGTGGGACGCCAAATAGCACCATCGCTCCCATAGTCGTCCGGATGTAAGCACCGGTATCTCCAGATTCCTGCATCAAATTTCTCGTCACCTTATAGAGAAACAGCCTCGAGGCATCGATATGCTCTCCGAATGCCCTTCGCTCAAAATACTCAAAGACTCCCACGCCAGCGTTTGCAGTGCATGAGCCCAGGTCGCCTTGATCCTCTATCGGTGGGAACCATTTTTTGAGATCAACCGATGTGGGAAGGGTGGAGACTGCCACTTTGGAAAGCTTAAGAGGGCCGAGGATATCTGCTACCTCCTTTGTCTGGAAGGTATAGTCTCTTAAGTCCGGAAGCTCTGGTCGCCAGCCCATTCCTTTTGTCTTCTCGCCGTTCTTTGATTTCATTCCCAGATCTTTCAAGAGTATCGTCATCATCTCAACCACCGCATAATGATTAAAGTTCTCCGATCCTATCGCGCCGCCCCATAGTCGATTCGATCTGAATATCCGCTCATTTTATCCAATCCCTAAGCCTTTATGGTAATCCTAATACTATTAAAATATTTCTAAGCATATGCACTTCTAAAATAACATGATCTGCGATCATCTACAGTCACAGGATAACTCATGATGCGGATTTATATTGTGCCGTCGAATTCCGGGCTGAGAAATTATATATCGCATCCAGCCATATCATCCATGAATGCAAAAGGATATTGTCATTGAGGTTTGGGAGACGGGCACTGCTGCCGCCAGGGCCTTTGAAATAAGAATAGCAGTGGATGGGGAGGTGGTCATGAACAGAAGGCTCAACCCGGTTGAGGCTCTGGAGGCCAGAGAGATATCCTCCCAGTATGCGTCTTTCTTTTCTAACGGCAAAAAAGGGAAGAATAGCTACCTTCATCTCCTGGGCGAGAGTATCTTCCGCCTATTTTTTCAGCCGGGCTGGCAGGAGCTGGGCCCGAAGATCCCATCTGGGAGACGGCTGATTGTGGTATCGAGCATACCCCAGATCCTGCTGCTCCCCTGGGAGCTTCTCCGCCTTCCGGGTGATGAGGATATGGCCGTTGGCTCATCCCCGGATTTTGCCGTCCTGCGCGTGCCAATGGAAGGTGGCCGGCCCTCCAGCTCATCCCTTCCTGCACCATTTCTCTCTCAGCCCTCTGAACTGAGAAGAGGCCCCTTGAGAATGCTCTTTTTCTCCACCAATATGCAGCATTTTGAGGAGGAGGAGCTGTCCCTTCTCAAGGCGGTGCAGGGATTAGATATCCACCTGGAGATGGGCGAGACCGCCTCCTTCGAGGAGCTGAAAAGCAGCATTGAGTCTTTTCAGCCTCATCTTGTATACCTTTCCGGTGAGGCAAAATTGTCCGGCGAAGTCTCTGGGAGAGAGGCAAGGCTAGCCTTTTTGGATCCTGCGGGCAAACTTGACCTGAGGTCTGCAGAGGAGATAGCTCCCGTTCTGAAGAGTGGCGGGGTTGAGTGCATAATTCTCGGAGGGGGAGGGAATGGCCCTGACCCTGCCAGGGAGCTTCTCTGCCAGAGGCTGGCAGAAGATCTGCTCATGGCTGTAGCCTGGAATGGTACCGTCGCCCCTCAGGAGATCGTTCGCTCTATTTCCCTGGGCGCATCTGTAGATGAAGCCGTATGGAGCACAGAGCAGACGATGCCGAAAGAAGGCCTGGAAGAAAAGGAGGAGAAGAAGGGAGCGATACAGGCCTATCCCTTTATTTATGCCGTCAGAGAGCCAACAGGTCTCTTCGATCCCAATAAGAAGAGAGAGGAGATAAAAACAAGATACCAAGAGCTTCCTCCAATGCCTGGGATGACGGAAGGACATGCCAGGGGTTTTCTTGACAGAAGAAAAGATTTGCTTCGCCTCTATCCCGATTTGAGACAGGGTGCGGTCAACGCTCTGATCATCACTGGCGAGCCCGGCAGAGGGAAGAGCGCTCTTGCCAATCGCCTGGCCAGAATGCTGGCCACATCAGGCTACTTTGTGCTGCCTCTGGGAGGCACTGCCCACAACCCCATAAGCTCTGCCCGACTGATAGAAGCAGCAGGCCTGCAACTGACAGCGGCAGGAGAGTATCAAGGACTGGAGGAGACAAAGAGGCTTTCAGATTCATCGCTCCCGCTTAATGAGAGGCTGGCGGTCTTGATGGAGCTTCTCCGGTCCAACCGCATACTCATATTCTGGGATGACCTCGATCTTGAGGAGAAGACGGGCAGGATCTCGGATCCGCATCTTGGCGAACTTTTCCATCAGATTACAAAAGGCCTGCATTCCAGCCGGGCGATCATCTCCTGCCCGCGGGTTCCTGCGAATGCCTCCATTCTGCCCCGTCTGGCCAGAAACTGGAAGCTGGATCGGCTCTCTCAAGCAGCTTTCCTGAGGTTCATGCTCCTGGACAGAATGATAGCTGATGGCTACCGCAAAGGCGAGGTCGCATTCGATGCCCTATCGGACCTCTATTCCCTCTACGAGAGAGATCCGTCTAAATTAGAGCAGATCCGCAGCGCTCTGGCCAGAGGTCTGCCAAACGATGGCGATCCTCTGGCCAGGCTCGTCGAGTGCCTCAGCCCCGAGTCTCTCCTGGCCCTCCAATGCATAGCGGTCTACGATGTGGCCATGAGCCCGGCGGGCTTTGCCGCCGCAGCCGGGACCGATCTGGAGAGCATAGCTGAGAGCCTGTCCCTCTGGGAGGAGCTGTCGATCTGCTATAAGACCGGCAATCTGTGGGCGGTTCATTCCTCCGCTCGCCCCATGCTTCGAGAGGGATTAAGCCCGGATGAGAGAAGAGAGGCTCATAAGAGGGCAGGCCGATTTCTGGAGGATATGGCGGAATCGGGCCGCTCTCCAGAGCTTTTCTTGTTCCGTCTGGACGGCCTCTTAGAGGCGCGGGGGCACTATCTGGAGGCCGGCGATCTGGCTGAGGCGAGGAGGGTGACCGCCAGGATCAGCAGCTACCTGGATCGGCGGGGATACTACACCGAGCTGATCAGGCTGAACAGGGAGATACTGGAGCTGGAGCCGGACAAAGATTCAATGAATTGGATCGCCCAGGCCTATGCTCATCAGATGGATCTTGAGAATGCTGCCCAGTGGTACAAAAAGGCCCTGGATATGGCTCCGGATGCCATCAGCTATCAGGGGCTGGGAATGATCCGGCTTGACCAGGGCGAGCATGATCAGGCTGAGGAGAGCTTAGAGAAAGCTCTGCAGATACATCTTGACCAAAAGGACCTGCGGGGAGAGGCTGCAGTTCTGCAGGCTCTGGCCTCCATTGATATGATGCAAGGCCACAGGGATTCCGCCCGGCCCAGGCTGGCCCGATCCCTGGAGCTGGCCAGAGAGGCAAAAGATCGAGCAGGTGAGGCGGTACTGCTCTTCAATCTGGCAGATGTTGACCGGGAGAGGGGAGAGCTTGCTCGGGCAACAGAGGAGCTTATTGAGGCCCTGGCCATCACCAGGGATCTGGGCGACCGCAAAGGGATGGCCGCCAGCCTGCACGGACTGGGAATGATCAGCTCTCAGGCCGGGGAGAAGGAGAAGGCTGCGGAGCATTTCCTGGAGGCTTTGCAGGTCTATCAGGAACTGAAAGATCAGCCGGGCGAGGCAGGCGCGCTCTTTCAGCTCGGCGCCCTGGCGGTGCAGATGGACCGGGTCCAGGATGGGCTCCGCCTGATGGCCCTCTCTGCGGTGGTCTTGAGAAGCATCAATAGCGATGAGGTCAAGAGCATCGAGCCGGTGGTGGAGCGGCTGGCCTCGCAGCTCAACTACAGCCAAGAGCAGTTCATGGCCATGCTGCAGGAGGTCATGCATAGCTATGTTAAAGACAGGGGCATGGGGCTGGTGAAGAAGGCTTGGAGGAAGTAGAGCAGTTTGCTCGCCAAGACTCAACGATCCCGATAATTAAAATAGATAATTAATTATAAAAATATAAGTGGAGATGTGACTAACTTGTATAGCCCATCTCCTTGGCCCTAGCAATAGCCGCATCCGCGTCAGAGTTGCGATCAAGAGCCTTCAATGCGAGGCCTTTTTTATACCAGATTTTTGGAAACATCGGGTCAATCTGTATGGCGCGATCATATTCCGCTAGGGCATCTTCATACTTGCCCATGGTCATGAGGACATCCCCCTTGTTCTGCATGGCTACAGAATAATCAGGAGATATCTCTATCGCCTTGTCAAAGGCATTGAGTGCATCATCGTATTTATCCATATTAGCGAGAACTATGCCCTTTCCCGTCCAGGCCTTAGATGTTGATATTCCTGCCAGATAATCTTTGGAGGGTTGAGCTACCTCAATGGCTTTGTCGTAAGCTTCAAGGGCTTCGCTATACATTTCTAATTTGTTGAGGACATAGCCTTTGCTCGACCAGGCGTTGGAATCATTTGAATTAGCTTGGGTGGTTTCGTTTAGGATCTTTAGCGATCTCTCATAGTCTTTAACAGCTTCATCAGATCTTCCTGTATTATCAAGGGCATCGCCTCGGCCTATCCAATTACTGATCTTATCCGGTTCAGTCTGAATTGCCATGTCGTATGATTCTACAGATTCGTTGTATCTACCTAATTCTGCAAAAAGGAAACCCTGTGCGCTCCAGATATCCAACTCCAGGGGATTTAGCTCTATAGCCATGCGATTCGCCTCTATGGCCTCTGGGAACTTCCCCATCTCTTGGAGAGCAATGGCCTTGCCGCGCCATGCAGCTACCTGCTCCTGGCTTGAATTGGCGATCTTGATGGCATTATCGAAGGCGATAATACTCTCATTTAAGGATTGCTCTCCCAAAAGCACCTGGCCTTTATCTATCCAGTACTCTGGTGTGTTCTGCTGGGCCATTGCGATTGTGCAGATCATGGCCAATGCCATTATGGTCTTAATCCAAATGTTGATCCTCACAGTTGATACCGATCTATTTTTTTTGATCATTTAAACACATCTCCTTCTAAGGTACGTCCTAACGACAATAGGACTGAAATACGACATTTATCGAATATAAACTTTCGCACTCTTTTCAGAGATTACCAAATAGGGGACTCAGGCATCCATGTAAAACCGCAAGGAGCCTAAAAGGCGCTCCAAAAACGCGGCAAATCAACCGCTGATTGACGATAAAGAAAGTACGCCCGGCCCGCGTTCCGCCGTCTATCCGCCCTCACCGCAGCCACCCCGTCTACCCTGCAGGCGGTGATCTTCTCTGCAAGCTTTGCCAGGACCGCTTTTCTCATCCCACCCACGAACTTGATGGAACCCACGACGAGATGTCCTCCCCCTGAAACCCCGCCGTTGTGGATCTCCTCCATCAATTCCCGGACCATCTGGGTAGTGTTCATCCTCACTCCCCGGCTGCGCAGCACTGCAAACACCGCTATGTCAAAGACAAAGGGAGGAGGCTGCTAGACAGGACTATTGGTGGATAAAGGAAAATCAGAAAAGATGAGGATGATATTGATGTTCAGGGGATGAAGAAGGTCACATTGCCTCAGCACCCAATGCCTGAGCCTTCAGGGGAACCTCATCCACCGAGCAGGCGGCGATCTTCTCTGCCAGCTTCGCCAAAACCTCTTTTCTCATCCCGCCCACGAACTTGATGGAACCAACGACGAGATGACCTCCTCCTGAGACCCCTCCATTGGGGATCTCCTCCATCAATTCCCGGACCATCTGGGGGATGTTCATCCTCACTCCCCGGCTGCGCAGCACTGCAAAATCCGGGCCGTAGCCGATAGTGACCACCGGCTTTCCATCATATTTCTGGCATAGTCGGTCGTGCACCTCGCCTGAGGTCTTGCCGGGCGGGGGGAAGGTGAACTTATGTGCGAAGTTCTCCACATCCAGGACGTTCATGATGATGCCGTTGGGAAGCTTTGTACTCTTAACATTGCCCATGCTCGCTCGAAGCTGCTCGTCTATGGCGGCATTGGCCTGCTCGCAGAGAAGCTCGACGATCTTCTGGTGGCGGTCAAGCCTTCCCAGGCACAGGATGTCGTTTATCAGCCCCCGTCCATCGTTGAAGCGCTGCCAGAAGGCCTCATAGTCCAAAGCGAGGGCGATCTTTTTCAGGTCATCTCTCGGGAACCTGTCCTCTACCAGACGGATGTATAGATCAGCCTCCGGGGCCTCGCTGCGGTCACCCACCGCGGATACAGCCGGAAAATGACGGATCTTGTTCTCGACCTCGGGATGGATCATGCGGGCGATCTCCGTGGCCAGCATGCCCGTGGTCAGGCCGAAGTCCCCTCCGGCGTGGGCGGGATTGACATGGGCCACCAGGAACTGGTCTACGATCTTGTGGGGATGGTGATGGTCAACCACCAGCATCTCCAGGCCGTAAACCTGGGCCTGGCGCATGGCGGGAACATCCTCCTCGGTAGAGCCGTTGTCCATCAGGACGATTAAAGGCATCTTCTGACCGTGCCGGCTCTGATCCTCCAGGGCAAATGTCAGGTCCTTGGTCACATCCTCCAGCTCGTAGAACGGGGCTTTGCTGGGGGCGCGGCGGTAGTTGTGGTACTCGGCATCCGGGCCGCTGACCTCGGCAATCAATGGGAGAACGGCCATCTCAATGGCCACTGCAGCGGAAATGCCATCAGCGTCGGCATGATGGCGGACCACAATGGGCCGGGACTTGAGGACGGCGCGGCGGATCTCTTTGGCCACCGCCTTCATCGCCGGACGCAGGCGGTCCATGATCTCGCTTTTGACCAAAAACTCCGTCTGGGCAGGCTCGGCCCGAAGGTCAATGGCCTTCTCTATCTGGTCTTTAACTACCGAGGCATCGCCTCCCCAGAGGCGTTTCATGGATTTTATCTCCACCTGAACCTGATTGTTGCGCAGCGTCACCTCGCCGATGACCCGGACCATCATATCGCTATCAATATCAGCGTACGCTCGCACTCCGGCCCGCTCGAAGGCAGCGCAGAAGACCAGGCCGCTGTCGTCTGCCAGGGTGAAGATGGTCGGACCGCCTGTCTGCTTGACCTGGATCACCTCTCCCTTGATCATGACCGTCTTGCCCACCTGGCTGTGCAGATCAGATGCCTTGGATAGAGGAAGGTCCTTTTCCACTTCGACGGTGTTGTACTCCTTCAGCTCAGCCGGCTCAAGCTCTATGTTGCCATTGGGCAGGATGTTTCTCACCGTCACCATGATGGCGTCGCCAGCCTCCGGCCGGCTCTTGAGATATTTGTTGTGGGCCAGGCCGCGCACAGAATCGGATAGATCGACAAAAGCCCCGAAGTTAGCCAGACCGGAGACCTTGCCCTGGTAGATCTCCCCCACGGAGATATCTCTGATGTCGCAGGCTGGATCGAGGATGTGGACCAGCGGCTTTTTGGCGCAACGCTCGCACAGCTCCTTTTTGCTGTTCAGCTTTGTCTTGCAGACCACGCACAGGTATTCCCGGCCAAGGCCATGGCAATCAGAACAGATCTCGGTGATCGGAATCTTGCCGCTACCCTGACAGACGCTGCATTTTGCCGAGCCGCTCTCGATCAGAGACTTCATGTCCTTATCTGATGTCTCTCCCAGGGAAATGGACTCGGTCGTTCCCTTGCCATTGCAGTTGGGGCAGGGCTTCTCTCCAACCGTGAGCACTCCACGGCCCTGGCATCTCTCACACTGATTCATCGCTGTCCGGATGTTTTGGAGGAATTTATAGCTTCGGGATGATCCCGGTTTCGGGCACGAGATAGCAGGATCCTGGAAGGCTCTAAATAAGGGAGACCATATTCTTTTGGCCCGTGCGAGCAGTGGTTTTGCGTCTGGGGCATAGACCGGAGAGGGATAAGAGGATCACCACCCATGTGGGCCTGGTCGCCCGGGCTTTTGGAGCGGAGGGGATGCTTCTTTGCGGTCGCGATGCCCATGTGGAGGAGAGCCTGAATGATGCAGCCAGGCGGTGGGGAGGGGACTTCCGTCTCACCCCGGATGCGTCATGGAAGGGGGAGATCGTGCGCTGGAAGGAAAGCGGTGGTCAGGTGGTTCACCTCACCATGTACGGCTCGAATCTGCCCGATGTGATCGATGAGATCCGCAAGAGCGAGGATATACTGATCGTGGTGGGGGCGGAGAAGGTTCCGGCAGAGGTGTACCAGTTGGCGGACTGGAATGTGGCCGTGGGCAACCAGCCCCATTCCGAGGTGGCGGCTTTGGCCGTTTTCCTGGACCGGCTCTTTTTGGGCCGGGAGCTGTGCAGGGAGTTTGAGGGGGGGCTGAAGATAGTGCCCTCCTCTCGGGGGAAGGAGGTCATCTATCCGGAGTACGGCTCGAAGGAGGAGGAAGAGGATAGGGACGATGATGACGGGACCGCCCCTGGCGAGGCCGCTAGCCTCCTTTCATGGTGATAACGATCTTATGAGAGTCAGATAGGATGAAGCTTCTGATAATTGGAATCAACATTCGGCATATTGCCTGCTCCGCCAGCCGGACAGGGCATGAGGTTTATGCCGTCGATGGCTACTGCGACCTGGACCTGGAGAGCTGTGCTGAGGATATGGCGCTCTTGTCCAGGGATGGGATGGATGATCCCGGTGGTGCGGACAGAATCGATGAGTTGATCTCCGAGCACGTCGAGAGAGTCCGTCCCGATGCTGTCGTCCTGGGACCGGGACTTGAGGAGGCCAGGGTCAAAGGGTTGCCGGTGCTCAACAATCCTGCCGAGAAGACCGCCAGGATCTCAGATAAGCTCTATCAGGCCCGCTGGTTGGAGAAGAATGGCTTTCCCTTCATCAGGACGGAAACCTCGGCGGAGGACCTGAACTTTCCGGTCATGGTAAAGCCCAGGAAGGGGGCAGGCGGGGTGGGCTGCAGAATCGCAGAGGACAGCTCAAGGCTAGAATGGGAAGAGGGGTTGATCGCCCAGGAGGTCGTGTCCGGCCGGGCGGTGAGCGTCTCGGTCATCGGCGACGGGAAAGATGCGCGCGCGCTGGCGGCAAACGATCAGCTGATCGGGGAGAGCTGGACGGGTGCCAAGGGCTTTCGCTATTGCGGCAATATCACCCCTCTGGAGCCGTTGCCCAAGAGCGATATAGCGAACATGGCGGAGAGGATTGTTGCGCGACTGGGCCTCTTGGGAAGCAATGGGATCGACTTCCTTCTCACTGAGGAGGGGGCGGTAGTGGTGGAGGTCAACTGTCGCTTCCAGGGGAGCCTGGACACAGTGGAGTGTGCCACTGGCGTTAATGTATTCGAGGCTCATCTGAACTCCTTTCGGGGATTGCTTCCCTCAAGGCCAGCCATCAAGTGCTCTGCCGGGAGGGCGATAATCTATGCACCACGCTCCACGGAGATAAAAGAGAGCCTGCTCTTTCCCTGGACGGCGGATGTCCCCCGTCCTGGCTCGAGAATTGAAAGAGACGATCCGATTCTCTCCATCCTGGCAAAGGGGTCGAATAGAGGGGAAGTCCTCGCCCGGCTGAAAGATAGAGCAACATTGATACGGGAATTGACCACTTGTTCATCTCGCAGATAGCACTAAAATAGAGACTTTTTTCTCTGACATCAAACAGCATCATCATTCAGGCCGAGAAAATAAGGCTCTTCGCTGAATTATGTGGGTGAGGTCCGGCAGAGAATATAGCCTCTATTACTCTGCGTCACTACATGAAAAAATCTTAAAGCATACTGGTTTTTCATGCTTTGGGCATGATCCCCGCCTGAGGATCATGGGCTCTTTGTGGTTGGGTCATTGCATCGCATTTCACCACAAAAGCGAGAAGATACAGAGAATTTGCGATTCAAGTTCATATATACTAAATACGCAAAAGACATTTTATGGGGCCACGGCGATTTGAACGCCGGTCACAGGACCCCCAGTCCTGTAGGATACCAGGCTACCCTATGGCCCCGCGCAGCGTTCGTTAGGATGCAGAAGTGGCATATAAGGGTTTCCCACTGAATGAGATCCGGCTCCATCCCTGCGAAATATCGGCTGCATGCTCCCTCTGGCCCGAACTCATATAAGGCTCCGGATTTTAGCCCTGCCCTCTCCGCCAGGCCTGCATGAGCAATTGTTCAGCCGTTTTTCACTCCCACATACATCATCCAGATCCCGACCACCACGGTGAATCCGAATAGCACCAGGCTCTCGATTGCGAATCCATTGGGCAGATCAAAGAGGACCACAGTCCCCATTATGGCTGTGCCCGCACCAATGCTCACTACCCCCAGCCTCGCCGAGAAGGGATAGATCAGAAATCCAAGGCCTATCAGGGCGGCAGCGATCAAGAGTGGAGTTGAAAATAGGGGAATGGATATGTCCATATCCTGCAGTCCCCCAGCAGCGTACTTATAGTTTCTCGTTTGAGTTCGCCATCTATTTACCCTCAGCTCTCAATAGAAAAATGGATGAAGCGCATTTACATGGACCATTCCGCCACCACCCCAGTGGCGCCAGAGGTGCTGGCAGCCATGCTGCCCTATTTTGGGGAGAAATTCGGCAATGCCTCCAGCCTGCACCGATCAGGCCGGGAGGCCAAGGAGGCTTTGGAGGACTCAAGGGAGAAGGTAGCAGCCCTGCTTGGGGCGAGAGCTGAGGAGATCATCTTCACCTCCGGGGGAACGGAGTCAGATAACCTGGCTCTTAAGGGCATAGCCCGCAAAAATCAAAAGCATGGAAAGCATATCATCACCACCCAAATCGAGCATCCTGCAATCCTGGAGACCTGCCGGGCCCTGGAAAAAGATGGATTTGAGGTTACCTACCTGCCCGTAACCGGAGATGGGCTTGTCGAGCTCTCCACTCTGGAGGCCTCCATCCGGCCGGATACCATCCTCATCTCTGTGATGCACGCCAACAACGAGGTGGGAACCATCCAGCCCCTGGAGGAGATCGGCCGTCTGGCGGCGGAGAGGGACATCTACCTTCATTCCGATGCCGTGCAGAGCGTGGGCAAGATACCGGTCAATGTAGATGACCTGGGGGTCGATCTGCTATCCCTTTCCGCGCATAAGCTCTACGGGCCGAAGGGAGTTGGGGCTCTATACATCCGCAAAGGCACAAAGCTTGAGAGCATCATCCAGGGAGGGGGCCACGAGCGCCGCCTCAGATCCGGAACGGAGAACATATCCGGAATTGTGGGCCTGGCAAGAGCGACAGAGCTGGCAGAGAGGGATATGCCCCGAGAGGCGGAGAGACTGGCAGGCCTGCGCGACCGCCTGGCAGAGCAGGTCTTGTGTAAGGTCAAGGATGCCTGGATAAATGGTACTATGAAAAAGAGGCTTCCCGGCAACCTGAACTTCGGATTCAAATACGTGGAGGGCGAGTCGCTTCTGCTCTTCTTGGACTCCAAAGGGATATGCGTTTCCACAGGCTCCGCCTGCTCGTCTCACAAGCTGGAGCCAAGCCATGTGCTCATGTCCCTGGGCCTCAAAGCGGAGGAGTGCCACGGCTCCCTCAGGATCACCCTGGGGATGTCCAACACCATGGAGGAGATCGAATATGTGGCGGAGAGCATAGTCGAGGCTGTGGAGAGGTTCAGGGGGATATCGGCGCTGGGAAGATAAGCGCTGCAGATAGCACTTCAGATGAGATGAAGGGCAAGTGCAGGATATGATGCTGGATCTGATGCCCGAAGAAAAGAGCTAAGGGGAGGCCTCCTTCTATAGATCTCGCCCGTGGATGCAGCTAGCGCCATAAACCCAGATGTGATAATATTCCTGGCCGGGATGTTCGTGATCGGAGAGGCGATGCGAGAGAGCGGCTACCTATTTCATCTCTTCAACCGCATCTTCTGCCGGGCAAAGAACTTAGACCAGCTCCTGCTCCTCATCCTCTTCGCCATGGGCTTTCTCTCCGCCCTGCTGATGAACGACACTTTAGCTATAATTGGAACTCCTCTCATGCTCTACCTGGCCCAGGCCCTGAGGATCTCCCCCAAGCTTCTCCTTCTCACCCTGGCCTTCGCCGTGACCACCGGCAGCACAATGAGCCCCATCGGCAACCCTCAGAACCTGCTCATCGCCATCAACGGCAGCCTGGCAAATCCCTTCCTGGTCTTCTTCCAGTATCTTTTCATTCCGACGGTAGCAAACCTGTTCTTAGCCTACCTTCTCTTAAGGCTCTTCTACAAGAGCCAGTTTCAGCATACGGCCATAGAGGTCCCAAAGAAATGCATCAGCGACCCCGCCCTTGCCAATATCTCCCGGATCTCAATCATCATGCTGCTCATACTCATTCTGGCCAAGGTCCTGGCAGTCACAGTTCAGAGCAGCCAACATTTTTCGCTGACCTACATCGCCATCTTCTCTGCCCTGCCCGTCATCCTCTTCAGCAGTCGAAGATGGGAGATCATGAAGCATATCGACTGGTGCACCCTGGTATTCTTTGCCGCTATGTTCGTTCTGATGGTGAGCGTCTTTTTGAGCCAGATCATCTCCAATGTGCCATTCGTCGCCCTATTCCAGCCGCTCCTGATTAACCCCTCTGCCCAGGATCTGATGGCCCTGGCGGCGGGCAGCACCATCGCCGGAAACCTCTTCATCCTGGGGGCGACAAGCAACGTCATTATTATCCAGAACGCCGAGAAGAGCGGGGAGACGCTCACGTTCCTGGATTTCGCCAGGGTGGGAGTGCCACTGACTGCATTGAATGTATTTGTTTACTGGATATTCCTGTGAGCAGGAAAATGAGATGCTTCTTGCTTTCGGGCCACAGAAAAGGCAAATTCGCTAAAAATTTGCTGACTTCAGTCAATGGGGCCAAAGCCCCGGCCGAAGGGCTCATGCAGACTGAGGCGGCTGGGGCCCGGACAATAAGCCGCTTTTGCTCGTGGCATAGGCCCGCGCTTAGGGCGTGCGGACGGTGCATCTTAACTGCAAAAATTAGGAGCAAATCAGATAAAGACCGGAACATGAGTTGAGCGATGGGGCAAATATTTATCCTCAAACCACAGGTTTAGCTTGGTACCAGGTATGATCGTGAAAGCGATGCTTCTTCGTTTTTGCGCCTTCATAGCCCTCTGGCATCGGGGCGCGTTTCGCGGGAATTTTCGGTTTCCGTTTCATTGGCCCAAACTTGCATCAGATTCGCTATGCAGAGGTTCAGATCTCATCGGACAGGTTCGGGGTGTTCCCTCCCTACTCTGTGGAATCGTCTGGCGAATCCAAAATCTCCCCGAGGGAGAAGTGATCGAAAGGACTCCGCTTTCATCCTGTTGCGACTTCGTCGCAACTCCCCCGGACTCGCAGTCCGGGAGACCACCCTGAAGGATGGGGACTTCCCGCTTCGTCCTTCGCAATCTACGAGTTAAATCTGAAGGAAGGCGAGGAAGTGGATATAGAAATAAGGAGCAAGGGCGGTATCTTTGGTCTCTTGAAGGATTGGAAGTTGGATTCGCAGTCTTTGAAGGATGAACTAAGAGAGACAGATGGTTAAGCTATTTGCAGATACCGATCTCGATTATTTAGAGCCTCAAAAACTCCTGCTATGATGGAAGATCGGGCAGATCGCATCTGGTCGCCAAGTTACTTGCCTGTTTCAGCCATAATGAGGCATAACCCATGCTGAGACATACACTGATCCTTTGATACTTTGATATACTTTAATACACATCTCTTCTCAGAAAATTCCGCATTCCACTAACATGCCGACCACCTTAGAGGGAGAAGACTGAAATGGCGCTTGAAAGAGAGAGAGAGAGGGTAACCATCGGATTGATTCAGAGCACAGCCTCAGAGGACAGAGATCTGAACCTGAAAAAAGCCATCGAAAAGATTAAAGAGGCCGCAAAGAAAGGAGCAAAGATCGTCTGCCTGCCTGAGCTCTACCGGACCCGTTACTTCCCCCAATGGGATCAAAAGGATGCATCCTATCTGGCGGAGACGATTCCAGGTGAGTCCACAGAGGCCTTCTCCATCCTCGCCCGGGAGCACGAGATAGTAATAGTCGTCCCGGTCTTCGAGAAGAGTGAAGGCGACTACTATAATTCTGCCGCGGTGATCGACATTGACGGCAGCCTTCTGGAGACCTACCGCAAGATCCACATCCCCCATGATCCCCACTTCTATGAGCAGAGCTACTTCTCTCCTGGCGACGAGATCCGGATCTATGATACCCTCTATGCCAGGTTTGCCGTCTTCATCTGTTATGATCAATGGTTCCCTGAGGCGGCCCGAGTGGCAGCCCTGGGCGGAGCCCAGATCATCTTCTATCCCACCGCCATCGGCAATATCATGGACCAGGGAGAACCGGCAGAAGGAGACTGGCACGATGCCTGGGAGACGGTGCAGCGGGGCCATGCCATCTCCAACAGCATATGCGTAGCCGCCGTCAACCGGGTGGGCAGAGAAGAGAGCCTCTGCTTCTGGGGCAGCTCCTTCGTATCCGACTCATTCGGCAATATCGTGGCAAAAGCGAGCGGCGACGGAGAGGAGGTTTTATTGGCTGACCTGGATCTGGCCAAGAACAAGTCTGTCCGGGAGGGATGGGGCTTTTTCCGCAACCGCAGGCCTGATCTTTACTGGCCCATCATAGAGATGGTCAAAGAGCCTGCCCCTCAGATAAAGGCAAGAGAGGCGATGATGGAGGAGATCGATAGGAAGGATGCTCTCTGCCTGGTGGATACGCCCCTGCAGCTGGGCCTTCATATGCCTGCAGAATGGGAAGAGCATGAAGCGATATGGCTCTCCTGGCCCTATGATCAGGAGACATTCTTCGATATAGAAAAAGTGGAGGACGCATACATAGCCATCATCAAAGCCATACATAAGGGCGAGATGGTCAACCTGCTGGTCAGAGACGAGATGATGCTCAGCGCTGTTATTGAGCGGCTGAGAGAGGAAAAGGTGGACCTGCGCCGGATCAGATTCCACCAGATAAATTATGCAGATGTCTGGTTCCGGGATTACGGTCCCACATTCGTGGTATCTCGGGGGGATAGCGAGGGCAGAGACGAGATCGCCATGGTCGCCTGGACCTTCAATGCCTGGGGGGAAAAGTATCCCGGATTGATGAGAGACACCAGAATCCCCTGTCTGATCAACGACGACCTCAAGATGGAGTGCTTCATTCCAGGAATAGTCCTGGAAGGCGGATCCATTGATGTGAACGGCTCGGGGACGGTCCTGACCACAGAGCAGTGCCTCCTCAATCGCAATCGCAACCCAGGCCTGAATAAGGAGGAGATCGAGAGCTATCTCAAAGAGTATTTGGGGGCGAGAAAGGTCATCTGGCTGAAGGAGGGGATAGCGGGAGACGACACAGACGGACATGTGGACGACATCGCCAGGTTCGTCGATCCGACCACAGTGCTCTGTGCCTGCGAGGAGGACCCTGATGATGAGAACTATGCTCCTCTCAAGGCGAACTACGAGCAGCTCTGCCAGGAGACCGATCAGGATGGAAATCCCCTGAAGGTCATCAAGCTGCCCATGCCTGGTCTGGTGGAAAATGAGAGTGGACGGCTGCCTGCCAGCTATGCCAACTTCTACATCGGAAACGATGTGGTTCTGGTTCCCTTATTCAGGAATGAGAACGACCAGAAGGCGCTCAAGATAATCCAAGGAGCCTTCCCGGATAGAAAGGTGGTGGGAATCGATTGCCGCGAAATGGTGGAGGGGCTGGGGACAATTCATTGCATCAGCCAGCAGCAGCCAAAGATAGTATTAAGTTCCATTAGAGCCAATGTCATCGTGTGAGACCATATGATACATGGTAAGACCTTGCTATATCTAATGGCATTAGGCATATGCTTGTTTGTAGGCATTACAGGCGGACAGGACTGGCTGGTGGGAGGATATGTCAGTTCAATTGGCCCATACGATGGAGATCCTGCCGTTTCAGGCCTTAAGCGGTGGCTTGATTATCCTATTCCCACTGCTACCTGGTACGGCTCAAATGGATCGGTCTATTACGTGCCTTATGGCTTGCCTTATGGCACATACTCGACATATTCTGCGGCCTATTATCCCACTCCTGGCTGGACGCCGGTTTATGGCAC
>WOYI011305038.1_pt1 | contig 17739 bp, 19 predicted proteins | sample 6423411 | NCBI WGS metagenome assembly WOYI01 (sample SAMN13441803, study PRJNA592873) | oil field metagenome | biome: oil field; feature: oil-well bore; material: oil-contaminated soil; isolation source: oil-contaminated soil from oil-well borehole | place: Germany: Wietze | collected 2016-10-18 ...
TCAATGTATTTGAGTTAGGGTATTTCCTGGTGTTGGCATGGCTGCTGGTTGGAGTTATCAATGAAGCCAACGAAGAACGCCCGGTAAAATTCGGGCAATCGCTTAAACTGGTAACTACCTCGTATGGCAGCGGGCTATTGCTGTGGGTTTTGGTTGTAATGTTTATAACGCTAAACCTCAGCTAATGAAAAACGTGATTCGTCTTTTTATAATAGTTGTTCTGTCAATTTCGGGCGTATGGTTAGGCAAAAAAATTGTTCAAACGTACAAACACAAAAAGGTAAGCGAACAGCAAATCCAGACCCTTCCTCATGCCTGTTTTGAATCGTTGGAAGGTAAAACAATTTGTATTGATGAATTTAACCCTGAGAAACCTTTGGTGTTGGTTTACTTTCATCCCGAGTGTGAACACTGCCAGTACGAAGCACAGGAAATAGGGCAAAATACAGAAGCCTTCAGCAATTGCCAGTTACTTATGGTTACTTACGACGATTCGTTGCAACGTGTAAAAAACTTCTGTGAAACTTACCATCTGTGGGAAATCGACAATATTGAAGTGTTAATTGACGCCGAAAACCAGTTTAAAAAAGTATTTGGTAAAGCAGTAGTTCCTTCGGTTTATATTTATAAAAACCGCAAACTAAAAAAACAGTTTTTAGGAGAGACCAAATTGGAGACGATTATTGAGATAATAAATGAGTAAACAGACCTTCAAGGTTACTAAAACCTTGAAGGTCTACTGGAATACAAACATCCTAAACAGTCAAAAATAAAACAGAAATTTATGTCCAAGCTATTTTTTTATCTCGGAGTAATGCTTGCAAGCTTTCTGTCTTTTAACGACAGTGATCCATTAACAAAATCATCAGATAAAAATAACGAAAGAATTGTTGAACAAGTAAATGTCGGAAGCAATGATCCCAAAGCAAAATAGAAAAGTAATAAGCAAATCTTTCGTTAAACAGTACAGCCAATTTTACTGCGGCCTGGCTTGCCTGGCATCGATAATAAAATATTACGGGGGAGAAACTACACAGGAAAGGTTACGTGAGATTAGCGGAACAAACTTAAACGGAACCAGCTTATTGGGTCTGTACCAGGCCGCACAAAAACTGGATTTTGAGGCAGGTGGCTACGAAGCGGATATAGAAAATCTGAAAGAATTAGACGAGCCGGTAATCCTGCACATTATTAAAGACCAAACATTGGAACACTTTGTAGTTTGCTATGGCTTTGAGAAAGGCAAATTTACCATTGGCGACCCGGCAAACGGAATTGAATATTATACTGAAGAAGAACTGGCAATTGTATGGAAAAGTAAAGCATTGCTGCAACTTGTTCCCGGTAAAGGTTTCGTTACAAAGCAAAACGAATCGAAAAACAAACGTACCTGGTTTCTGCAGCTGTTAAAACCCGATTACCCGGTTTTAGGAATTGCGGCTTTCCTCGGTGTGGTAATTTCAGCATTAGGGCTGGCAACCGCCATTTTCTCTCAAAAACTAATCGATAAAATCCTGCCCGAAAAGGATATGCGTACTTTAGTTTTTGGGCTGGTAATCTTTTTAATTATTCTTCTGGCAAGGGCGCTTATTTCATACGTACGCAGCATTTTTTTGGTGCGTCAGAGCCGCGAAATGAATGTTCGCTTAATTCACAATTTTTTCGGCAAGCTGCTGTTTCTGCCCAAACCTTTTTTCGACAGCACCTCCATCGGCGATATGGTAGCCCGCATGAACGATGCCAGCCGTATCCAAAAAGTAGTGGTGTTTTTAAGCAGCCAGGTGGTAATTGATGTTCTGGTTGTGCTGGTATCTGCCAGCTATATTTTTGTGTATTCGGTTTCAACGGGTTTATTTAGTTTGCTTTCTATACCTGTATTTGGGTTACTGGCATGGCGTTACAATAAAAAAGTAATTGTTGCCCAGCGCGAAGTAATGCAAAGTTATGCCGCCACCGAAAGCAAATACATCGATACCATTAACGGTATAAAAGCCATAAAAACTTTTAAGCGCGAAAACCTGTTTGCCAAAGTTGTAAATGCAGTTTATGGTTTTTTCATGCAAAAAGTTTTCAATTTGGGGCTTTTAGGAGCAAGGATCAACCTGTGGATAACGATTGGCAGTGCGGTTTTACTTTCCGGAATAATTTCGTGGACGGCCTGGCTGGTATTGCAGGAACAGCTTCTGCTGGGGCAAATGATGGCGATTATTACGCTTGTTGGCAGTTTGGGCACATCGGTAATAAGTATTGCCATGGCAAATATCCAGTTGCAGGAAGCCCGTGTAGCATTCGACCGTATGTACGAATTTACTTCCGCCGAACCCGAATATAGACCACAGGATCCCGTGCATGAAAATACTGAAGATGTTGTTCAAATTGAAAAGCTGGAAGTGAGAGATTTAAACTTTCGTTTCCCGGGGAAAAGCCTGTTGTTAAAGGATATCAATTTTGAACTGAAAAAAGGTGAAATCATCACTTTCTTTGGCGAAATCGGATGTGGTAAAAGTACACTGCTTTCTATCCTGCAACGTTTTCATAAAATTGAGTCGGGGAAAATTCTGGTGAATGGTGAAGACTGGAATTCGTTTTCAACACAAACCTGGAGAAAGTATGTTGCCACGGTAGAACAACATGTTGAGCTTTTTAATGCAACGGTACTCGAAAATATTTCGCTGGAAGAAATCCCGAATGCAGAACAAATTGTTGCATTTTGCCAACAATATGGCTTTCACGATTTTATTATGGAGTTTCAGCAAGGATACACAACCATTATAAACGAAAACGCTACCAATTTATCGGGTGGTCAACGCCAATTAATTGCGCTTGCCAGGGCCTTGTACAGCAAACCCAAACTTCTTTTGTTAGACGAAGCCACTGCCGCAATGGGAAGGCGTACTGAAAAATTTGTACTGGAACTGCTCAACAAAATAAAAAGCAAAATCCCTGTAATCTTTGTAACCCACCGTCCGCAACTCGCCGGCTACACCGACCGGATTTATGTGATCGAATCCAAATCAAATTCAGCTTCAGGGACACATCAGGAACTCATTTTAAAAAATAGGTTTTACAGGGATGCTTTCGAAGAAATAGTGACAGAACCTGTTCGATCTGCTTAGTTTCGATTATGCCAACGGGAATTTTTAAGTTATATTTGATTTATGGTAATTTATGATCTTATCGATACAAAACAACAAGAGTTTCACGACTTGTGCAAAACATACAGCGTGAAGCGTTTATTTACATTTGGTTCGTCGGTTACGGGGGGCTTTAATGTTGAAAACAGCGATATTGATTTGCTGGTTGAAATAGATGAAACGGATCCCGTGATAAAAGGTGAGAAAATAATTTTATTGTGGAATAAACTTGAAGATGTTTCTAATCGAAAAGTTGATCTTCTGACTACACTTTCTATACGGAACCCTTACTTAAAACAGAGCATCGATACTTCAAAAGAGTTAATTTATGAAGCTGGAAAGTAAAAAATACCTGCATGTTATTCTTTTTGCAATCTCACTTATTGAAGAGTTTATGGCTGATATCAAATCTTTTGGACAATACTTAAAAGATACTAAAACCCAAAGTGCAGTAGAACGACAACTTGGAATAATAGGAGAGGCTGTCAATAAATCTGACAAAATCGATCCAGAGAATTCACTGGGAAATATTTCACAAATAGAAGGCCTGCGAAACCGAATTATTCATGCTTATGAAAGTATTGATGCGACAGTAATTTGGGCAATCATGCAAAAATACTTACCAGTTTTAAAGGAAGAAGCAAAACAAAAAATTGTAAAGCAGTATGTTATCTATTCCGGTTTATGCTGACATTCAGCAGGCACACCAACTCATTCAGCAATACGCACACCGCACTCCCGTGATGAGCTCAATCAGCATCAACAAAATTGTGGGGGCCGACTTGTATTTTAAGTGCGAGAACCTGCAAAAGGTAGGCGCTTTTAAATTCCGTGGGGCCTGCAACGCGGTTTTTTCGCTAAGCGAAGAAGATGCTGCAAAGGGAGTCGGCACGCACTCGTCGGGGAACCACGCGGCAGCGCTGGCGCTTGCGGCAAAAATGCGGGGTATTGCAGCGCACATTGTAATGCCCATCAATTCGCCCGAAATCAAGAAAAAAGCGGTGGCGGGTTATGGCGCTAACATTACCTTTTGCCAGCCCACACTGCAAGCGCGTGAGGGTACATTGGCCCAGGTGATTGCAGAAACCGGCGCGACCGAGGTTCATCCCTACAACAATTTCCATGTAATTGCCGGACAGGGAACGGCTGCCAAAGAATTGATCGAAGACAAAGGAGGGTTTGATGTGATTATGGCGCCGGTAGGAGGCGGTGGATTACTGAGCGGCACAGCTATTTCTACCCGTCATTTACTGCCGAATTGCCTGGTAATTGCGGCTGAACCAGATGGCGCCGACGATGCCTTTCGATCGTTTCACTCCAAAAAGCTGGTTCCTTCCATTCAGCCAAAGACTATTGCCGATGGTTTACTTACTTCGCTGGGCGATCGCAATTTTGCGATCATCATGGATAAAGTGGATGATATTGTTACGGTTTCGGAAGAATCGATAGTAGCTGCCATGCGCCTGATTTGGGAACGTATGAAAATTATTATCGAACCTTCGTCGGCAGTGCCACTTGCCGCTATTCTCGAAAAGAAAGTAAAAGTAAAGGGACGGAAAGTGGGGATTATTCTTTCGGGCGGAAACCTCGATTTAGGAAGTTTACCATTCTGAATTAAGTAGTTCCTTCACTCAATGGGGGAAGGTTAGGATGGGGGTTTTCAAAACATCGGGCTCACAATGTGTGCCAGCGCTTCGCGGATTTTATTCGTTTGCGGTCGTTTTCTCCATTGCGCCAGTTTTATTTCGCGGCTGTGCTGCTGATCTTCCAGGAAATGTTGTTCCAGTTCTTTCGAAAAATTACGGTTGTAGATAAAAGCGTTGGCTTCGAAGTTTGTCTCAAAACTGCGGAAGTCGAAATTGCTTGTCCCAATGGTTGAAAAGCCATCGTCGACCAGCATGTACTTGCTGTGGATAAAGCCGTTTTGGTAGAAATACATCTGCACTCCCGCTTCAAGTAATTCTTCAACATAGGCAAAAGAACACCACTTCGAAACACGCGAATCCGATTTCTCGGGAATGATAATCCGGACATCTACTTTGCTAAGTGCAGCCGTTTTCAGCGCTTCGAGCAAAGCGGGAGGCGGCATCAGGTAAGGAGTAACTAAGAAAACCCGTTTACGCGCATTGGTAATGGCCGAGAAAAACGCCTGTGCAATACCTTCCCAGTCGTAATCGGGGCCGCCGGCACCGATCTGAACCGGAATTCCGGCATCCTCGGTAAACCGCCGGAAATAGGCGCGTCCTTTTAGCTCTTTATGGCTGACAAAATACCAGTCGGCGGCAAAAATCACCTGCAAGCTCGCTGCGGCATCACCGGTTATTTTTAGATGTGTATCGCGCCAGTGTCCCAGTTTCGGGTCGCCATCGATATATCGGTCGGCAATGTTCATTCCGCCAATAAACCCTGTTTTCCCGTCGATGATGGTAATCTTCCGGTGGTTTCGGTAATTCACTTTCGAAGTCAGTCGCGGAAAACGGACTTCCATAAAGGGATAGATTTCGATGCCTTTTTCGCGCAGTTGGCGAAAGAATTTTTTGCTGAGACTCCAGCTTCCAACATCATCGACAATTATCCTGACTTCGACCCCTTCTGCACGTTTCCTGAGAAGCAACTGTTTGAGTTGGTTCCCGGTTTTATCGTTGTCGAATATGTAGTATTCGAGGTGGATATGATGCTGTGCTGTTTCGATTGCTTCGAAAAGCGAAGTAAATGTTTGTTGGCCGTCTTTTAATATTTCGAGTTGATTGCCCGAAGTGAGCAAGGCGTTCGAATTGTTGAGCAACAACCTGATCAGGTGCTGGTATTCTTTTAACTCGGTGTTTTTTTGTGCCGGACCGAAACTGCGTAATTGTCGTGATGTGATGCGGCGCCACTCGCGTAAACCCTGCAAGCCGCGCTGCGAAAACATTTTACGCTTGCGATAGGTCTGCCCAAAAACAAGGTAGAACAACATCCCGAATACGGGAAGTAAAATCAGGGCCAGAATCCACGCAACCGTTTTATACGGCGAACGTTTTTCCAGAACGATCATAAACGCCACCGGAATGGCCGTAAGCAGGAACACGATAGAAAACCATCCAAGGAATTGGTTCCAATCAAACATTTTTCGAAATTTGTAGTCGTAAAAGTCTGAAATTTGCCGCATAAAAACAATATAAATGCACGGTGCCGGTTTTAATTTGAATAAATAGACATGAAACAATTCTTTTTTCTGTTACTGATTGTTTGGATCGTTGGCGCATGTTCTACACAAAGAAGCAGCTCGAAGTCGGGTAAAAACGGCGACGATATGATTATCATCGATACTACTGAATACGATGTGGAAACCTTCGACAAGAAATTCGACCAATGGTACCAGTACTATCAAAAACCTTCGATGTACAAGGCGCAGAGTTATTACGAAAGCTGGAACCGGCAATATGTTTCGGCGTGGAATGCCAAATGTTTGCGCGGAGGAAAGAACTGGACGTTTGAACCGGTGGTGGGCTATGAAAACACTGAAGATTATGGCTTTGAAATGAACCACAAGCTTTTCTATTATTTTATGTATGTCGAGAATGTTTTGAAAATACAGATTCTGCCAGGAGGCCCAAAGGTTTATCAACCCTGATTCGGATTGAGATAAATTTCAAGGCTATCCATCCCGATTTTTTCACGTTTAAAAGAGTTTCCTTCAATTACCGGAGCCGGCACACCGCTCCGAAATAGTTTTTGTCCGGTGTAAACGTGTGCTTCGTCCCAAAGCCCCTGGGCGATAAAACTTTGCAGCAACTCACGTCCACCTTCAACAATCAACGATAGCTTTTCTTTTAGATACAGGATTTCCAGAATCTGTGGCAGCACATTTTGCGAGTAATCTGCGCGAATGTATTCCAGGTTTGCTTTTTGTCCGTTTTTAAGCGAGTTAATAATTATTGTTTCGCTTTCAGAATTAAAAAGATTCAGATCAGCCGGTAATTTCAAGTTACGGTCGAGTACTATGCGAAGTGGGTTTTTCCCTTCGCAATGCCGCACGGTAAGCGAAGGATTATCCTTTTCTGCGGTGCGTGTCCCCACCAAAATCGCATTTTCTTCGGCCCGCATTTGGTGTACGCGAAGCAGGGCTTCGGGCCCGGTAATCCAGGTAGGTTCGCCAAAACCAGCAGCGTTGCGGTCGATATCGATAAATCCATCGGCCGATTGTGCCCATTTCAGAAAAATATAAGGGCGGTGTTTTTGGTGAAAAGTAAAAAAACGCTTGTTAAGTTCGCGACACTCCTCTTCCAAAACTCCGACTTTTACGTCAATCCCGGCTTTTTGCATTTTTTCGATGCCGCGGCCGGCCACTTCGGCAAACGGATCGATGGTGCCAATCACCACTTTAGGAATTTGTTTTTGTACAATCAAGTCGGAACACGGCGGTGTTTTTCCATGATGTGCACAGGGTTCCAGCGTTACATAAAGTGTGCTTTCCTTTAACCATTCCGTGTTTTTTACCGACCGGATGGCATTCACTTCGGCATGTGCTTCGCCGTATTTTTCATGATAGCCTTCGCCAATGGTCTTGCCCCGGTAAACTACCACACAACCAACCATTGGGTTGGGCGCCACAGAGCCGGCGCCTTTTCTGGCGAGTTCGAGGCAACGTTTCATGTATGAACTGTCGGTGGTCATGTTGGAAAAGTTATTTTTGCAGAATCAAAAGTACACAATGCAAACAACTATTCAATATCTCAGCGAGGAATTGGCGCCCTACTATCCAGGTTCCGAAATCAGGGGTTTTGTGCGCTTAATCATGGAGTCGGTATGCAGGTTGAGCTATACCGAAATGATCCTTCAGAAAGATCGCGTGCCCGATGAAGACAAGAAAAGACAACTCGGTGAGATTGTAGAACGGCTAAAAAAATACGAACCGATTCAGTATATTTTAGGTGAAACCGAATTTTACAACCTGAAAATAAAAGTGAACCCTTCGGTGTTGATCCCGCGCCCCGAAACCGAGGAACTGGTGCAGTGGATGGCAGAAACCGATCTTCCGGCTAATCCGAAAATTCTGGACATTGGAACCGGGAGCGGCTGCATTGCCCTGGCATTGAAAGCGATGCTTAGAAAGGCAGAAGTTAGCGGTATCGATATTTCTGAAGAAGCTTTACAAACAGCCCGCGAAAATGCACAAAATAATAACCTGGCAGTAAAATTTACCAAGGCAGATATCCTGGATTGGAGCACAGGAGTTTGGGGAGAACTGGATGTGGTAGTAAGTAATCCGCCTTATGTTCGCGAATCGGAAAAACAGATGATGCAAAAAAATGTGCTCGACTTTGAACCTACCGGCGCCCTGTTTGTAAGTGACGACGATCCGTTGGTGTTTTACCGTGCAATCGCCCAATTTGCCCAAACTCAACTTCGGAAGGATGGCTATCTTTTTCTCGAAATAAACGAATATTTGGGGGCTCAAATGATCGATTTGATGGAAGACAACGCATTTCGCAACATCGAACTCCGGATGGATTTGATGGGCAAAAACCGGATGCTGTGCTGCCAGAAATGACGGTTATCCTTTCAAACTAATTTTACGATTCCGACATGCCAAAAAATATTTTCAGGCGTTTTTACAATCGAGTAATTTTATATCTTGTGCCTTAAGACCGAGACAGGTGAAGAAGTTTCTACTGTATAGTATTTTGGTTCTGAATATAGTTGCAGTCGCCGGATTGCTAAGTTCCTATTTGTCAGTATATATCCCGCCAAATAAAATCTGGGTACTGGCCTTTGTTGGCTTGAGTTATCCCTATATTCTGGCGCTAAATTTTGCGTTTGTTATTTTATGGCTTTTCCTGAAATGGAAATACGCGTTCTTATCGCTATTGGGTATTTTGATAGGATTTCAGTTCATCCCGCGCTTTTTCCAGTTTGCAGGAAAAAAATCCAACAATACCGATATCAAAGTTCTTTCGTATAATGTGCGTCATTTTTCGGGCGACGGAAACGAAGATAGCAAGGCAAATGCAGAGAAGATCATCACTTTTCTGGAAGAACAGAATGCCGATATTATTTGCTTGCAGGAGTCACGTTTGCGAAGGAACAACATTTTCAACCTGGCAAAAACCGTAAAAGACCTCAAAAACATTCAACATTACCAATTTGCAAGTTCGAGTTCGAGTTTTGGATCGGTAACAATGACCCGTTACCCGATTGTAGATATGGGAGAAATACGTTTCGAGAAGTCGACCAACATTACCATCTTCACCGATGTCAAAATCGAAAACGACACCATAAGAATTTACAACCTGCATTTGCAATCGTACCAGATTGCCCCTGAGAATTATTCGGTTATCGAATCGCTGGATTTGCAGGAAGAAAAGAACCGACGGGTTTTCCGAAAAGTAGCCTCGCAAATGAAACAGGCTTTTTCGAAGCGCGCAGCCCAGGTCGAGGAAATCCGCCGGCACATCGAATCGTGCCCTTATCCGGTAATTGTTTGTGGCGATTTTAACGATACACCAACCTCGTATTCATACCATGTTTTAAGCGAAGACCTGAAAGATGCTTTTGTGGAATCGGGGCACGGAGTTGGACAAACTTACGCCGGGCAACTTCCATCGTTCCGTATCGACTATATTTTGCACAGCCCACGCCTGGAAGCGTACAATTTCGAAACTATCGATTTTGTGTATTCCGACCACTTGCCGGTGACCTGTGATTTTATACTTGCCGATCATTGACGGTTCAGTATATCGAGTGCGCTAACCCTGTCTTTTTTAAGTTGTTCAACCAGCGCTTCAATCCCGTTAAATTTTTGTTCGTCCCTTATTTTACCGATAAAGTACAAGGTAATTTTCTTTCCGTAAATGTTTTCTGAAAAATCGAAGATGTTTACTTCGATGCTGCGGTTATCGGCATTCTTGTTAAAAGTAGGGCGGGTTCCGATGTTCAGCATTCCCTTAAAAATTCTCCCGTCGATTTCAACTTTTACAGCATAAACACCATAACCTGGAATGATCTTGAATTTATCCGAAGCTTCTATATTGGCGGTGGGGAAACCCATTTTGCGGCCAAGCTGCTTCCCTTCCACAACGGTTCCGCGCAACGAAAATTCGTATCCAAAATAGTGGTTGGCTTTCGGAATATCGCCGGTTTGCAGTGCGAGCCGTATTTTTGTCGAACTGACGTTGTCATCTTCCACCGAAAGCGCTTCCATTTTTTCAACCCTAAAACCATACCGCCCGGCACAATGCTGCAAGTATTCAAAACCCCCTTCGCGATTCTTGCCAAATTTATGGTCGTACCCTACAACCAAACACCGGGTCTCTATTTTATCGACCAGGATTTCCTTTACAAAATCGGAATAATTCATTTCCGAAAACTCCTTGTTAAAGGGGTAAACGATTAAATGATCGATGCCAAATTTTGTAAAAAGCTGGATTTTTTCTTCAAGGGTAGTTAGCAGCCGTAAACTACTTTCGCCGGGTGAAGTAACCAGCCTGGGGTGCGGATAAAAAGTAAAAACCACCGATTCGCCATCTATCTCGCGGGCCAGCTCTTTCAGCTTATCCAACACTGCCTGGTGACCTTTGTGCAAGCCATCGAAAGTACCAATGGTAACCACTGGCGACTGTGCCCTAAATTGGTCCAGCGAGTAATGTATCTTCATCTTTCCTGACGTATATTTTGCTCACAAATTTGCTACAAACGTATTGAAAATTTTAACTCCGGCGAAACCGAAGTAAGACGAATAAAAAAAAGTGGGGTGAAATACGTGAAAACAAGCCCGGTGCGGAAAATATAAAATTTGTTATTTTCTTTCGGAGCTGTTTTTCCTGTACCCAATTTTATTAATTTTACGCCCTTTAATTAATTGGAATGGCAAAAAGATTTATATTATTTCTGAGCGTTATCGCAGTTGTTTTGGGCAGTTGTTCAAAACAACAAAATCAGTTTACTATCAGCGGTACCATCACGCATGCCGAAGGTGATACCATTTATCTCGAAGAATTGCACACAACAACGCTAAAACCGATCGCGAAAGTTCAGATCGATAAGAAAGGCCAGTTCAAATTTAAAGGCGAAACCAGCATCCCAACCTTTTATCTTTTAAAGCTTTCGGATCACAATTTTATTACACTATTGGTTGATTCGGCCGAACAGGTTGTGGTGAAAGCCGACGCTGCCAATTTTTACCGCGAATACAACGTAAGCGGTTCAAAAGGGTCGGAACAGGTTCAACAACTCGATTCAAAACTAAAACAGACCCGAAGTAAACTTGATTCGTTACAATCGCTAAGCAATGTTTACCAGGGAAATCCCGAATACGATAACATGCATCCCAAATGGGCTGTTCAGTACGACCAGATTGTTGAAGACCAGGTGGAATTCTCGACCAATTTTGTGCGCGAAAACCCATTTTCGATGGCCAGTGTACTCGCGCTCTATCAAAAACTTGACAATAATGATCCGAATTACATCATTCGCGATTTGCAGTTAATGCGTACCGCAGCGTCGGCACTATACAGTATTTATCCGAAATCGGAGCAGGTGCAGGCCTTGTACAACAACACACTTCAGTATGTTCGCCAGGAGAAGGCAGCGCGGGTACGTAAGATAATCGAGGAACAAGGACAGAACAGTCCTGACATTGTACTCCCGGATCCGGGCGGAAAGGAAATCGCTTTATCGTCGCTGCGCGGGAAAGCCGTGCTGGTACAATTTTGGGCCGCAGTCGACCGTAATTCAAGGATACAGAATCCGGTTTTGGTCGATTTGTACAAAAAATACAAAAGCAAAGGTTTTGAGATCTACCAGGTGAGCGTAGATCAGAACCGAGCCGAATGGGTGGACGCCATCGACAATGATAAACTTATCTGGATAAATGTAGGCGACATGAACGGCAGTAGCCTTGCACTTGGCCACTACAATGTTCAGTCGATTCCATACAATTACCTGCTTGATAAGGAAGGTGCCATCGTAGGCAAAAACCTGCAGGGACCGGCGCTCGACAAAGCGGTTGGGCAACTGTTCAAATAAATATTAAAAACAGCCAATTGATAGAAAAAGGAAAAATATATTTTGTTTCCGATATACACCTGGGTGCTCCGGCACTCAAAAACAACCGGGAACGCGAACTCCTTTTTACCCGCTGGCTCGATGAAATAAAAGACGATGTGGCCGAATTGTACCTGATGGGCGATATTTTCGATTTCTGGTACGAGTACAAAAAAGTAGTTCCTCGTGGTTTTACACGTGTACTTGGCCGCATTGCCCAACTAAGCGATCGTGGCGTCCCGGTGCATTTTTTCACCGGCAACCACGATGTGTGGATGTTTGATTACCTGGAGGAAGAACTGGGCGCCACCGTTCATCACGAAGAAATTATTACCGAAATAAATGGCCGCAAATTCTTTTTGGCACATGGCGACGGTTTGGATAAAAGCGACACCGGTTACCTCTTTTTAAAAAGGATTTTTACGAATAAACCCCTGCAATGGCTCTTCTCCAGGCTGCACCCAAATTTCGCATTTTGGCTCGCCCACAAATGGTCTGCATCCAGTAGGTTATCAAAATCTGATATTGAGCCTGATTTCATGGTTAATCAGGATGGAATTTATAAATTTGCGACTGATTTTTTAAAAACAACACGCGTTGATTATTTTGTGATGGGCCATCGTCACCAGATGGTTTGCCAGAAGATGGAAGGCGGTGCAACTTTTGTACTGCTGGGCGACTGGATCAACACCTACTCATACGGTGTTTTTGATGGAGAGACGTTTGAACTGAAGAAATACAAAGGATAAGCTTCGGCTGAGAGAAGGATTATGGCAAAAGAAAGGTACACAAGAATTATTGGGACAGGAAGTTGCATTCCGGCTCAAATAATAAAAAACAATTATTTTCTGAATTACGAGTTTTACACTCCGTCGGGAGAAAAAATTGTAGATAAATCCAACGAAGAGATCATCGATAAATTCAGGGAAATCACCAATATCGAGGAAAGACGATACGTGGCTGAAGACCAGATGACCTCAGACATTGCAGCAATTGCGATTAAAGATGCCTGTCAATCGGCCGGCATTTCAAAAGACAGTCTCGAGTTTATTATCGTTGCGCACAACTTTGGCGACATTGCCGAAGGAAACGTTCGTTCCGACATTCTTCCGGGGCTGGCCAACAAAGTGAAACTGAAACTTCACATTAAAAATCCGGCCTGTATTTGTCACGATGTAATTTCGGGTTGTCCGGGCTGGACGCAGGCGATGATTGTTGCCGATGCATACATTAAAAGTGGTTTCTGGAAACGCGGAGTGGTAGTGGGAGCCGATGTGCTTTCGCGTATTTCTGACCCGCACGACCGCGACACAATGATTTACGCTGATGGCGCCGGAGCTACTATTGTTGAAGCCGTTGAAAGCGACGAACCAACCGGGGTCCTGTCACATTCCAGCCGGTCCGATTCGGTTCAGTATGCCGGTTTGTTAACACTTGGGCCATCGAGCAATCCTGATTTCGAAGGGAACGAACGGTTTATAAAAATGATAGGTCACAAACTATATATTTACGCCATTACTACCGTTCCGGGCGTGGTGAAAGACAGCATCGAGAAAGCCGGAATTGGGTTGAACGATGTGAAGAAGATCTTTATCCACCAGGCCAACGAAAAAATGGATGAAGCCATTTTATCAGGCGTATTCAAGGCTTTTAACGAAAAAGAAATTCCCGACGGAATCATGCCAATGAGTATCCGAAAGCTGGGCAACTCTTCTACGGCTACAGTTCCAACTTTACTCGATTTGGTGATGAAAGGTAAAATGGAAGGCCACGAGGTAAACGACGGCGATTATACCGTGTTTTGTTCGGTAGGCGCCGGAATGAATATCAATTCGATTGTTTATAAGTGGTAAAGAAAGGATCCGATCCCTCCGAGGGATCGGATCCTTTTACCAATGTATTGGCGCCAAACCATTCTTTTCCAAAAACTCATTTGTGCGGCTAAAATGTTTGTTCCCAAAAAAACCACGGCTGGCCGAAAGCGGAGAGGGATGCACCGAAGTTAAAACCAGGTGTTTGCTTTCGTCGATCAACCGGCGTTTGCTGATGGCGTAATTTCCCCACAACAGAAAAACCAAATGATCTTTTTGTTCGCTGGCAATTTGTATGGCTGCATCGGTAAATTCTTCCCAGCCTTTTCCCTGGTGCGAACCTGCCTGGTGGGCGCGGACCGTTAAAGTGGCATTCAACAAAAGCACGCCCTGGTGGGCCCAATCCGTTAAATCGCCGCTTTGCGGAATTTCTTTTCCAACATCGGTTTTTAGCTCTTTAAAAATATTTTTCAGGCTGGGAGGGAAGGGAATGCCATCGTTTACCGAAAAACACAAACCATGTGCCTGCCCGGGGCCGTGATACGGATCCTGCCCGAGAATGACGACTTTTAACCGGTCGAACGAACACTGGTCAAAAGCATTAAAAATTAGTTTTCCGGGCGGGTAAACCCGGTGGGTTTTGTATTCTTCGCGCACAAATCCGATCAGTTTTCCGAAATAATCTTTTTCAAATTCTCCGGCAAGCCGTGCTTTCCAGCCTTCTTCTATTTTAACATCCATACCCGGAAACTTTTTTCTCAACGAAAATAAGCAAAACTGTTGCCTCTGAAAAATTGCTCATTACTTTTTCGAAATCAACCCACAGTCTTGTATTCAATTTTGTACTTTTAGCGTTCAAATACTTTTTACATGGAAATTGTTTATTTATTGCTTGGTTTGGCGGTGGGCGCCGCAGCCGTTTATTTTATTTATCGTTCGAAACTTCAAAAAGCCGGTTCTGAAGCTGAAAAGGCTGTGCTCGAAAAAGAAAACGAATTTCGCACTCAGGTAGTTGAAGCCGATAAACAGCGCCTGGTTTGGGAAGAACGGTACCAGAATTTAAAGACGAATTTCGACGAGCAAAAAGAAACGCTGGAGAAAACACGGAATGAAAACGTTACGCTCAGCGGCAGGCTCGAACGCGCAAAAGAAGAATACCTCAACCTAAAAGATAAACTCGAAACTCAGAAAGCCGAACTGGAAGAGCTGCAAAAGAAATTTACTACCGAGTTTGAAAACATTGCCAATAAAATCCTGGAAAAGAACAGCGAAAAATTTACCGCTGCCAACCAGAAAAACATTGGGGATGTGCTAAATCCATTAAAAGAAAAGATCCAGCTTTTTGAGAAAAAAGTGGAAGATACCTACCAAAAAGGATTAAAAGACCAGACCGAATTACGGGCCGAACTGTTGAAATTGTATGATCTGAATAACAAAATAAGCGAAGAAGCCAACAACCTGACCAAGGCATTAAAAGGCGATGTAAAAAAACAGGGAAACTGGGGCGAAGTAGTATTGGAACGTATTCTCGAACGTTCGGGCCTAAACGAAGGCGAACAAGGCTACCAAAAGCAGTTTAGCGATGTTACCGACGATGGTAAACGGGTGCAGCCCGATATTGTGATTAACCTGCCCGATAACAAACATATTATTGTCGACTCGAAAGTTTCGCTGATTGCCTACGAACGTGCGGTGAATGCCTCCACCGAAGAGGAACGCGTGAAATTCATAAAAGAACATTTACTGAGTTTAAAAAACCATATCAAAGGATTAAGCGAGAAGCATTATCAAACGGCCAGCAAACTGAATTCGCCTGATTTTGTACTGTTGTTTATCCCGATCGAGTCGTCGTTTAGCGTGGCGGTACAGGAAGACCAGGAACTGTTCTCGTTTGCCTGGGACCAGAAAGTAGTGTTGGTTAGTCCGTCGACACTGCTGGCTACCCTGCGCACGGTTTCGTCGCTCTGGCAGCAGGAAAACCAAACGCGAAACGCGCTCGAAATTGCGCGTCAGAGCGGGGCGCTTTACGATAAGTTTGTAGGTTTTATTTCGGATATGGAAGGAATAGGAAAGAACATAGAGGGCACTCGTAAATCATACGATTCGGCCATGAACAAACTGCAAACCGGCTCGGGTAATCTTGTACGAAGAGTAGAAGCAATTAAAAAGCTGGGAGCTAAAGCCACCAAAGAACTTCCACAACAGTTCACCGGCGAGGAATAAAAATTAGTGGCAAAATATCGTTTTAAAACCGGGTATCCTGCGTACTGCCCTGCATCATAAAAATCCACTGAAAGTTTTCGTCGATCATTTTCATGGCTTCCAGGTCTTTTTTGTTTTTGGTGAAAACCACGCCGTCTTCCCCGGTTACCATACTTTCCAGGGTCAGATGCCGTTTGTTGCTCGGTTTCTTTACATCCATAAACCAGATATTGCTCACGGTTACCTGGTACGAATTCCCGTTCTTCTCCACTTCAAAAGCCGCGTTCACCGGATATTTTAGGAAATCGGCAATCTTACGGCTTTTTAGGTCTTTATAATTCCAGTTAAGGTTGTAATTCACAATCACACCATTCATGGTGTTCTCGCCCGTTCTTTTGATTTGGAAGCCTCCTCCCGGAGAATTATACGATTTTAATTTTTGTTCGAGCGCGTCGAAATTCACCCCTGAATTGTAGGTTTTTTGAAAGTACACGTTTGTGTTACGAAGGAAGAAATTGCCTTCATCCGAATCGCGGTAAGGATCGCGGTTAAATTGTGCTACTGTGGATAAACTAATCAGGACCAGCAACTGAATCAGGAAGTACTTCATAGCATCGATTTTAAATTTGTTTTGGTTTAATAAATCAATTGCCCAAATGTACTAATTTATGTTCTTTATTGTTAAATTTGGAATTGAAAATAACCTTAAGACCGTAATATGAGATTAATCTTTACCGCAGGGATAGTGCTTGTACTGTTGCTTGCATCCTGCAATCGCTTTGTAAAAAAGCCAAAAGAAGCAGCTCCAACCGACACCGTACATGTGAAAACTGCCGACGAATTACTTGCCGAAGAAAAAGCGCGACAAGACAGCATTGAACAGGCCAGGTACGAACAAATGCAACTAACACCTTTTGGCGATCTGCGTTTTGGAATGAACAAGGAAGCCACAGTGTCAGCCAATGAAAAGCGGCAGAAACTTGGAAAATATTCCTATAACATTTCTTATTCTTTTACTCCCGACGATCAGTTGTATAAAGTACGGATGGTTTCGGACGAGGTTAAAGCCATTCGTTACGACCCGGATCTGAAGGCCAATTATCAAAATCTGTTAAAAATAATCTCAAACAAATATGGCGAACCTGCCACACGGAACGAATACCCATCGATATTCGATGTGCAGGATGTGAAAAAATACAGCATGAATACATGGAATGAAGGAAGAAAGCAAATACAACTTTCGCTGGTCGAAAACAATATAAATTCGTATGTGGTACTTTGCGAAATCTCGGATCAGAATATGAGTTCTGAAGAACAGGAAAGACTTAAAAATGAAAAGAACCGTGATGTGATTGAAGCATCAGAGAAGTTCTGAATCTTGTGATAATCATCGAATTCGATCAGAAACAGCCTGATCTACGTGGAATGATTCTATTTTACATAGTAAATGATTCAATTTATTTTCCTTAGGACAAACATTATTTGAATAATTATTAAATTTCCAAAAAAACCAATTATGAAACCTACATGACAATAAATTAACACCCAAGAGAATGAAAATTGGGTAT
>WOYI011011958.1_pt1 | contig 17722 bp, 14 predicted proteins | sample 6423411 | NCBI WGS metagenome assembly WOYI01 (sample SAMN13441803, study PRJNA592873) | oil field metagenome | biome: oil field; feature: oil-well bore; material: oil-contaminated soil; isolation source: oil-contaminated soil from oil-well borehole | place: Germany: Wietze | collected 2016-10-18 ...
AAGGAAGAGACGCTGTTAACCGAGATCCGTGATCTGCTGAAAAACAAGTAACCTAAAGCTGTTATTCATTCATCAGTCTTTCTCTTGCTTCAGCAAGCAGCTCCGGCGACTCGGCTGGCGGATAGTGAAGGTCGAGAGAGCGAAAGAGCTCCAGGATGATATCTCCCACCGCCACGCGGGTGAAAAACTTCTTGTCGGCAGGTATCACATACCAGGGAGCATGTGGCTTAGAGGTCTTCTCCAGCATCTCCTCGTAAGCCTCCTCGTAGGCATCCCACTGTGCGCGTACCGGCAGGTCGGCGATACTGAACTTCCAATTCTTGTGCGGTTCATCGATACGGGAGAGAAATCGCTCTTTCTGTTCCTCCTTTGAGACATTCAGGAAAAACTTGAGAATCCGCGTACCATTCTGATGCAGATGCTTTTCAATGGCGTTGATCGCCTCATAGCGATCGTCCCAGAACTGCCGGTCAATCTTCTCCACCGACTCATAACCGGGTATCCGCTCATTGAGGATCCACTGGGGGTTTACCCTGGTAGCCAGCACGTTTTCGTAGTGCGACCGATTGAAGATCTCGATCATGCCACGCTGCGGCAGTACCTGGTAGTGACGCCAGAAGTAATCGTGCTCCAGTTCGTTCTTGGTGGGGGTCTTGAAGCTGTGTACGCGGCATCCCTGAGGGTTGATGCCCGACATCACATGGCGGATCACTCCATCTTTACCTGCCGCATCGCGCGCCTGCAGGATGATCAGCAGTGAATAACGGTCGTCGGCATAGAACATCTCCTGTAGCTCCCTGAGCTCCTTGATGTTAGCCTTGACCTCCTTCTTCGCCGATTTCTTGGTGAAGCCACCATCCTCGCTGGTGGCATAATCCTTCAGGTGAACCTTTTTACCAGTGTCAACACGCAGTTTGGCGTAATCGTAATGCATATCGTACCTGATTTATTGCTTGACATAATTGCTGCTGGCACCTTTCAGAAAACCCCGATACCGTTGTTCGTCGGATATGATCCGGAGTCCCTCGCGGAAGATCTCATTCTCCTGGTTCACAATCCGGAAAAATGCAGAGGAGTCGTACAGGTCGCGGGCGATCAGCGCCTTGAGTTGCAGCAGGATCAATGAGCGTGACTGCTCATACTGTTCCTCATCCCATTCCACGCTGTCGGCCACCGCCTGTTCCTGAATCCTGCCGGCTAATTCATCAGAGACCTGATACCCCCGGGCGAAAGAGAGCGCATCGGGATAGCTGCGCAGCAGCTCTTCCCTTTTCCTGTCCACCTCCGCGATAGCGACCTTGTTGATCACCCCCTTTGCATTGAGATGACCATGCAACATGGTTCCCGTGGTATCCATCGGCACAAAGCAATCGGGCATGATCCCGCCCCCACCATAGACCGTTCGCTTGTTCACCAGGGTGGTATATTTGAGCGAGTCGGGGAAGCGGATGCTGTCGGCATCGAAGAGCTCACCATGTTCATATCTGTTCATGAAATCCTGTTGGTAGCCATCGGGGTCTCCCGGCTTATAGGGTTTCTGGATGCTTCTCCCGGTAGGGGTATAGTAGCGGGCCACTGTAAGCCGTATCATGGTGCCGTCGGGCAGCGGCAGCTGGCGTTGTACCAGCCCCTTACCAAAGGTTCTCCGCCCCACGATCACCGCACGATCCCAATCCTGCAGGGCACCTGCCAGTATCTCGCTGGCCGATGCAGAGTTCCTGTTGACCAACACCACCACCCTGCCTTCAGTGAGCTGACCTTTGCCACTGGCCTGCATGGTGTATCGGGGCTGATTCTTCCCCTCGGTGTAAACGATCAGCTTCCCATCCTCCAGGAACTCACTTGCGACCTCATTGGCTGTTTGCAGGATACCACCTCCATTGTCGGTAAGATCGAAGATAAGGTGTTTCATCCCCTGCTTTTTGAGTGCCCGTTCAGCTTCCCGGAACTCTTCACCGGAGCTGATGCCGAAGCGGCTGAGACGGATATAGCCTATCTCATCGGCTACCATGTAAGCGGCGTCAATACTGGTGATGGGTATCTTGTCGCGCACGATGCGGAAAGTGATTAGTTCCGGCACACCCCGACGCAGCACTTTCACCTCCACCGAGGTGCCTTTGGGACCACGCAGGCGACGGATCACATCCTGGTTGTTCATCTTCACCCCCGCGATCAGTGTATCGTTCACGTAGATGAATTTATCTCCCGGCATGATACCCACCTTCTGCGAGGGACCGCCGCCGATCACCTCCATCACGTAGAGCGTATCGGTTAACATGTTGAAAGAGATGCCGATTCCCTCGAAGTTGCCCTGCAGCGGCTCATTCATCGCTTTCACCTCTTCCTCGGTGAGGTAGGTGGAGTGAGGGTCCAGCTCCCTGAGCATCGCACGGATGGCGGTCTCGGTAAGCTTTTTCGTATCCACATCATCCACGTAGAGTCCTTTGATCATCTGGAGCGTTCGTTCCAGCTTTAACCCCTCGGGAGAGGGTCTGAATTGTGAAAAAGCCCTTCCCGGTAGGAGAAAGAGACTTAGCAAAGGTATCAGGAGATATTTCTTCTTCATATTATTTTTCTAGTGTTTGGGTTTGAGCTTCATCCCCCTGGGGATGAAGAGATGCACGTCATGCCCGTATCGAAGCAGTTCTCTCACCTGAGTGGAGCTGACATGTGTGAGTGCAGGCTCTGTGAATAATAGAAACGTTTCAATTCCCGAAATGGTTCGGTTCATGTCGGCAATGGTCTTCTCATACTCGAAGTCGAACACCGAGCGGATGCCCCGCAGGATGAAGCCGGCACCCACCTGTCGCGCGAAATCGATGGTGAGTGATTCGTAGCTCTCTACCCTCACGCGGGGTTCCTCGCGGTAGAGATCACGGATCATCTCCAGCCGCTCCTCCAAAGTGAAGAATGATTTCTTCGATTCGTTGATGCCGATAGCAATCACAATCTCATCCATCAGCTGCAGACCACGGCGTACCAGCGACTCGTGACCGATGGTGAAGGGATCGAAGGTTCCCGGGAAAAGGGCAATTCGCTTACTATTTGTTTCCATCGTGCAGATTTATTGAGATTGAAGCTGGATGCCAATGGCTATATGCTGAATGCTGACAGCTGGCTATGCGACCCCCTCCTCTTCAATTACCAGGTTGTCGATGATAAAGTTCTGCCGTTCAGGGGTGTTCTTACCCATATAGAACTCCAGCAACTCTTTCAACAGATCCTCCTTGCGCATGGTCACCCTGTCGAGGCGGATATCCTCGCCGATAAAATGACGGAACTCATCGGGCGAGATCTCGCCCAGCCCCTTGAAGCGGGTGATCTCCGGGTTGGGTCCCAGCTCATCGATGGCGCTGAGCCGCTCCTCCTCTGTGTAGCAATATAGCGTCTTCTTCTTGTTACGTACCCTGAAGAGCGGTGTCTGCAGGATATAGACATGTCCTTTTTTGATCAGGTCAGGGAAGAACTGCAGGAAAAAGGTGAGCAACAGCAGGCGTATGTGCATCCCGTCGGTATCGGCATCGGTGGCGATGATCACCTTGTTGTAGCGCAGTTCGTCCATGCTCTCTTCGATGTTGAGCGCCGCCTGCAGCAGGTTGAACTCCTCGTTCTCATAGACAATCTTCTTGGTGAGTCCGAAGCTGTTGAGCGGCTTGCCACGGAGGCTGAAAACCGCCTGGTAGTTGGGATCACGACTCTTGGTGATGGATCCGCTGGCTGAATCACCCTCGGTGATGAAGATGCTGCTCTTCTCCCGCTGATCGCTTCGCATATCGTTATAGTGGATGCGACAGTCGCGCAGCTTCTTATTGTGCAGGTTGGCTTTCTTGGCCCGTTCACGTGCCAGCTTGGTGACACCGGCGATCGCCTTTCGTTCTTTTTCCGAGTCGAGGATCTTCTTCTGCAGTATCTCTGCCACATCGGCATGTTTGTGGAGGAAGTTATCCAGCTCTTTCTTGAGGAAATCGTTGATGTGTTTGCTCACCGACACTCCTCCCGGGCTCATCTCCTTTGAACCCAGCTTGGTCTTGGTCTGCGACTCGAAGACCGGCTCCTCCACCTTGATGCTGATGGCGGCCACAATACCGTTGCGGATGTCTGAATATTCAAAGTTGCGATTGTAAAACTCCTTGATCACACGTGCCGTGGCTTCACGGAAAGCAGTGAGATGGGTTCCACCCTGGGAGGTGTGCTGTCCGTTGACAAAAGAGTAATATTCCTCTCCATACTGGGTGGTATGGGTAATCGCCACCTCGATATCCTCTCCATGAAGGTGGATGATGGGGTAGAGCTCCTCCAGGGTGAGTTTCTCGTTGAGCAAATCCTCCAGTCCGTTCTTGGAGAAAAATTTCTTCCCGTTGAAGAGGATGGTGAGCCCTGTGTTGAGAAAGACATAGTTCTTCAGTAGGGGCTCGATATGTTCCTCGCGGTAATGATACTCCCCAAAAATTTCCGGATCGGGTGTGAACTCCACCCGGGTGCCGTTTGGCTGATCCGTGGGAATCACCTCGCTCTCTTTCAACAGGATACCCTGGTTGAAAAAGACCTCTTTGGCCTGTCCCTCGCGGTAGCTCACCATGAAGAAGTCAGACGAGAGCGCATTCACCGCCTTGATCCCCACCCCGTTCAACCCTACTGATTTCTTGAACGCCTTGGAGTCATATTTGGCGCCGGTGTTCATCCTGGAACAGACATCCTTCACCTTGCCCAGAGGTACACCACGGCCATGGTCACGCACTGTCACCTGCTTGTCGTTGAGGGTAATCTCAATGGTTTTGCCGAAGCCCATCATGTACTCATCGATGGAATTGTCGAGCACCTCCTTGAGCAGCACGTAGATGCCGTCGTCGTAGGAACTGCCGTCACCCAGCTTGCCAATGTACATGCCGGGACGGCGGCGGATATGTTCCTGCCACTCCAGCGTTACAATGTTATCTTCCTGATAGTTATCCTGTAGTATCTGTAGCTCTTTTTCCGTTTCGTTCACGATCACTCTCTGCTCCTCTTACAATTTTTTGATAAAAGCTCTCCGCCGTTTGGTCTGCCGGGCTTCCAGGTTATTCCACATCGATTTCATGCGGTGGTTCAGATCCAGCTCAGGATTGCTCTCTGCATAATCAAAGCCCAGGCGGTTGGCTGCAGGTATAAATTCATTGAATATAAGCGCGTTCACTCCTTTTCCCTGATACTCCGGGTCAACCGCTACCAACAACAGGTCCAGGACATTGTTATCTTTACCTTTCAGCGCACGATAGAGATGATACCATCCCAAGGGCATGAAGCGACCTTTGGCTTTCTGCAACGCTTTGGCGATGCTGGGTAACCCGATACCCACCCCGATCAGTTTGTTGTCCTCCTGACGAACCACCAACGTGAGGAACTCGAGTCGCAACATGGGGATATACATATCCACGTAATAGTCGATCTGTCGCTCCGTCAGCTCCACGAATCCGTATAGATCCTTGTAGGCACGGTTGATCAGCTTGAAGATCTCCCTGGCATAGGGATAGACATCCTTCTTGCTCTCCAGGTGCTTCACTGCCAGACCAGATCGTTTCTTCACGATCTCGGTGGCACGCAGGAACCGTTCGGGTGTCTCCTTGGGAATGGTGATGAGAAATTCCACCCAGTCCTGATCCTTCACATACCCCAAGCGGTTCATGTGATCCACGTAGTAGGGGTAGTTGTAGATGGTGGAGAAGGTACTCATCTGATCGAACCCTTCTACCAGCATCCCCTCATGGTCGAGATCAGTAAAGCCCAGTGGTCCGTGCATCTGCTCCATGTCTCTTGAGCGTGCCCAGCTCTCAGCCGCACCGAAAAGTGCGTCCACCACCTCGTTGTCATCGATGAAATCAACAAATCCAAAGCGGGCGTTCTTCTCTTTCCATATCTCGTTGGCCTTGTAGTTGATGATCACCCCTATCCTGCCCACGATCTCACCGTCGCGGTAAGCCATGAAGTAATTGGCATCGCAATGGTCAAACGCCGGGTTCTTGCTCCTGCTGAGGGTAGCCCGTTCGTCATAAATCAATGGCGGCACAAAATATTCGTTGCCCTCATAGAGATCGATGCCGAACTGAATGAACTTCCTCACGTCATCTTTCGTATTGACTTTATGGATTGTAACTGACATATTGCTCGCTTTCAATAGGTTTTACTGTACTAGCCTGGTTTTGATACTCCTGATGGAGACAGATACAAAGATACAATTTTTTTTATTCACCCCATCAGTAAGGCTCTATTCTTTCACAGCCTGCCGGTACTGCTCCCATCGGGCCATCACCTCCCGCACGTAGTTGATGGTCTCATCGCCGCGGAAGTAACCGTTGCGGCAGACTGGGTCAGTGTAGTACTGCTCCAGGCGCTTGAGCTGTACAAAGCGTTCCACGTTGCCCTCCCAGACATCCTTGTCGGCTTTATACTTTTCTGCCAGTGCACGGGCATCGGAGATATGGCCGATGCCACCGTTATAGGCCGCCAGGGCGAACTTGATCTGCTCCGTGCTCTCCTTCACAGAGGAAAAGAAGGAGATCAGCTGCTTCAGGTATTGTGCTCCCGCCCGGATATTGTGCTCCGGGTCATATAGCTGGTCACCGGTGACTCCCAGCGAGGCTGCGGTGGCCGGCATCAACCCCATCAACCCCACCGCACCGGACCATGAGCTCTCTTCGGTGCGGAACGTGGACTCCTGGTAGGCCACAGCGGCCAGCAAACGCCAGTCGAGCCCCAGTCGTTTCCCCTCCTGCTGAAAATAGGAGTCGAAAGGGGAGATCACCCCCGGACCCAATATCTCGCTGTAAGAGAAACGATCCACCTCGTAAAACCCCTTTGTCTCTTCAAAATAACGCTTCATGATCCGCAGAAATAACGGCTCTTCGCTCTTACGCGCAAACCAGCTGTCAAGCGAATCGGCCAGCACGGGCGTGTTGCGGCGCACCACCCAGGAAGAGCGCTGGTCGAAACTGATCTCCAGGTCGGTGTTCAGATTGCGGAAGTAGGTCTGGTTGAGTCGTGCCAAATCATCATCAGCCACCGTATAAGCGATCTCGCCTCGCGACACCATCCGAATCAGGTCCTCCGGCAGGATGGAGTCACTCTCGGTAACTTCTATCCGGATCCCTCCCCCCAGCTCCTCGTTGAGGTGTATCAACCGCTGGTGGTAACGCGACCCACTGGTGACCGTCACTGTTTTGCCGATCAGCCCGGTAACATCATCTACCAGCGTATCACCCTGCATGGCCCGCTGTACCAGCACCTGGTGGTTGATCTGTTGCAGGCCGCAGTAGATGACCGAGTCACGTCTCTCCCGCGTCACCGGGATATGATAAGCAATCACGTCGCCAACCTCATCCTGCAGCATATTCATCAGGGAGGCAGTGCCGGGAGCCACGATGACCTCAGGAATCAATCCATGATGGCGACAGAATTCTTGAATCATGTCATAATGGTACCCCATCGGCTGGTCCCGATAGATGAAATAGGAGGTGGAGGTGTTGAGCGTCAGTATCCGCAGGGTATCGCTCTCCAGGATGCAGGGCAGGTCGCAGATCTGATCATCCTTTTTTAAGAAAAGGGTGCATGCCGGGAGCAGGATAAACAGAAGAGGTAAATAACGGGCACTTTTCTTCATACGGTCTGTTCCGATAATGAGTGATGGCTGCAAAGTTAATAAAAATAACCGTCACATCGTTCTATCTATTTTATACTCATTTATTTGAAAGATTCCGGGAAAATATTTAATTTTGCCACAGAGATCAATGCCAACCGAATCAGTGTAACCATCATGAAAAAGCAGTTAACTGCCTTTCTCCCGATCCTCCTGTTCGGTTTGTTCAATGGATTGTCCGCACAGGAAGCTGCCTGGCACACCTATGTAGAGCAACTGGCCGAAGAAGAGGGGATCGATGAGGCTACCGTAGAGAATATCTACACGGAGCTGCTCTATCTTGAGAGCAACCCCATGGATTTGAACGGTGTGACAAGAGAACAGTTGGAACAATTCCCGCTACTCTCACCCACACAGATTACTTCTCTTGTGACTTTCCTTGAAAAAAACCGCCCTCTTTACACGGTGTACGAACTGCGCAATGTGCCCTACCTCGATTTTCAAACGGTGGAGCGAGTCCTCCCTTTCTTCAGGGTGGGTGAACCGAAAAAGGAGCGTGCTCTCTCAGCGCGGGAGCTCGCGAAGAATGGCTTGCATGAGCTACAGCTGCGGCTTGACAAGACCCTCACGCCGCGTGCCGGGTACAAGACCTATCCCGACTCGGTGCTGGAGCGCTACCCGAACCGCAAGTACGGGGGTGAGGATTTCTACACCTCGCTGCGCTACTCTTACCGCTACCGTGATAAGCTGCAGGCGGGATTCACCGCTGAGAAGGATGCCGGTGAACCTTTTCTCCGGGATGGCTATCCCAAAGGATATGACCATTACGGTGTACACCTGCTGATGCACGATATCGGCCCCCTAAAGACCTTGGCCCTGGGAGACTACCGTCTCTCTTTCGGTCAGGGACTGATCCTGAACAACGACTACGGGGTAAGCAAGAGCTGGGGCAGTGATCAGGTCGCGCGTCGTACCCAACAGCCCAAGCGTCACTTCTCTACCGCCGAAAGTGGCTACTTCCGCGGTGTGGCTGCCCTGGTAACAGTTGGTAATCTCTCATTCACCCCTTTCTACTCCAGCAGGAAGATCGATGCCAACCTATCGGAAGAGGGAGAGATCACCTCTTTCAAGACAGATGGTCTCCACCGTACCCCACTTGAGATGGAGAAGAAAGGAAACAGCCGGGAGCAGGTGACAGGCGCCAACCTCAACTACAGGAGAGGAGCTCTGCAAGTAGGGATCAGCGGTCTCTACCATTCATACAGCAGGATGTATAATCCTGTGCTACAGGAGTACAATCGCTACTACCTACGCGATTCCACCCATCTGAACGGTTCTGTGGACTACTCTTACCAGCTACCAGGGTTCCTCTTCGCGGGAGAGACGGCCATTGCCCGCAACGGAGCAGTAGCCACCCTCAACATGGTGCAATACCGATCGTCCGGCGGCAGCACCCTCACGCTGCTGCACCGAGACTATCCTGTCTCCTATAATGCCCTCTACGGGCAGGCGTTCTCGGAGAGCAGCGACCTGCGCAACGAGAGGGGTCTCTACCTGGGGGGCAGCATCTCACCTTTGCGGGGAGTGACACTCGATAGCTATATCGACCTGGTACGGCATCCCTGGTTGAGATATGGGGCAAACGCTCCCTCCTCCACGATCGATTGTTATCTCCTCACCAGCTGGCGCATTAGTCGCCGCACCTCGCTTGACCTGCGCTATAAGTACAAGCGAAAGGAGAAGAACATCACCCTGCCGGGAGAAGAAGAAAAACCACTCTTACCCTACGCGACCCATAAGGTGCGCCTCCGCTGGATGCAGTCGCTGCTGGGCGGCTGGGATCTGCGCACCACGGCAGATATGGCGATCTACAAAGAGCAGCCTTTCCCCGCGGAAAAGGGATTCATGCTCTCCCAGAACATCAGCTACAGAGGAGAGGGAGCACTCACCGGTGATGCATTCATTGCTTTCTTCAATGCCGAGAGTTATGATGCCCGCCTCTACTCCTATGAGCGCAATCTGCTCAGCTCCTTCTATATGCCCTCGTTCTACGGAAAAGGGTTACGGATAGCTCTTTCCGGAAAATATGCCCTATCTCCTGCCCTTACACTCTCGCTCAAGGCAGCCCACACCTGCTATTGGGATCGCGACACCATCGGCAGCGGCACGGAGCAGATCAACGGAAACAGTCGCACCGATCTCTGGTGCTATCTGCGGTGGAAGTTCTGATCTATCTCGATAGTTTTTTGTACTTTTGGGCCTAAAATCAAACCACGATGGCTCATCCTCTCCTGCAGATAGACACGCTGACGAAAAGCTTCGGTGACCTGCTGCTCTTCCGCGACATCTCGTTCGGCATCGCCGAGGGAGACAAGATTGGTCTGCTGGCTCCCAACGGTTCTGGCAAGACCACCCTGCTCAACATCATCGCCGGCAAGGAGGGTTATGACTCCGGACGGGTGGTGTTCCGCAACGGCCTGCGCTACGCCTGCCTGGAACAGTCACCCGCCTACGACCCGGAACTGACCGTGCTGGAGGCCTGCTTCACTGCCGACAATGAAACGGTACGGCTAATCGCCCGCTATGAGGAGATGCTCACCTCCGGCAGCCAGGAGGGTCTCGATGAGTTGCTGTTGCAGATGGAGCTGCTCAAGGCTTGGGACTATGAACAGCGGATCAAGCAGATCCTCTCACAGCTGCGCATCACCGACTTTCACCAGAAGATGGGAGAGCTCTCGGGGGGACAGGTGAAGCGGGTGGCACTGGCCAACGTGCTCATCAGCGAGCCGGAGCTGCTGATACTGGATGAGCCTACCAATCACCTCGATCTGGAGATGACCGAGTGGCTCGAGGAGCACCTGAACCGCGGCAAAATGAGCCTGCTGATGGTGACGCACGATCGCTACTTCCTGGATCGCATCTGCACACAGATCCTGGAGATTGACCAACAAGAGCTCTACAGCTACAAGGGAAATTTCTCTTACTACCTTGAGAAGCGCGATGAGCGTCTCGCGGCACAGCAGAGCGAGGGGGAGCGTGCCCGCAACCTGCTGCGCAAGGAGCTGGAATGGATGCGTCGCCAGCCGCAGGCAAGGGCCACCAAGGCCAGGTCGCGCATCGATGCTTTCTATTCGCTCGAAGCGAAAGCGCAGCAGCGGCGCAATGAGGAAGGGATCCGCCTGGCGACGAAGGGGAGCTACATCGGTAAGAAGATCTTCGAGGCGAAGCATGTAAGCAAACGGTTTGGGGATGTGCGGATCACGGATGATTTCAATTACGTCTTTTCCCGCTATGAAAAGATGGGTATCGTGGGTAACAACGGCACCGGCAAGTCCACCTTCGTGAAGATGCTGCTCAATGAGGTGCAGCCAGACAGTGGCAGCTTCGAGATTGGCGAGACGGTGCGCTTCGGCTACTACAGCCAGGAGGGCCTCCGGTTCGATGAGCAGATGAAGGTGCTGGAGGTCGTGCAGGCGATTGCAGAGGTGATCGACCTGGGCAACGGGCAGCGGCTTACCGCCTCCCAGTTTTTGCAGCACTTCCTCTTCACGCCTGAGAAACAACACAACTACGTCCACAAGCTGAGCGGAGGCGAACGACGACGCCTCTACCTCTGCACGGTGCTGATCACCAACCCTAACTTTCTGGTGCTGGACGAACCCACCAACGACCTGGATATCCTCACCCTCAACATCCTGGAGGAGTACCTTCAGGCCTTCAGCGGTTGCCTGATCGTGGTGTCGCACGACCGCTTCTTCATGGACAAGGTGACGGACCACCTGCTTGTGTTCCACGGCAATGCCCGCATTCAGGACTTCCCCGGTAACTATACGCAATACCGCGAGTGGAAACAGCAGGAGGAGAAGAAAGAGGCCGCGGAGGTTAAGAGCAGTCGAACGGAGATGGAACCGCGCCGCATCCGGACGGAAGAAAAGGCAAAGCTCACCTTCAAGGAGAAGAGGGAGTTCGAGGGACTGGAACAGGAGATTGAACAGCTGGAAGCGGAGAAGGAGCAGATCTCCGGATTGCTCTCCTCCGGTACCCTCACAAGTGAAGAGCTGACGGAGCGTTCAACCCGTCTGTCGCAGGTCATGGAGCTGATCGACGAGAAGACCATGCGCTGGCTGGAGCTGAGTGAGAAAACAATTTAGAAAGATTATAAATAATTATCCCTGAACCCCCTTTTTTCACATCGAGAGGGGAAATGATTATTTTTGCATATTCAAATCGAAACCAAAATCATCAAACCAACCACTATGACAAGTATCAAAGGCACACAAACCGAACTGAACCTGCTCAAATCTTTCGCAGGTGAATCACAGGCCAGAATGCGCTACACCTTCTTTGCCAAGGTCGCAAAGGATGAGGGATATGAACAGATTGCGGCCATCTTCAGCGAGACCGCCGACCAGGAGATGACACACGCCAAGCGAATGTTCAAATACCTGGAGGGAGGTATGGTTGAGATCACTGCCACCTATCCGGCCGGCAAGATCGGCACCACGGCAGAGAACCTGAAAGCAGCTGCCGAGGGTGAGAATGAAGAGTGGACCGACCTCTATCCCCATTTCGCCGAAGTGGCCGAAGCAGAGGGATTCAAGGAGATCGCCACCATGTACCGCATGATCACCAAGGCCGAGGCGGAGCATGAGGAGCGTTATCTGAAGCTGCTGGCACGCGTGGAGAACGGCACCGTCTTCGCCCGTGAGGAGGCCATCGAATGGCAGTGCCGCCACTGCGGTTATGTCTTCACTGGCAAGAAGCCACCGAAGAACTGCCCCACCTGTCTGCACCCGCAGGCTTACTTCGAGCCGAAAAACAACGCATTGTAAACCGGCATTTGCAGTACAGCAATGAGGCGCATCCCCTCGGGGGTGCGTAGGGAGCAGGTATGCTGAAGGCCTGGTCATTCAGGATATTGTGCAGAATGTGTAAACATTCTTCCATTTTGCTTACCTTTGCGCTTTCAATCAGCAACTGCAATTATGCAAATCGAACAGATATTACCGGATGCCGTTTCCGGCGCCATCAAAGAGCTATATGGGGTCGATGCCGGAGCATCACAGATCACGCTGCAGAAGACCAGGAAAGAGTTTAAAGGCCACTATACGCTGGTCACTTTCCCGCTGCTGAAGATATCACACAAGAGTCCCGAGCAGACGGCAGGGGAGATTGGTGCCTGGCTGGCGGAGAAGTCGCCCGTGATCGCCGAATACAATGTGATCAAGGGATTCCTGAACCTCACCATCTCCTCCCGTGTGTGGGGGGAACTTTTGCAGACCATCGATGCGGTGCCGGACTATGGCTTCACGCCGGTTGCAGAGGATGCACCGCTTTATATGGTGGAGTACTCTTCCCCCAACACCAACAAGCCGCTGCACCTGGGGCATGTGCGCAACAACCTGCTGGGGCATGCGCTGAGCGAAGTGCTGCGCGCCAACGGCAAAAAGGTGGTGAAAACCAATATCGTGAACGACCGCGGCATCCACATCTGCAAATCGATGCTGGCCTGGCAAAAGTGGGGCAATGGCGAAACGCCTGAATCGACCGGTAAAAAGGGGGATCATCTGATTGGCGACTACTATGTGCTGTTCGACAAAAAATACAAAGAGGAGCTGGCTGCCCTGCAGGCGCAGGGGTTTACCAAAGAGGAGGCTGAAGCGCGGTCGCAGCTGATGGAGGAGGCGCGCGAGATGCTCCGCAAGTGGGAAGCACACGATGCCGCCACGGTGAATCTCTGGAAGATGATGAACGACTGGGTTTATGCCGGTTTCGATGAGACCTACCGGCAGATGGGTGTCTCGTTCGACAAAATCTACTATGAATCGCAGACCTATCTTGCCGGGAAAGAAGAGGTTCTGCGTGGATTAAAGGAAGGACTCTTTTACCAAAAAGAGGATGGATCGGTCTGGGCCGATCTCACATCCTACGGACTGGATCACAAGCTGCTGCTCCGCGCCGACGGCACCTCGGTTTACATGACACAGGATATCGGTACCGCCAAGCTGCGTTACGACGATTACCCCATCGACACGATGATCTACGTGGTGGGCAATGAGCAGAACTACCACTTCCAGGTGCTCTCCATCCTGCTCGATATGCTCGGTTTTGAATTCGGGAAGGGATTGGTGCACTTCTCCTACGGGATGGTTGAGCTGCCCGAAGGAAAAATGAAATCGCGCGAAGGAACCGTGGTGGATGCCGACGACCTGATGGCTGAGATGATCGCTACCGCTCGTGAGACCTCACAGGAGCTGGGCAAGCTGGAGGGAGTATCCGAAGAGGAAGCTGAAGCCATCTCCCGCATGGTGGGACTGGGTGCGCTCAAATATTTCATCCTGAAGGTGGATCCGAAGAAAAACATGACCTTCAACCCGAAGGAATCCATCGACTTCAACGGCAACACCGGACCGTTCATCCAGTACACCCATGCCCGCATTCAATCGGTCCTGCGCAAGGCAGATGAGCAGGGCATCGCAATCCCGAAAAAGCTGGAGGGTGCGGTCTCCCTGTCAGAAAAGGAGGAGGGACTGGTACAGCTGCTCAGCGAATTTGCTGCGGTGGTGCAGCAGGCAGGATCGGAATACAACGTGTCATTGATCGCCAATTACGTGTATGAACTGGTGAAGGAGTACAACCAGTTTTACCACGACTACCCCATCCTGAAAGAAGAGAACAGCGCCCTGCGCGATTTCCGTCTGCTGCTCTCGAAGAATGTGGCACGCACGATCCGCAAAGGGATGTCGCTCTTCGGCATCGATGTGCCGGAGCGGATGTAACAGAGAGGAGGAAAATATTCCTCCTCTCTCATTGCATCAGTTGTACGCTTTCTCCCCATGCTCGAAATAGTCGAGCCCGATCTCCTCTTCCCTGCTGCTAACACGAAGGCCGATCGTATACTTGAGGATTGTAAATAGAATGGTACCTGTGATGGCTGCCCAGACTGCGAAAGCCAATACACCGATGGCCTGACTGCCCAGCACACCAACACTACCGCCGTAGAAGAGTCCGGGCAGTGCAGCATCAGCTGAGAAGAAGCCCACCATTAGGGTCCCGAAGGCCCCACAAACACCGTGCACCGAGACGGCACCTACCGGGTCATCCACCTTCAGCTTCCTGTCGATCAGCTCCACCGAGAAGACCACCAGCACCCCTGCCATCAGCCCGATAAGGACTGCTCCGCCGGGGGTGACCACATCACAGCCAGCGGTGATAGCAACCAATCCTGCCAGCACACCGTTGAGGGTCATGCTGAAAGTGGGTTTGCCATAGCGGATCCAGGTGGTGACCAGCGTGGCGAAACCTCCCGCGGCAGCAGCACCGTTGGTGGTCATGAAGATGTGCGCCACCAGATCGGGATCACCAAGGCCGAGCGTGGATCCGGGGTTGAAGCCGAACCAACCCAGCCAGAGAATGAAGACGCCCAGTGCTGCGAGGGTGAGGCTGTGACCCGGGATGGCATGTATCTTTCCATTCTTGTACTTACCGATGCGGGGGCCAAGGAATGCAGCGCCGATGAAGGCGAGCCATCCCCCCATGGAGTGAACCACCGTGGATCCGGCAAAATCATGGAACGGTATCTCCAGTTGCGAAAGCCATCCGCCACCCCAGACCCAGTGACCGGAGATGGGATAGATAAAGGCCGAGATGACCACGCTGTAGAGCAGGTAGGACTTGAACTTGGTCCGCTCTGCCATGGCACCGGAGACGATGGTGGCAGCGGTGGCGGCAAAGACCAGCTGGAAGAAGAAGAAAGCACTGTTGGAAATACCCAGCTCAAGGGCATGGTTCACCTTCGATAAGAACTCCAGCTCACCGAAGAAGCCGTTGCCTGCACCATACATGATGCCATAACCGATAATCCAGAAAGCGAGGGAGCCCATGCTGAAATCCATCAGGTTTTTGAACAGGATGTTAGTGGTGTTCTTGGTGCGGGAGAAACCCGCCTCTACCAGAGCGAACCCGGTCTGCATGAAGAAAACCAGTACTGCAGCGAACAGTACCCAGAAAGTGTTGAGAGCGTAAGTGGTTGTGATTGTATCCATAGTGTTTTGTATTATTATTCTTTGATGTACAATGATTCGGGACCTGTTTCGCCCGTTCTGATCCGGATGGACTCCTCTACAGGGGAGACAAAGATCTTGCCGTCGCCCATCTCACCTGTCCGGGCCGCATTGATGATAGCCTGACAGGAGGTGTCCACATAGATCTCACGGCATACGAAAGTGATGTGTATCCGCTCAATGAGTCGTGTCTCATAAACCGTGGAACGGTAAATCGAGCTGGATCGTTCGTTTCCGACGCCGGTGACCTCCCAGTAGGAGAGGAAATCGATTCCTATCTCGTGAAGGGCTTCCACCACCTCATCGAGTTGCGATTTGCGGATGATCGCTTCAATCTTTTTCATATTCATCTTCTTGATTGTTAAATATATTTATACTTATTTTTACTTGCCCACCAGATCAAGAGGTTTAGAAACTAACCGCCGCCACCAGATAGAATTTCTCTCTATCCGGATTAAGAATAGCACTACAGGTGAGCGGAAGCGTAAAAGAGGGCGTTATCGTCAGCTCCTTTGTTACGCCAATCCCGATATTGGTAATGTTAAAATCACCATCTTCCGTTTGCAGACCATCACCCCCTCCCACAAAAAGGTTGATGTTCCTGTAGGCATAACCCACCTCAAAATAGGTATCCCCACCTGCCGAGCCGGCACCGCCCGCTTCGTTCAATACATAATTGGCAGCCAGCGAAAGTCCGGAAATCTCATACCCACCGTTCAGCTCCAGAATATGTGCGCCTGTGGCCTTGTCTGTGTCAAAATAATCATTCCCCCCTTCGATACTCGGGAAATAATAATCGGTTGCGCCAAGCGTCAGTCCAAAACCAAACGTGTAAGCGGCATAAAGATCGGCTTCCAGCACGCCATCGAAACTGGCCGATCCCCATCCTCCAATAGTAAAACCTCCCGCTGAAAAACTGAGACCCGGCTGCACTGCCGCATTCGACAAATAGAGCCCTCTCCAGAGGTAGGAACTGACCAGATCAGCTCCGGCTGTCCATTTAGATTCCGCCTCCTGCGCCGGGAGACTCCATGCTACAGATAGCAACGTGATTGCAACGATAATTTTCATTTTCATAACCTAAAGCAATTTAGTTATACATAATGTAAGTTTCACGCTGCAAATATAATCATTTTGTTTTAATTAAAAATAATTTCAATACATTTTATCGCAATAAGATCAATTTTATAAACTTTATGAGTTTACCACTTCATCCAATGAGTGATTCAGTGAACACTTTTTGGTGCGTTCACTTTGCAAATTCTGCACAAACGCAATGCTGTTTCCATTTGATTGGAGCCCCTGAAAATTCCGGGGTTTTTCTTTGTTCATGATAGTATATTTACTATCTTTGTAATGTCAAACAATAACAAGATACAATGAAAAAATTAGTAGCAAGAATAGGATACGCAGAACATAATTATAGTGCCGTTTTAGAACTTCCGGACGAAGTGATAGTGGTAACGCATAAAAATTTTGAGGGTATCAAACAAGCAGTAAAGGATTCACTTGATTTCTCAAAAGAAGGTCACCTGGAAAGTGGTGATCTTGTTCCCGATTGGGTAAAAGATGGGTATGAGATAGATTATAAAATGGAAATTTCAGCTCTTTTACAATACTTTGATGGAATTCTCACCCGGTCAGCTCTCTCCCGTATAACGGGTATAAATGAACGCCAATTGGGTCATTATGCTACCGGCCACCGGAAACCACGTGCTAAACAGCGCGAACGGATCATTGAAGGATTTCATCGCTTGGGAAAAGAATTCTCATCCGTTGTATAGTTATTGTTTGACAGCTTAATTTTACAAACGGTACCGCCCCGGCATTTCACTGCCCGTGGGCGGTTTTTTACTATATACCCGGCGTATCTGAGAAATCTTCCAAGTTACAAAGCCGACACCTGTTATTGTCTGATTGGACAATACAGGTCAACGTGATCGAGCTCTTCAGTCATTATTGCTATACCGCACAAACGCAATGCGGCTTCCATCGGGCGACCAGCTATGCACGTTGATTGTGCCCTGGCCACCGTAGAAAACGGGTGTGA
>WOYI010169226.1_pt1 | contig 17693 bp, 14 predicted proteins | sample 6423411 | NCBI WGS metagenome assembly WOYI01 (sample SAMN13441803, study PRJNA592873) | oil field metagenome | biome: oil field; feature: oil-well bore; material: oil-contaminated soil; isolation source: oil-contaminated soil from oil-well borehole | place: Germany: Wietze | collected 2016-10-18 ...
TTTTCCTGCGGAGTGTATTCGGGTACAATTTCCCTGAGTTTTTTCTTAATTGTCCCCGCATTGTGGTCCAGAGAATATTTGACCAATTCTTCAATATCTTCATTAAGCTTCTGTCTTATGCTCTGCAGATGATTCAACCCATTGGCGTGATCATTGGAGCGCAGCACCATAATTTTTTCATGCCCGGTCGGTAAAATATCCTCTCCTTCCGTAATGAGTTCTTCATATAGTTTTTCTCCATCACGTAAACCGGTATAAATGATTTTAATATCAGTATCAGGCTCTTTTCCGGAAAGACGAATCAGATCCCTTGCCATGTCTGCTATTCTAACAGGAGTTCCCATTTTCAAAATAAATATTTCTCCGCCTTTCCCCATCGCCGCTGCCTGCAAGACCAACTGTGTTGACTCGGGAATGGTCATAAAATAACGGTTTACCTCCGGATGAGTGACTGTAACAGGTCCCCCCTTTTCTATTTGCCTCCGGAAAACCGGAATCACGGAACCGGAGGAGCCTATAACATTCCCGAATCTTACCGCCATCAGCAGCGTGCTTTGACCCTGTAACGACTGCATGATCAATTCGGTCACCCGCTTGCTTGCCCCCATAACATTGATGGGCCGGACAGCCTTATCTGTCGACACCAATACGAATCGCTCCACATGATATTTAACTGACATTTCCATGACTATACGACTGCCGATGATATTATTGAATACGGCCTCCCAGGGATTTCTTTCCAGCATCGGGACATGCTTATAAGCTGCGGCATGGAAGACAATCTGCGGTTTGTATTTTTTAAAGATATCCTCCATGAGAAGCTCATTTTGTACCTGCCCCAGTATTGCCTCGCATTTGTGGAAACTATATTCATTTTGCAGCTCCATCTGAATATTGAAGAGATTCATTTCACTGGCATCAAGCAAGACCAGATAATTCGGTTGATATTTTATCACTTGCCGGCACAGTTCAGAGCCGATGGAACCGCCACAGCCGGTAATTAAAACGGTTTTGCCTTTCAGATAACCGCGAATGCCCGTGTTATCCAATTTCACCGGCGGTCTTCCCAGCAGATCCTCATAACTTATATCGCGTAGAACTTTAATACTAACCCGGCCGTCGATAAGCTCACCCATTCCCGGCAGTATTTTATAAGAAACATCACAGTCCTTGCAGGTTTCCACTATATTTCTAATCTGGTCGCCTTTGGCCGATGGAATAGCAATAAGTATTTCTTTGATTTCTTCACTTTGAACGATAGACGTAATTTTACCCAAGTTTCCCAATACCGGCACTCCATGAATGGACCGGCCTTTTTTATGGGGATCATCGTCAATAAAACCGATTACCCTATAGTGCAATTGATTGTTTTCAAAAATTTCCCGCAATATTTTTTCACCGGCAGCACCCGCTCCGATTATCAACACGTTTCTGGAAGCAACCTTCTGGAAAAGTTCTTCTCTGATTTTGGGATTGGCAAATCCCGAATAGTAAGAACGAATAAGCATGAGTTTGCCGCCAACCAATAGAAAAGTAAAAACACTATCCATAAAAAAAATAGATCGGGAATATCCTTTAAAACCACTCATATACAAAATTACCGCAAGGATTAATAAAGTGGATAATAAACAAGCCCTGGCTAAAAGCCAGAAATCCCTGATGCTGGTATAACGCCACATTCCCCGATAAACCCCGGAAAAAACAAAAACGATAACCTTCAGAGGAATAATCCAGAGAAGAACTGTTTTTATCTGCTGCATGTAAAATGGACTAAGTAAAAATTCAAAGCGAAACAAGTATGAAATAACAATGGATAACGTAAATATTAATACATCGCTGAAAATCATTAAATACATTTTGGGATTCTTTATCTGGGAATACATATTTTAATGCGCCACGCCTTCCTTTTTAATAACTTTGAAGAACGTATTCCATAAAATTTTCAGGTCGAAGAAGAAAGATTGGTTTTTTAGATAATATTCATCATATTCTACTTTAACGGAAATTGGAAGATCGTCCCGGCCATTGACTTGCGCCCACCCCGTGATCCCGGGAATCAATTTGTGAACACCTTTTTCCGTCCGCAAGGCAATCAAATCTTCTTGATTGAATAACGCCGGCCTTGGGCCGACAAAACTCATATCCCCTTTGAGCACACTCCAGAACTGAGGCAACTCATCAAGACTTGTTGTGCGCAGAAATGATCCGAATGATGTCAGATAATTTTCAACATTTTGCATAAGATGAGTTGCAATTACCGGAGAATCTTTACGCATTGTACGAAACTTCGGCATGATAAAATTTTTGTTGTCTTTACCGACTCGCTCTGACCAGTAAATAACCGGGCCGGGTGAGGTGATTTTTACCAGAATGGCTATTAAAACAATGGGCACTGCCATTATAACTAACAAGATCAATGCTGCGGTGAAATCAAAAAAACGTTTCATCTTTCCCCTTGTTATTTCAACCGGTACCATAATTGACCGGCGATTTCTTTTAAGGCAAGAGAAGTTTTATAAAGCTCTTCTGACTGCGGCATGTACCGGATAACAACGTTTTTCCCGGGCGATGAATATAAATAATGAGCAGGCAGCGGCACTACATTAGTAAAATATTTTTTAAATTCCCGCTCGCTGCGCTTCATGTGGAAAGCCGAAGTGACGAGGCCGATATTAATTTTTTTATCGCCAAACATTTTATTTACTTCACTCGCATTTTCCGAGGTATTTTTTGAATTAGGTTCGATTCTTATTTTTTCTTTAGGAACACCCAAAGATTCCGCTAATCTCGCCATTGCTTGAGCTTCCGATACTTTTCCCGCTCCTTTGCCGACACAAACAAAAAACCGGGTACCGGTCTGATTATAAACCACGACAGCGTGAAGCACACGAAGAGATTCTATTCCTGAATTAAAAGTAGTTTTTAAGGCGTGAATATCTTTCGTGCCGCAACCTAATACAACAATCGCATCAATATTTTTACTTCCGGCAGTCTGATTTTTAATATAATCTTTTTCTAAACAGTAACAAAGATAATTGGCCACGGGAGCGATGCTTGCGCCATAAATTAAAACAATAGACAGCAACAAAATCAATGCGCTGTTTTTCTTTTTACAGTTAAGTAGAAAAAGAAGGAAAGATATCAATATCAAAACAAACACAATAAAAAGAGGATCAAGAAATCCTTTAAAAACAGCATAAACTTCTTCCATCAATTTATTCTCCTCCCTGGTTCAATGTATTTAAGATCTTTGAACAATTCCCTTAATCGTCATACATATAATCCCGCACATAAATATTTATTGACCCCACAAAGTCGACAACGGAACCGCCCACAGGTGATCACCCAGTGGCAGGGTTTCTGCGCCATCGTAAAGCAAAACCCCCATCTTGAACTGACCGCCAGCCACGCTTGCCAGTTTTTTCAGGCCGTGCAAATCGCCTGCTTTGACTGTGGCAGAGGCTTTTATTTCGACGCCAATCAGTTGTCCGGCAGCGTTTTCGATCACCACATCCACTTCAAACAAGTCGACATCGCGATAGTAGAGTACCCGATAGTCATCCGCAGCCGTTGTGATATGCTTGAGCAGTTCACTATACGCGAAGGTCTCGAGCACATTGCCAAACCGGCTGCGATCTTGCTGCGCTTCGGCGGGACCAAGATCAAGCAAGGTGGCCAACAGACCGGCATCGATAAACTGCAGCTTGGGTGTTTTGACAACACGCTTGAACCGGTTCCTGGCCCAAACCTCAACGCGCCTGAGCAAGTACATCTGCTCGAACACCCCGATGTAACGGGCTGCCGTCTTACTGTCCAACCCCACTTGGCCACCCAGCCGGGTGTAATTGCACATTTGGCCCGATACCTGGGCCAGGCTGCGCAAAAAACGGGGTAACTGGTCGATTTTGTCGATACTGGCCACGTCACGAACATCGCGCTGAATAATGGCATCAATATACTGACGTATCCACACGACACGCCTTCGCGAATCCCTGCGGGAAATCGCTTCAGGGTAGCCACCTCGCAAAACAGCTTCGACCAACGCCGCCCCCACTACTGGCATGGCAACATTGAGCAACCGGCCGGCAAACGCCGCATCAATCCAATTTGCAGTGTTACCGAACAACTCGCTTTGCGACAACGGCAGCAAAGTGATCGTCTCCATTCGACCAGCCAAAGAATCCGCTGCGGTAGGCAATGCCATCAAATTGGCCGATCCAGTCAGTAAGAACCGACCAGGACGCCTATCTTCATCAATACTCTTCTTGATGGCCAGCAAGAGTTGGGGCGCGCGCTGGATTTCATCAATGATAGCTCGATCCAGGCTTCGAACCATCCCGACCGGATCTGCCCTGGCGGATAATAGCGTCAACTCATCATCCAGCGTGAGATAGCGCATTCCTTGCGTTGCCATCTGCCGCACCAAGGTTGTTTTACCTGCCTGGCGCGGACCTGCAACCAGAACAACGGGCGTGTCGGCCAGCGCTTCTACGATACGCGCTTTAATCAGGCGCGAGTATAAAATGGTTGATTTCATGAGGACATCATAGCGTAAAATATGGAATCTATCAACGTAAATTACGGAATATAGACCACGATATTATGGAATATGGCTGGCCAGAAGCGACGGGAATGATAATATTGTTGGCTTTATGCCGTTGTGCAAAAGTCTCCAGTCCCTACAATTTCTATTGCCGAAAATACCTCACTTACAGCTCCGCCCTCTCAGTTACGTTAACTGAAGGGCTATAACATATCGAATAATTTGGTAATTATTACTAAAATCATGCCCTACTGTCAATGGATTAGTGCGTTTTTTATTATACCGGTAATTAATTTTTCTGAAAATGCCAATAGATTAATTTGGAATACATGGTCAATTTATATCGCAACTTTTTGTTCAGGCCTAAAGTCAAAACTACAATAATAAAGTTGGAAAATCCGTTAGCCAATAATCGCAAAAAAATTGTGCCGGTGGCTAAATAGTAATAAAGAGGGTTGTGCCATTTTTTTAAAAATTGATAACGTGAGCGGTAAAACTCGATTCGTGAGTTTATATTGTGCCCGATACTTTGTCCCTGCAAGTGATAGATAAAAGCATCGGGCACCTGATAAATTTTCCAGCCTTTAAGGCGCATTGTGTAAGCCAAATCGGTTTCTTCAAAAAAGAAGAAGTAACACTCATCAAAAAAGCCTGTTTCATCCAAAGCTTTTTTCCTGATCATCATGCAGGCGCCGATCGCCGAATCCACTTCAACAGGGGATGTATGGTTGTATCTTTTACTGGGATACCAGCGTGGGAAAAGATATTCCAGAAGCGAAACGTTAGTAGAAAGCGTAAGCAAATTGGGAAATGATGCAATGGAATTTTGTTTGGTGCCATCGGCATTCAATAGCTGTCCGCACACAATTGCGGCCTTGTCATTTGCCTCACAGAAATTCCATAATTTGTTTACCGCATCAGGAGTCAATACAGCATCCGTATTCAACAAAAGGGCGTATTCTCCTTTCATTGCTGCCAGCGCCTGATTATTCGCCGCACCGAATCCTTTATTTTCTTGATTGACTATTCTGATGACTGAAGTAAATTCCCTCTCCAACATCTCGGTAGAACCATCGGAGGAGGCGTTATCAACGACGATGACCTCAAAAGTCAGATCATGTATAGTTTGATATATTGAGCTAAGACAATTTTTCAGGAGATCTTTTGTATTCCAGTTGACAATAATTATTGATATATCAATCTTATTAGCCGGATTGTTACCATAGCGTTCATTCATTTCCTATCTACCGCCACGGTTTATTTTTGTGAGTTCGCTCAATTTAGCGTATTTGAAAAATTTATTAACTGCATCGGTCACTGCAAGAGTAAGCCCCTGTCTGCCATCCAGCATACCCAACCTTAAAAAATAATCCTGATTAAAGGTGAAAAACGCTCGCATAAAAGCTGAAAATACCGAGGAATGCTTCCCATCTTTAAAAGCTTCCTGAGCTCCCAGTGTTGAATATTTATCAATTTTTTGAATGATCTTGCTTAAACTGCTTTCTGTATAATGTTCAATGGGAACATCCAACACCCCGATCATCCCCTGAACTTCCACAGATTCGTGAACCATTGCCGTGGTTATTCGGCCTGCTTCTTTGCGGAATAGACGGACAATTCGATCCGGCCACCAGCCGGCATGTTTTATCCAGCGTCCCTGAAAATAGTTTTTCCGGGGGAAACTGAACCCTGCGTCCTTTACATTAGAGTCAGTGACAATTTTTTTTATAATATTCGCCGTGTCAGGGGGAATACGTTCGTCGGCATCCAGGACTAAAATCCAGGGTTGGCTGCATTTATCAATAGCTGATTGTTTCTGCGGGCCGAAACCGCGCCACGCTTCAGAATAAATCTCGCAACCAAACTCAGCGGCAATTTCCAGCGTGTTATCGGTGCTACCGGAGTCAACAATAACAATCTGGCCTGCAAAAGAGATGCTTTGCAGACATTGACGGATATTTTCTTTTTCGTTTTTTGTAATTATGGCAACGGAAAGCAAAATTTTCTCCAAAATAATATCCCTAAAAGATCTCCCTTGCTTATCACCTGGCCAAGCTATATTTAAAAGTTTTGATTTATTAAAAACATTTCGTTTTACCTATCATTTCTTGCTTTACAAATCTATAATTTATTTAGTTATTTGTCATTCATGAACTTATTATTTTTTAATCTTCTTCTTGTTTTCACAGAGAACATTGCGGGAGTAAACACATAATGATGCTTCTAACCAGTAAACAATTGTCAATTTAGAACATGCTTTTTTTATATTTCTATGTTAAAAATGCGCAAATTTTAAAAATTATCTTTGGAATTTATGCATAAAATAGCAGTAGTTATACCTAAATATGGTTTGATGGGCGGAGCCGAACAATTCGCATCTGAATTGACAGGCAGGCTTGTTTCTGCAACAGCTTTTGATTTTCATGTTTTCGCCAGCCGCTGGCAGGAAGGATCTGTTCCGGTGACTTTTCATAAAACACCTGTTATTTCTTTTCCTAAATTTCTAACCACACCCGGGTTTGCCTACCTTGCCGGATACAAAATTGGTCGTAACAATTTTTCTCTCGTTCACAGCCATGATAGAATTTTCGCATCTGACATTTTTACGATGCACGGAGTTCCTCACCGTTATTGGGTGCATAATGTTCGACGAAAACGGATGAGTCTTTTCGATTCAGCAACGGCCTGGGTGGAAAGAAAACTGGTTTATGAAGGCAACTGCCAGAAGTTTGTCGCCGTTTCCAAACTGACCAGAGATATATTCTTAAACGAATATGAAATCGACTCTGATAAGGTTGTTGTTATTAACCCCGGCGTGGATTTAAATGATTACGGGAAACAAAATATAAATTCTGTTCGCAACTCGATACGCGGGGAATTCGGAATCGGCATTAAAGATACGGTAATTTTATTTGTCTCAATGAATTTTGAAATTAAAGGCCTTGACGATGTCTTATTCTCTCTTGCCAAATTAAAGGCTCAGAATAAAAACTTTAAGCTTGTTATTGCGGGCAAGGGAAATATAAAAAAATACACAAAATTGATCAGGGATATGGGAATGATTTCCGATGTAATTTTCACAGGGCCTGTAAGCAAAGAAAAATTGATCAACATGTATACGGCCGGAGATATTTATATTATGCTCTCAAAATTTGACACATTTGGCATGGTTGTCCTGGAAGCTATGGCAGCCGGCCTGCCTGTTGTCATCAGTGGTAATGTCGGCGCCAGAGATATTGTTAGAGAAGGTGTAAACGGATTTGTTGTTGAAGATACAAATGACTCTGATTACATCGCGGCAAAAATAGTTTCGCTTCTTGACGAAAGCACTCGCAAAAAGATGTCCGCCGCCGCAATTCAAACTGCTTGCCAAAATACATGGGATTCTGTGGCTGCAAAATATCGAAACATTTATTCAGGAATAATTGAAAGAAAAATAAAGATGTGATTTAAAGATAGCCAGAATAAAGCATAACATCATGGAGAAATTAAAAAGATTCATCGCAAATTATTTTGAAGACGCGTTAAGCCCGGCAAGCAATGTCTCTCAGCGGTTTTTTATGCTTTTGAATTTGTTGCTTCCAGTTTTCACGGGACTTTATTTATTTATAAACACACTGCCCCTCACGGCGGTTAGCGAAATTTTATTCTATCTTTCCCTTGGTATTTTACTTTTTTTAATTCTTTTAAAAAAGACAGATTTTACTTTGCGTGGGCCGCTGACAATTCCATTTGCCATGTTTCTGATATGGTCAATCATAGGTTTATTCTTTACGCTCGATCCTAAAAACTCCATTCACGATATCTATGCTCATTTATTGCAATATCTTATTATTTTCTATCTGCTGGTCAATTATTTCCATACCCGGAAGAGATTGGAAATGCTGTCGTGGATTATGATTTTGTCTATAGCGTTTTTTTCTATTGGAGCAATCATTGGCTATTACTTTATCGATGGATATCCATTTAGCGCTCGGTTGGGGATAGGATTCCGAGTTATGTACACGGGCACAATGGTCATAATTACAGTCGCTTTCATACCACTGATGCTGAATAAACTATATCAATCAAAAACGCGTGCTGTTAAGCTTTTTCTTATTTTTTGCGCTTTGATAACAACATTGGCAACTTTGCTGAGTCAGTCCAGAGCAGCATTGATAGGCCTTATCACCGCGCTTTTGATCATGAGTGTGAACAAAAAGAAAACCATCGTTTTTATTATAATCGCTCTCTTTTTCGCGACAGCTATACCGAGTATAAGAGACAGGGTCAGCCGTCTGGGGTTCCAGGACGTCCGCAGTAATATAAACCGCCTCTTTTTTGAAGTTTTTAAAGACTATCCTGTTACAGGAGTGGGCTTTGGCATACAAATATACGGCAACCCGAACCTTATTGATTTAAAAAAATATAATCAGAAATTACCTGAAGAATATCAGCTTTCGCCAAATTGGATTTTTAACTGTCCCCACAATGCTTATCTCGACATTGCAGTTCGGACAGGTATCGTCGGGTTGATGCTGTTTTTGTCCATTCTGCTTGTCGCTTTGTTAATGCTCTGGCAAATTTGGAGAAAATCGCAAGACAGCCGATGGCGGGCATGGGCTGTCTGTCTTCTGGCCTGCCTGGTATCAATAATTGTTCAGATACCTTTTAATGATTTATACTACCCTTCATGGATCAGTCTCTACACGATTCTGGCAATGATCACTATTGTCTGGGGTCTAGCAGGAAAAAATCAGGCAGTGAATCAGGAAACACGAAGCACTTCCTGACAGCCGCACAATTTTTAAATCCTGAAAGCCGGCCGGACTTTACTCAGTTTATGAAACATATTTACTCAGCTTCACTTTGCTCATCAACCAGACACACAGACAGGTAAGAACAAAGATAGCGGACAACAGCAAAAGTCCTTCACTTGCCGATGGGGCCGGTAAAACTTTGTATTGTTTATTAAATAGCGCGTAGGAAACATTGACGGCAGCAAGAGCGTATGGATGAAGTGCGAAAATTCCCATCGAGTATTTGGACAGCAATCTTATCGGAGTATTTGTTTTTGACCATCCTGAAATGAAAATTGTCGTTAAAGATAAAGTGCCTAAAAGGACAGACATTCTTCCATAGGCCGAAGTCATTCCATTAAAATATACCCATTCACCAAAAACGCTAAGAATAAATCCGACAAAAAATAAAACACGATACTGAATGAATTTGTCCCGATAATGATATAAATAATAGGAAAGTGGAATGTAAACATAATAACCTTTCATGGAACGGGTATCTATGCCGATACCATTCGCTGACGTGTATACAAAATAAAGACAAGAGGAGGCGACAATGGCAAAAGCCAAAGCTATCCTGATTTTTCCGGGAAGCTTGAAAAACAAAAATGTCAGCAATGTGCAAAAAATTAAAATATAGAGAAAATAGAAAATAGAAGGCATGGGCGGCATAAAAGCTCCCAGAGGAAGGTCAGGACCACCGCTCCGGAAAATAGTTTTCAAAGGCAGGGGCAGGCCGCCTCCCAAAAGCAAATAGAGAATAAATTGGATCCCAACCCAAAATACATAAACCTGAATTAATCTCGGCAGTCGTTTCTTCCAGTAATCTTCGGTTTCAGATAACTTACCGACAAAAAGATACAGAGAAATCAGAATAAACGAAGGAACTGCCAGAAGAGATATATTCCGGTAAAAAAATTCGAGAACTTGCTTACCCAGAAGTGCGGCAGTGTAATTATCAGGCAGCATGGATGGCGTAACAGGTTGACAATGCCAAATCACCACCAACACAATGCAAAGAGCTTTAAGGATATCTATCCCTGCATTTCTTGCCGGATTAGTCATAGATTCCTTTCCCGGAGGAAAAAATATTCATTACGGAACTCTTTCAAAGGCTCTGCCCGAGAAAAAGCGTCCGGGTAACTTTAAAGCGTTTAAGAAAGAGTAACGTCAACGCCAGCGAACATACAATCGCTATCGCGGCAGAAGACAGACACTGCCATACCCGGTCGCCAAATTTGAATATAAAATAACCATGGCAAACGTAAATATCCAAAGTCAATGTACCAACCCAGCACAAAAACAAATAAAAGCGCGTGTTCCGTATACGCTCCAAAAGAAAAGACAAGAACATCATGCCAAGGAAAGCCACTACGTATTTATATATGGATATTATTAAGCGTGCAAATCCTGTTTCGCCGAAAATATTAACCAGTACGGGATAAAATGTCGGGAACGCATTCCTCTTCCATCCCAATATAAGAATGGGAAAACCGATAACGGCAGCGAAATAAAATAAATTACGTTTTTCTTTCAACACATCATAATACTTGAAGGCAAAATAACCTGCCGCGTAATAAGGATAATAGAGCCTGAATTCAGATAAGCCGAAGAGATCGGTAGACGCTAACCTGGCCAAAATAATTGATGCGATAACAAAATAATTTTCCCAGCGTATCCAGTTTTTAATCTGGACCAGTTTGAGAACTGAAAAGAGCAGAATACTTTCCAGGAACAGTACCCACAAAAACCACAATCCTGTATCCGGTGCTTTGGCCACACTGAGAAGATACGCAGGCAGATTAGCGCCGAGATAAAACCGGTAAACGACGTAGCTTACGGTAGCCCAGACAAAGAAAGGTACGATTAATCTAAGCAAATATTTCTTAAAATAGGCTAAAAATGTATTTTTCAGTTGAGATGAAATTATAAAACCGCTCAGCAGCATAAAAAGAGGCATTTGAACGGGAAAAAGAAAATTATGCAAAGCGTTGTTGTCGTAATTCGGATTGTTATGCTGGATGGAATGAATTATCACGACACAAATAATTGCCATACCTTTCAGCGCGTCGACATGAAGATTACGCCCTGATGACGTCATTTGATCTATTTTGAAGAAAGACTTTATTTTATCGACAGCATTCATAAGATCCCTTTTTCAAAGTCATAGCAACCACCTGCTTACGCTTTTATCATAAACTTTATCTAAATGGGGCTGTAATATATTTCAGCGATTTCGTTTTACCAGGTTAAACGGAATATCCTGGTGAGCACCTTTATTCACGAATCCGTATAATTTCCTGTAATCCATTTGAAATCCTTTAGTCCATTGATCGAGCAAATAGTCCTGCTGAATATTACCGCAGATATTATCATTTTCCGTTTGCACTCTGTTGCAGGCAACATTAACTGTTTTCGATTTACGGTAGCCGATACCTAAACGATGCTGAAAAAGCCAGTTAAATCTCTGCAGATTACTTTCGTAAGAGTTCGGCGCCCGAAAATCAATGAATTCCGTAATTATCGTGATTTCTCTTGCTGAAAATAAATGACCATCAAGCGAAAGGGGATATCCCCAGTCATATATACCTTGATCCCATTGCCAAGCTATCTTGTCGGGTTCCGTAAGCTGATGTTGGATAAATTGCGGCTGTGGTTGTTGTTTTTGCAGGGGAAAACATTCCATAAGATTCATTCCCATACGTAATGTTGGGATGAATTCATCCGTGCTGATTTTTGCAAAATCGGCAATGTCCGTATCTTCTGTAAAGATGATATCATCCACAAGAAAAAATACCTTTTCTGACCGGAGTGACTTGAGTAACCTGATCACATCTTCCCGAAACGACTGATCACTACTTTGCTTGATGAATTCAGCGTCCCTGTCGCTGAACAATGATTTTAAATCTTCATATGCGTTTTGATGAGCTGCCGATGACGTTTGATATAAAATATAAACCTTAGGAGGAAAATTAATTTTTTCAAAATACGAAGACAATAATGCATGGAGCTGCAACACTCTGTCTTTTGAAAACATAATGCATTCCACTTTGGATTTGATTTTTTCATTTGTCCATGTCCTTCGGGATTCGTACAAGGAAAACAGGACGTCTCTTTCCCATTGTAAATCACGTTCATGGAGAGCCAAATCCAGCGGTTTTAATAAAAAGTTGACTGTTTCCTGAATGAATTTTTTCATAAAATATTTCCTACGGCGGATACTATTTGTATCCTTTTATTTTCCACATCAGTTCATGTCGTAATCTTCCCAAAAAGCGGGGACCGGCGAGATAGAATTCTTTTTCATAGCGACACGCCGCAGCATATCGTTGATTTTCCTTATAAGACAAAGGGCTCTGTATTTTTCCATCGCCGGTTAAAGCTAAATCCAATACACGTGCCCTTTCCCGATAGTTCTGATACCGGTCAAGCTCAGGATAGTGTTTATCCGACGCAGAATCAGAATAAATCACTAAAGGTTCCGGAATATTCCATATTTCACCTAAAGCACCAATTCGAAGCCACAATTCAAAGTCTTCAGCCGGTGATAATGTTTCATTAAACCCTCCCGACCGGCTCAAGGCAACCCGCCGAACAAGAGAGGACGACAGAATGATATAATTCTGTTGAACAAACCGTTCATACGGGATGTAACCGAAGAACGTTCTTTTTTGAAAATAGAGCGGCGTGGTAATATCGTTCAGTTCATCTCCGGGTTTTACTTTGTAAGCATTGCATCCTAACAACACGCAATCAGGATGGCTCTGCATAAAATTTACTTGACGTTCAAGTTTTTCCGGAAGCCAGAGATCATCATCGTCAAGAAATGCAATCAGTTCAGATCTGCCTTGATAAATCGCCCTGTTTCTCGGACAGGCTGGCCGTCCCGTGTGGTCGCCCGGAAAATAAATAAATCGCTCGTCTTTCATAAAAGGCGAAATCGCTTCCAGTGTCTCTGACGTCTTTCCGTCTTCAGCAATCCAGCATCGCCAATCCTGGTAGGTTTGTGACTGAACGCTCTGCAAAGTGTTCGGCAGAATCCTTGCCCGATTATAAGTCGCAATAACAATGTCTACAGTCATTAATTTTTTATAATTTCAAATAACTTATTAATTTTATAGATGTTTACTACCAAAGATCATTGTCCATGTCAAGGGGAATTAAACGTCGGGAAGACATGAAACAGCCTTTAATAAGGTTGACTTCTTTATATCTTCATAAAGTCAGAAATTGATTTCTTGTGAAAATTACAGAGGTTTTTCGATACGGCTTTCTATAACTTGCAAACTGTCCGAGATCATTATATAAGACTCATCGTTAATCACTGAATAACCCGATCATTCCTTTAAAGAATAACGGGGATGGCTGGATAATACTAATTTCCATACAAGTTAACATATGCTTTTCAATTCCTATACTTTTATTCTTATTTTTCTTCCGCTCGTTGCGGCGGGTTACTTTCTGATATACAGATATTTATCTGCTCAATGGGCGCGTCTTTTCCTGTTAACAGCATCACTGTGTTTTATCTGTTTCTGGAATATTTATTTCTCGCTGGTGATAATTTGTTCCGTCTTATTCAACTACAGCTTCGGGTCCGCGCTCTCGTCATCGATAGAAAAAGGTGGTAAGCGCAAAAAACAGATTTTTGTTGCTGCAATTGTTGTCAATATTCTTTTCTTAGGTTTTTTTAAATATTTTAATTTCTTTATCGAAAACATCAATACCATTTTCTCGTCTCATGTCGGCTCACTGCACATTCTCCTTCCCATAGGAGTCAGTTTCTATACGTTTATGCAAATTGCCTGGTTAATGGATATTTATCGCCACGGTGGATATCGTTACGACTTCCTCAGTTATTGCCTTTATGTAACATTTTTCCCTTATGTAGTATCCGGCCCGATCGCTTACCATAAAGAGGTAATTCCTCAGATACAGTCAGAAGCCGCAGGCCATTTCAATATCGCTAACGTAAGCAGAGGGCTTTTCATCTTTTCTATCGGCTTATTCAAAAAAGCTGCCATAGCTGATGCTCTGGCAATTGTAACCAACGGCGGATTTGATGTGGCGACTACGCTAACCTTTACTGAAGCATGGATTACGGCTCTCTCTTTTACTATGCAAATATACTTTGATTTCAGCGGGTATACGGACATGGCGATCGGTGCCGCACTCATATTCAACGTCAAGTTGCCGATAAATTTTAATTCACCATACAAGGCTCTTAATATCGTGGACTTCTGGCACCGCTGGCATATTACGCTGTCGAGATTTCTACGTGATTATTTATACATTCCGTTGGGCGGAAGCAAAAAAGGTGAAGCACGTACAAACTTTAATATCATGTTCACTTTCCTTATCTGCGGATTTTGGCACGGCGCATCATGGCTTTATATGTTCTGGGGCTTTACGCACGGAGCAGTTTCAATTTTTTACCGCTATTGGAGAAAATTGGGAATCCGGATGCCCAAGTTTCTGGCCTGGTTTCTTTTCTTTAACTTTTTTAACGTCTCCGCTATTTTTTTTCGGGCGACTACATGGAAGGATGCTTTTAAAGTTCTGAAGGGCATGATGGGCTTAAATGGCATTTTAATCTCTTCTAAACTGGCCGACAGTCCCTTCTGGCAGAGTTTCACCACCCTGGGTATCAAATTCGGCGCGTGGCGGGAAAATCTGCCGGAAATGGATGCATACAATTATTTTTTATGTGTCGCGTTAATCTTTTTTGTTGTGCTTGCCAAAAATTCCAACGAATTGTTGCGCAATTTCTCACCCGGTTGGAAATCCGCGCTGGCAGTGAGTTTGATGATGGTGGCCGGACTTCTTTTGTTAAACCAATCCAACACATTTTTATATTTTAATTTCTGAGCGATAAAAATTCATGAAATATTCGAAATGGTTTTTTACAACATTAATACTGATTTTCTCATTCTCTCTCATTGCTGTCTGTGTCAATTTATACATAGATCATTACGCAGTTCGCATGATTCTGTATAGTTCAAACAGGTCACTATATCCGGCAGAATATCCGGATGGTGTCAATCAGCATATGTTTAACACGGAGTTCATTTTCCGCGATCCCGATAGATTTGACTCTTTCTTTTTCGGTACGTCCCGAATTTGGGTTATGGATGTGTCGAAAATCACTCAGGGCCGATTCTTCAATATGTCTTACAGCGAAGGATTGCCTGCCGAACATCTGGCTATTGTAAAGGCTTTTCTCCATAAGGGCATCAAAATCAAATCTGTTGTAGTCGGACTGGACGGCTTTTGTTTCAATAAGTTAGCATCAGAACATGAAAAACATCTGATGAGAATTATGCATCCGGATGCGGGTGGACCAAACCGTTTGAAATTGTTCGGCATATATTTCTTCCGCAAGCCTGATTTGAACGAACTCAAAGGATGGATGGATAGGGTGAGAAAGATAAAACCGGAACGCAGATTTACCATTGACAGTCAAGGTATGCTGCTGAGGTGGCAATATGCTGACAAAAAGATTGAATCTTCAGGCAAACCGCTTTTTAGTTACACTCTCAAAAAATATGAACCGATAGTCTATAAACAAAAAGCAATGGACGAAAGTTTCTCTGCTATAGAGGAATTAATTGCGCTGTCCGGAAAGCATCACTTTGCGCTTACTTTTTATATATCACCTGCCTACTATCAGCATTATTTGAATAACGCTGAATCATTACTGAAGGTCAAAAAAAGACTGGCAGCATTAACAGATTTTTATGATTTCAGTGGTTTTAACTCTGTTACGACCGATCCTATGAACTTTTATGAAGAAGTTCATTTCCGCTATCGTGTTGGTGATATGATAATTAAACGATTATTCGGCGCGGGTACCATTGAACTACCAGATGATTTCGGAGTACTTGTAACGAAGCAAAACATCGATCAGCACCTGCAAAGTCAAAAACTTGAACTCGAACATTTGACTATCAAATTTCAAGACAAGTTTACAGCTCCTTAGTGAGATATAAAATCAGGCAAAAAGAATTTCATAGATCATACTTGAATTTGTATTTCAATAATTTGGGCCATCATCAACAAGATAATTTTAAATATTGATTATGGATGATTTTTATTCTATGCATAACCATTACGAAAAAAGAGGTTTTTCATGGTTTCAAAATGGAGAATAATTCCCGATTTATTCCAAAAAAATAGAAATTTTTTTGATATCACAAAGTATGGTCAAGAACAGTATCAGGATATTATTATAAATAACGTCGTAGTTAAAAAAGCAAGTGGTAACCGTCGTGATAATCAATTGCGATATCAGATAATTAAAAAAGTTTTAGACCGTTATCAGCGTCCTTTTGCGATGTTGGACATCGGTGCCAGTCAGGGTTACTATTCATTTAGGACAGCGCATGACTATGACTGTGTCTGCGTTATGATTGAGGGGAATAATCCGGCGTATCCGAAAGTTGGAAGTCAGTTGCTCAACCTTTGTAAAGCCAACACATCTCTCAAGAACGTGATCCTGCTTAACAAACAGATCTTTCCGCAAGATTTGAAAAGACTTAGCGAATGTGAATCTTTTGACGTTGTGCTGGCCTTAAATATCATTCATTGGTTTGGGGCGAACTGGAAAGACGTCACCGATGCGATTTTAAATATGGGTGATAACATTATTATTGAAACGCCACCCCAGGAAGATATAATCAGCAAAGAAGAAAATGTCTTCAGGAAAACAATTGAAGAATACTTTCTGTCCAGAAACGCCTGTATTATAGGCGAAGTTCCACGCCACACCTCTGACAAAATGGCTGCCATATATCTAATCGAAGGAGAGAAAAAGAAAACAGAAAGAAAGCAATGGCTTACTCCTAAAACGAGCCTTGATCATCTGACTATTTCCAGCAATTACAAGACCAAAACACTCATAAAAAAACTGCAACACGACTCTGGTTTACAGGTTAACGAATGGCATCCCGGCATTAATTTAATGACTTTCTTGATGTATAATGGAACATATCCGGAAAGAAAGCAGATTAAATTAGCGATTACAGAAATTATTGATCAAACACATAATGATTGGACTGTAAATAATATGATCCTGCAAGGAAATAAAATACGGCTTATTGACTGGAATGATCCATCACATGGCCCGGACGGAGGCAGGAGGAGCACACCTCATGTGCTAAAGGCACACAAGCGCCTTATTGGATTGAAGGACCCGAAAAAGGTAGAGCGTTACTTTTATAAACGTCTTATTAAAACATGATGGCCATATACCCTTTATAAATAATGCATTATACATAAGCCAACAGTTTTGCCTGCCCTATATTTTGATAATGATTCTCTTTAACCCAAGTTTAACCCCATTCCGGACACAACTACAGTGATATCGGGCGGTT
>WOYI010094054.1_pt1 | contig 17687 bp, 14 predicted proteins | sample 6423411 | NCBI WGS metagenome assembly WOYI01 (sample SAMN13441803, study PRJNA592873) | oil field metagenome | biome: oil field; feature: oil-well bore; material: oil-contaminated soil; isolation source: oil-contaminated soil from oil-well borehole | place: Germany: Wietze | collected 2016-10-18 ...
AAGTAGCCCAGGCCCATCATCAGCCGCACCGTGTGGTGCACGTGGTGGTAGGCCTGCTCGAGGAAGCGCAGGTATTCGTCGCGGTTGGCCCTGCCGGCCAGCGCGCGCCGGATGATCGGGATGGCGAGGAAGGCCTGGCGGCTGGTTTCGGTCTCCAGCACCAGGCGGTCATGCGTGTTCATGTCGGGCTTCGCTTGCATAGAGTGCTTCCAGGAGGGGGGCGTGATGGTGGGCGATGGCATCGCGGACCAGGCCGCCGGCGGGGCGGGCCTGGCCGTTGGCAGGGGTGAACGGGGTATCGAGCGCGCGCCAGGCGGCGATCCGCGCGTAGTCGGGGAGCACGGCATTGGCGCGGGCCACGGCGGCGGCGAGGCGGGCGGGCGTGGCGGCCGGATGCGGCACCAGCAGCGCGACGTTGCGCGGCTGGCCCTCGCCGAACACCGCGGCCTGCAGGATCTCGCCGCTGGCGATCAGCTCGCTCTCCACCCACTCGGGGGCGACGTTGCGACCGAAGGCGGTGGCGTAGGCGGTCTTCTTGCGCCCGGTGAGGTACAGGTAGCCGTCGTCGTCGAGGTAGCCGAGATCGCCGGTGGGCCAGGGCGACGGTGGCGTCGCGGCGGTGCCCAGGTAGCCTTCGAACAGGTTGCCCGCGACCAGGATTTCGCCGTCTTCGGCCAGTTGCACCTGCACGTGCGGCAGCACCCGGCCGACGCTGCCCGGCCGCGGCGCACCCGGCGGATTGAGGCTCACCACGGAGGCCGACTCGGACAGTCCGTAGCCCTGATGCACCGGCAGGCCGAGTTCCCAGGCCCGCTCGATCAGGTGGGGCGCGCAGGGGGCGCCACCGACCGCCAGCATGCGCAGGCTGGCGGGCGCGGGCGCGCCGGCGGTGACGCTTTCGACCAGCAGCTTGAGCAGCTGCGGCACCAGGATCGTCGCGGTGGGTGCGTAGCGGTGCAGGGCGGCGACGAAGCGTTCCGCCTGCACTGAGCTGGAGCCCTCGAAGCCGCAGCTGGCCAGCGAAGGCACGCAGGCCGTGCCACCGGCGGCAAGGGCCACGTAGAGGCCGCCGATGTTCTCCAGCAGCGTGGACAGCGGCAGCAGCGACAGCGCGCGATCCGCCGCCGTGCCCGCCGCCGCCTCGCCCAGCGCCTGCGCGACGCGGCCGATCGCCTGTGCCGACAGGCACACGCCCTTCGGTTGGCCAGTGGTACCCGAGGTGTAAGTGATCTTGGCCGTGCCTGGCGGCAGTGCGGGCGGCGTTTCCACCGCCAAGTCGAAGAGGGAAACGAGTTGCCCGGCAATACCAAGCCGTCGCCTCGGCCGTCGCCCCAGCATCGCGCCGACCGGGTCCGGCTGGTTGGTCACCAGCCGGTCGGGTCGCGCATCGGCCAGCAGGTGGCCGACCTGCCCGGCGGAGAAGAACGGCGGCACCGGCACGGCGACAGTGCCCTGGCGGGCCAGGGCGAGATCGGTCACCGCCCATGCGCAGCCGTTGTCCATCCACAGCGCGACCCGGCGGCCACCGATGGCCTCCGCGGCAAAGTCGATCTCCCGGATCAGCCGGGCATAGGTGAGGGCGGTGTTCTCGTCCTGCAGCGCCACCTGCAGGGGGCGGACGGTCGCATGCTCGCCGATCCGGCGCAGGATCCCATGCATCAGCCTTCCTCCCACTGCGGGTCGTCGCGCAGACGCCGGGCGAGCCGGGTCATGCCAGCCAGCAGTTCATCCAGGCGCGGCTGTGGGGTGGCACCGGACCGGTGGAGCTTGCGGAATCCGGAGGCGATCGGTCCGGCACAGACCAGCGGCGCCGTGCGGTAGTAGTCGCCCCACTGCAACGCCTCCGGGCCGAGGCTGTCCGCTCGGGCGACAGCCAGCTGCATCGGCCGCAGGCCCAGCCGGTGGAAGGTGTTGACCAGCATGCGGGTGGCGGTGAACAGCACCCAGCGGTAGCCGGCTTCGTGCAGGAACTGGATGGTCGCGGCGATCACCCAGCGCGTGTCGCCCGGGTTCTGCAGCGCCAGATTGCCCACCTCGACCAACTCATCGCGCGCGATGGCCTGGCCGACCCGTTCGCCGATCGCCTGATCGGCCGGCATGCCCAGATACCGTTCGGCGAACAGCGGCTCGACGGAAGCCTGCCGGATGCCCACCACGGCGCGCGGCCGTTCGCCATCCCAGTATTCCAGCAGATCCGGATAGAACGACTGCACGTCGGCGCGGTAGCGGGCTGCGAACACGTCGTGCACGAAGTCCTCGCATGCCGCGCGGTCGGGATGGTAGACGGTGACCAGCTCGGCCTGGACGGAAGTCTTCAGTTCGAGCAGGAGCGGCTGGACGCTCTCCAGGATGCACGGTTCGGGGGAAGCAGGAAGCTCGGATCGGGGCATGGGCACTCGCCGGCGGGGAACGGTCGGGTGTTTCCTAGCCAGATCCGTGCCATCCTCTCATCCCATTGATACAAAAGGACATATCCGGCGATCCGGGGTGGGTCTCCACAGCGCAAAGCTTGCAGTGCGCAAAAAATGTCTGCACGGATTGTCGGATCAGGCGCCGCTAGCCGCCTGTCGGGCGTTGCTGGTCGAGGCGAGAATTCGGCTGTGCGAGGACCGATTTTCGCCGCTGCCGGCCCATGGTGGCTCCATGGGTCGAGAAGCGGCGGAAATAGGGACTGCCCAGCCGGATTCGCCGCCCGGCCGAGCAAAGTCCGACAGGCCCCTAGTGCGCCGCCGGCTCCCCGCAGCGGGCGGTGGAGGGATCGATCGCCGGGTCGACCACCAGCAGCACCCGGACCTGATCGTCGAGGTGGCAGGAGGCGACATAGCCGATCGCCCCCGGCGTGGTGGCCACGAAACGGACCACGGCCTGCTGCGAGGCCAGCACATAAGGCGGAATCACGCCCTGGAAGTACTGCCGGTTCCAGTAGCTCGCCAACTGCGGCTCGCCCATGCCGATCAGCCGGCTGGCGAACAGCGCGCGCAGTGGCGTGCCGGGCGGCAGGTTCACCGGGATCAGCCGTCGGCCGTCCTCGTCGATGAAGATCTTCTTCAGGTAGATGTTGCGCAGCTCGTCGTGGTCCAGTGCCAGCTTCAACGGCTGGCTGGCGGATGCGATGACCACCAGGCGCACCGCCGCGGTGTCGGCGGCAGGGCACGGCATGGCCAGCGGCAGCAGGGTCAGTGCCGCGATCCATGTCAGCAGGTGCAGGCGCATCCGCATCGCTCAGAACAGCACCGCGAACGAGGCCAGCCAGCCGGCCGGGGCCAGCTCGGTGCTGCGGTTGCCGTCACGATGCTCGAGCTTGAACACCAGGCCCGGCACCGGCCGGAAGTTCAGTGCCAGCGTGCGCAGGGTCACCGTCTGCGCCGGAGCCAACGCGCGGTAACGTTCCAGCCGGCCGACCAGGTAGAGCTGCCGGACCAGCGGCACCTCCGCCTCGACGAAGCCGCCGGTCTCGGCCGGCTGTCCCGGGCTGCCGCCCTCGCGGTAGATGCCTTCGCCGTCCAGGCTGACGTAGCGGCCGTTCCAGCCGAAGTCCACTCCCACCAGGCGGTAGCTCCGGCGTGGCGCATCGAGCTGATAGCCGAGCACCGACATGCCGACGGTGAAACGATCTCCGCGGGCGTGCCACAGCACGCGCCCGCCGAACGCGTGACGGAAGTTGTTGTGGTTGGGCAGGGCCGCCCCGGAGGCGGCGTAGGCGCGATCCTGCTCGGAGCCGACATTGAGATCGCGGCTGTCGTCGGCGAACACCCAGTAATCGAGGTCGTGGCCGTGCGTCGTCACGGTGCCGAACGCCATCGCCCCGGCGGCGTGGCGCGCAAACGCGGACGAGGTGGCGAGCGGGCGCGACACGGTCCAGGTCAGCGGGTCGGCGTGCACCTGGTTCCACTGGCCGACGGGCGTGAGGAACTTGCCCAGGCGCAGGTTCAGCCAGGGATGGGCGCGGTAGTCCACGTACAACCGCTCGACGTCCAGCTCACTGTGCTCCCGGTTCGAGCGCGACCCGCCGAGCCGGACCGCATTGCCGGCTTCCAGCTCGGTGAACAGCTGCGCGCGCGATCCCAGGTCCTTGGTGATGAACAGGCTGATGTCGCGAGTATTCAGCGTGGCCGGTTCGTTCGCCACGTCGTAGTACTGGAGGTTGGCGTAGCCGCCCAGGCGCAGGCCCTGCGCCGGGAAATACAGGCCCTGGCCGAGCGAGTACGGCGCGGCGGACCAGGCCGCGGAGCCGGCGGCATCGACGCCTGCCGGCGCGCCGAGCATGCAGCAGGCGAGCAAGGCGGCAGCCAGCGAGGCGCGCCGGGCGGGCGGCATGTCTGGGATCTTCATCATGGACACCTGATAGGCAGGTCGCGGCGAACCGCGCCGAGGGCGGCGAAGGATCGTCCAGGCAGGCTTTCGCCTGGCACACGGCCGCCCGGACTCGCCCATGCCCGCTGATTCTGGAGCATCCGCGTCGGCGCCGGCAAAGCGGCCGGGAAGGAAACTTGCCGTTGCCGCGCGCCATCGGCCACACTCGAAAACGACGGCTACGCCAAGCACACGACCCGCGTCACCATGCCCTGCGGTGCCCCCACCACCGATCGCCCCGGCCGCCCATGACCATCCGGCAGCTGCTGTTGCGCCTGTTGCTGGGCATGCTGTTCGGTACCGTGGTGGCGGTGGGCGGACTGTCCTTCCATGAGTTCCGCGGTGCGCTGCAGAGCGAGATCGCGGGCAACCTGCAGTTCGGTGCCAGTTCCGTGATGGAGCGCATCGACACCTTTTTCTCCGCGCGGGTGGAGAACCTCCGCGTGTGGCGTTCGGTGGAAGTCATGCAGGACATTCGCGTCGATGACGTCGACAAGCGCCTGTCGCATTTCCTCGCCGATCTGCGCGCGCGCCAGGCCGAGATCTACCGGGCGCTGCTGTGCAGCGGAGCGGACGGCCGGGTGATCGCATCGAGCGACCCTGCGCTGATCGGTCAACCCGCCCCGCGCACCGTCGGCTGGCGGGCGGTATCGGGCGGGTCGGGCGGCGACGTCCAGATCGCCGCGGATACCGATGGTGGCGACCGCCGTGCGCTGCTGCGCACGCGCATCCCCAATGCGTTCGGCAGCGGCGACATCGGCCACCTCTACGTGTGGCTGGACTGGGGAGCAATCCAGGACCTGCTCGACGAAGCGGCGCGCGGCACCACGCGCGACGTGTTGCTGCTGGACGCGGATGGCACCGTGATCGCTCGGTCGCGGGCGCTGCGGGGCGCCGCCGCCACCCGGGCCGTGCGGCTGGGTGGCTGGACGCTGCCGCCGGCCGGCCAGTCCACCTACTACCAACACGACGGCCGTGCGCTGGGGCTGGGCAATCTGCTGGTCGGCGCGGCCACCTCCGGCGGCTACCAGCAGTTCGCCGGGCTGGGCTGGCACTTGGTGATGGTCGAGCCGACCGTGGTGTCGTTCCGGCCGGTGCGGCAGCTGTTCTGGACGCTGCTCGGCGTGCTCTCGCTCACCGTGCTGGCCGGCGTGTGGATCTCCAGCCGGCTGGCCGACCGCATCGCGCAACCGGTCGTGGCACTGACCGGCTTTGCACGCGGCTTCCGCCAGGGTGAATCGCCCCCGCCGATGCCGGCGAGCACGATCACCGAAGTGATGGAGCTGCATCGCGCCTACATCGAGATGATCGAAGCGCTGGAGCGCTCGCGCGAGCAGATCGTCAGGGCCGGCAAGCTGGCGGTGGTCGGTGAGATGGCGGCGATCATGGCGCACGAGGTGCGCACACCGATGGGCATCGTGCGCAGTTCGGCGCAGTTGCTGCAGCGCGAGACCGGGCTCGGTGCGCGCGAGCACGAGCTGGTCGGCTTCATCCTGAGCGAGACCGAGCGGCTCAACCGGCTGGTGACGATGCTGCTGGAATGCGCGCGGCCATCACCGCCGGAGTTCCGCCCGCACGAGCTGTACGCGATCATCGACGGTGTGCTCGACCTGCTCGCCGCGCGTGCCGAGAATGCCGGCGTGAGCCTGCGCAAGGACCTGCCGGAGCCGCCGATCGTGCTCGACTGCGACCGCGAGCAGATCATGCAGGTGCTGTTGAACCTCCTGCTCAACGCCCTGTCCTTCGTCCCGCACGGTGGCACCATCGTGGTCAGCACCCACCGTGACGAGGACTCGATATGGGTCAGCGTGGCGGACAATGGGCCGGGCGTGCCGGTGGAGTTGCGCGAGCGCATCTTCGATCCGTTCTTCAGCCGGCGCGAGGGTGGCATCGGCCTGGGCCTGACCATCGTGCAGCAGATCGTGCACGTGCACGGCGGCGAGATTTCGGTGGGCGAGAGCGCCTGGGGCGGCGCCGCGTTCAACATCCGATTCCCTTCTCCCCTGGACAGGTGGCCATGAACGCAAAGCGGATCCTGGTGGTCGACAACGAGCCGAAGATGCGGCGCATCCTCGAGTTGTCGCTGAAGAACCTCGGCCACGAGGTGGTGCAGGCCGCCGACGGCCGCGAGGCGCTGGCGGCGATCGAGCGCGGCGCGTTCGACCTGGTGCTGAGCGACCTGCGGATGCCGAACATGGACGGCATCGCCCTGCTCGAGGCGCTGCGCGAGCGCGATGAGGACGTGCCGGTGATCGTGCTGACCGCCTACGGCACGATCGAGACCGCGGTGGCGGCGATGAAGCTCGGCGCGGTCGACTACATCCTGCGGCCGTTCGAAATCGAGACGATCGAACTGGCGGTGTCGCGCGTGCTGGCGATGCGCGCGGTGCAACGGGAGAACCACTTCCTGCGCGACGAGCTGGCGCGCGGCTGGGGCGGGTTCATCGGCACCAGCGCGCCGATGCAGCGGCTCTACGAGCTGATCGACCAGGTGGCGCCGGCGCGCAGCAATGTGTTCGTGGTCGGCGAGACCGGTACCGGCAAGGAGTTGGTCGCGCGGGCGTTGCACGAGGCGTCCGGGCGCAGCGGGCTGTTCGTGCCGATCAACTGTGCGGCAATCCCCGCCGAGCTGCTGGAGAGCGAGTTGTTCGGCCACGCCAAGGGTGCCTTCACCGGCGCGCTGCGCGACCGGGTCGGCAAGTGCGAACTGTCCTCCGGCGGCACCATCTTCCTCGACGAGATCACCGAGATGCCGCTGGCGCTGCAGGCCAAGCTGCTGCGCGTGCTGCAGGAGGGCATCATCGAGCGCCTCGGCAGCAATGCCTCGATCCCGGTCGACCTGCGCGTGGTCGCCGCCACCAACCGCGATCCGCAGGCGGCGGTGGACGAGGGACTGCTGCGCCGCGACCTGTACTTCCGGCTCAACGTGGTGCGCATCGACGTGCCGCTGCTGCGCGACCGGCACGGCGACATCCCGCTGCTGGCCGCGCATTTCCTGCAGAAATACGCGCGCGAGCTCGGCCGCCCCGCGCCGCGGCTGAGCGAGGCCGCGCTGGCACAGTTGGAGCGCTACGCCTGGCCCGGCAACGTGCGCGAGCTGGAAAACCTGATGGAGCGCGCCGTGGTGCTGTGCCGGGGCGCCGAGGTCACGCTGCAGCACCTGCCCGGCGAGATCGCCGGCACGCGCGCGGCCGCGCCGGTCGCCGAGGTGGAAGAAGCGATCACGGCCCCCGCCGATCTCTCGCTGAAGTCGCACGTCGAGGCGCTGGAGTCACGGCTGATCCGCGCCGCGCTGGAGCGCTCGGGCAACAACAAGGCGGCCGCGGCGCGATGGCTGGACATCAGCGAGCGGGCGCTCTGGTACAAGCTCAAGCGCTACCGCCTGTGAAAACCGGGGTACGGGCGGGCGGCATGGGCTCATGGGCAATACCTGCCGGGTCGCCTTCCATGGAGCCCGCCATGAGCCGCTCTGCCCCGACCGAACGCGGCCTCGCCGCCACCTGCCGGGCTGCCGGCGCGCGCACCGCCGGTTGATCACGCACCGGGCGCGGGCGCGCCATCGCCCATCGAGGGCAGATCAACGGCTCAGCCGTTGCGGCCTGCCGAGCGCACCGGGCATGCTCGCTACTTTGTCACGACGCCCCCGGCGGCCTCCTTGCCCGACATGAAACGACTGACCCGCCTTCCCGGCCGCGTGGCCGGCCGCTTGCTGCCGTTTCGCCGGGCATCGCGGGCACCGGCGCGGCAGGATGCGCTGCCGGCGTTCGCCGTGCCCGCGGCGGCGATCGCCACGCTGCCCGATCCGGCAACCTTCCGCGAGCAGCTGCTCGCGGCGATCGCCGCCGCGCAGCGGCGCATCGTCATCGTGGCGCTCTATCTGGAGAACGACGATGGCGGCCGCGAGGTGCTGGAGGCGCTGTATGCGGCCAAGGCGCGTCGGCCGGGGCTGGACATCGCGGTGTTCGTCGACTGGCACCGCGCCCGGCGCGGGCTGATCGGCAAGGCGCGCAGCAAAGGCAACGCCGGCATGTACCGTGCCTGGGCGCGCGCGCGCGGCGACGGCGTGGCGATCTACGGCGTGCCGGTGCAGAGCCGCGAGCTGTTCGGCGTGCTGCACCTCAAGGGCATGGTGATCGATGATGCGGTGCTCTACTCCGGCGCCAGCCTCAACGACGTCTACCTGGCCCGCCACGGGCGCTACCGGCTGGACCGCTACCATCTGCTGCGGCACGCGCCGTTGGCCGATGCGATGGCCGGCTTCGTGCAACGCTGCTTTCTCGACCAGCCCGCCGTGCCGCGGCTCAACGTGCCCGACGTGCCCGACGTGCCGACCACCGCCAGCCTGCTGCCGGCGATCCGCGTGCTGCGCCAGCAGTTGGCCGAAGCGCGCTACGAGGTGCCGCAAGAACCGGTGGGCGAAGGCACGGTGGCCGTGACCCCGCTGGCCGGCTTCGGCCGCAGCGGCAACACCCTCAACGAGACCCTGCTGGCGCTGCTCGCCGGCGCGCGCGAGCGGGTGGTGCTGCTCACCCCGTACTTCAACCTGCCGCGCCCGGTACGCGCCGCCATCGGCCTGCTGCTGCGCCGCGGCTGCACGGTGGAGATCATGGTGGGCGACAAGGTCGCCAACGATTTCTACATCCCGCCGGGCCAGCCGTTCCGCACCATCGGCGTGCTGCCGTATCTGTACGAGAGCAACCTGCGCCGCTTCGCGCGGGTGCACCAGAAGCACCTGGCCAGCGAACAGCTGGTGCTGCACCTGTGGAAGCACGCCGACAACAGCTTTCATCTCAAGGGCCTGTTCATCGACCACGACGTGGCCGTGCTCACCGGCCACAACCTCAACCCCCGCGCCTGGGCACTGGATCTGGAAAACGCGCTGCTGCTGCGCGACCCGCACGGCCACCTGCGCGCGCAGCATGCGGCCGAATGGTCGGCGCTCAGGCACCACGCCACGCGGCTGCGCGACCACCACGCGCTGGACACGGTGCGCGACTACCCAGCTCCGGTGCGCACGCTGCTGCGCCGGCTCAAGGGCGTGCGCCTCGATCGCCTGGCCAACCGCCTGCTGTAGATACCGCTCGACAGCGGGCGGGTCAGGCGGCGGTGAGGCGTTGCAGGCGCATCGCCAAGCAGCGCTGCACGTCCGGCCATTCACCGGCGAGGATCGAATAGCACACCGTATCGCGCAGGCTGCCGTCGGGACGGCGCTTGTGGGCGCGCAGCACGCCGTCGCGATGCGCACCGAGCCGCGCGATGGCGCGCTGCGAGTCCAGGTTGCGCGGGTTGGTGTGGAACGCCACCGCCACGCAGCCCAGCGCCGCGAAGGCGTGACCGAGCAGCAGGCGCTTGCAGGCGCTGTCGAGATGGCCTTTCTGCCAGCGCCTGGCATACCAGGTGTAGCCGATCGCCACGCGCGGCAGCGCCGGGTCGAAATCGTAGTAGCGGGTGGTGCCGACGATCGCGCCGTAGCGCTTCTCGCGCACCGCGAACGCCAGCATGCGGCCCTCGGCCTGCCCGGCCAGCGCGGCGGCGATGTACTGCGCCGCCGTGCCTGGCGGCGGCGCGCTGGTGAACCACAGCGTCCACAGCTCGCCATCGGCGGCGGCCGCTTCCAGCGCGGGCGCATGGTCGGCATGCCGGGGTTCGAGCAGGACGTGGTCGTCTTCCAGGTGGACCGAGGCGAGCGTCGTCATCCGGGACTCAGGCGTCGAGGTCGGGGATCAGCTTGCTCTCCAGCCGCGCGATGGCGTCCTTCAGCAGCAGCTTGCGCTTCTTCATGCGAGTGATCTGCAGCTCGTCACGCGAGCCGGCGGCGACCATCTCGGCCACCTGCGTATCCAGCGCGCGGTGTTCGCGCCGCAATTCGGCCAGCGTCTGGGCGATCGAGGGCAGGTCCGGGGCCGTCATGGCGGGCGCGCATGGAAGAAAGCCGCAGTGTACGCCCCCGGACCGGCCCCGGTCAGCTCGCTACAATGGCCGCCTTCCGCCCGCTTCCACCGCCCATGTCCGCCTCGCCCGACCGCCCCCGCAAGCACAGCTACGAAGCCGGCAAGCTGGCCAAGCGCCTGCGCCGCCAGGTCGGCCAGGCGATCGCCGACTTCAACATGATCGAGGACGGCGACACCGTGATGGTGTGCCTGTCCGGCGGCAAGGATTCGTACACCTTGCTGGACATGTTGCTGTCGTTGCAGGCGAAGGCCCCGCTGCGCTTCGAGCTGATCGCGGTGAACCTCGACCAGAAGCAGCCGGGTTTCCCCGCCCACGTGCTGCCGGACTACCTCGCCGCGCGCGGCGTGCCGTTCCACATCATCGAGCAGGACACCTACAGCACGGTCACCCGCGTGATCCCCGCCGGCAAGACCATGTGCAGCCTGTGCTCGCGCCTGCGCCGCGGCGCGCTGTACCAGTGGGCGGCGGACCACGGCATCAGCAAGATCGCGCTGGGCCATCACCGCGACGACATCCTTGGCACGTTCTTCCTCAACCTGTTCTACCAGGCCCAGCTGAAGGCGATGCCGCCCAAGCTGCGCTCCGACGACGGCCGCCACGTGGTGATCCGCCCGCTGGCGTACTGCAGGGAAAGCGACATCGCCGATTACGCGGCGGAGCGGGTGTTCCCGATCATTCCGTGCAACCTGTGCGGCTCGCAGGAGAACCTGCAGCGCAAGGCCGTCGGCCAGATGCTGGCCGAGTGGGAAAAGCTGCAGCCCGGGCGCAGCGAGAACATCTTCCGCGCGCTGGGCAGCGTGTCGCCCTCGCAGCTGGCCGATCGCAAGCTGTTCGACTTTGCCGCGCTGGGTGCGAAGGAGGGCGCGTCCGGCGCCGATGCGCGCGCGTGGCTGGCCGGTTATGCTGGCGGGCCAGCCACGGACGAAGTCGTTTAGACGTCCATACTTCCATTTGCCACTACCCGAGTACCGTCATGTCCCTCTTTGCATCCGTTGAAATGGCCCCGGGCGATCCGATCCTCGGCCTCACCGAGGCCTTCGTCGCCGACCCGCGCCCGAACAAGGTCAACCTCGGCGTGGGCATCTACACCGACGAGCAGGGCCGCGTGCCGGTGTTCAAGGCGGTGCAGCAGGTGGAACAGGCGCTGGCGCGCGACACCCAGCCGCGCGGCTACCTGCCAATCGACGGTCTGCCGGCGTACAACCGGCTGAGCCAGCAGCTGCTGTTCGGCGAAGGCTCGTCGCTGCTCGAAGCCGGCCGCGTGGCCACCGCGCAGACCATCGGCGGCAGCGGTGCGCTGCGCGTGGCGGCCGACCTGCTCAAGCAGGTGGGCAGCATCCACGCGAAAATCGCCATCAGCAACCCGAGCTGGGGCAACCACCACGTGGTGTTTCGCACCGCCGGCTTCCAGCTGCTGGACTACCGCTACTACGACGACACCACTCGCGGCCTCGATCTCGCCGGCATGCTGGACGACCTGGGCAGGCTGGAGCCGGGCACCGTGGTGCTGCTGCACGCGTGCTGCCACAACCCCACCGGCGTCGACCTCACCCCCGACCAGTGGGCGCAGGTGGTGGAGCTGGTGCAGGAGCGCAACCTGCTGCCCTTCGTCGACATGGCCTACCAGGGGTTCGACCAGGGCATCGACGCCGACGCCACCGCGGTACGCATGCTCGCCGAGTCGGGCATCGAGGCGTTCGTGGTGGCCAGCTCGTACTCCAAGTCGTTCTCGCTGTACGGCGAGCGCGTGGGCGTGCTGTCGATGATCGGCGCGGACAAGGACGAGGCGGCGCGCCTGCGCTCGAAGATCAAGCAGACCATCCGCGCCAACTACTCCAGCCCGGCCGCCCACGGCGGCCAGCTGGTCGCCGGGGTGCTGGCCAGCAGCGAGCTGCGCGCGCTGTGGGAGAGCGAGCTGGGCGAAATGCGCGAGCGCATCCACGCCATGCGCGCCGGGCTGGTGCAGAAGCTCGCCGCGCACGGCCACGACTTCGGCTTCATCCAGCGCCAGGCCGGCATGTTCTCCTACTCGGGCCTGAGCAAGGCCCAGGTCGACCGCCTGCGCGAGGAATTCGCCATCTACGCGCTCGGCACCGGCCGCATCTGCGTGGCGGCACTCAACACGCAGAACCTCGGCTATGTGGCCGATGCGATCGCCAAGGTGAGCGACTGAACCACCCAGCCGCGCTTCGGTGATGCGCGGGACCCGCCTGCGTGAGCAGGCGGGTTTTTCAGGCCTGCGGTCAGTAGTCGTAACTCACGCTCAGCCGTACATAACGCGGCAGTTGCCGCGACGTGGCGGTGCCGTAGAGTGGGTTGGGCTTGTTCGGATTGCTTTCGTAGTTCGGGAAGATCGCCACGACGGTCTGTTCGTTGAATACGTTGAAGACGTTGGCGCTGAAGCCGAGCTTGCCGTCGGCGAACGCCGGCCGGTAGGCCACGCCGAGATCGAGCTGGTGGAACCACGGCAGCCGCCCGTGGCTTCCCGGCGGCGAGGGCTGGCCGTCGCAGAAGTGATAGCTGTTGCCGTAGCCGGCCGGGTCGGTCCGGTCTTCGCCGTAATAACCCAGGCATGGCTTGGGCGCACCCGATATCACGCTGAAGTTGGCCGATACCAGCCATTCCGGGGTGAACTGGTAATAGCCGTAGAGCTTCAGCTGGTGCGTATGGTCATTGTTCTGGGGCCCGTTGGTGTTGACCATGATCCACTGATTGTCCCAGTCCTGGGTGGTCGAGACCGCGGTCTGTCCGGTGCCGCGCGACTCACGGAACAGGTCCGAGCGCAGCTGGCCCTCGGTGGTGCCGTAGCTACGAGAGAAGACGTACGTGAGCTTGCCGTACCAGGTGCCGTCGAACGGGTGCTCGAGGAAGGCTTCCAGGCTGTAGTACTTGCGCTTGAACTCGGGGAAATGGAATTCGTCCTTGCTGACCGGCACGCTGACGTAGTTGCCTGAGGTATCCACCAGGTTGAACGTGTTGGACTTGCCGGGATTGAACAGCCAGCAGCTGACGGGATTGGAGTCGGTGGTGACGTCGTAGCCAAGCGATCGAGCCTTGGCCAAGACCAGATCGATGTCGCAATAATCGTCGATCGCGTTGCGCAGGATGCGTTGCGTTCCCTTGGCGCCCACGACCCAGCTGCCGAGCAGCTGAGTGAAGCCCGCGATGAACTCGTCCTGGTATTCCGATTTGAGGTTCCTGGTGGTGACCGTGGTCGGATCCGGCAGCACGCCGAAGTAGTTGTTGGCCGAGACCGGCGCCGAGATCGCGGTCAGCCCAGTGGGCGTTCCATCGGCGGCGATGTCGCCATAAGTGAAGTACTGCTGACTGCCGATGGCCGCGCCGGCGGCGTTCAGGGCCGGGTTCAACGGAAGGCCCAGGTAGTAGCGCCCGGCATTGGCGTAGACCTTCAGGCTCGAGTCGCCCATCACGTCCCAGGCAGCGCCGAGACGGGGGGCCCATTGAGGCTTGTGCTGGGTGATGAACGGATCGCCATTCGAATTGAAGTTCTCGAACTGGTCGTTGCGCAGACCGATCGAAACCAGCCAGCTATCGTTGACCTGCCACTTGTCCTCGACGTATTGCGCGCGCTGGGTCGACCGTACCGTGGCGAGGCTGCTGTTGATGTTCTGCACCACGTAGTAACCCTGGGCGCCGTTCGGGAAGCCGCCGGTGGCGGGCACGCCCAGGCCGGTGGAGATCGGCGTGTTCGGGTTGCTTTGGTTGTAGCTCCAGTAGTAGCCGGGCCCGGAGGTGGTCGAGCCCTGGTCGATCGCCATGGCGGTCTGGTTATCGATACCCACGCTGATGGCGTGGTCGCCGAGCTTGTAGGTCAGGTCGATCCGGGTATTGCTTGTGTGGTTCCCACGCCCGGTGGAGTACAGCGATTGCACGGTCTGTGCGTTGCCGCGCGGCGTTCCGCCGTTGAGCGCAGGGTTCTGGTTGACGATGCCGTCGACGTAGGTGAGGTTGCCATCGTAGCCGCCGGGGACGTCATAGTTCCGCGTCTTCATCTTGCCGTACTGTGCCGACAGAGTGAGGTTCTCGCTCAGGTAGCCGGTGTATTTCGCGGTCCAAAGATCGCCACCGTTCTTGGTGTCGTCGTTGGCGCCGATCTCGCTTCCGCGCTGGCGCGCGTTGTAGTCGTAGTTGTAGACCGTGCCGGAGGTCTCGTACTTGTCCGAGGCGCCGGTCAGCTCGAGGATGTGGTTGTCGGTGATGTTCCAGTCGAGCTTGGTGTACCAGCGCGGCGCGTCGTAGCGGTAGTCGACGTAGGGCTTGGTGCTGGTGTAGCCGCTGACCGGATTGACCGTATTGCCCTGGGTGCGCTCGAACTCGCCGGCGATGAAGAAGAACAGCTTGTCCTTGATCAGCGGGCCGCCGGCGTAGGCGCTGACGGTGCTGTCCCAGCTGGCGTCTTCGCTGTCGGGCGAGTACAGGTTCCCGGCCACCGGGCTGGCCGGCAGGCCGTTCTGGTAGGTGCGATCGTTCTGCTTGGCGCGGGCGAAGGCCGGTTCCCACAGCACCTGCGCGCCGAAGTGCCACTCATTGGTGCCCCGCTTGCCCACCACGTTGATAACGCCGCCATCCGAGCGGCCATACATGGCGCTGTAGCCTCCGGTGTAGACCTCCTGCTGGTCGATGGCGCCGTAGGGAAGGGAGAGGCCGCCGAAGCCCTGCAGTGGATCGGTCGTGGCGAATCCGTTGAGGTAGTAGGCGTTCTCGCTGGCGGCCGAGCCACCGAAGGACACCAGCGAATGTCCGGTGGCGCTCTTGAACGCGCCGCCGTTGTTGGTGACGCCCGGGGCCAGCAGCGCGATCGCTTCGGCACTGCGGCCGAGCGGTACCTTGGCCAGCTGGTCCGCGGTGATCACCGTGCGCGAGTCGACGCTGGACACGTCGATGCTGGGTAGCGCGTTCGCGTTGACGCTCACCCCGCCGAGGTCCTTGGTTTCCAGCGCCCCGAAGCTCACCTCTGTACCTGCGCCGAGCTTGAGGGCGATGTTGTCCTTCGTCTCGACCACGGCGCCGTCGCGGAGCAGGCTCACCGTGTAGCTGCCCAGCGGCAGCTGTGAGGTGCTGTAGCGGCCGCGATCATCCACACTGACGGTCCGGCTGAGGCCGGAACTGCTCTTTATCAACACGCTGTCACCTCGCCCGGCCGAGACCTGGCCGAACAGCGTGCCGGTGGTCGACTGGGCCTGGGCATGACCCGCAAGCCCCAGTGTGATGGCGAGGATGAGTGGGGAAAGACGATGCTTCCGGTGATAGGACATCATGGGCAAGGCTCCCTGTGCTGGGCAAAGAGGACCCCTGTGCGCAGTGCATCTGCGTGCAGGGATGAACGACGTCATGACTCAAATGGACGGCCGAATCCGTCCTCGCCGAAGTGGCGATTGATGCCTCGGGCCGTGGAACTCCCCTGCAATGCAGCGCAATCTGCTGCGACGCAACATTACAGTTGCGTTATAGCGAAATGGCTTGGGGTTGTATAGACGTCGGCCGTCTCAAATGACGCGATAGCTGGCTGAGCTTCGACACTAATCCAGTGTTGGGAAAATGCTCCGCCGCTCTCCGCTATCGGCCAGCTTGGGCGAGTACATGTTGAAAGAAGTCATGGACTCCATCGGCGCTCATCCGGCGGGCGTTGGATAGCTCGCCTGCCTTGGTGGAGTAGACAATCTTGTTGTCCGCCGAGACGAGAACTGCCGCAGGAATGCCATTTTCTACTGGATTTCCAAATCTCTTCGTCAAGTCGAGGTTGCAGTCGAAGTTGCCCACGTTGACCTTCACGACGTTGAAGTCGTGACTCATCAACACGGCGTTTTGTGGCTGCTTGAGTGAGATGGCCAGCGCGCGGCAATCCTCGCACCAATTGGCGCCGAAGAGGATCAACACCGGCCGGTGGTTGATTTTCGACTGCTCGAGCGCACGCTGAACATCCACCTTGGCATCGGCCGACACGGGATAGGGAACGTCCTTGGCTCGCACCTGGACGCTGAAGGCCAACAGGAACAGGAAGGCGAATCGCTTCATGTCTTAACCACCAATGGTTGGGTAGAGTGGCCGGGCAGGAGGCTCGCTCCGGCCATGCACCATGGTATGTGGCGACCGTGCCGCTCCAAATGATCTGTCGCACCTTCGATATGAAGGCCGATCATAAGTAGCCGGTCAGGAGGGTCATTGGGTATGTGCCGACATACGGCGGCCACAACGGGTTTTCGTTGAGATTTGCATCTGGCGAGCCTGAAGATCTTTTATCCGCGTCAGCGCAATCTTGCATTGCAGCTCCGTCGGATGAAGGGCTCGGCGATTTCCACGGTGCATGAACCCGGTTATGGAAGGGCGTCGGTTATGATGGCCGTTTGCCGCGCGCACTCTGCCTCGCACGTGGCCCCGCTCTGGAGCCGAACACCGCATGTTCTTCCGCAACCTCACCCTGTTCCGCTTTTCCCCCGCCGTCGCCGAGGACCTGGCCCGCCTGGACGACGTGCTGGGCGAGCACCGCCTGCGCCCCTGCGGCCCGCTGGAAATGTTCACCAAAGGCTTCGTGCCGCCGGTCGGGCGCGGCGAGGAGGCCGCGCTCACGCACGTCGTGAAGGCCTGCACCATGGTCACCGTGGGCGGCGAGGACAAACTGCTGCCGGCCGCGGTGATCAACGACGAGCTGCAGCGCAAGGTGCAGAAGATCGCCGAGGAAGAAGGCCGCAAGGTCGGCGGCCGCGAGCGCAAGCGGATCAAGGAAGACCTGCTCACCGAGCTGCTGCCGCGCGCGTTCGTGCGTACCTCGCGGCTGTCCGCCTATGTCGACCGCAAGCACGGCTGGCTGGTGATCGACACCGCCAGCCGCAAGTCGGCCGAGAACGCGCTGACCCAGATCCGCGAGGCGCTGGGCAGCTTCCCCGCCGTGCCGCTGGCACCGGAAGAAGGCCCGCGCGTGCTGATGACCGACTGGCTCGCCAACGGCAACCTGCCGGCCGGCCTGGCGTTCGGCGACGAAGTGGAGCTGCGCGACCCGGCCAGCAATACCGGCGCCATCGCCAAATGCCGCCGGCAGGACCTGGACAGCGAGGAGATCAAGGAGCACCTGCGCAACGGCAAGCAGGTGTTTCAGCTCGGCCTGGTGTTCGACGACCGCATGAGCTTCGTGCTGGGCGAGGACCTGATCGTGCGCAAGCTGAAGTTCCTCGACGTGGTGCTGGACGAAATGGGCGACAGCCATCAGGACGCCGCCGCCGAGGCCGATGCCAGCTTCGCCCTGCTCACGCTCGAACTGGAGCGCCTGCTGGCCAAGCTGGAGGAGTGGTTCGGCCTGCCGCGACCGGCCGACGCCTGACATACGCATGCGCATGGTGTGGGCCGCGGCACGCATGGCCGCACCC
>WOYI010469142.1_pt1 | contig 17687 bp, 20 predicted proteins | sample 6423411 | NCBI WGS metagenome assembly WOYI01 (sample SAMN13441803, study PRJNA592873) | oil field metagenome | biome: oil field; feature: oil-well bore; material: oil-contaminated soil; isolation source: oil-contaminated soil from oil-well borehole | place: Germany: Wietze | collected 2016-10-18 ...
CCCGCCCCGCCCCCGCCCCCCGCGCCCACAGAAAAAATTCTCGCGATTCCGGCCCGATTGCGCTATAAGGTAGTTTAACGTTGAACTATATTTTCGCCATTGGGAGGTCGCGGGGATGGCCGCACGCAAAAGCGCCGGGAAATCAAACACGTCCAGGGAAGAGCTGCTGAAGTATTACCGCGAGATGCTTCTCATCCGCCGATTCGAGGAAAAGGCGGGCCAGCTTTACGGCATGGGACTGATCGGTGGCTTCTGCCATCTCTATATCGGCCAGGAAGCGGTCGTCGTCGGACTCGAGGCCGCCGCCGAAGAGGGCGACAAGCGCATCACCTCCTACCGCGACCACGGCCACATGCTCGCCTGCGGCATGGACCCCAAGGGCGTCATGGCCGAGCTCACGGGCCGCAAGGGCGGGCTCTCGAAGGGCAAGGGCGGCTCGATGCACATGTTCTCGAAGGAAAAGCACTTCTACGGCGGCCACGGCATCGTCGGCGCGCAGGTGCCGCTCGGCGCCGGTCTCGCCTTCGCCGACAAGTACAAGGACAACGGCCGCGTGACCTTCGTCTATTTCGGCGACGGCGCCGCGAACCAGGGCCAGGTCTACGAGACCTACAACATGGCCGAGCTCTGGGATCTGCCGGTGATCTTCGTGATCGAGAACAACCAGTACGCGATGGGCACCTCGATGAAGCGCTCGACGAAGTCGGTGACGCTTTTCGGGCGCGGCGAGGCCTACGGCATCCCCGGCGAGCAGGTCGACGGCATGGACGTCCTCGCGGTCAAGGCCGCGAGCGAGAAGGCCGTCGCCCATTGCCGCGCCGGCAAGGGTCCCTACATCCTCGAAGTGATGACCTACCGTTACCGCGGCCATTCGATGTCGGACCCGGCAAAGTACCGCTCGCGCGAGGAAGTCCAGAAGATGCGCGAGGAGCGCGACGCGATCGAACATGTGCGCGAGCTGCTTTTGCAAGGTGGCCATGCCACCGACGACGACCTCAAGGCCATCGACAAGGAGATCAAGGCCGTCGTGAACGAGGCCGCAGAATTCGCCAAGGAAAGCCCCGAGCCCGCGCTCGATGAGCTTTGGACCGACATTTACGCCTGAGGGGGGACAGCACCATGGCAACCGAAATTCTCATGCCCGCCCTGTCGCCCACGATGGAGGAAGGCAAGCTCGCGAAATGGCTGGTGAAGGAAGGCGACACGGTGTCGTCGGGCCAGATCCTCGCCGAGATCGAGACCGACAAGGCGACGATGGAATTCGAGGCGGTCGATGAAGGCATCGTCGGCCGGATCCTGATCGCCGAGGGCACCGAGGGCGTGAAGGTCAACACCCCCATCGCGGTCCTGGTCGAGGAAGGCGAAAGCGCCGATGCCGCGCCCGCGGCCAAACCCGCGGCCGCCGCGCCGGCCGCGAGTCCCGCCAAGGTAGCGCCCGCCTCGGCGCCGGCCGCACCGCAGGTTGACGCATCGCCGGACTGGCCCGAGGGCACCGCGATGAAGACGATGACGGTGCGCGAAGCGCTCCGCGAGGCGATGTCCGAAGAGATGACTCGTGATGAGGACGTCTACCTCATGGGCGAAGAAGTCGGCGAATATCAGGGCGCCTACAAGATCTCGCAGGGGCTTCTGGATAAGTTCGGCGCCAAGCGCGTGATCGACACGCCGATCACCGAACACGGCTTTGCCGGCATCGCAGTCGGTTCGGCAATGGCAGGGCTCAGGCCGATTGTCGAATTCATGACTTTCAATTTCGCCATGCAGGCAATCGACCAGATCATCAACTCGGCGGCGAAGACGCTCTACATGTCCGGCGGCCAGATGGGTTGCCCGATCGTCTTCCGCGGCCCGAACGGCGCCGCCGCCCGCGTCGGGGCCCAGCACAGCCAGGACTACGCCGCCTGGTACGCGCAGGTTCCGGGCCTGAAGGTGGTGATGCCCTATTCGGCCGCCGACGCGAAAGGGCTTCTGAAATCCGCGATCCGCGATCCGAACCCGGTGATCTTCCTCGAAAACGAAATCCTTTACGGGCGCAGTTTCGAAGTGCCCGACCTGGAGGATTTCACCGTCCCCTTCGGCAAGGCGAAGGTCTGGCGCGAAGGCAGCGACGTGACGCTCGTCAGCTTCGGTATCGGCATGAGCCACACGCTGGAGGCGGCCGACAAGCTCGCCGCCGAAGGGATCAGCGCCGAGGTCATCGACCTGCGCACGCTGCGCCCCATCGACACCGGCACGGTGATCCGGTCGGTGATGAAGACCAACCGCTGCGTGACCGTCGAGGAAGGCTGGCCGGTCTGCTCGATCGGCAACCACATCTCGGCGGTGCTGATGCAGGAGGCGTTCGACTATCTCGACGCGCCGGTGATCAACTGCACCGGCAAGGATGTGCCGATGCCCTATGCGGCGAACCTCGAGAAGCTGGCACTCATCACCTCGGACGAGGTCGTGGCGGCCGTGAAAAAAGTCACCTATCGCTGAGGAGAGAGACATGGCAACCGAAATCCTGATGCCCGCCCTCTCTCCCACGATGGAAGAAGGCACGCTGGCGAAATGGCTGGTGAAGGAGGGCGACACGGTATCGTCCGGCGACATCCTGGCCGAGATCGAGACCGACAAGGCGACGATGGAGTTCGAGGCCGTCGATGAAGGCATCGTCGGCAAGATCCTCGTGGCCGAAGGCACGGCGGGGGTGAAGGTGAACACGCCCATCGCGATCATGGTGGAAGAGGGCGAAAGTGCCGATGCGGCGCCCGCACCGAAGGCGGCGCCCGCACCAAAGGCGGCATCCGCCGCTCCTGCCCCGGCCGAGACTGCCGCGCCGGCGGCAGCCCCCGCACCGGCGGCCCCGGCGACCCCGAAATCCGGCGACGCGCGGGTTCTCGCCTCGCCGCTCGCGCGGCGGCTTGCCAAGGAGAAGGGTGTCGACATTGCGACCCTGACCGGATCCGGCCCGCATGGCCGGATCGTCAAGGCGGATGTTGAGGCGGCATCCGCCACGCCGAAATCTGCCGCTCCGGCGGCAGCCGCGCCTGCGCCGGCCGTTGCCGCCCCGATGCCGGTCGGCCCCTCCGCCAGCACGGTCGCGAAGATGTACGAGGGCCGCGACTACGAGGAAGTCACCCTCGACGGCATGCGCAAGACCATCGCCGCGCGCCTCACCGAGGCCAAGCAGACGATCCCGCATTTCTACCTGCGCCGCGACGTGCAGCTCGACGCGCTGATGAAGTTCCGGGGGGAACTCAATGCCCAGCTCGAAGCGCGCGGCGTGAAGCTCTCGGTCAACGACTTCATCATCAAGGCCTGCGCGCTGGCGCTTCAGGACGTGCCGGATGCCAATGCGGTCTGGGCCGGCGACCGGATCCTCAAGCTGAAGCCGTCGGATGTGGCCGTCGCCGTCGCGATCGAGGGCGGCCTTTTCACGCCGGTCCTGAAGGACGCGCACCAGAAGACGATCTCGGCGCTCTCGGCCGAGATGAAGGACCTCGCGGCCCGCGCCCGCGCCCGCAAGCTTGCCCCCCATGAATATCAGGGCGGCAGTTTCGCGATTTCCAACCTCGGCATGATGGGCATCGACAATTTCGACGCCGTCATCAACCCGCCGCACGGTGCGATCCTCGCGGTCGGCGCCGGGGTGAAGAAGCCGGTGGTGAAGGCGAATGGCGAGATCGGCGTGGCGACAGTGATGTCGATGACGCTTTCGGTCGATCACCGGGTGATCGACGGGGCGCTCGGGGCCGATCTTCTCAAGGCGATCGTCGGCTACCTGGAAAACCCGATGTCGATGCTGGCCTGAAGCTCGGACCGGAAGAACGAAAAAAGGCCGGGGCATTCGCCCCGGCCTTCGCGCTTCTGGAGGTATGCCTGGATCGACGGCGCTCAGACCCCGTCGTCGATCAGCTGGTCCATCGTCAGCGCCGGCTGGTCACAACCCGCCTCGCCGACGATCCTCGCCGGCACACCGGCCACCGTCTTGCAGCACGGCACGTCGTGCAGCACGACAGAGCCGGCGGCGATCCGCGACCGTTCGCCGATATGGATATTGCCAAGGATCTTCGCCCCCGCTCCGATCAGGACACCGTTGCCGATCTTCGGATGGCGGTCGCCGTCTTCCTTGCCGGTGCCGCCCAGCGTCACCGAATGCAGCATGGAGACGTTGTCGCCCACCACCGCCGTCTCGCCGATGACGATGGAATGGGCATGGTCGATCATGATCCCCTTGCCGATCCTCGCATTGGGGTGGATGTCGACGCCGAAAGCCTCGCTCACCCGCATCTGCACGAAATAGGCAAGGTCGCGGCGGCCTTGCGTCCAGAGCCAGTGGCCGACCCGGTAGGCCTGCACGGCCTGGAAGCCCTTGAAGAAGAGCATCGGCTGCATGAACCGGTGGCAGGCGGGATCGCGATCATAGACCGCGACGATATCGGCCCGCGCCGACTGGCCGAGCTCCGGTTCCGAGGAATAGGCCTCGTCGGCGATCTCGCGCAGGATCTGCTCGCTCATCTCGCCGGAGGCGAGCTTCAGCGAAAACCGGTAGGCCAGCGCCCGCTCCAGCGTCGCGTGATGCAAGATGCCGGAATGGATGAGCCCGCCGAGCAGCGGCTCGTCGCGGACGGCGGCGCGGGCTTCCTCGCAGACATGCGACCAGACGGGGTCGACCTGAGCTACTTTGGGATGACGTTCGGCCATGGCGCGATCCTCCGGTTCCTGTCGCTCCCATAGCACATAGGAGACCGGATCGGAACTGGAAGAGGTACCGCGCGAATTCCGCTCATTGGACACGCCGGCGCCAGTCGAGCACCGTTTCGATCACCAGCGCGAGGGTTTCGAGATAGGGCGTGTCGGACAGGAACGGCTCCGGTCGCGCCCGCCCCTCGCCGGACGCCGCCGCCATGAGGCTGCCGTTGCCCCAGAACGGATGCGCCCGACCGAACCGCTTGCGGAAGAGGTCCGCCGCATGGGCCCGGTCGAGGAACCTCTGCACCATCCGCCGCTGCGCCTCGGACGGCAGGTCACGGACGGCGCGCGCCGCCGCGATGACGTCGCCATGGGTGATCGTGCGCATGTGTCACTGATCGGGCAGCGCGATTTCCATGTAGTGGATCGCGATCCGCACCGTGCCGCCGGCGAAATCGCCGCCCGTCGCGTCAAGCTGCATGACCTCGGGCGAATAGAAGGCCGTGGGCTGGCCGAGAACCCCCCGCGCCCAGGCGCCCGCCGCCTTGCCGATCCCCGACCCGTAGCGCCCCACCGCGCCGGGATTGCCCAGCGCCCAGCTCGTCAGCGTGCCGGTGATCGTGGTGACGACGCGCGCGGTCGCACCGATCACGACCGAATTCGACGGGATCACCACGGAGGTGGTCGAAACCGGCCCGGCCGCGATCACATGATCGATCTCGGCGACGTGGAAGGACAGGCCGGCATTGTTCGGCGACAGGGTCGCCATCCCCTCGCGCCAGAGCGTGCCGTCGAAGATCGCCGGCGCCCCCTCGTCGAGGATCATCGCCCGCCAGCCGCGCTTCGGAGCGGCGAAGTCCCAGCCGCCATTCGTGCCGATCGCGCACTTGCCGTCCTGGCCGGCCCACTCGTTGACCGCACCGAAGGGAACGCCGTAGCAGACCCCGTCGACGACAACGGCGGGCGGCGCGGCCAGCGATCGCGACACGAGCGTGAGTTCGACAAGCCCGTCGAGCCGCGCCAGCGCCTCGTTCACCGTCACATGTTTCTGCGCCTGCGCCGGTTGCAGAAGCGGCAGGCCGAGCTGGTTGGTGTTAGACATCGATCACGGTCCTCTTGAAGGCGCCCGGCCCGAACACGTCGGACAGCTGGGCCACATGGATTTCATAGGGCAGCACCACCCCATCGGCGGCTTCCATGCCGGCCGGATAGGTCCAGTCCGGCTGGCCGAGCGTCAGCTCCCGGCGGATCGCGGTGCCCTGCATCACGCGCAGAAGATAGCTTTCCGATGCCTCGCCCAACGGCACGTCCAGCCCCGACCAGCTGTCGCCATTGACCCGAGTGCGCCGGACCCAGCTCAGATCGAGATCGCCCGAACCATTGCGCCGTGCCTTCAGATGGGCGGGCGACAAGGGTCTGAGGCCATTGCCCGCGAAGGCTTCGACGCGGTGGATGTAGGAAGGATCGTCGTAACCACGCCGCGACGGGCCGATCCGGTAGTGCCGCGCGAGATCGCGCTCGGCGACCGACAGCGCGATCTGCTTCGGCGCACCGTTCATCAGGACGACATAGCTCCCCGCGGGCCAGCTCGCCGGCGCCAGCGCATCGGTCCCGGCCTGCCCGCGCAACCGCAACGTCAGGTCGTAGGTGCCCGGTGCGACCAGTGTCGCGGTGGCGAACTGGAAAAGCTCCCAGTTGCCCGAGGCCCCGTCGCCGATCGCCATCAGGTTCGCTCCGTTCAGCAACTGATCGGCGCCGACCGAATCCAGCGCCCCGCCGCTGACCTTCACCCGCAAGGGCGCGCCCCGATCCCAAAGACCGGGCGCGGCGGCCTCGAGAACCGTCTGGCTGCGCCCGATCACCGACCGCGCGGCGATGAGCTTGTTGAGCGTGTAGCCCGCATCCGCATCCGACGAATAGACCGCCGCCGACCCCGGCCAGGGCGTCGCCGTCACCGCCAGATGCGGCTGGTGCGGCACTTCCTGTCCGCTCATCAGCGGCAGATCGAGGAAGAGCGGGAAGACCGGCACCGGGGCCGCGAAACTCCGTGGCGTGACCCGTTCCTCGGCCTCGTCCGAAGGCTCGTAGACGGCCGGCTCCACCCGCACCGCCTCGACCGACAAGGCACCCGCCTGTTCGACCCGGTCGATCCGGTAAAGCCCGCCAGCGGCCATCGCCACCACGTCACCGGCACCGAGATGTCCGAGCGACGGCGGCAGCGCGAAGCGCGCGCCATCGCGCGCCACCCGCGCCTCGGACAGCCAGCGTTCGACGATCCGCTGGCCTTCCGACCGCGTCAGCGCCAGCGCCAGTTCCGACTGCGCGACACCGAGCGTCTCTTCGTCGGGAAAGATCGCCTCGACCGACCGCGCCTCGTAGTCGCCCTCCGCCTCGACATAGTTGAGCCGCACGCGACCCGCGATCTCCGCCTCGGTGGCGCGCAGGGTCTCGACCCAGCCATCCGTCTCCTCGCCGACCGCAAGCTGGTCCGGCCCGATCGGGGCATCGGCCAGGCCGTCGCGCATCCGGAAGGTCAGGACACCGTCGCGCTCCAGCGCCTCGAAGCCGTAGCCGAGCATCAGGGGCTGCAACGCCGCCCGCCCGGTGCCGGTATCGGCGACCGAATATCCCCGCACGATGCCGTAGAGACCGGAGACGTCCACCGCGCTGACACCCGAGCGACCGCAGATCTCCGCGACCACGCTCGACAAGGGCTGCGCCGAGACGCGGCCGGTGATCCAGTGGCCGCGGGCGTAGTTGTCGCCATCGGCCCAGGTATCGGCATTGGCCGGAAACTGCGGGAAGGGCCGCGCGTCCCACGCCCAGACATGGGCGCGGTCCATATCGACCATCGGGGCACCGTATTCCTCCGACACCGGATTGTGGGCCGGGTCGCGCCAGTAGTCGATCATCGCCCGCAGGTACTGCATCTGGATCAGATCGTCGCGCCGGCCGTTGGAATGGTTGGGCAACAGCGATTCCGACGACTTCGGGTCGAGGAACTTGTTCGGCTCGTTCGTGCCCTTGTCGATGGCCGCACAGCCGAACTCGGTGAACCAGACCGGCTTCGACTGCGGCACCCAGGGGGTTTGCGGCCCCTTCACACCGGCGATCCGGTCGTGATGCGGGTTCGTCCACCAGCCACGGATGTCCTTTACCCGCCAGACCCAGTCCTCGCCGAAGGCGCCATCCGTGATCGGCGTGCGGATCTGCGCATCGCGATGCGCCGGGCTCGAATAGTACCAGTCGAAACCCTCGCCACCCGCGATATTCGCCTTGAGGTATTCGAGGTTGTAGATCGACCCCCAGGCCGCATCGGCATGGTCCTGCCCGTCGCGCCAATCCGACAGCGGCATGTAGTTGTCGATGCCGATGAAGTCGATCTCGGCATCCGCCCAGAGCGGGTCGAGGTGATAGCGCAGATCGCCCTCGGGCGTCTGATAGCCGGAATATTCCGACCAGTCCGCAGCATAGCTGATCTTGACGCCTGCCCCGAGGATCGCCCGCACATCGGCCGCAAGCGCCTTCAGCGCCGCAACGGCGGGGAAGGTGTCCCCCGCCCCGCGGATCTGGGTCAGACCGCGCATTTCCGAGCCGATGCAGAAGGCATCGACCCCGCCGGCGGCGGCACAAAGGTGCGCGTAATGCAGAATGAACCGGCGATAGGACCACTCCGCCGGGCCCGAATAGCTGACCGTCGTGCCGCTGACGGAGAAATCGGACGCCTGCGCTGTCCCGAAGAAGGCCGCGGCCTGCCCCGCCGCCGCTGCTGTCCGGTCCGGCGTCCCGGCCTTGCCCGGCGCCACCGCCAAGGTGATCCGGCCCCTCCATGGCAGAACCGGCTGGTCCGCCGCCCCGCTCCAGGGATCGGTCAGGCCGTTCCCGGCCATCTGCTCCATCAGGATGAAAGGGTAGAAGACGACTTCCTTGCCGTCCGCCCGCAAGGCCGCAATCGCCTCGACGACCGAGCCGTCGGCGGGCGTGCCGCCATAGACCGGACGCCCCGCGTCGGTGATGACCTCCTCGGCCTGCGCCCGGGCGATCCCGCCCGACCGCCACGGCATCCCCACCCCGTCGAAGGCATTGTCCTCGACCTTCGGCTTCAGCGCGCACTGGCCGCAGCGCAGATCGTCGCCGAACCAGGAGACGACCAGCGAGACCGAACCGCAGCCCGGCAGCTCCTCGCCCAAAACCTCCATCGACACGGCGAAATCGGTCTTGCCCGCCGGCGTATGGATATTGGCAGAGACGCTCTGCCCGACCCCGGTCGCAAAATGCACCGGCGTGGTCGCCAGCGCATATTCCCCGGTGCCGGGGATCAGCGCGACGCCGCTCACACCGCGCGCAAGATCGGCCACATCGTCGATATGAGGCCCCTGCGCCGGACGCAGCACCTCGAAGGAAAACTGCGGCACCCGGTTGCCGAAGGCGCCAAGCTCCAGATCCTCGAAAACCACATAGGCGACGCCGCGATAGGCCGGCACCGCGCCCGCGCCCTCGACCGCCTCCATCTTCGGATCCGGGGACTGGTCCTCCGCTCCGGTATAGACCCGCATCGTCACGTCATCGCGGGAGATCTCGACGCCATCGGCCCAGATGCGGCCGACGCGCGTGATCTCGCCCTCGCAGAGCGCCACGGCGATGCTTACCGAATACGAGTATTCCGTCACCCGCGGCGACGGCGGCGCCCCCTTGCCACCGCCTCCCGAAGTGCTCGTCGTCTCGAGAAAGCGCGAGGCCCAGATCACCTGCCCCGACACCCGCATCCTGCCCCAGACCTGGCCGATCGGCGCGCCCTCGGAGGCTCCAGTCAGGCGAAAACGGTCGACCTTGCCGGTCTCGACCGCCTGCGAGCCCGAGCCCATCAGCCGCTGGTCGAGGACCCGTCCCAGGGTCGCGCCGATGGCGCGGCCGATCACCGCCCCGGACAGCCCGAGGACGGAGCCGCCGAAACCGGCCCCGATCGAGGCGCCCGCGGCCGAAAGCAGAATGGTGGCCATGCCGACCCTCCTTCAGGGAAATTCGAAGCGCGCCACGACACGGCGCGCCCAGGGGGCGGAAAGCGGACTTTCCACGACCCCGTGCCCGGAATAGGCGTGAATGAACGTGGCCCGGCCGCCGCGTTCGGCCGCCAGACCCAGATGTTTCGCGACCGACCCGGCGCGCATGCGGAACAACAGGACCTCGCCCGGCCGCACGGGGCTCCGGGGATCGCAGTCCCGCAGATGCCGCCGCGCCGCCTGCCAGAGCCGCTCGGCCCCCTCCGGCTCCGACCAGTCCTGCGTGTAGGCCGGCACCGGCTCCGGCTCCGCCCCGTAAAGCTCGCGCCAGACGCCGCGCAGCAGCCCGAGACAATCGGCGCCCGCGCCGCGCGCCGATGCCTGATGCCGGTAGGGCGTGCCGATCCAGCCCCGCGCGACCGCAACCGCGCGGGTGCCCGTCCCGCTCATCCGCGCCGGCTCCCGCCGTCATTGACGCCGGCGCCGACCGGATAGGACATCAGCCAGTCCTCGCCCGGAATGTCCGGAAAGCCACGGAAATTGTCGAAGTTCGCGAATTTGAGCCGACAGGTATCGGCCCGCCGGTCGCAGCCCGCCTCGATCCGCACCATGTCGCCCGGCGCGGGCGCCGTGCCCAGCGCCTGCCACAGTTCGACCTCGCGGCCGGTGCCCTTGCGGATCCGGTCGTTCTTCACCGCCCCCACGAGCCCGGCCGCCTTGCCGGTCAGAACCCGGAACCGGCCCTTCTCGAACCAGCGATCCTCGTAGCCGGCGAAATCCGCGAAGCCGAAGACCCGGCCGCCCGCAACCGTCTCGACGACGCGCTCTTCGGCATATCCCGGCTGGGTCAGGTCGAACCTGCAGCGCCCATCGCCCAGAACCGCCGAGCAGCGGGCATGAAAGATCAGCCCCTGCGGCTGGTTGAGCCCTTCGGCCAGCCCGCGCAGCTCGGCGTTGAACGCGCCGCCCGACCGCACGATCTCGCCCATATGCCCGCGAAACTGCAACGCCCTGACCGAGACGTCGGCCCAGTTGACCAGCCAGCCCCGGACCTCGGCGCCGTCGTAGCGGCCCGCGAGGATATCGGCCTCGGTGATCGCGTCGGACCTGAGCGCGCCGAAGGCCTCGGTATTGTCGACCGAAAGCCCCGTGCCCTGCTGGATCGCCTTCGCGGTCATGCCGCTTCCGGCGCGGAAGGTGATCCCGTCGAACGACAGGTCACGGTCATGGTCGGTGAAGCCCAACACTTTCCCGTCCTTCCGCGTCACCGCGAAGGCGCGGGCGAGCGTGGTGGCGCCACCCGCCAGATGGTCCTTCAATGGCTGTGGATAGGTCATCAGAGACGCACCTCCACCACCGGCACCTGCGGCACGTCGCCCGCCTGGAACGACGCGACCGAGACCTGGATGCGATCGGTGTCGAAGCGCACCGGGACGTCGAATTCGTAGCCCGCCGTGATGCGCTCATCCACGGCCGGCGCGCTCGCGAAGCTGACGATGCCGGACGTGGTGTCGACCGTGTAGTGCACCCCCTCGGCGAGTTCATCACCCTGGAGCCCGACGCGCACCGTGCCCGCGACCGGCTTCGCGATCACCCGCACCTGCGCCTCGGCACCCGACGCATAGGTCTTGATCAACTGATAGCCGGTCTTCACCCCGTCGCCGATCCCGATCAACTGGTCGTCATAGGCGACCGGCACCGACGCGCGGCCCGACTTGAAGTCGGCCCAGTCCTTCCAGCGAAACCCGCTGAGCTGCCCCTGCCGCGCCTCGAAAAACGCGATCAGCGCGCCGATATCGTCGAGACTGCGCAGGCTCACGCCCGCATCATAGCGTCGGCGCGATTGCGCCCAGGGCGTGTTGCGCTCCTCGAACCCGTTGGTCAGCGCCACCACTTCCGTGCGCCGCTCCGGCCCCCCGACCGAGCCGAAGCTGAGATTCGCCGGAAACCGCACCTCATGAAATGCCATGCCGCCCTCCTCACCTGTTCCTGTCGCCGCGCGAAAGCGCGCGGGCCATCTGCGACGCGATCTGGCTCTGGCTGCGGGCAAAGCCCTGCACGTCCGGCGTCGTCACGTTCATCACGATATTGACCGGCCGCCCGCCGCCCGCCGTCTGCACGCCCAGCCGGCCGTCTGCCCCACGCGCCAGCGGCATGATCGCCTCCGGCCCCGCCTCGCCCATCAGCCCGCGCCCGTTGCGCATCGGGAACATCGTCGGCGACGACACGACACCGCCCCGGGCGAAGGGCATCACCCGACCTTGCGCGAAACTGCCGCCCTTCTCGAACGGGAAAAGCCCGCTCAGCAAACCATTGAGACCGTTGGCGACCGCGCCCCCGACCGCATTCTGAATGGGCCGCATCGCGACGTTGTAGACGCTGTCGATCATCGTCTGCGCCACCCCGCGCAGCGCATCCGACAGCTTCAGCCCGTCGAAGATCAGCCCGTCGAAGGCGCGCCTCAGACCGCCGCCGATATTCTTCGACAGGCTGTCCACCTCGCGCCCGGTGAAGATCATGCTTTCGCGCATCCGCTCCAGCTCGCCGCCGAAGGCCGCCGTCATCACCTGCGCGCCGCCAAGGCTGTTCTCCAACGCAGCCGCCTGCGCGGCCAGCCCGTCGAGCCCGTCCGTTACCGCCATCTCATCCATCCTTCGCTTTGTCGGGCCAGGCGCGCGCCAGCTCTTCCAGCCGCGCCCGGTTCAGGGGCGGAACCGCCCCCGGATCGCCCAGCATCAGCACCAGCTCCGCCGGCGTCAGGCGCCAGAATTCCTCGGGCCTGAGCCCCAGCCCGCCAAGGCCCGCCCGCATCAGCCCCGGCCAGTCGAGCGCGGTCATCCCTGCTCCGGCACCGTGAAGGCGCGGGCCAGAAGCTCCGCCGCCACTCGCGCCGCCTCGACCGGCCCGCCGCCGATCTCGACCTTCAGCAGGTCCGCGGCCGTGCCCTCCCAGCCGCCGCCCCGAAGGCCGGCGACGATCAGCATCAGCACGTCGCGGGTCGAGAACCGCCCCGCTTCGAACCGTTCGACCAGTTCGATCAGCGTCCCGGTCCCGAGCCCGGCCTCAAGCTCCGCCAGCGCCCCAAGCGTCAGCTTGGCGACATGCCGCGTCCCGTCGAGCCGGATCGCGACCTCCCCCGTCCACGGGTTCGCCATCAGATCGCCGTGAAGGTGAGGGCGCCGGCCGAGGCGAGCGACAACTCATAGGTCGCCTCGCCGTTGTAGCTGCCCGCATATTCGATCGCGGTGATCTGGAACGGACCCTCGACGATGCCGAAATCGGGGATGATCACCTGGAACTGCTCGACCGTGCCGGCGAAGAAGATCTGCCGCGCGCGGTCGTCGGTCGCGCTGTCGACGAAGACGCCCGACCCCGAGACCGAGGCCGACCGCACCCCCGCGCCGCCCAGAAGCTCGCGCCAGCCGCCCTGGCTTTCGAGGCTCGTCACGTCGACGGTTTCCGCGTTGAAGCTGATCCGCGTCGCCCGCAGACCGGCGATCGTGGTGAAAAGCCCGCCCCCCGTGAGGTCGAGCTTGATCAGAAGGTCCTTGCCGTTCTGGGCAGCCATGTCCGTTCTCCGATTAGTGAAAGAATTGGGCCGTCAGCGACGAACTGACACCCATAATTGTTCGATACATGCAACCGCCGATCCGACGGGAAACACGCATCAATCCTCGATCCGCGCCCGGAAGGTCAGGTCGATCCGGCGCACATCCGCCTTTTCGACCCGCCGCGCCCGCGCCGACAGGAACCACAGGCCCACCAGCCGCCCGCGCGCCAGCACCAGCGTCGCGCCGGTCAGCGCGTCCGACACCGCCGCGGCGACCGCCTTGGCGTTCTGGAACCCCGCCTGATCGGTCACGACCGAGACGACGAATTCGTGGAACGCCCCGCGGCCGACCTGGTCGGAGGCGTCGCGCACATCCTCGGGGCCGAGCGAGACATAGGTCCCGGTCGTGGTCCCCGGCGGCACCGAATCGTAGATCGCACCCGAAACCAGCGCATCCAAGGCGCTGTCCGCCGTAAGCCGCTGATAGATCGCCGCCTGCAAGGCGGCCGCCGCTCCGTAGCTCATGCCAGAACCTCCTCCTGCGCGAAACAGGTCAGGTAGTGCCCCTGCGCGTCCTCTTCCGTCACCGCCGTGATGCGGAAGACCCGCGCCCCGTCGCGAAACCGCTGTTCGGGCCTGGGTCGCGACGGCGCGCCCTGAGGTGCTGCGCGCACCGTTATCCGGTAAGGCACCGCCGACAGGGTAACGAACTCGCCCGCCCGCTCCCGCCCGGTGCCCGGATCAAGCCGCGCCCAGAGCGCACCCAGCGCCACCCAGCTCAGCGTCCAGCCACCGGCGCCGTCCGGCGCCCGTTGCGCCGCTTCCAGCACCAGCTTGCGGTTCAGCCGGGGCGCGCTCATGCCGCCCCCCCGCCGAGCACCCGCACGGTCCGCCAGCGCTCGATCAGCGCCATCACCCCAAACGGCATCGCCTGTCCCGCGCCGAGCTCGTGCCGGGTCTCGTGATACTGCGCCGCAAGCAGGAACACCGCCTGACCGAGATCGACCGGCACATCCGCCCAGGCCGAACCGAAGCCGGCGGTGAAGACCACTTCGACCGTGCCGCCCACCGGAATCCCCGGCAACAGCGCGCCCGAGGCGACGATCTTCGGCCGATGCGCATCGCGCTCCAGCCGGTAGCGGGTCGGGTCGATCAGATCCGGCACCCCGTCGCGGTCCCTGACCGTGACCGATCCGACGGCACTCACCGGCGCCAGCGGAAACGCCTGACTGTCGGGCCAGCGCCAGCCGGTCAGCTCCAGCAGGAAATCGCGGGCGATCAGCGCCTTGCCGATGCGCCCCTCGATCGCGGCAAGCGCCGAACGCAGATAACTTTCCACTAGCGCATCCTGCGCGCCATCATCGGCGAACCCGGTGCCGAGCCTCAGATGGTCCTTGAATTCCGCCACCGGCAGGGCCGCCTGCGGCACCGGCGTCACTTCGCTCAGCATCATGGAAATCTCCGATAGTCACGCCCCTCCTCGAAGGATCGGGCGCGGGCCAGCCCCGCATTGCTCGGACGGAGGGAGCAGCTAGACAACACGAGGGATAGGCGACCCGCGCCCGAAAGGCCGGCACCCGAAGGCCCCGGCCTGTCCGCGACCCCTTACGAGATCGCGAATTTCAGCAGCTTGATCGCGGCGAAGTCGCTCACGTCGCCGCCCACGCGCTTGGATGCGTAGAAGAGGACATGCGGCTTGGCCGAGAACGGATCGCGCAGGATGCGCATGTCGGGACGCTCCGCGACGGTATAGCCGTTGTGGAAGTCGCCGAACGCGATGGCATAGGCGTCATTGCCGATATCCGGCATGTCCTCGGCCACCAGGACCGGGTAGCCCATCAGGCGCGCGGGCTCTCCGGCGGCCAGACCGTCGGACCAGAGAAAGCGGCCATCGGCATCCTTCATCTTGCGCACGGCACCCGCGGTCTTCGAATTCATCACGAAGGTCGCATTGGCACGGTATTCCGCGTTCAGCGCATAGACGAGGTCGATGATCGCATCCGACGCGTTGGTGGCCGCGAAGTCGCCCGCCGCCCCGGTCGGGACGTAGCCGAGCGAACCCCAGGCCCAGACGCCGTTGTCGACGGTCGAATGGGTCAGGAAACCCGTCGGCTTGTCGATGCCGTCGCCCGAGATGAAGGACTGGGCCTCGGCCCGGCTGAACTTGTCGGCGATGCGCTCGGCGAGCCAGCCCTCGACGTCGAAGGCGCTGTCGTCGAGCAGCCGCTGCGACGCCTTCGGCATCGCCGCGAGCTCGTGCAGCGGGATCGAGATGCGGTCGATCTGCGGCGTCCCGGTCTCGCCGAGCGAACCGGTCTCGGTCGCCCAGCCCGAGCCGAGATCGGTGTGATCGACCAGCACGTCGAACGAGGTCGCCTCGACGCTCACCACATTGGCGACCGAGCGCAGCGACGAGGTCGATTTCAGCACGCCGCGGATGCGGGCCGAGGTCTCGGGATCGACGAGAAACCCGCCATCCGCGTTGACTTGCGTGTTGAGCGCCTTGCCCTCGAGGACAAGCCCGCGCAGGCCGTCATCGTCGCCCGACCGCAGATAGGCGGCAAAGGCCTTCTTGTGCGGCGCGTCGTGATCGACGGCAGTGGACAGAACCGGGCGTCCCGGGGCGTAAGATTTGCGATCCAGCATGGTCAGTCGCTCTTCCTGTTGTTGCAGCTTCGATGTCATGTCGTCCTGAAAGCCCTTGAATTCGCTCAGGAACCCCTGCAGCGCGGACTTCACCTCCTCGGCCGGAGCGTCGGACACGCCTTCCCCGGCCCGAGCCTTCGTCTCGGTCTTCTTCATACCCATCACCTCAAGTCAGGGGGTTGCGTCAGACGGGGCTAGTGGCGCCCCGCCAGCATCCGGCGCGCGTCCTCGAAGACCGCCGCCAGTTCCCGCAAGGCCGCGTCCGTGGGCAGATCGCCCTTGGCTCCGACCCGCGCCTCGGGAAGCATCGGGAAGGTCACGAGCGACACTTCCCAAAGCTCCACCTCACGAAGAAGCCGCTGCCCCTTCGCATCCTTTTCCGCCGTCACCGTGCGGTAGCCGATGGAGAGTCCGTCAATCGCCCCCGCCGCGATCAGCGCGGCGGCCTCCCGGCCCTTCTCGACCTCGGTCAGGATTCGGCCCTTGACGCGCAGGCCGCGCCCGTCCTCGACGATCTCGTCCCAGACCCCGATCGGCTGGGCCGGATCGTGCTGCCAGAGCATCTTCACCGCCCGGCCCTGCGCCTTCAGCCGCGCCAAAGACTTGCCGTAAGCGCCGCTCACGACGACATCGCCGCCCTGATCGGTGACCCCGAAGAACGAGGCATAGCCCTCGATCCGGCAGCCATCCCTGACGGCGATATCCTCGCCCAGCCGGCAGAACTTGGTCTCCAGCCCGTAATCGCTTGTCATCATGTCGATTTTCCTATTTCGGCCCGAATTCCAGCACCGATTGCACCGCCTGGCTCAGCATCACGCCCACGACCCCGAAGACCGTCATCCAGAGCCGCTTCTCGACGCCCGTGATCATCGCCTCGATCCGCTCCAGCCGCTTCTCGACGGTCTCGAACTGCAGGGCCATGATCTTCTCGGTCGCCTCGAAGCGATGCTCATGGGCGCATTCGAACGGCTCCTTGAGGTAGCGCGACCCCACGCCCGCCATCGTCACTCCTCATCCGTCAGACGCGGCAGACCGAGAATGGCGCGCTTCTCGGCATCGGTCAGGAACGTGGCCTCACCGACCCGCTTCCACTGCTGGTCGCGCTCGCCGGCAAGAGCCGGCACCTGGTCGAGGTCGGGGCGCAGCTCCACCTGTTCGCCAAGATGCGTCGACAGCCAGTAGCTCACCGCCGCCGTCACCCGCGTCGCGAGCGGCAGCACCGTCAACCGGTAGAAGCCCCGGTTCGCCTCCTGATAATTGGCATAGGTCGCATCGCCGGGGATCCCGAGCAGCATCGGCGGCACCCCGAAGGCCACCGCGATCTCCCGCGCCGCCGCCTCCTTGGTCTTCTGGAACTCCATGTCCGAGGGCGAGAACCCCATCGGCTTCCAGTCCAGCCCGCCCTCCAGCAGCATCGGCCGCCCGGCATTGCGCGCGCCCTGATGATGCATCTCCATCTCGCTCACCAGCCGGTCATACTGGTCGGCCGACAACTGCCCCTGCCCGTCCGCGCCCTTGTAGACGATGGCAACCGAGGGGCGGGCGGCATTGTCCAGCAGCGCCTTCGACCAGGCGCTGGCGCTGTTGTGCACATCCACCGCCACCGCCGCCGCCTGCATGGGGCTGAGGCCATAATGGTCATCCTGCGGATGAAAGCTGCGGATATGGCAGATCGGGTCCGGCTCGCCGGTCATGTCGAAGCGGTGCCTGCGCGCGCCCACCGTGTAGTCATAGGCCACCGGCCAGCCATCCGCGCCCGGCACGATGCTCATCCGGTCCGAGCGCAGCACATGCAGCTCGCCCGGCAAGCCCGCCTC
>WOYI011139348.1_pt1 | contig 17681 bp, 12 predicted proteins | sample 6423411 | NCBI WGS metagenome assembly WOYI01 (sample SAMN13441803, study PRJNA592873) | oil field metagenome | biome: oil field; feature: oil-well bore; material: oil-contaminated soil; isolation source: oil-contaminated soil from oil-well borehole | place: Germany: Wietze | collected 2016-10-18 ...
GCAGGAAGTGCATCTCGATCTTGATGACGCCGTCGCCCTGGCAGGCCTCGCAGCGCCCGCCCTTCACGTTGAACGAGAACCGCCCCGGCAGGTAGCCGCGCGCCTTGGCCTCCGGCAGGCCCGCGAACCAGTCGCGGATCGGCGTGAAGGCGCCGGTATAGGTCGCGGGGTTCGAGCGCGGCGTCCGGCCGATGGGCCGCTGGTCGATGTCGATGACCTTGTCGAGATGCTCGAAGCCCTTGATCGTCTCGCAGGGCGCCGGCGTCTCGCGCGCGCCGTTCAGCCGCAGGGCCGCGTTCTTGTAAAGCGTCTCCACCGTCAGCGTCGACTTGCCGCCGCCCGAGACGCCGGTGACGCAGACGAACCGGCCGAGCGGGAACTCCGCCGTCATGTCCTTGAGGTTGTTGCCGGTGGCCTTCACCACCGTCAGCTTCTTGCCGTTGCCGGCGCGGCGACGCTTCGGCACCGCGACCTCGCGCGTGCCGGAGAGGTACTGCCCGGTCAGCGAGGCCGGATCGGCCGCGATCTCCGCCGGCGTCCCGCGGGCCACGACCTGACCGCCATGCACCCCGGCACCGGGGCCGATATCGAAGACATAGTCGGCCTCGCGGATCGCCTCCTCGTCATGTTCGACGACCAACACCGTGTTGCCCTGATCGCGGAGATTCTTGAGCGTCCCGAGCAGCCGGTCGTTGTCACGCTGGTGCAGGCCGATCGAGGGTTCGTCGAGGACATAGAGAACGCCGGTGAGGCCGGAGCCGATCTGGCTCGCGAGCCGGATCCGCTGGCTCTCGCCTCCCGACAAGGTGCCGGCATTGCGGCTGAGCGTCAGGTATTCGAGGCCGACATTGTTCAGGAATCCAAGGCGTTCGCGGATTTCCTTGAGAATGAGGCGGGCGATCTCGTTCTTCTGCCTGGTCAGTTTCGCGGGCACGGTGCCGATCCAGTCATAGGCCTCCTTGATCGACATCCGCACGACCTCGCCGACATGCAGGCCCGCGATCTTCACCGCGAGCGCCTCGGGGCGCAGCCGGTGGCCGCCACAGGTGCCGCAGGGGCGGTTGTTCTGGTAGCGCTCGAACTCCTCCCGGACCCAGGCGCTGTCGGTCTCGCGGTAGCGGCGCTCCATGTTCGGGATGACGCCTTCGAAGCTCCGCGTCACCTCGTAGACCCGCCCGCCCTCGTCGAAGCGGAACTTGATCTCCTCGTCGCCCGAGCCATGGAGGAAGAGCTGCTGCGCCTTTTCCGGCAGATCCTTCCACGGCTTTCTCGCGTCGAAACCGTAATGCTTCGCCAGCGCGTCGATGGTCTGGGTGAAATAGGGCGACTTGCCCTTGTTCCAGGGCGCCAACGCCCCGTCCTTCAGCTTCAGCGTCACGTCCGGCACGACGAGCCGTTCGTCGAAGAAAAGCTCTACCCCGAGCCCGTCGCAGGCGGGACAGGCGCCGAAGGGGGCGTTGAAGGAAAACAGCCGCGGCTCGATCTCGGGGATGGTGAAGCCGCTGACGGGACAGGCGAATTTCTCGCTGAAGGTGATCCGCTCCGGCTCGCCCTCGGCGGGCGCGGTTTCGAGGATCGCGATGCCGTCGGCGAGGTTGAGCGCGGTGCGAAAACTGTCGGCAAGCCGCGTCTCCAGCCCCTCGCGCACCACGATCCGGTCGACCACGACGTCGATATCGTGGCGGAACTTCTTGTCGAGCGTCGGCGGCTCCTCCAACTCGTGGAACTGGCCGTCGACCTTCACGCGCTGGAAGCCCTGCTTCCTGAGCTCAAGGAATTCCTTGCGGTATTCGCCTTTCCGGTCGCGCACGATGGGCGCCATCAGATAGCCGCGCGTTCCCTCCTCCATCGCCATCACGGCATCGACCATGTCCTGCACCTGCTGCGCCTCGATCGGCTTGCCGGTGGCGGGGCTGTAGGGCGTGCCGACACGGGCGAAGAGGAGCCGCAGGTAGTCGTAGATCTCGGTCACCGTACCGACGGTCGAACGCGGGTTCTTCGATGTCGTCTTCTGCTCGATGGAGATCGCCGGGCTGAGGCCCGAGATATGATCCACATCGGGCTTGCCCATCATGTCGAGGAACTGCCGGGCATAGGCCGAAAGGCTCTCCACATAGCGGCGCTGGCCCTCGGCATAGATCGTGTCGAAGGCGAGCGAGGACTTGCCCGAGCCCGACAGCCCGGTGATCACCGTCAGCTTGTCGCGCGGAATATCGACGTCGATCGACTTCAGATTGTGCTCGCGCGCGCCGCGCACTTCGATGAATTTCTGCTCGGCCATGATGCCCCCGGGATCAGCGGTTAAGAGATAGTGCATGGCGACCGAGTCTCCAACCTGAAAAAGAGAACATAGAGGGAACCCGCTTTCCCGCCGGCGTGCGCCCGCCCGGCGCCGGCCCGACGGACGCTAACTTTCGGGCAGATCGGTGATTTCCGGGGCAGACCGCGTGGCGGCCCGGCAATGAATTCACTTTTTTGAATGTTTTTCGGCGCGCCCACTTGAAACCCGATCCGGCGCGGGACAAATCCTGGAAAACTCCGCCACGAAAGGCCTGCCGCAATGCTCAGTTTCCTGAAACCCTCCGCCCCCCGACTCAACGCCGCCGACGCGGTCGCCCGGGTCGCGGCGGGAGAGTTGACGCTCATCGACGTGCGCGACGGCAACGAACTCGCCGCCTCCGGCCGCGCCGCGGGGGCGCTGCATGTGCCGCTGATGGTGCTGAAGATGAAATGCGACCCGTCGAGCCCGGAATGCCTGGCGGACCTGTCGGTCGACCGGCCGGTGGCGCTTTACTGCGCGTCGGGTGCGAGCAGCCAGATGGCGGCCCAGATGCTCAGGGCGATGGGCTACCGCGAGGTTCACAATATCGGCGGGTTCTACGACTGGCAGGCGGCCGGCGGCGCGATCACCCCGTGAAGGAAGCGGGGGGCCGTCTGCCCCCCCGCGGCGCGCGCCTTCCTCCGAGAGCAGTTCCCGATCGAGGTCGGGGGCGGCCGGATCACATATGGATGACGCGGCCATAGGCGTCGAGCACGGCTTCATGCATCATCTCGCTCAGCGTCGGATGCGGGAAGACCGTCTCGATCAGTTCGGCTTCGGTCGTCTCGAGGCTGCGGCCGATGACGTATCCCTGGATCAGTTCGGTGACTTCCGCGCCGACCATGTGGGCGCCGAGAAGCTCGCCGGTCCTGGCGTCGAAGACGGTCTTGATCAGACCCTCGGGCTCACCGAGCGCGATGGCCTTGCCGTTGCCGATGAAGGGGAATCGTCCGACCTTCACCTCGTGCCCCGCCTCCTTGGCCCTGGCCTCGGTCAGCCCGACGCTCGCCACTTGCGGGTGGCAATAGGTGCAGCCGGCGATGGAATTCGGCTTGATCGGATGCGGATTCTTGCCGGCGGCAAGCTCGGCCACCATCACGCCTTCATGGCTCGCCTTGTGCGCCAGCCACGGCGCCCCGGCGATGTCGCCGATGGCGTAAAGCCCCTCGACCCCGGTGCGGCAGTATTCGTCCGTCACGACATGGGTGCGGTCGATCTTCACGCCAAGCGCTTCCAGCCCGAGGTTTTCCACGTTGCCGACGATGCCGACGGCGGAGATGACGGTGTCGAACTCCATCGTCTCGGTCTTGCCGCCTGCCTCGATATGGGCGGTGACCTTGCCGCCGCCTTTTCCATCCGGGGCGCGGTCAAGCTTCTTGACCGTCGATTTCTCCATGATCTTCATGCCCTGCTTCACGAAGGCCTTCTTCGCGAAGGCCGAGATTTCCGCGTCCTCGACCGGCAGCACCCGATCCATCACCTCGACCACCGTCGTGTCGGAGCCGAGGGTGTTGAAGAAGCTCGCGAATTCGATGCCGATGGCGCCCGAGCCGATGACGAGGAGCTTTTTCGGCATCCGCTTCGCCTGCAAGGCGTGCTTGTAGGTCCAGACGAGATCGCCGTCCGCCTCGAGCCCCGGCAGTTCCCGCGCCCGCGCGCCGGTCGCCAGGACAATGGCCTTCGCGGCCAGTTCCTCGGTGCCCTTGTCGGTCGTGACGCTGACCTTGCCCTGCGCCGGGATCGTCGCCGCGCCCATGAAGACAGTGACCTTGTTCTTCTTCATCAGGTGGCCGATGCCGCCCGAAAGCTGCTTGGCCACACCGCGCGACCGCTGAATCACGGCGTCGAGATCGTAGCCGATCCCGTCGGCCTTGAGGCCGAACTCCTTGGCGCGGTGCATGAGGTGGAAGACCTCGGCCGACCGCAGCAGCGCCTTCGTCGGGATGCAGCCCCAGTTGAGGCAGATGCCGCCGAGATGCTCGCGCTCGACGATCGCGACGCTGAGGCCGAGTTGCGCGCCCCGGATCGCGGCGACGTAGCCGCCGGGTCCGGCGCCGATCACGATCATGTCGAAAGTCTTCGCAGCCATGTCTCTCCTCCCTCAGAAAAAGTAGTTTGCCATTAAACTACTTTTCGATTCCGCACAATGCGCATGGCGCCGTGGCCGATTGCAGCCAGAGCATGACTGATCTCACGCCTGTCCTTCAAGCTCCCTGACGATTGCGCCGTAGCCGCCGCCGTCGAGGAACGCCGTCTCCTCGGCCGTGGTTTCGCGCCCGAGGGCGGCATTGCGGTAGGGGAAGCGGCCGAAACGGCGGATGATCTCGCGGTGCGCCCGGGCATGGGTCAGGTTCGACGCTCCGGTTTCCGGCATCGAGCTTTCGAAAAACGCCACCGAGCGATCCTGGTCGGCGATCTCCTCGGAATGCATCAGCGGCAGATAGAAGAACTGCCGCTCCGGCTCGGCCACCTTCAGGTCCCAGCCCTGGACGATCGCGGCCCCGGCGGCGGCGCGGGCGCGGGCGTCGGTGGCGAAGGAGCGGGGATCGCCGCGGAACATGTTGCGCGGGAACTGATCGGTCAGGATCAGGAAGGCGAGCGTGCCGCGCGGCCCGTTCAGCCAGAAGTCGCGGCGGCCGTCCCGCGCGTCTTCCCAGGCGGCGAGGAACCGCGCGCGGATCTCGTCGTCGACCTCGTCCTCGGCGCGGTACCAGCCCTGCGGCCCGACCTCGTGCAGCCAGAAATCCAGGATCGCTTCAGGTTCGGACATGGCGGCATCCTCCCTCCCCGCATCGTCATCAGAGTTGCAGGAAGGGGACAGGATTGCCAGCCCTAAGCTGCCGGCTCCTCGCTGGCTTCCTGCGCGGCCTCCATCACCGCCTCGACCGCAAGCGCGCTCGCCGTCGGCGAGAGCGGGGCGAAGGCGCCGGGATGGGCGCTGCGCTCCACCCGCCGCCGCGTCATCCGCCAGGCGGCGTAGAGGGCAAGCGCGGCGAAGAGAATGCCCATGAAGAGGAAATAGCCGTTCGGCCCGATCCGCGCCATCATCCAGCCGGTGATCAGCGGGCCGGTGATGGCGCCGAGGCCGTTGATGAAGATCAGCCCGGCCGAGGCGGCGGCCATGTCGGCATTGTCGAGGAAGTCGTTGGTATAGGCGACGAGCAGCGAATAGAGCGGATTGGAGATGCCCCCCATCAGGACCGCGACGACGAGAAGGCTCGCGAAGCCGAGATCGAAGACCGCCGCCCAGATCATCGCCACCCCGCCGAGCGCCGAGAGGCCGAGCACCAGCGTTCGCCGCCCCATCCGGTCCGAGGCCCAGCCGATCGGATACTGGAAGACCATGCCGCCGACATAGATCGCGGCGACGAAGATCGAGATGTCGCGCACGCTGAGCCCGGCCTGGGTGCCCCAGACCGAGGACATGCCGAACTGCGCCGAGAAGACGCCGCCGAGCAGGAACATGCCGACGCAGCCGAGCGGCGAGGCGCTGTAGAGGGCCGTGAAGCTGAGGCGTTTCGTCGTCTCGAATGCCGGCGCCTGCGCGACCGACAGCAGGATCGGCGTGAAGGCGAGCGAGACGAGGACCGAGGGGATGACGAAGAGGATGTAGCCCGAGGGGTCGCCCATGTTCAGCATCGCTTGCGCGGCCACGATGCCGATCATCTGCATGATCATGTACATCGACAGCGCCTGCCCCCTCGTTTCGTTGGTCGAGGCGTTGTTGAGCCAGCTTTCGGCGGTGATGTAGACGCCCGAGAAGGAGAAGCCGATCACCACCCGCATCGCCGCCCAGGCCATCCAGTCGGGGGCGGCGGCATAGAGCACGAGAACCGCCGAGATCATCGAGCCGAGGGCGGCGAAGACCCGCACGTGCCCCACCCTCCGGATCATCTCGGGCGTCATGCGCGAGCCGAAGAGGAAGCCGAGGAAATAGGCCGACATCACGATCGACATCTGCGTCGTGGTGAAGCCCTCGATCCCGCCCCTGATGCCCAGAAGCGTGCCCTGCATGCCGTTGCCGAGCATCAGCAGCATGATGCCGATGAGGAGGGCCCAGGAATTGCGCAGGACGGTCAGCATGGAAAATGTCTTTCTTCTCGGGAGGCCGGTCTTCGCGGGGTACAGTCTGGCCGGAACGGGCGAGATTTCAGGCCCGGGCGCGACCGGGCGTCTTCGGATTACGCCTTTCGGGCAGAAGAAGCGAGGCATCGCCGTAGGAAAAGAAGCGGTATCCAGCTCCGATCGCGTGGGCATAGATCCGGCGGATCCGGCCCGTCCCCATCAGCGCCGAGACGAGCATCAGCAGCGTCGATTTCGGCAGGTGGAAATTCGTCATCAACCCGTCCGTCACCCGGAAGGCATGGCCGGGATAGATGAAGATGTCGGTAAGGCCCCGCCAGGGGTGGACCTGCCCGGTCTCGTCGGCGGCGCTTTCGATCAGCCGCAGCGCGGTGGTGCCGACCGGGATTACCCGCCCGCCCGCGGCGCGAGTGGCGTTGATCTCGGCGGCGGCCCGTTCCGTCACCTCCCCCCATTCGGCATGCATCCGGTGGGTCGTCACGTCCTCCACCTTCACCGGCAGGAAGGTGCCGGCGCCGACATGGAGCGTCACATGGCTGAAGGCGACGCCCCTTTCGGCCAGCCGGGCCAGGAGAGCGTCGTCGAAATGCAAGGATGCGGTGGGCGCGGCCACCGCCCCGGCGGCGCGGGCGAAGACGGTCTGGTAGTCCTCGAGATCCTGCGCATCGGGGGGGCGCAAGGCGGCGATATAGGGCGGCAGCGGCATCTGCCCCGCCTCGGCCAGCGCGGCGTCGAAATCGGGCCCGGAGAGGTTGAACGACAGATCCGCCTGCCCCTCTGCGATGCGCTCGACCCTGGCCGAGAGCCGGTCGGAGAGGCGGATCGCCTCGCCCTCGCGGAGCTTGCGGAGCGGCTTCACGAGGGCCGACCAGCGCCCGCCCGGGCGCGGCTCCAGCAGCGTCACCTCGACCTTCGCCGTCACCGGCCCCTGCCCGGTCGCGCGCGTCCGCGTGCCGGTGAGCCGCGCCGGGATCACTTTCGTGTCGTTCAGCACCAGCCGGTCGCCGGGACCGAGAAGGCCGGGCAGGTCGCCGACATGGAGATCGCGGAGGGTATCGCCCTCGGCCACCAGAAGCCGCGCTGCGCTGCGCGGGCGCACGGGGCGCGTGGCGATCAGACGTTCCGGCAGGTCGAAGTCGAAATCGCCGAGTTTCATTGGGTCAGTTTCGGTGGCGCGGCGCGGAAGATCTCGCGGAACATGCCCGGCGTGAGGATCGACAGCGGATTGACGGTGACCTTCGGGTTGGCGGCCGCACCGGCGAGGCGGTAGTTGAAGCCGAAGAGCCCCTCGCGGCTTTTCGAGAAGATCTGGCCGATGCCGTTCAGGAGATAGACCGGCGAGATCGTGCCCTGGAGGTCGATCTGTCCGGCCCCCGCCTGATAGGTCCCCGCCGCCGAGATGCCGAGCGAGGGGCCGACGGCGGAGCCTTCGCGGATCTCGACCGCCGCGGGCGTCAGGCGGAAGCTGCCGCTGACGTCGGAAAAGAGGATGCCGGGGCCGTTGAGCTGGCTCAGAAGTCCCACGACCGAAATCGCGTCGAGAAGGTCCGCCAGGGCCGGGGCATCGACGACGCGGATCTGGCGGATCGTCACCGTGCCGTCGTACTCCCCCGCCGCCGCGAGCGGGCGCAGCGCCATGTCGAGGGTCCCGCCGACGCCGCGGGCGAAGATCCCCGCCGCGCGCAGGACCGCCCCCGCATCGGCCGAGGTCAGCCGGATCGCGCTCCGCCCCCCCGAGGGCACGACGGCGCCGGTGACCGGCGCCTCGCCGTTGATCCGGCCGGTGAAATCGCCGGTGAAGCCGCCGCGCGTGGTGAAACTGCCGCGGAACCCGGTCAGCGCGACCCCGGCCGAGACCTGGAGCCGGTCGAGCGCGACCGTGACCGGCCCGCCGCCATTGCCGCCGCCACCGCCGAACGTCGCGCCCCTGAGGTCGAGCCGGCCGGCATTGACCGCGATGCCGACCGGCTGCCCCTTGCCGCGCCCGGTCAGCTCCACCTGCCCGTCGAACCAGTCGCCGAGCCTTGCGGTGCCGAACCGCGCCGCCTCGAACCCGCCATCGGCCTTCAGCACGAGATCGCCGGCGACGGTGAGTCCGGCCGCCTCGATCTCCAGCCGGTCGATCTCGGCCGGCTGGCCGAGCCGGCCCCGGACCGCGAAGCGGCCGCGCTGGCCGGCGGCCTTCGACCAGCCGATCTCGGGGATGCGCAAGGCCACGCCGGCGAGGTCGGAGTCGATGACGAAGCCGGTGGGCTTGCCCTTCGCGAGGTCGAGCGTCACGCCCGCCCGCCCGGTGCCCGAGACCGCGCCTTTCGGCAGCGCGATGCCGAACGCCTCGAGCGCGCGGGCCGAAAGCTCCATCGTGCCCTCGACGCGGCTCTTGCCCTTTTCCTCGGGCGCGAAGCCCTGCCGCCAGGTCACCTCGACCGGCACGCCCGAGAGCGTGGCGGGTCCGGCGATCTCCATCCCCGCGCGGGTCGCCGTCAGGGTGAGCGCCCCGGCCGAGAGAAGCCGCCCCGGCGCGATCTTCTCCGACCTGACGTCCAGAAGCTCGGCCGTCACGCTGTAGTCGACATCGCTGGCCCGGACCTTCCGCTCCAGCGCGAAGTCGAGCACCGCCTCGACCCGCGCCCGCCCCTCGGCCAGATCGACGGGCCGGTCGGATTTGGTCAGGAACTGGAACGGCGGCTGGTCGAGAAGCGAAAGGGCGGCCGTGATCGTGCTGTCGGTGCGCAAGGTGAACCGCGCCGGCGCCGGCTTGATCCTGAGATCGGGGATCGTCATCACCGAGCCGGCCATCTCGACACTTCCGCCGTCGGGCGCGGTGACATGCCCCCGATCCACGACGAGCGTGTAGGTGTAGTCGTCGATCGTCGCGTAGCCGGCGCCGCCCTCGACCGGCGGCAGGGTCCTGAGGATCCGCACCTCGGTATCGCTGAACTCCCAGCCGAGCGTGAAATGCGGATCGTCGCCGGGCCGAAGGCGGAAGGCGGACTTCACGTCGAAAAGCTGGCTCGTCGCGACGTTCTCCTCAAGCCAGGCGCGGGTCTTCGGCACCGCCGCGACCGGCCAGAGGGCGAGGAGACGCTCGCTCTCGATCCGGTTGATCGCGACGTCGAGCGCCACCGCCCAGCCATCCGGCGCGGCGGCGATATCGCCCCTGGCGCTGATCCTCCGGTCGCCGTCGAGGAGCACGAGCTGGCCGAGATCGACGCGGAACGGGTTGAGCGCGAGCCGGAAGTCGAGCGCGCCTTCGCCGATCGTCACCGGATCGGCGAAAAGCCCCTCCGGGTCGGCCTTGAGCTCGGTGATCTTCACCTGCCCGACAAGCGACGAGGGAAGCCCGTTCTCGATATCCTTCAGCCAGGCCTTCGCGCCGGCGCGGACCCGCAGGGCGGGGCCGTCGATCGCGATGTCGGGAAAGTCGATCCGGGCGGTTTCGGGATCGTAGCTGAGGTCGATCCGCGCCCGGTCGAAGCGCACGGGCTCGGTGTCCTCGTTCGGCTGCAAGGCGCCGGCGCCGATCTCCAGCGTCGCGTTGAGGTCGCTCAAGCTGCCGTCGGCCGCGATCCCGGACCGGATCGAGCCCGAGATCGGCGCGTCGAGGGCCGCGAGCCATGCCAGGGCCGGCGACTGCGCGGCAAGGTCGCGGGCCGAGACATCGGTGATCCGGGCCGACAGTGTCGCCTCGGGCGAGGCCTTGACCGAGGTGAAGCTGAGCTGCGCCCGCGCCTGGCGCCGCCCCGCCTCCTCCAGCGTGAAGCCGAGGTCGATGCCGATCTCGGCCGCGGTCTGCGTCAGCGCGAGCCAGCCGCCGGCCGCGTTCCAGACCTGGCCACTGCGGTCGTCGCGAAACCGGAGGTCGAGCCCCTCGACGGTGATCTGCTCGACCCCGCTCAGCACCGGCAGGGCAAAGGCGGCGTCGATCGCCTTCACCACCTCGACCGGCCCGATCGCCTCCGCTGCCCCGGCGACATCGGTTCCGACCGACAGGTCGAGGCTGCCGTCCGGCAACCGGCGCAGCGCGATCTGCGCGCCGTAGATCGACAGCGAGCGCGGCTCGAGCTTGCCGCGAAGGATCGGTTGCGCCCTCAGCGTGGTGCGCAGATCCGGCAGGATCGCGATCCGCGCGCCGCCCGCGCTGAACAGTTCGACCGCGCGGAGCCGGACATGCGGCACGAAGTGCGCATCGACCAGAAGCTCCGCCCCGCCGACCTTGGCCGAAGCGATGCCGGCGAGGGCCGCATTCGCCCGCACCTCGATCCGCTCGACCACCCAGGCGGGGACGGCAATGGCCTTCCCGGTCAGTCCGAGACCGATATTGACGAGAACGAGCAGGACGACGGCAAGCAAAAACAGCCACAGCCCCGGATGCCGCCAATGCGGCTTCGGGGCGGGTGCGGGGCCCGTCGTCGCGTCCTTTTCCGTCATCCTGCCGCCCTGCCCGTCCCCGCCCTGATGGCGGGCCGCTTCCAGGCTTCCCTTTATCTTTGCGGAAAGCGGATTAAAACACAAAGGCGAAGCTCACTTCACAAGGATGGCAAAGAGATGCTCACCGAAGGCGACAAGGCCCCCGATTTCACCCTTCCCCGCGACGGCGGCGGCATGGTCTCGCTCTCCGGCCTCGCGCCGAGGAAGGTGGTTCTTTACTTCTACCCCAAGGACGATACGCCCGGCTGCACGACCGAGGCGCTAGACTTCACCCGCCTCGCCGATGAATTCAACGCAGCCGGCGCCGTGGTCGTCGGCGTCTCGAAGGACAGCGTGAAGGCACATGAGAAGTTCTGCGCGAAACACGGGCTCGGCGTGATCCTCGCCTCGGACGAGGCGGGCGACACCTGCGACCGCTACGGCGTCTGGGGCGAGAAGAAGATGTATGGCAAGACCTTCATGGGCATCACCCGGGCCACGTTCCTCATCGACGGGACCGGCCGGATCGCCCGTATCTGGCCCTCGGTGAAGGTCGACGGCCATGCGGCCGAAGTGCTCGACGCGGCACGGGCGCTGTGAGCCTCACACTCGCCGAAATGGCGGTGGAGGTGCTGACGACCGCCGACGGCCGCGCCAAGACCGCGCTGTCGCACGCCCATGCCGCCCGCTGGCGCGCGGCGCGCGCCGCCGGCGCGCCGATCCCGGTCGGCCGGGCGGAACCGCCCCGGCGCCCGGCCCGGCCCGAAAAGCCCGACCTCCTGCCCCCGCGCGAGGTGCCGCGCCGCCGGCCCGGCAGTCCGCAAGGCCGGATCGCGCTTCTGCACGCGCTCGCCCATATCGAACTCAATGCCGTCGATCTCCACTGGGACATCGTCGCCCGCTTCACCGATGTGCCGATGCCGCCTGGCTTCTACGACGACTGGGTGAAGTCTGCGGACGAGGAATCGAAGCATTTCAACCTCTTGTCGGATTGCCTTGAGAGCATGGGCAGCCATTACGGCGCCCTGCCCGCCCATGCCTTCATGTGGCGCGCGGCCGAGGACACGGCCGGGGACCTTCTCGGCCGGCTCGCCGTGGTGCCGATGGTGCTGGAGGCACGCGGGCTCGACGTGACGCCGGGGATGATCGGCGTCTTCGAGACGGCCGGCGAGGCGGGCGCCGTCGCGGCCCTGCGCACGATCTACGCCGAGGAGGTCGGCCATGTCGCCTACGGGGTGAAGTGGTTCAACTGGCTCTGCGGCCGCGACGGGATCGACCCGAAGGAGGTCTTCCACCGCCTTGTCCGGCAGTATTTTCACGGGCCCCTGAAGCCGCCCTTCAACGACGAAAAGCGTGCCGAATCCGGGCTTCCGCCCGACTTCTACTGGCCCCTCGCCGAGGAAGTGGCCACGGCGCCCGGAACCGCCGGGTTTCGTTGAAGACCCCGTAATCATGAGAGAATTCCGGAATGATGCCTGCCGGGTATCGGCGGGATTTCGCCGATGGCGGCGCGTTCCGGCCGCTTCCACGGCGCTCCGGCTCAAACGCCTTGCGAGCACGGGGCGCGGTTGCTAAGCCCTCCTTGGCGGGTTCTCGGGGATAGGGACCCGGCTTTCTGGATGACCAGGAAAATGACCAGATAAACGGGGGCAGGATTGCCAGGACGTGTCATTGGCCGCTTTCACGCGGCACTCGAACGCCGACTTCCGGAACAGCGTCTCTTCCTGCGCTCGGATACCGAAACCCGCTTCGTCCGGCTCCGGCCCGCGACGCAGGCTGTCGCGCTCGCCGGATCGGCCGCCGTGCTGGCCTGGACCATTGTCGCCACCGCAATCCTCCTGATGGATTCGATCAGCTCGGGCAGCGCCCGCGAACAGGCCCGGCGCGAACAGGCGACCTACGAGGCGCGGCTCGACGCGCTGTCGCTCGAACGCGACAAGCGCGCCGAAGAGGCGCTCGCGGCGCAGGAGCGCTTCGCACTGGCGCTCGGGCAGGTCTCGCAGATGCAGTCCGCGCTCCTCGCCTCCGAGGAACGCCGCAAGGAGCTGGAGACCGGGATCGGCGTGATCCAGGCGACGCTGCGGCGCACGATGACCGAGCGGGACGACGCCAACCAGCGCGTCGCCGAACTCGCCGCCGCCGCCTCCGAAGGCCCGCAACTCGCCGCGAATGGCGGCACGCCGCCCGAAGACGTGGCCGAGACCCTCGGCTTCGTCACCGCGGCCCTCGGGCGCACCGCGACCGAGCGCGACGCGATGGCGGAGGTGGCCGACACTGCCAAGGCCGAGGCCGACGAGATCGCATACGAGATGAAGCTGCTGGAAGAGCGTCACGACGACATCTTCACCAGCCTCGAAGAGGCGGTGACGATCTCGATGGCGCCGCTCGACAAGATGTTCTCGTCCGCCGGCCTCGACCCCGACGACCTGATCGACCAGGTGCGGCGTGGCTATTCGGGCCAGGGCGGACCGCTCGGCCCGCTCGCGCCGATGATTCCGCCCGGCGGCGATGCCGATGCCGAACGCGCGGGCCGCATCCTCGAAGGGCTCGACCGGATGAACCTCTACCGGCTGGCGGTGGAAAAGGCGCCCTTCGCGATGCCGCTCAAGACCTCGTTCCGCTACACGTCGGGCTTCGGCCGACGCTGGGGGCGGATGCACGAGGGCATCGACATGGCCGGCGCCCAGGGCTCGCCGATCTATGCCACGGCGGACGGCACGGTGGTCCATGCCGGCTGGGAATCGGGCTACGGCAACCTCGTGAAGATCCGTCACGAGTTCGGCATAGAGACCCGCTACGGTCACCTCTCGAAAGTGCGCGTCGAGGTCGGGCAAAAGGTCTCGCGCGGGGACAAGATCGGTGATATGGGAAATACTGGCCGCTCGACGGGCACCCATCTCCACTACGAGGTGCGCACCGGCGGCTCAGCAACCAACCCGATGACGTTTATCAAGGCGGCCAACAATGTTTTCTAAGAGCAGGATCAATGAACCCGGACCGAAAGCGGGTGCCGAGACCATACCGCAGAAGGCGCCCGAGCCGGCCACGGCCAAGCCTGCCTTCGACTATGTCTCGAGCGCGCCGAAGGCCAAGCCGCCGGCATCGGTCCTGTCTTCCGACCTGACGATCACCGGCAACGTGAAGACCTCGGGCGACATCCAGGTCGAGGGCGTGGTCGAGGGCGATATCCGCGCCCATCTCCTGACCGTCGGCGAAAGCGCCACGATCAAGGGCGAGATCGTTGCCGACGACATCGTGGTGAACGGCCGGGTGATCGGCCGGGTGCGGGGGCTGAAGGTCCGTCTCACCTCGACCGCGCGGGTCGAGGGCGACATCATCCACAAGACGATCGCGATTGAATCCGGCGCGCATTTCGAAGGCTCGGTGCAGCGTCAGGAAGACCCGCTCGCCACCGGCGCGCCGAAACCCGCCATCGCCCCCTCCGCCTCGCCGGGGAAGTAACTGCCCCGGGCCTGGAAGGATCTGAAAGGGCAGCCGCGCGGCTGCCCTTTTCCGCGTTTCCGGTCAGCGGGCCAGCAGCCGCCGATACATGTGCCAGGTCGCATGACCGAGGATCGGCAGCGCGAGGAAGAGGCCGAGAAAGAGCGGCAGCATCCCGAGAAAGAGCAGCGCCGCGATGACGATGCCCCAGAGGATCATCGGCCCGATATTGGCGATGACGGCCTGAACCGACAGGATCATCGCGCTGACGAAGTCGATCTCTCGGTCGAGAAGCAGCGGCAGCCCGGCCACGGTGATCGAGAAGAGGACGGCGGCGAAGCCCGCGCCGATCGCCGAGCCGACGAGCAGCATGATCGGCCCGTTGCCGTCGAGAAGAAGCGCCAGCGACGAGGTGACGTTGGTCATCGCCGAAAGCCCCATGAAGAGCGCGAAGATCGTGTGGGCGACGAAGACCCAGAACATGAACATGAGCATGATCACCATCGCCATCGAGGGGATCTGCCGGTCCTTTTGCGAAAAGACCACGCCGAGGACCTCGCGCCAGACGAGGGGCTCGCCCGCCTCGATCCGCCGGCTGACCTCGTAGAGCCCGACCGCCGCGAAAGGCGCGAGGATCGGGAAGCCGACGATGACCGGGATCAGCCACCATTCCTGTCCCGCCGCCGCATAGACGAGGTAGATGATGATCCCCCCCGCCACGTAGATCGCGCTGAAGAAGAGCCCGAAGGCCGGCGCCTTGCGAAAATCGGCGAATCCCGCCTTCAGGACTTCCCGTATATCGGATACGGCCACGGACCGCACCTCCGGCAAGGCATCCGCCTCTGCCTGCTTGTCAGTCATCTTTCCTCCTCCCTCGCGCGCAACCGAAAGGCTATAGCGTTTCGGGCGGCTGGCAAGAGCGCATCCGGGGACGGGGGGCGTAAGGTGGGTTTAAACCCACCTTACCGGGAGGATCGGGGGCGCATGTGGGGTGAACCCCACCTTGCGCCGCGGGGACGGCCGTCAGTCGTCGGCCTGCGCCTCGGCCCGGCTCTTGCCGGCGACATCCATCGCGAGCGTCGCGGCCATGAAGCCGTCGAGATCGCCGTCGAGCACGCCTTGCGTGTCTGAGGTCTCGTGGCCGGTGCGCAGGTCCTTCACCATCTGGTAGGGCTGGAGCACGTAGGAGCGGATCTGGTTGCCCCAGCCGGCATCGCCCTTGGCGTCGTGCTGGGCGTTGATCGCGGCGTTGCGCTTGTCGAGCTCGAGCTGGTAGAGCCGCGACCGCAGCGCGTTCATCGCGATCTCGCGGTTCTGGTGCTGCGACTTCATCGACGAGGTCACGACGATATTGGTCGGAAGGTGGGTGATCCGCACCGCCGAGTCGGTGGTGTTGACATGCTGGCCGCCGGCCCCCGAGGAGCGGTAGGTGTCGATGCGGATCTCGCTGTCGGGGATGACGATCTCGATATTCTCGTCAACCACCGGATAGACCCAGACCGAGGAGAACGAGGTGTGCCGCCGCGCCGCGCTGTCATAGGGCGAGATCCGCACCAGCCGGTGCACGCCCGATTCCGATTTCAGCCAGCCATAGGCGTTCGGCCCCGAGATCTTGTAGGTGGCCGAGCGGATGCCGGCCTCCTCGCCGGGGCTCTCGCTCATCAGCTCGACCTTGTAGCCCTTCTTCTCGGCCCAGCGGACATACATCCGCGCCAGCATCGACGCCCAGTCGCAGCTTTCGGTGCCGCCCGCGCCGGCGTTGATCTCGAGGAAGGTGTCGTTGCCGTCGGCCTCGCCGTCGAGAAGCGCTTCGAGCTCCTTCGCGGCGGACAGTTCCTTCAGCGCCCGGAGCGCGCCTTCGGCCTCCGCGACGATATCCTTGTCGCCCTCCATCTCGCCCAGCTCGATCAGTTCGACATTGTCCTTCAGCTCGCGCTCGATCCGGCGATAGGTCTCGACCGCATCGACCAGCATCTGGCGCTCGCGCATCAGCTTTTGCGCGCGGGCGGGATCGGACCAGAGGTCTCCGTCCTCGATCATCGCGTTCATTTCTTCGAGCCGGTGCGGCGCGGTTTCCCAATCCATCCGCTGGCCGAGAAGCTTCAGCGACTTTTCGACCGCCTCGACAATGTTTTCGATCTCGGCGCGCATGGCCGTTTCCTTCCGTCAGTCGCCGGGGGTGATACCGGAGGCACCGGCCCCGGGCAAGAGAGCCGCGACCCGCGCGCCGAAAAATCCATGGGGATCGCCCCGGGCCGGTCCCGAGCTGCCAAAGGGCGACATGGCTGTGCCGCCCGTCGAAATCAGTAAAGCCCGCCGGAGCTCAGCGTCCCGAAATCGGCCTTCTTCGGAATGATCCTGGTCTTTCCGGTCGCGGTCGTGACCGTCGTGCCGCCCTCGTCCCCGCCCAGTTCGCCATAGGCGAAGAGCGGCAGGTTCTGGCCCATCGCGAAGCCGCCATCGACCATCGCGCCGATGCCGAAGAGCGGGATCTCGCCGTCGCGGAAGAACTCCGCCTGGACGAAATCTCCCGAAACGTCGTCGGGCAGCCGTTCGCCGGTGAAGCGGTTGATCTTGATGAAATGCCCGCCCTCGGGAACCTTGAACTCGCGGCCGCCGTATTTCGCCACCGCCTCCTTCATGAAGGCGTTGAAGACAGGGACGCAGAGCGTGCCGCCATAGGCGCCGCGGCCGAGCGTGCGGGGCTGGTCGTAGCCCATGTAGCAACCCGCGACGATGTTCGAGGTGAAGCCGATGAACCACACATCCTTGGCGTCGTTCGTCGTGCCGGTCTTGCCGCCCACCGGCACCGGAAGGTTGACACCCGAGCCCGAGCCGCGCTGGACGACACCCTGCAACATCGAGGTCAACTGATAGGCGGTCACCGGGTCCATCACCCGTTCCCGGTTCGAGTCGATGCGCGGGGCGACGCCGGGATCGAGGCTCGCGAGCTTGCAGTCGGCGCAGTCGCGCTGATCGTGGCGATAGATCGTGCGGCCCCAGCGGTCCTGCACCCGGTCGACCAGCGTCGGTTCCACCCGCTCGCCGCCATTGGCGAACATCGCATAGGCCGCGACCATCTTGAAAAGCGTGGTTTCCTGGGAGCCGAGCGCGTTGGCAAGGAACCGGTCGAGATGATCGTAGACGCCGAAGCGCTCGGCGTAGCTGGCGACGACATCCATGCCGATTTCCTGCGCCACCCGCACCGTCATCAGGTTCCGCGACTGCTCGATCCCGGTCCGCAAGGGGGTCGGCCCGTAGAACTTGTTCGACGCGTTCTTCGGCCGCCAGAGGCCCTGCGGCGTGTCGACCTCGATCGGCGCGTCGACGACGATGGTCGCGGGCGAGAAGCCGCTGTCGAGGGCGGCGGCGTAGACGAAGGGCTTGAAGGACGAACCCGGCTGGCGTTCGGCCTGCGTCGCGCGGT
>WOYI010436780.1_pt1 | contig 17660 bp, 14 predicted proteins | sample 6423411 | NCBI WGS metagenome assembly WOYI01 (sample SAMN13441803, study PRJNA592873) | oil field metagenome | biome: oil field; feature: oil-well bore; material: oil-contaminated soil; isolation source: oil-contaminated soil from oil-well borehole | place: Germany: Wietze | collected 2016-10-18 ...
GGCAACAGCTGCGCATAGGGACGGAGTCCTGCATTTAGCAGGCGGTCATACTGGGAGTAGGCAGTCAGCAACGACGAATACGCCCCAACCTGTATCTGATACCAGCCGGTGTCACCTGCCCTGTCGTATTTTGATTCTGGTACATCAGGGGAGAATATCAAAGTAAGTGTCACATTGGCAATGCCGCTATCAAGCAGGCCTGCCTGCTTGGCAGCGGCAGGGGTCAGGTCGATGATGCGCCCTTCGACGAACGGACCACGGTCGTTGATCCTTACGTCCACACTTTTCCCCTTGTCCAGATTGGTCACCCGTACCAGGGTGCCGAACTTCAGGCTCTTGTGGGCTGCTGAAAGCGAGCTGGGGTCGAAGAGTTCCCCATTGGCTGTAAGGCTTTCACTCTTGTCGCTGGTGTACCAGGAAGCGATGCCCTTCTCGATGACGGACCCGGGCTGTGCTTCCGCTTCTGCAAAGAGCGGAACTAGGAAAAAGAGGCAGACCATAATGACTATTGCTCGTTTCATGCCTACAGTATACGCCTAGCTCTTTTGTTTTTGCAACATGCTGTTGAATTACTGCGCCTGTTTCCATTATACTTCATCCCTATGAGCGAAAAGAACGTATCTACACATTGGGCGGACATATACGCCGACAAGATTATTCGTGAGAAGGGCGATAAGGAGTGCTATACCTGCGCTTCAGGAATTACCCCTTCTGGGACCGTCCATATAGGGAACTTCAGGGAGATCATCTCTGTTGACCTCGTGGTAAAGGCACTTCGGGCCAAAGGGAAGAACGTCAGGTTCATCTACAGCTGGGATGACTACGACGTATTCCGCAAGGTTCCCAAAAACATGCCCCAGCCCGAACTGCTAAAGACGTACCTACGCAAACCCATCACCCTCGTACCCGACACCAGCGGTAGGGCAGACAACTATGCCCATGCCAACGAGCTGGATGTTGAGAAGATTCTGCCTGTAGTAGGGGTGGAACCTGAGTACCTTTATCAGGCCAAACGCTATCGCAACAGCGAATATGCCCAAAGCATGCGCACAGCCCTGGAAAAGAGGGATGAGATCCGCATCATCCTAGATGAGTTCCGCACCGAACCCCTCGGAGAGGATTGGTGGCCCATTTCTGTGTTCTCCTCGTTTACAGACAAGGATACCACAACCATATTGGGTTGGGACGGCGAGTGGGGCGTCACCTATAGGGATGACGAATTGGGGAAGACTGAAACCATAGACCTGAGAACCACCCCATACGCCAAGCTCCCTTGGCGCCTGGACTGGCCGATGCGCTGGGCCCATGAGGGGGTAGACTTCGAACCTGCCGGTAAGGACCACCACAGTGAAGGGGGATCGTTCGACACTTCCAAGAAGATGGTAACCGTCTTCGGTGGTGAGCCTCCAGTATCCTTCCAATATGACTTTATCAGCATCAAGGGCAGAGGGGGAAAGATCTCCTCATCGAGTGGGGAGGTCATCTCCCTGTATGAGGTGCTGGAGGTCTTTACCCCTGAGATCACCCGCTACATGTTCGCAGGAACCAGACCGAACTCCGAGTTTGCCATCTCCTTCGACCTTGATGTGCTTAAGATGTATGAGGACTACGACAACTGCGAACGCATCTACTTTGACCTGCTTGCAGTCAATGAGAAGCGTAAGGCAAAGGAAAAGAGAATCTATGAACTGAGCCAGGTAGGGCCCATCCCCACCGAAGCCTCCTTCCAGATTCCTTTCCGTCACCTGTGCAACCTTTTGCAGTTGCATGAAGGCAACATTGCTGTTGCCATAAGCACCTTGGGAGAGATGACAGAAAGCCAGAAGCAGCGTCTAGAGGTTCGCTGTGCCTGTGCCTGGAACTGGATCACCACCTTCGCCCCTGAAGACTTCAAGTACCGTCTTGCAACCGAAGCCGACCCTAAGGTGGAGCTTACCGAAGTGGAACTCAAGGCCATTAGGGACCTTCGTGCTCTGGTGGAGGTCATGGACAGCATTGAGGACAAAGAGTACACCACACGTCTCTACGATGCGGCTAAGGACAACGGTATTGATACCGGAGAGTTCTTCCAGCTTGTCTATCGGGTCATGATCAGTAAGGATAAGGGACCGAAGCTCGGCCCCTTCATCAAGACCTGTGGCAAGGAGAAGACCCTTTCCATTCTGAAGAGATATTAGGATAAGCAAGACCTAGCTTTCAATTTTTGTTGTATATTGAAGGGGAGCATCTGCTCCCTTTCACCATTTGGAGGTATGTATGAATGTTCTTATGGTCAACGGAAGCCCACATGAAAAGGGCTGCACCTATACTGCATTGCGTGAAGTAGCCGCTTCGCTTAAAAAACAGGGCATTGAAAGTGAAATTCTCTGGATAGGCAAAGGCGCCATACACGGTTGCAATGCCTGTGATTCCTGCAAGACTACAGGCTTCTGTATCTTCACTGAGGACCTGGTAAACGAAGCTTCTGCCAAGGCAAAAGCTTGTGATGCCCTTGTTCTGGGATCGCCTGTCTATTACGCCTCAATGAATGGGGCTATGAGTGCCTTTCTGGACAGGCTGTTCAGAGTCATTTCCAAGCACATGGCACTAAAGCCAGGGGCTGGTGTCGTCTCTTGTCGTAGGGGGGGCGCCAGTGCCACCTTTGACCAGCTTAACAAGTACTTCACTATCAGCCAGATGCCTGTTGTCGCCTCAACCTACTGGAACAGTGTCCATGGCAATACCCCAGAAGAGGTTCGTCAGGATCTGGAGGGCATGCAGGTCATGCGCAACCTTGGTTCGAACCTAGCTTGGCTGCTGCAGTGTATTGAGGCCGGAAAGGCAAATGGAGTTGCCCTTCCTGAGCGTGAAGAACCTTTAGCGACTAACTTCATTCGCTAGCAGACTATTCTTAGGATATGGAAAAGGTGGCCAATCTTGGCCACCTTAGTACTCTCTAGCGTAGGATCCTGTCCAGCACCGATGCGTTGTTTCTCCATTTGTCCTGGGCCTTGACCCTGAGGTCAAGCTGTAGCTTCTTGCCTGGGAAGATTGCCCTGATCTCCGGGGTGCAACCCTGGCGGATCTTCTTGATGTTCGCTCCACCCTTGCCTACGACTATGCCCTTTTGGGTCTCTCTCTCCACAATGATGGCGGCCCTGACCCAGATGGTATTGGTCTCTTCATTGTGTTCGATGTCCTCAACGGTCACGTAGATGGCATGGGGAATCTCTTCGGTTACCAGGTTGATCGCCTTCTCGCGGATCATCTCGCTGATGCGGAACTCCACAGGCTGGTCGGTATAGGCATCTGTGGGATACAGCAACTCGCCCTCCGGAGCCAGCTTGAACAGCTCGATGAGAATCTCATCGACACCTTCGTCGAGCTTTGCGGAAGCTGTCATTACAACTGACTCTGGAAGATGTTCTGCAAGGAAGGCCTTGGCTGCGTCATGCTCACCGATGGTGAGTATGTCGCTCTTGTTGATACAGGAGACAACCGGGCTCTTGACCTTTGCAAGAGCCTGGACAATAGCCAGCTCCTCTTCCCCTGCGGTGCGCTTGGCATCGATGAGATAGAGTACGACATCACTGTCTCCAAGGGTCCTGATCGCAGTCTCCTGCAACCTTTTGTTCATGGTCTTGTCACTGAGGTGATATCCTGGGGTGTCGGTGAAAATAAGCTGGCCTCGTGGGTCGGTGTAGATGCCTCGAATGGCATTCCTGGTCGTCTGGGGTGTCGATGCGGTAATGGATACCTTCATCTCACAGATGGTGTTGAGCAGCGTGCTCTTGCCGGCAGACGGCCTTCCAATAATTGCAATCGTGGCACATTTCATGAACGATTCCTCCAAGCTTGCAGTATAACGGATAGGGTGTTTCCTGCCTACACAATGACAAGAAGCTTTTAATTTGGAGAAGAATATACAGGAGAAGCATGGAGCAGCGTCTTTTGGTTTTCTCGTATTGAAACTTATGTATAACCTTACTATGCTCAGAGGTGGCCCAATACTCAGTACCTAAAGGAGCTTACAGTGAAAACCATTAAAGTCAGACAGTTGTCAGCGGAAGCCTTTCAAGCTTATGGAAGTTTTTTCGACGTAGTACACCCCACAGGACACAACCTGGGGACTTTTTACCATGATCATCTCATGTTTCCCGTGGTTGGCGGACAAGCGGTAGGATTCTCCTGCCTTGTTTCCAAGAAGACAGAAAAAATGGTGATTGCAGGTGCCGAATACCATAACTATTCAGGAGAAGCCATTCTTCCCCTCGATGGCGATATCGTTGTCCATGTGGCACCTCCTTCAAAGGAGCCTGTTCCTGAATTGACAGAAGCTTTTCTCGTTCCCAAAGGGACTATGGTCAAGCTGAATGTAGGTGTATGGCACAAAGGCCCTTTCTCTGTTGAGAATGCTGAGACCCATATATTGATCGCCCTCGCTGAACGCACCTACATGACTGATTGTGTAGTAGCCGACTATGCAGAGACTGACCAGATCGAAGTCGTCCTGTAATACTTCTTCTCAGGTTTGCAGAGGACCATACTCATGAAAAGCCCAGGCTCTTGTGGCTAATCTTGCCTTGTCTTATTTGGTTGACTTTACCGTGAGCATAGGCAAATGATAGAGACTAAGGAGTTACTGTATGAACAATGATACCGCCACTCAAGTTAAGGTGTTGTTACATGAATGCGTGGATAATGCAATTCATAGAATCTCAAACAATCTTGTAAATCGCCCTTTTCATGAAGCCCTGCTCAGTTCTGATGCTATCCTCTATTCTTCACTAGAGCGATCTTTTTCTACTTCTTTTGGACAAGGCCCAATTGAGAGGATTTCGGATCTTATCATAGGGGAAACAACTGAAGAACACGAAAAACAAAAAGCTCTCTATGTAAATATTTACAAGGGGGCCCAAGATCAGATCAACCTCTGGTTGCAAGGCTATAGGGATCATACCATCCAACCTAATTGGACACGAGAAAAAAAAGTTCTTGAATCTTTCAACAAAGGGGATACCATTTCTGTTAGGGTAATCTCAGACCTGTGGTTCAAGCGCAATGGACAGGAACATTTTTTATCACTTAAGACAGTAAAACCGAATTTAGATCAGACCGAGAAAGCAAAATCGGATATGTTGCACTTATTAGCTGAGAATCCAAGGTATAAGCCATTTTTCTGCCTTTATTATAATCCCTATGGTGAAGATAGAAGTTCCTACAACTGGACAATTCCAAATGGTATTTTCAATATGCAGAGTGATACCTGTGTATTGATAGGAAAAGAATATTGGGATTTCCTTGGTGGGGTTGGAACCTATGAGCAGTTGCTTGATATATGTCTAGAGGTTGGAAATGTTACCAGAGCAACTGTTGAGCATCTTGCAATCAAACGGTCTATCTCAGACTTTTAGAGCCTTTATTTTACTCTCCATCTCTCGTCTCCATGAAATATCATCAGTTCCCTTGTATCGAGAATAGGGAAAATTGGGAAAGCTCAGAACCTCTTCCTCATTGAGTAGTGCCAAGACTAAAGAACCAATGGCAGTGCCGAGCTTGATCGGTACTGCATTGCCTATCTGTTTATACTGCTCAATGAGGGTCCCCTGTATTTCCCAATCATCAGGAAACTCTTGGATCCTTTTATATTCCTGTACGCTCAGGGGTCTGTCTAATGTTGGATGTGCAAGGTCGGTCGCTGGCATTGCAGGATGGGTGACAAGCGTGGGAGATGGCTTGTCCCAAGCCAGTCTCCGGTAAAACCCTGTTTTGCCTCCACCTGAATCGTATGAGGCCCCCAAAGCTTCCCTTTGAGTCTCCCGAGGTAAGTTTTTCCAGTTTTGCCCTTCAGTCAACATCCTATAATATTTCAGGCGACGTTCTGGGAATTTGATAGAGTCCTGATGTGTCTTTTGAATGGGCTCAATAGCCTGGCGTAATGTTCTCCAGGGGGATAGTCCGAATAGCTCATGTTCTGCATGGGTCGGCACTAAAAAGGGAGGACGTTTTCCATCTCTTGAACAGATGATTACAACGCGCTCACGTTTTTGTGGTGTGCCAAAATTAGCTGCGTTGTACAAGTTGAAACTCGCCTTATATCCAGAATTCTCCAATTGTCTCAAAATATGGAAGAGGGCTCCACCGGCAAGGTTGTCGAGAGATGCTTGCATCTCCTTGGTACGATCCTTATGGGGTATATGTTTCATAGGGGCAGAAAGGAGACCTCGTACATTTTCAATGACAGCATACTTGGGACGTAGCTGATGAATCAAATCAATATATCTGAGGAATACGTTTCCTCTTTCATCTTCCAAACCCAATCGCTTCCCAGCAGTACTGAATGCTTGACAAGGAGGGCCTCCTATAATAAGGTCAATTTCCTGACCTTTTTCAATACCTGCGGCTGTGAGAATCTCGTTTTCGGAATACTTTCGGATATCACCAATAAGTCCAATTTCAGGATGGTTTCTCCGGATTGTTTTTCTACAGGCAGGATTAATTTCACTGGCCAGACGTACATTGAACCCAGCTTTTTCAATGCCAATATCAAGACCCATGGCCCCTGAGAAAAAACTCAGAGCGATTGGCTGTCCTGATATTTGTTGTGTATTTATCCTGTCAGATACTTCTCCATATGAGTTTGTTGCTATGAATTCTTCCATTGTATGCTCGTCTATCATCCATGAATTTCCAACTCTTTGTGCTTGAATCTTACCAAATCGGCAGAGAGACCGTACTTGTTGAGGTGAGATGTTCAGTTTGTCAGCTGATTGTGTGATATCAAAAAAGGTACTCAATATATTTTCCTTTGAGAAAGTTTTACAAGTACCAAAAATATACAATTGATGCTAGGTTTTGTCAATTCATTTTTCCTGAACGTACAGTCAATCACCGAATTTGAGATTCAATTACCATGCAGTTCCTAATCCTGTTGCTTGGGATTACTTTCTTTCCCAAGGGCATCATAGAAAGAGAATTTAAGCAGAATGTCAAGAGCATGTGAGAAATGAAACTAATCAATCTGTCATCCCTTTTCAATATGTAGCTTATCCCGTATACTTGGACAAAACGCGAAAGCGACAAACCTTTATGAAGAGAGGCTTTTCATGCCAGAAGACGAAGAAAAGAAACCTGCAGTGCAGGATCCCCAGATAAACGAAAAACTCCTTAAGACCCGCTCCATCATGCTTAGCGGTGAGATCAACAAAGAGAGTGCAGAGCTTGTCATCAAACAGCTGCTGGTCCTGGAAGGCGAAAGCCACGATCCTGTAAGGATCTTCATCAACAGCCCCGGTGGGGATGTAGATGCCGGCTACGCCATCTTTGACATGGCCCGCTTCATATCCTGTCCTGTAACCATGATTGGAATGGGCCTTGTGGCAAGCGCAGCAGCACTTGTCCTGCTTGCAGTGCCTGCAGAGAGAAGGTTTGCACTTCCCAACTCAACCTATCTTATCCATCAGCCCATGAGCGGCATGAAGGGCGTTGCCACCGACATAGAGATACATGCCCTGCATCTGGAGAAGCTTCGATCCAAACTCGATGCACTCATTGCCCAAGAGACTGGCAAAACCATTGAAGAGGTCAACAAGGATACCGAGCGTGACCACTGGCTATCGAGTTCAGAAGCACTCACCTATGGCTTGGTAAGCAGGATTATTACGACAAGGAGTGAGCTCTAGCACCCTATGGCCAAGACAAAATACCTCAGCGAGGCAGAAAAGCAGCAGGGACAAAAACACATGTACCAGCAGGAAGTATACAATGGTATTGCATACAGCCTGCTTGGCGATACCATTGTCTACTTGCTGGCCATCTACTTCGGAGCAGGTAACCTTGCCTTGGGATACATTGCCTCTGCCTCCTATATAGCGGGGATTGTTCTTCCTTTTGTTACTAGAATCTTCAAGGGAAGGAACCAGATAAAAGTGCAGTCGGCAGCATGGCTGGTCCGTGGTATTGTCTGCTTCGGCTATGTAGGGCTTTTCTTCTTGACAGGTAATGCTGCAGTCCTCCTGTTGCTCGGCATCTATACGGTTTTCAATATCTTCCGCATGGTCGGCATCGCTCTTAATGACTTTACCCTGAAAAGCATCAGCAGTGTCTCCAATCGGGGCAAGGTGGTAGCCAACGTCAACGTTGCCTATCAGAGCTCCTCCATGGTCGTGCGCTGCATCACTGCCCTTGTCTTGGGCCTTCAGTATTTCTCTGGCCTTATCGGCCTTATCGGGTTGCAGGTTATCGGTGCCATCATGAACTTTTTTGCAGCCCATGAGATGTCCCTTATCCCTTCACGCAGTGTCATCACCCACAAGAAGGGTAGGACTGTACTCACCATCTTCAAGGAAGCGATGATACAGACCTCCCTGAGCAGGAGACTTGTCCTCAGATGGCTTGCCACGGCGGTCGCCGTCATATTTGGCCTTACCGTACCGTTTCTCAGGATTGAGCTTGGGCTGTCAAACAGTATGGTCGTACTCTACTCTGTGGTTCTGGGCCTTGCCATAGTAGCCGCCTCCTACATCAGCCGGCAGTTCTCTGACCGTCTGGGTTCACGGCCACTGGTTTTCATTTCCACACTGTTCTCCCTCTTCTTTTTCCTTATCTGGGCCCTGATAACCCCAGAGGTCGCTCCCATCTGGTTTTTCATCCTTGGTTTTTTCACCAACTTCTTTGTCGGACTCATCGCCCTGCTGGTATTCCGCCTGGTGCAACAGGTGATGCCTGATGATGATGCAGTCAGCTTTAACTCCATGGTCAACTTTGTCATTGCAATCATTGCATTCTTGGTAGGTATCATTAGTGGTCTGTTGGCCGACAGTGGCGATATTGCCCGTTCGATCTTCATTCTCGAAGGAGAGGCTGCAGGCAATAGTTATACTCTGGTATTCATCTTCGCCATGGCCCTTACTGCCATAGAGGCTCTGGTGGCTGCAAGGCTCCAGGAAGTCGGTGCCTACTCCTCCCAAGCAGCCGCGGCTGTCGTTTTCTCCATGCACGGCCTGAAAGCAGTTTCCATGATTGAGAAGCTGGAAAAGACCACCGACCCGGCAAAACGCAGATTTTTGATGCACTCTTTGGGAAGCAACTACAATAATATGGCAACAAGTGAGATCCGATCGATCCTAGCCTCCCCATTCTCCTCTGATAAGATCGAGGCTGTACGTGCTCTGGCCGACAGGCCCCGAAAAGCTCTGCTGGATGACCTCATCAAGGTAGCACGCGATGATGACTCCTATGTGCAGCTCGATGCCATTGCTGCCCTTGGTTCGTATAAGAAGGATCCTAAGGTCAAGGAGGTGATGCTCACCCTGCTCAAGCAAGGCCGGTGGTCATCGGTACGCTCTATGGCCAGCAAGACCCTGGCGCGCATAACTGAAAACACTGAATACCTCCCTCTGGTCAACGAGCTCTCCCACTCGGCAAAGCATATTGATGAGATAATTGACTATCTGATAGCAAAGCGGCATATGGATAAGGATGGTTCCTTCTACCAGGAGTTTTTTATCTCCGTAGAACAAGGGAGAAGTGCCACCTTCCGTCAGACACGCTATGCTGTCATCGCATCCTTCTTCAAGTTTGGTTCTCCCAGGCTTTCCTCTCTCTATGAGCAGCTGAACAGTGGGAATGTCAAGGGCTTTTTCCCTAGCTTCCTCTCTGAGGCAAGGGACCTTACCCAGATAGACCAGCACTATGATGAGGTGCTTTTCATGTTCTATAACCAAAAGTGGGCAGACTTGAGGGATTTTTGTCTTACTATCCTGGAAGAGTCCGACCTTAGCTTTGACCCCTGCTTGGATAATCTCAAGATCGGTATCATGAAGTCCCGTGATATGGACATCGATCTGTTTGACATCCAGGATGCCCTTGCAGGACTCTATTTTTCCTACTCATTGGGGAAAAACATAAAAAGCTGAAGCAAGAGTGGGGACTTTTCCCCTTACTCTTGTACCATGAAAAAATATTCGATCTCGGTTGTTCCTCTTCTTATCCTAACCTTTCTTCTGCTTGTAGGTTGTGGATGCACCCTTGATGCACAAGTCTCAAACGAAAAAGAGTTTAAGATTCTTACCTACAATGTGCAGAACCTCATGGACGACAAGCTCGATGGGGACGAATACCCTGAGTACCGCCCCTCGGAAAAGTGGAGCACAGAATCCTACCATATGCGATTGAGAACTCTCAATGAGGTGCTGACCAACCGAAGCATCGGGTTGTGTGATGTCTTGGTTTTGCAGGAAATTGAGCACGAAGGGGTCATCGCAGATCTCTTGGACAGGCATTTGGGGCGAAAAGGGTACTTGTGGTATGCAGTTGCCAAAGGCGAAGACTCAGCCATCGCCACTGCCGTGATAAGCCGGAACAGGCCCAAGCAGGTTGCTGTGCACGCTGTAGAAGGCTCAAGGCCCGTTCTGGAGGCGGTGTTCGATACAGAACGGGGGGAGGTTGTCATCTTCGCCCTGCATGGAAAGAGCCAGATAGGGGAGTTTGCTGAGACAGAGGCGTTACGCCTAGGCCTTAGCCGTGTCCTCAAGGAAGCGGCGATACGACACGAAGGCAGTCTCATTATCCTGTGTGGCGATTTCAATACCGATCCCGATTCCTACAAGAACAACAGCGCAGTACAACCCGCTCTCATCGACATAGGGGACCAGAGATCACGTACCCATATGGCCAACGGTTCCCTAGGGATCACAGGCAGGAGGGATTTGGTCTACTCAGATGTCTGGTATTCGCCGTTTATGGATGGAGAGAACAGGTATGACAAACCAGGAACCTGCTATTTCGGAGGTTCCTGGCATCACTATGACCAATTTCTGGGCAATGGCCTATTGTTTGATGGTTTGGGTTGGGAGTATGGCTCTACTTCGATAATCGCCCCGTCAGTGGCTCTAAATACTGACGGGACGCCTATGGCTTGGAACCTATCAACCCTTGGCGGCGTCAGCGATCACCTTCCGCTCCTGCTTACGCTTTTGCGCAGGTGAGGCAGCCCCGTCCTTGGGGAACTTGAGTTCATAAAAAATCTGTTCCAGTTCGAGCGCTATGTTGATGTTGTGTACGACCGGCATGGTCCCGTCTTTCTGAAGTTGGGGCTTGAGCGTGATGGGACTGAAGTTCATTATTCCCATGATGCCTGCCTTGACCAGCCTCTCATAGCTGTCGTTGGCAGCCTGTTCAGGGACTGCGATGATGGCAGCTGTCACCTCAAGGGCGTCCACGACCTCGTCAATGCGATTGATGGGGTAGATGGGTACCGGGTGGGATGCGTCGCTGTATACCATGGGGTCACTGTCAAAACCAGCTACTATGCGTATGCCATCCGGCTCAAAGCCGTTGTAGTGCATCAAGGCCTTTCCGATTCTTCCACAGCCGATGATAATGCAGTTCTGAGGATCACCCTTGCCTAGGATCTCCCCGAGGGACTTGAGCAGGTCATGGATCTCATAGCCACCCCTTTTCTGCCCAAATATTGCCAATTGGGAGAAATCTTTACGGACGATCGCAGCTGAAACTCCTGCTGCATCAGCAAGGTTGTGGGCAAAGACTTTTTCTAGCCCTATTGTCTTAAGACGGTTCAGGGATCGGTAGTATCTTGTGATTCGTATCAATTGGTCACTGTTCATAAAGATTCTCCTATTAATGTGATTGATTGTACATTAAACCATGGAATAGGTCAATATTTAATCACAAAATACAGGTAAATGGTATGGTTATTACCACAAGTTGTATGAATATGGTGACACGATTTGTGAAATAATGGTAGAATGGGCAAACTGAAAAATTGGGTACTGGAGGTTACATGTCGGAAACTAACGAAAACAAGTTCTCGCCCGAGTTAATCTCTTTCATCGAGGAATGGAAGGATAAACCAGGCAATCTCATTATGGTTCTCCATAAGGTGCAACAGGAACAGAGCTACATCTCTCGAGAGGCAGCGGATCAGGTCGCAGCATTGTTGAATGTCCCATTGGCTACCATCTGGGGTGTTATTTCTTTTTATCACTTCTTCAAGCTGACAAAGCCAGGTGAACACAACATACAGGTCTGTATGGGTACCGCCTGTTATCTGAAGGGTGCACAACCACTCATTGAAGAGTTGAACAAGCTTCTTGCAATTGAAATCGGTGGTGTAACAGATGATGGGCTATTCTCTTTGGAAGCCGTCCGTTGTGTTGGTTGTTGCGGGCTCGCCCCAGTTCTCACCGTTGGTGGGGAAGTATTCGGCAAGGTCACTAAAGACCAGGTTGCCGGAATTATCTCAAAGTACAGATAAGGAGCGCGAAACAGGGCCTATGCATATCTTTATCTGTGATTTTCTGTTGGACATTGTCCAAAATTCCTTTGAGGCCGATAGTACCGAAGTGCTTCTTACCCTCCAGGAGGATGACACTCTGTTGGTGTGTACCGTAGAGGACAACGGAAAGGGAATGGATGAGGATTTGAAAGCTCGGGTGCTGGACCCTTTTGTTACAGATGGGGTCAAACATACAAAACGTAAGGTCGGTTTGGGGTTGCCATTTCTTGTACAGGCTACTTCAGCTTGTGAAGGGAGCTTCTCCTTGCATTCCGAATTGGGTCGGGGAACCAAGGTCACTTGTAGCTTTCCCCTCAATAACGTGGATACACCTCCCTTTGGGGACCTTCCTTCAACACTTCTGGCTCTAATGAGTCATCCTCTCGCTGACGAGCTTGTCGTAAAGCGTACACTTGCGACAGTCAAGGGAGCAGGGGGATACGAACTCTCCAAAAGAGAGCTCACTGACATCTTGGGCCAATTATCCACCAGTGGTACCTTACACTTGCTCAAGGAGTTTTTGGAATCACAAGAAGCGGACCTGAAGCCACTGTATGTACGACACTCACCTTTGTTGGCATGAGCGACTGTTTTACACTACCTAGGAGATCAGATAATGGCAAAAATGACACTTGAAGAGCTGAGAAAGCTCAGAAATGAAAAGCAAAGCGCATTACAGAAGCGCGACATTGAGGGAAAAGACTCACGCATCGTCATTGGGATGGGCACCTGCGGTATCGCCGCTGGGGCCAAGGTTGTCTTGGATACCTTCCTGGCAGCCCTGGACGAGTATAAGCTCGAAGACGTATCGGTCACCCAGACCGGATGCATGGGCCTTTGCTATGTGGAACCGACCATTGAGGTCATGGTTCCTGGCATGCCTAACACCATTTATGGAAATGTGGATGCACAGACAGCAAGGAAGATTGTTGAGCAGCATATCATTGGAAAGCAACTGGTAACCGATCACCTCTTTGATCGACCTGCTGCTGACATCATTCAGAAGGACGGGGGTAGATAATGGCTTTCAGAAACTACATCTTGGTCTGTGGCGGTACCGCTTGTGAATCAAGCCGTGCGGACCAGATTTATCAGAACCTTGTACAAGAGTGTAAGGATCAGGGAGTTGCCGATGAAGTGCAGGTCATCAAGACCGGCTGTTTTGGCTTTTGTGAGCAGGGTCCGATCGTAAAGATCCTTCCTGAGGACTCATTTTATGTAAAGGTGACTCCTAAGGACGCACACGAACTTATCGCTGAGCATATCATCAAGGGTCGTGAAGTGACCCGCTTGCTCTATGACAAGAGCGAAAGTCGAAAACATGCCAAGGTCGAGGACATCCAGTTCTACCAGAAGCAGTTCCGTATTGTGCTTCGCAACTGTGGATTCATCGATCCTGAAAATATCGACGAGTACATCGCCCGTGAGGGGTATGAGGCCCTTGAGAAGGCCCTCTTTGAGATGACCGGCGAGGAGATTATCGATGAGCTGAAGACTGCAGGCCTGCGTGGACGCGGAGGGGCTGGCTTCCCAACCTGGATGAAGTGGAACTTCTCCAAACAGGCTCAGAATGATGTGAAGTATGTAGTCTGTAATGCCGATGAAGGCGACCCTGGTGCCTATATGGACCGTTCTACCCTTGAAGGGGATCCGCACTCCGTGCTAGAGGCCATGACCATCTGTGGTAAGGCCATCGGTGCACAGAAGGGTTTCATCTATATTCGTGCTGAGTATCCTTTGGCCATTCATCGCCTTGAAATCGCAATGGCCCAAGCCCGCGAATACGGACTCTTGGGCAATAACATCCTGGGAAGTGGTTTTGATTTTGACATTGAGATCCGCCTTGGTGCCGGAGCCTTTGTCTGTGGTGAAGAGACAGCTCTTCTGCAGTCCATTGAAGGAAGGCGTGGTATGCCACAGCCTCGTCCTCCATTCCCTGCAGTAAAAGGTCTTTGGGGTAAGCCGACTGTCATCAACAACGTTGAGACCTGGGCAAACATTCCAGTTATCATCACCAAAGGTGGCAACTGGTTCAGTAAGATCGGTACCCCTGACAGCAGGGGGACCAAGGTCTTTGCCCTTACCGGTAAGATCAGAAACTCTGGCTTGGTTGAAGTCCCCATGGGAACCACGCTGCGCGAGATTGTCTTTGATATCGGTGGTGGTATAGCCAACGACCGTAAGTTCAAGGCAGTGCAGACTGGTGGACCCTCTGGTGGTGTTATCACTGAGGCAGACCTTGATACCCCCATCGATTTCGGATCTCTGGTCCGCATAGGTTCCATGATGGGAAGCGGTGGTATGATCGTCATGGACGAGGATGACTGTATCGTAGACGTTGCCAAGTTCTACTTGAACTTCACCGTAGATGAATCCTGTGGAAAGTGTGCCCCCTGTAGAATTGGAGGTCGCTCGTTGTGCAACATCCTGGAGAAGATTACTGCTGGAAACGGCGTACCTGAAGACCTGGAGACCTTGAAGTCTATAGGTAGGGCTATGAAGATGGGTTCTTTGTGTGCCTTGGGCCAGACAGCTCCCAACCCGGTCCTCTCTACCATGAAGTTCTTTGCAGAAGAGTATCGTGCCCATATTGAAGACAAGCTTTGCCCCAGCGGCACCTGTAAGAAATTAGTCACCTATTCGATTCTTGCTGACAAGTGTACCGGCTGTACAGCATGTGTGCGCAAGTGTCCTGTCGGTGCTATTACCGGCGAAAAGAAACAGGTCCATGTAATCGACCAGAGCACCTGTATCAAGTGTGGCGCCTGTTTGGAGACCTGTAAGTTTGGAGCCGTCGTAGTCCAGTAGGAACCGACAGAGGAGGAATAAATTGAGTATCGTACATGTAAAGATAAATGGTATTCCCGTAGAAGTTGATGCGGGCACAAGTGTTCTGAATGCTGCAAAAGCAGCAGGTGTCAGAATCCCTACGCTCTGCTATCACGCCGATCTGGTACCTTTCGGATCCTGCGGGCTTTGTATTGTTAAGCAGGAGGGTAGCGCTAAGATCATTCGCGCCTGTGCCACTCCTGTCAATGAAGGTTTGAGCGTCATAACCAATGACCCTGAGCTTTTCGAAGTAAGGAAGACAATCCTTGAGCTGATCCTCAGCACTCACCCGTCATCATGTCTCACCTGTATCCGTAATGGAGAGTGTGAGTTGCAGGATTTGGCAGCTGAGTTTGGAATCCGCGAGCAGCCCTTTGAGGTACGCCTCAACGATTCACCCCTAGACACTTCATCTGCTTCCATCGTCCTTGACCCTTCAAAGTGTATCAAGTGCGGTCGTTGCGTACAGGTCTGTCAGGATCTGCAAGGTGTCTTCGCCCTTGAGTTCATTGGACGTGGAGACGGTACATGCATGGCTCCCGCAGCCATGCTCAAGCTCGATGACAGCCCCTGTGTCAAATGCGGCCAGTGTGCAGCACACTGCCCAGTTGGCGCCATCTACGAGAAAGATGAGATCAGTGAATTCCGCTCAGCTGTAGCGGACCCCACCAAGAAGGTCGTTGTCCAGATAGCCCCTTCCATCCGTGTCGGATTGAGCGAGACCTTCGGCCTTCCCGCCGGTACTGTCACAACCAAGAAGATCTACGCCGCGTTGAAGAAGGTTGGTGCATACGCAGTTCATGATACGAACTTCAGTGCCGACCTTACTATCATCGAAGAGGGTCATGAGCTGGTAGGTAGGATTACAAAGGGAGGAACTCTTCCCTTGCTGACTTCCTGCTGCCCCTCATGGATTGACTATGTCCAAAAGCATTATCCGGACCTGCTCGACCATGTCTCCAGCTGTAAGAGCCCTATGCAGATGCATGGAGCGATTACCAAGACCTTCTATGCTGAGAAAGCCGGTCTTGATCCCGCTGAGATTTTCTCTGTAGCCATCATGCCCTGTACGGCAAAGAAATTTGAGTCCAAGCGCGATGACAACATGAGTGCCTCAAATTTCCAGGATGTGGACTTGGTCCTTACCACCCGTGAGCTTGGTCGCCTGATCAGGAACTCAGGTGTGGATTTCCTGAAACTTGAGGAAGTTGAGGCTGATAGCCCCATCGGTGAATACTCAGGGGCCGGGACAATCTTCGGTGCCACCGGTGGAGTTATGGAAGCGGCTGTTCGTACTGCATACAATGTGGTGACCGGCAAGGAGATGGAGAGAGTCGAAGTCGAAGCAGTCCGTGGCCTTAATGAGATCAAGAAGGGCACAGTCGATTTCGATGGGACTCCTGTCCGCGTTGCTGTGGTTCATGGGCTTTCCCATGCGAAGGAAGTCTTGGATGAGATCCGTGAAGCCAAGGCTGCCGGAACTAAGGCTCCCTATGAGTTCATTGAGATCATGGCTTGCCGCGGTGGTTGTATCGCCGGTGGTGGTCAGCCCTATGGAGCCAATGACATCTTGCGCAAGGAGAGGACTGAAGGTCTGTATGCAGATGACAAGAAGAGTGTCTACCGCTGTTCACACCAAAACCCCTCCATCATCAAGTTGTATGAGGATTTCCTGGGTTCCCCGAACGGCGAGAAGGCTCACCACCTCTTGCACACCACCTACCAGGAACTGCCACTGTACAAGGCCTGATAGGTTCACTACTCTAGTACAAGATACACCCGGCTTAGCGATAAGCCGGGTGTTTTGCTTTGTAAGGATGCTAACTGAGCAACATTTCCCAAAAGAAGGCAGACGGACTCAAACAAGAGAACCGGAAAACAGGTAAATGCTAGTATGCGTGAAGCGGTTCCAACGAAGGGGCAAGTGAGCTTGGGAACAGAAAGGGAGTAGGCTTCGGATAATTTTGGTACATACGGTCTTCCTCACCACTGGGATCAGAATATCTTTCATCAATAGCTGTACAACGGAGGCAAATGACGCCACCGCTTGAAATACTTACCATGGATATCCCTGTACCCCAGCAAAGGAATTGATAGTATAGCCCTTATTATAATGATATCATGCAACTATATATTTTTTCTGCAGTAAAGGATAAAAATAAGAAGCTTGTGATGAATATCAAAAAATTCATTGAGCATTATGGACCAAAATCCAATGCTTGGAGCACCTGGTTTCCGTTTCTATGAAAACCCACAATTCGGTTGCCAAAAAGACGGCAAGTCCTCATTATATTTTCTTCTGATCCAATGTAAATCATGGAATACTCGTTTTCAGTATTTGAGAGTAACGAAATGTATTTTTTCGACATACCAAACACGCCAAATACATACCTGATCTTACCACTTGATTTTCTGATGTCATACTCTGGGTTCAGGCCATATGTCCTTTTTTTCTAACGTTCTCTGGTTTATACTAAACATACTCAAGAGTGGGCATTCCTCTAGATTTTAAGGCGATATCGAGCCTGGACTGCTGAATCTTTTCAATCAAAGA
>WOYI010074727.1_pt1 | contig 17624 bp, 18 predicted proteins | sample 6423411 | NCBI WGS metagenome assembly WOYI01 (sample SAMN13441803, study PRJNA592873) | oil field metagenome | biome: oil field; feature: oil-well bore; material: oil-contaminated soil; isolation source: oil-contaminated soil from oil-well borehole | place: Germany: Wietze | collected 2016-10-18 ...
TCCGACCAGGATGTCAACCCCCGAGGTGAGATCCGGCCGGAGGCCCAGAAGGATCGTGCTGTTCTCCCGGTGCGTCGCATAGTGCTGCCGGACGTTGTACAGTCCTACGTTGTACATGCTCCTGGCATGGTACGCGAGCGTGTCGATTATCTGGAACGTCTTCCTGGGAAGACGGAGATAGTTGCTGACCACTCGCAGTGCCATTATCTCTTATCTTTGGTGCTCATCTGTTTATAAGAGGACTTCCGCGGGGCGAAAGTGTACGGGGCTTGATGCGGGCAATTCCTCCCCCCGCTTGCGCAGGGGGCCTCCTTGCCCGACGAGGTGAAGAAGCGGCCGTATGATCTGCTCATCGAGAAGGCCCTGCCCGGGAGCTTCACCGATACCGGCCTTGATGCCTGGCTTAGAGATCGGTCCATCAATTCGGTGACCATTTCCGGCTACATGACCCAGATGTGCTGTGATTCGACCGCTCGGCAGGCATTCCATAACGGGTACGGCGTGAAGTTCCTTTCGGATGCCACCGGGACGCTCTCCGTTGCCAACCGGGCCGGGACGATCTCCGATGCCGACCTTCACCGGGCAGTCCTCGTGACCCAGCAGATGCGATTCTCGCAGGTGATGACGACCGCAGAATGGATCCGGTCGCTGGAACTTGCATATAGGTAGCGGTATTCCGCCTGATCGCGTCCGAGGGATCCCGTGGACACCGCTCTTCTTCTCCTTTGAGTGGCCGCCGGTGGTGTATGCACTGGACATACTCGCGTGGGACGTTTTCTTCGCTCTCTCGATGCTCTTTGCCGCTCCCGTATTCGGGACCGGCCGGCTGGAAAAGGCGGTCCGGGTCTTGATGGTCGCGAGCGGAGTATTGAGCCTCGCGGGGCTCGCCGGCGTGCCGCTTGCCGATATGGGTATCCGGAACCCCGGTATCCTGGGCTACGTCGGGGTCAGTCTGGTGATCTTTCCCTTGCTCGCGGTCGTCTTCGGGCGCGCCCGACAGGCCCCGGAAGAGACCGGGTGATGTCCGGTTCGGGATCAGGGATATGCGGTTACACAACCTCGCAGAGTAGAGTTATCAGGCTCGAATCTCAAAGAGCCACTCCCGGCTCATCTAACAGATGTGTGAAGAAGGAGGGGCCTGGAGAGGGGCGGGCCGCAAGATTATATTTATATGTGTACATGGAGGTACCCCGCATGCCTCCCCTCGGGTTCGGGTGAAGGTGAATGGAGGATGCATGGACACAGTGGCTGTAGACGGCATCACGCTTGAGTGCGAGGTGTCAGGGAGCGGTGAGCCCGCGGTCTTTATTCACGGCGCTCTCATCGCGGACTCGTTCAAACCACTGCTGTTCGAGCCGGCTCTCGCCCGGGACTACAGGCTCATCCTGTACCACCGCCGGGGCTACGCGGGCAGCAGCCACAGCAGTGTTCCCACAAGTATCGTCCGGGAGGCCACCGACTGCCGGGCACTGCTGCGCCATCTCGGCGTAGAACGTACGCATATCGTGGGGCACTCGTCGGGTGCCTGTATAGCCATTCAACTTGCACTGGATGCCCCTGATGTCGTCCGATCGCTGGCCCTGCTGGAACCGGCGCTCATCGTCGGGTCCGCCGGCCCGGCCTACCGGGACGCTCTGCTGCGAGGCCGGGAACGGTACACGAAGGAGCCCCCGGAGCAGCTTGTGGACGAGTTTCTTCAGGCGCACTTTGGAACCGGGTATCACGCTTCGCTCGACCGGATGGTGCCGGGAGCGTTCGAGCAGGCGGTCGCCGATGCCGGGACCTCGTTCGATCGGGAAATACCGGCGCTGCTGGAATGGAGGTTTGACGAGGCCGAGGCGAAGCGCATCACACAGCCTGTTCTCGCCGTCGTCGGCAGCGAAAGCAACGCCCTCTGGGCACGTTTCGGGGAGACGCACCGGCTTCTTCTCGAATGGTTCCCGGATGTCCGGGGTTGTGTCCTCCCGGGCGCTGCGCACGGGATGCAGATGCAGAACGCCCGGGACATGGCCGGGGCACTCGCAGACTTCTGGGCCCGCCACCCGTTCAGGCCCGGATACCCCCTCACCCGGTCTCGAAGCTCGTGACGCCGTAGCATTCATCGAGCGGGAGGTCGGGGATCTTCTTCGTGTACATCCGTGCCGTGCCGAAGACCGGGACCATCCTATGCCGCTCTGCGAGCGCAATACCGGCACCGTTCGGCTCCGGCACATCGAGGAAGAGCGGCTGACCGGGGACCGCCGCCGCGAGGCCGCAGTAGATCCGTTCGGCGATCTCCGGCGTGTCGGCAAAGAGCGGGCCAATCTTCGCACCCCTGCGGCACGGCCGCACCTGCCCGTAGCCGCGGACCTCCCCGTCCTCGAGGACGGCCAGCGCCGTCGCGCCGGGCTGCGCCAGCCAGTGGCGGAGGAACTCCGGCTGCTCTGCCGGGAAATGGCGTGCATCGTAGCTGACGAGGGCGTCGAAGGGAACGTTCGCGGCGTCCGCGAGACCCGGAGGACGGCTGCCCCCGCCAAGACCCTCATACCTGATATTCCGGTGCGAGAAGAGGAAGCCGTGGGCTCTGTAGCGGTCCTGCATCTCGAAGACCCCGTCGATCCCGAAGTTGTAGGGCCCGGCGAGCCGGTCGGCGTACTCCTGGATCGCAAGACCGATGCCCCTGCCCCGATATTCGGGGTCCAGGATGTAGAACCCGCCGAAGGCGAACTCGTCCGGGTAGACCATGATCGAGAACGAACCGACCAGGCGGCCGTCGAGAAGCACCGCGAAGAATGTTTTTGGGTCGACCGCGTAGTAGCATTCCCCATCGGAGAGGCCGGGATTCCAGCCCTCCCGTTCCGCCCAGTCTACCGCGATCCCGACTTCGGTTCGCGTCATCGGGCGAATCGCAATCTCACCTGATGCTGCCACACTATGCGTACACCGCAGCGAGGGATGAAAGTTTGGAACCGGGCGTGCTCCGGTCACATCGTGGATATGCCGTCCGGAGGCGGGTTCCGCGGGGACCGTGACGGGCACCTGCACGGAGACGCACCGGCAAACGGTGAGCGGACAGAGCAGCCGGTCTGATCCGCGAAGCATGGCAACCCCTACCTGCCTCGGCCTTACCGCAGGCGAGCGCATCCGGCAGGAGTGCGAGGCGGTCTGCCGTGGCATAGGCAGGTGACCACTATCCCCTCGATATCGTTCTAGCCGGATTAATGCCTGAAGAGAGACAACAGTCTACAAAGACGGGAGAGAGCATGAGCAAGACAATAATTACCGTCGTCGGAAAGGATACCGTCGGCATTATCGCGAAGATTTGCACGTATCTTGCCGATAACGAGGTCAACGTCGAGGATATCTCGCAGACGATCGTGCAGGGATACTTCAATATGATGATGATCGTCGATACCAGCGGATCAACAAAACCGTATGCTGAGATGGTGACCGAGCTTGACGGCCTCGGCGATGCGATCGGGGTTAAAATCCGGTGCCAGCGTGAGGATATTTTTACAAAAATGCACCGTATCTGAGGGGTTTTATGGTCACTATTCTTGAGGTGAACGAGACGAACAAGATGATCGAGCAGGAGAAGCTCGATGTGAGAACCATCACGCTCGGCATCAGCCTTCTCGACTGCTGCGACTCCGATCTCGATGCCTTAAACCGGAATATATACGATAAAATCACCCGGGTGGCAAAGAACCTCGTCTCAACCGGGAGGGAGATCGAGCTCGAGTACGGGATCCCGATCGTGAACAAGAGAATATCCGTAACCCCCATCGCACTCGTCGGCGGGCGGGCCTGCAGGTCCCCGGAAGATTTTGTAGAGGTTGCAAAGGCGCTTGATCGGGCCGCACGGGATACGGGGGTCAACTTCCTCGGGGGATACTCGGCCATCGTCTCGAAGGGCATGACCCCGGCCGATGAAGCGCTCATCCGCTCAATCCCGGCGGCTCTCTCCTCGACCGAGAGGGTCTGCAGCTCGGTCAATATCGGCTCGACGAAGACCGGGATCAACATGGATGCCGTAAAACTGATGGGAGAGATTGTACGGGAGACGGCCGAGGCGACGAAAGAGAATAACTCCCTTGGCTGTGCGAAACTGGTCGTCCTCTGCAACGCCCCCGACGACAACCCGTTCATGGCCGGGGCTTTTCACGGCGTCTCCGAGGCTGATGCGGTCATCAACGTGGGCGTAAGCGGCCCGGGAGTCATCAAGCATGCACTCGAGGGTGTCCGGGGAAAGAACTTCGAGATTCTCTGCGAGACGGTCAAGAGGACGGCCTTCAAGGTCACCCGTGCAGGGCAGCTCGTCGCCCAGGAGGCGTCGGAGAGGCTCGGGATTCCGTTCGGGATCGTGGATCTCTCTCTTGCCCCCACGCCCTCCGTCGGGGACAGCGTCGCTGAGATCATCGAGGAGATGGGGCTTGAGTCGGTCGGCGCACCGGGGACGACGGCCGCTCTTGCTCTCTTGAACGACCAGGTGAAAAAGGGAGGGATTATGGCGAGCTCCTTTGTCGGCGGACTTTCGGGTGCATTCATCCCGGTCAGCGAGGACCAGGGGATGATCGATGCGGTGAACCGCGGTGCCCTCACCATCGAGAAGCTCGAGGCGATGACCTGCGTATGCTCGGTCGGCCTCGATATGATTGCGATTCCGGGCGACACACCCGCTTCGACGATATCCGGTATCATCGCAGATGAGGCGGCAATCGGGATGATCAACAATAAGACGACCGCTGTCCGGCTGATCCCGGTGATAGGAAAGGATGTCGGCGACACCGTCGAGTTCGGCGGACTGTTAGGCCATGCACCGGTGCAGAGGGTGAACAGGTTTTGCTGCGCCGACTTCATAAACCGTGGCGGGCGGATTCCCGCACCGATTCACAGTTTTAAGAACTGAGTGCCGGGATACCCCCTCACCCGGTCTCGAAACTCATGACGCCGTAGCACTCATCGAGCGGGAGGTCGGGGATCTCCTTCGTGTACATCCGCGCCGTGCCGAAGACCGGGACCGTCCCGTGCCGCTCTGCGAGCAGAACACCGGCGCCGTTCGGCTCCGGCACGTCGAGGAAGAGCGGCTGACCGGGCAGTGCCGCCACAAGGCCGGAGTAGATCCGCTCGGCGATCTCCGGCGTGTCGGCAAAGAGCGGGCCGATCTTCGCGCCCCTGCGGCACGGCCGCACCTGCCCGTAGCCGCGGACCTCCCCGTCCTCGAGGACGGCCAGCGCCGTCGCGCCGGGCTGCGCCAGCCAGTGGCGGAGGAACTCCGGCTGCTCTGCCGGGAAATGGCGTGCATCGTAGCTGACGAGGGCGTCGAAGGGAACGTTCGCGGCGTCCGCGAGACCCGGAGGACGGCTGCCCCCGCCAAGACCCTCATACCTGATATTCCGGTGCGAGAAGAGGAAGCCGTGGGCTCTGTAGCGGTCCTGCATCTCGAAGACCCCGTCGATCCCGAAGTTGTAGGGCCCGGCGAGCCGGTCGGCGCACTCCTGGATCTGCGACCGGGCGACACCGTGCTGGACATGGGTGCGGGGACAGGACGGCTTGCCGTGCCGATAGCCGTACCGCCGCCCACGTGACGGCCCTCGACCCGTCGGGCGGCATGCTCTCCATCCTTCGGGAGCGGATGGCGGCGGAGGGACGGACGAACTACTCCTGCGTTAAGATGCGCTGGGAGGACGTCGTCGTCGGCAGGGACATCGAGCCGCACGACGTGGCCATCGCGGCGTTCTCGCTCGGGTTCTACGACCTCGCCGCCGCCCTGGAGAGACTCGACGCCGCGGCTCTCCGGGCGGTCTACATCTTCTGGCACGCGGGAGAGTGGCGGGGCCCCGACGAGATGGCGCTGTATAGGACGGTCTTCGGAGAAGAAGCGGCCTTGCGGAAGGGGTATCCGGACTACATCTACCCCGTCAACATCCTCCACGACGCCGGGATCTACCCGAACGTCAGGATTTATCGTGCCGTCTGGGACGCGGTCTACGACTCCGTCGAGGATGCCGCCCGGACCTGGGCGGCGATGCACAACCCCGATCTCGCGGATCTCTCCCCCGTCAGGGAGTACTTCTCACGGACACTCCGCCGGGACGAATCAGGGAAGTACGTCGAGACTGCGGTACGGCGAACGGCAGCGATCTGGTGGGAGAAAGAGGAGGAATAAGGGGACAATTCCGGAGGGGGAAACGGCACCCCTGCCGCCATTACCAGAACGACCCTCACTTACTTTTCTGCCTCACGAATGAGCTGATTGATGATCGCTTCGGAGATGTCGCCGGAGTATTCACCCGCCCGCCGTATGCTTTCTGCGATATACCCGATCGACAGGGCAAGGTCGCCTTTTTTCTGGTGTGCGAGAGCGCTGATATCTTCAGTCATCTTCTCAAGGTCGGCGACCATATCGATGGTGCGATTGGCGTCGACGATATCCGATGAGAAGAGAGCCCGCATACTTGAATTTAAGATATTCATGGCATTCTTTGTAGCACCCTTCATATCGGCGATGAGCCCCGGATCAACCTCATGGTCGACGAGCATGGGAACGTGAGAGGCTATTCGAACGCCATGGTCCCCGATCCGTTCGAGGGTCCTGCTTACAATATAGTAATTCGAAGCCTCCTCGACGGATACATGCAGTTTCTCCGGGAGGCTTGCATCCCTGAACATGAGGTGATACTGCCGTGAGATTAGCCACTGGAGTTTATCCACTTCGGTATCCCGATTGACAACGTCTTCCGCCAGGCTCTTATCCTTCGTTTCGAGGGCAACCATCGCATCGTGAAACATCGTCCCGATAATGACGAACATCCGTTTCACGCTATTCTCAAACGGCATCTCCGATGGGTTCAGAATATCCTTGATGAGGATGAGAGAATCAGCCTCCTCGACGATCTGCTGGCCGATGGTCATCGAACTGAAATCGCGGACGGCCTTCCGGATTGCAGGGGATAGTTTGGTAGAAGAGGATATACGAATGGTTGTATAGCCGGCGATGTACGACCCCACAAGACATCGGAAGAGAAAAACGGGATTTCCTATTGCATCGGCACTGAATTCCTTTATTCGGGACTCTTTTTCCTCCGAGGAGCGGGGAAGGATGAGAAGGCTTCCATCGGTCTGGATCTTGATCTGAAGGGGTTCGTTTTTCTTGATATTCATGGACCGAACCCATTCTTTGGGTAAGGAGATGACATACGAAGACCCTCCGGTCATCTGGACCTTCCTGAAATCCATAGAGAGTATTCTCTATGAAAGTAGATGAAAATGATCATTTTTCCCAATTAAATATATATCACCATTTCTTTTATGAGGCCGGCCATATTCAATGTCGAAAATCAATAAACTTATTCGTATCTTTCATCTATGCAATGACAAGAAAGAGCCTGTCAGGGAATTCAAGGAGTATGACCACGGTTGCCGTTGCCGGCATTCTCGTGGTTCTTCTGATGGTGGCGGGATGCGTTGGCAATCAACCATCCAATTCTTCGGCATCCCCGTCGGAGCAGATCACGGTAACGGGATCGACCACGGTGCTGCCCATCGCCGAGATGGAGAAGGAGGCATTCGAAGCGACACACGCCTCCGCCGAGATCATGGTGAGCGGAGGGGGCTCGAGCGTCGGGATCAAAGCCGTCGGCGAGGGCACCGCGGACATCGGCATGACCTCACGGGACCTGAAGGCCGAGGAGGTCGCAAGTTACCCCGGTCTCGTCAAACACCACATCGCCGATGATGCGATCCTTCTGATCGTCAATCCGCAGAATGCCATCGATCGTCTTACGCTCGACCAGGTGCGGGGCATCTACAACGGCACCTACACGACCTGGTCCCAGGTCGGCGGGTCCGATCAGCCGATCGTCGTTGTGGGGAGAGACAGCGCATCGGGAACGCGGGAGTTCTTCTCCGAGTTCGTGCTCGCGAAAGAGGACTTCACCAAACAGCAGGAGGAGTTCAACTCGAACGGCGGGATCCAGCAGAAGGTGTCCCAGACCCCCGGTGCGATCGGCTACGTCGGCCTCGGCTACACCGACGGCGTGAAGGTGCTGCGACTGGACGTCGGCGGAACTGCCGTCGAGCCCACGCTTGAGAATATCACAGACGGGACATACCCGATCAGCCGGCCGCTCTTCATGCTGACGATAGGAGAGCCGGACGGTCTTGCGCGGCAGTACCTCGATTTCATCATGAGTGCGGAAGGACAGGAGATCGTGGCAAGCGCCGATTATATCCCGGTACAGGAGTGACCGGGTCTTCTCTTCTCTTTTGATCGTCCGGAGCGCTACAACAGCAGAGTGATAATGAAAAAAGATCACGGTATACCGGCTCAATTATTCCAGAGTCCCGAGTGGCTCCGAAGACCCGGCATCAGGATCCCTTCGAAGACCGACCTCCCCTCTGCCGGGATGAACAGGCGATCTGTCGACCTGGTTATCGGCAGATCACTTTTCTTTGTCGCACTCTTCGCAATCATCACCGTTCTGTTCATCATCGTCTTCCTGCTCCGGGACGGGTACCAGATCTTCCTTGAGATCGGCATATGGGACTTCTTAACCGGCACGGACTGGAACCCGGCCGGGCAGCACCCGGCCTACGGGACACTTCCGCTCATCGTCGGTACGATGCTGGTGATGGCGCTCGCGATGATCATCGCCGTCCCGCTCAGCATCGGCAGTGCCGTCTACATCGCGGAGATCGCCGGTCCCCGGACGAAAGCGGTCATCAAGCCCGCCGTCGAGCTGCTGGCCGGCATCCCCTCCGTCGTGTACGGGTTCTTCGGCCTGATCCTCCTGACCGACTGGATACGCATCGCCTTCGACCAGCCCTCAGGGTCCAGCTGGCTTGCAGGCTCGATTCTCCTCGCGATCATGGCCATACCAACGATCACGAGCGTCGCAGAGGACGCCATCAGTTCGGTCCCCCGGGAGTTCAAGGAGGGCAGTCTTGCTCTCGGAGCAAACCACTGGCAGACAGTCCGGAGCGTTATCGTGCCCGCTGCACTCTCCGGCATCAGCGCGGCGATCATCCTCGGGATGGGACGCGCCATAGGCGAGACGATGGCGGTGCTCATGGTCACGGGGAATGCCGCGATCATCCCGGATCCAATCATCAACGTCTTCTCTCCAGTGCGGACGCTGACCGGAACGCTGGGCATCGAGATGGGCGAAGTCGCGTTCGGGAGCCCGCACTACCATGCGCTCTTCGGCGTCGCGGTGGTCCTGCTCTTCATCACGCTCGCCATCAACAGCGCGGCAAGGGTCATCATCAACCGGATACAGGGGACGCAGGGTATGACACGGCCCGCACCGTCCGGAACCCCGGGTACACCGACCGGTCGGCTGAAGGCCGCGCTCCGGCGCACCGCACCGTATCGGGCGTTCAGAGCGGCCTTCCGACGCATCGCCCGCGTCGCATCGGCGCCATCTGGAAGGGCTGTCCACCCCAAGACTGCACAGCGATGCGCGTTCTTCCTGATCTCGCTCTCGGTCATGACCGTGCTCGTGATCCTCGGCGTGATCCTCGGCGAGATCGTCGTCAATGGAGCCGGAGCGCTCACCTGGGAGTTCCTGACCGGGTCCCCGAAAGACCTCGGGAGAGCAGGAGGGATCTTTCCCGCGATCGTCGGGACGCTCTATCTCGTAGGAGGGGCCCTGGCAGTGGCTCTTCCCCTGGGCATTGCGACGGCCATCTATCTTATCGAATACACGGTGGACACCCCGTTGACACGGGGCATCCGTGCAGCGGTGGACCTGTTGAACGGAACGCCGTCCATTGTCTTCGGGCTGTTCGGCTTCGCGTTCCTGGTCCTCTTCTTAAACTTCGGCGTCTCGCTGATCGCCGGACAGATCACCCTCGGCCTGATGATCCTGCCGACGATCATACGGACGACCGAAGAGGCGCTCCGGTCGATCCCCCATGCTCTCCGGGAAGGGAGTTACGCTCTCGGGGCCACGAAGTGGCAGACGATCTGGCAGGTGGTCCTCCCCCCGGCGCTCCCCGGGATCCTCACCGGAGCGATCCTCTCCATCGGACGTGCTGCAGGCGAGACGGCCCCCATCATGTTCACCGCGGTGGTGTTCAGCAGCAGATTCCTGCCCTCATCACTCTCGGATCCCGTGATGGCACTTCCTTATCACCTGTTTATCCTCACCACAAACGTTCCGGGGGCATCCACGCAGAAGTTCGGAACCGCCCTCGTGCTCCTCCTCATGGTCCTCTCGATCTACCTCGTCGCGATCCTCGTTCGGCGGCGATGCGACCGGGCAAAGGTGATGTAAATGGACGAATCCACAATTCTTGAAACAAAGAACCTCAACCTCTGGTACGGGCAGAAGCACGCCCTCATCGACATCTCCGTTCGCATCCCGAAGAACAGGATCACGGCCCTCATCGGGCCTTCGGGATGCGGGAAATCGACCCTTCTCCGGTGCTACAACCGGATGAACGATCTCATCGATTCGTCGAGGATTACCGGAGAGATCCTGTTTAACGGGAAGGATATCCACGACCCCCGTACGGATGTATACACGATCCGCGAAAAGATCGGCATGGTCTTCCAGAAACCCAACCCGTTCCCAAAGAGCATCTACGACAACGTCGCTTACGGCCCCCGGATTCACGGGGTTAGCGAGAAGAAGGTGCTCGACCGTATCGTCGAGGATAGCCTCAAAGGCGCTGCACTCTGGGAAGAAGTGAAGGACAGGCTCCACGAGCCCGCCCTGAGCCTCTCAGGCGGGCAGCAGCAGAGGCTCTGCATCGCGCGATGCCTTGCGGTCGAACCCGAAGTCATCCTGATGGACGAACCCTGCTCCGCTCTCGACCCCATCGCTACGGCGAAGATCGAGGACCTCATCATCCAGATTGCCCGGGACCACACCGTCGTCATCGTCACGCACAACATGCAGCAGGCGGCGCGGGTAAGCGAATATACCGGGTTCATGTACCTGGGGAAGTTGATCGAGTTTGATAAAACCACGCGGATCTTCGAGGATCCCGGCGAAGAGCTGACAGAGAACTACATCACCGGACGGTTCGGGTAGGAAGACCATGGTAGAGAAATTTCATACGGAACTTGCATCCCTGAAAGGAGATGTCCTGGAGATGGGCTATCTTGCACGGAACATGCTGAATCAGTCGCTCCAGGCACTGGAGAGCCAGGATGTGACGCTAGCCGGATCAATCGACCGGGATAAAACGAGACTCTCGGATCTGGACCACGATATCGAGCAGGAATGCCTGAGGCTCATCGCCCTTTATCAGCCGATGGCAAAAGACCTGCGGACGATTGCGGCCTCGATGAAGGTGGTAACGAGCCTGTACCGCATCGGGCGCTACGGCAAAGACATCGCCATCGTTGTACCCGACCTTGCCGACGCCCCGCACGTAGGTAACCTCGTCAGCATTCCCCACATGGGGGATCTCGTCGGCGGGATGATCGCGGATGCGCTGATCGCCTTCGAACGCGAAGATCTCACTGTGATAAGCGATATCAAGGACCGGGAGGACGCCGTCGACGCCCTCAGATACTCCATATTCCGCGAGTGCCTCACCTACATGATGGAGGACCCAAAGAACATCACGAGGTGCACGAATTACGTCATGATCGCCCGGTACCTCGAACGATGCGGAGACCATGCGTGTAAGGTCGCGGAGAAGGTGCACTACATGGTGACGGGCGATCGGATCGAGATCCGGTGAACCGCTCATGGAAGAGCCGGGGTCCGGGGAGGTGGGCTGACGCGTATCAAGAGCCCCGGCGAGAGCCAACAGGGGCCATTATTTATCCCCGCAAACGAATCATCACAGAGATGCAGAACCAGCAGCCCGTCGACCTGAACGCCATCGCATGGGCGGCGATGGATCAGTACGGCTTTATCCCCGGGTTCCCGCCGTCCGTCCTCCGGGAAGTCGGCGCTCTCGCCGCGAAAGTCTTTCCGGATACCCTCGATGACCCCCGCGACCTCCGGTCGCTCCTCTGGTCGTCGATCGACAACCACGATTCAAGGGACCTCGACCAGATCGAGGTCTGTGAAGAAGGGCCGAACGGGGAGATCCAGGTCAGGGTTGCAATCGCCGATGTCGACGTCTACGTCCAGAAAGAGTCGGAGACGGACCGGCATGCCGGCCATAACGGGACCTCGGTCTACACCGGCGTTACGACCTTCCCGATGCTGCCCGACCGCCTCTCGGCAGGCCTCACCTCGCTCCTTCCCGGCCAGGACCGGATGGCGGTCGTCATCGAGTACACCGTCCTCCCCGACGGGAGCGTGAGGCCCGGCGATATCTACCGGGCAATCGTCACGAACCAGGCGAAACTCGTCTACGAGGAGATCGGCGACTGGCTGGAGGGGACCGGCACCCTCCCCCGGACGGTCACGGAGACACCGGGCCTCCTGGAGCAGGTCCTCCTCCAGGACGAGGCCGCCATGCGGATGAAGAAGCACCGGTTGGCGCAGGGAGCGCTCGCCCTCGAGACGATAGAAGCCGCGCCGGTCGTGACGGACGGCCAGGTCAGGGGTCTCGTCATCCAGCAGCAGAACCGCGCGCGATGCCTGATCGAGGAGTTCATGGTCGCGGCCAACGGCAGCGTGACGGCGTTCTTAAGCGACGCCGATCTGCCCATGATTCACCGGGTCGTCCGCACCCCGAAGAACTGGGAGGGGATTGTTGCGGAGGCGGCGGAACGCGGCGAAGCCCTTCCCCCCGAACCGGACGCGGAGGCACTCACACGGTTCCTCATCCGGCAGAAGGCGGCCGACCCCGACCGCTTCCCCGACCTCTCTCTCACGGTGGTGAAGCTCATGGGGGCGGGGGAGTACGTGGCGTTCCGGCCGGGCGACGTGCCGATCGGCCATTTCGCCCTCGCCGTCACCGACTACACCCACGGCACTGCCCCGAACCGGCGCTACGTCGATCTCATCATCCAGCGGCTGATAAAGTCGGTCGTCGACGCCGAGCGCTATCCCCCCTACACGCCTCTCGAACTCGACGACCTCGCCGTCCGGCTGACCGACCGGGAGAAAGCCTCCCAGAAGGTCGAGCGCTTCGTCCGGAAGGCGGCGGCTGCAGTCCTCCTCCGGGAGAGGATCGGCGACTCGTTCGAGGCGTTCGTCACCGGGGCATCGGAGAAGGGGACGTATGTTCGGCTGATCGACCCGCCGGCCGAAGGAAGGGTCATGCAGGGCGAGCAGGGTCTGCGGGTAGGCCAGAGAGTGCGTGTCCGCCTGATGGCGACGGACCCGTACAAAGGCTTCATCGACTTCGCGCGTACCAGGTGAGGGAGGGGGGCTCCCGCCCGGTTCAGTAACCGAGCTGCTCCCGGATCAGGACCAGGGTTATCCTCCCCTCGGTAACTTCGTTCTCGAGGATCACGTACTTGCCGATATAACTCCCGGTGCCGTAGGCATGCTGCGCCCGCTGGTTCTCGAGCGGCAGGCAGTACTCCCGGCACCGCCGGAGCGCGTCCTCAAGCGTCGGCACGATCTTGTTCGTCCCGGAGACGAGGATGAGGTGAGCCGCCGCGTGGGGCCACGCCCCCATCCGGCTCCCGGTCTTGTCGCACCCGACAACCTCGCCCGATTCGGCGATCGCCTGGACGCCAGAGAGGAAGTAGTCGGCGGCCACGCTTTTGCGGCGGAGCGCGTGCCGCTTCTCCTCATCGTTCTCGGCGGTGATGACCGCGTGGTAGTCCCGCCATCCCTTCCGGTTCTCCCTGAGCACCCGGTCAAACCCCATCTCTATCAGGGTCGTCGAGTAACCGTTCATGACCTCGGCACCTTCGGGCAGCAGGTCGACGACGGTCCGGAGCGCATCCTCTGCCGTATCCGCGAGGATCACCCTGATGTTCCGCGCCTCGATCGCCGCAACCGTCCTCTCGATCGTCGCGTCGTCCGGAATCCGGCTCCATCGTTCTCTGTCCACCCCGGCATCCGCCATCAGGTTGATTGCGCTGTACTCGGTATCTTTTGCCATCTGCTGGGTAACATTCGCCATCTGATCACCCCGGGCACAGGAGAACGCGATCCCACATATACCTCTCCATAGACCGGGCATCCGCACGGGGGTTGAGGCCTCCACGGTTGCTCCGGGCCGGGAGCACTGGTGACACCGTTTCCTTTGCACAGGAGAATTCCGGCGTGTTTTTTTGGTCCTCCGCCCCACGAAAGGGTATGAAGAGATGGTATCTCGTCGGTATAGTCTGTCTTCTGGTCCTCGCGGCCGGGTGCAGCAGCCCCGGAGACCGGGAGGTCGTGGAGGTGAATATAACCGGGGGAGACCTTGCGGACCTGGTCCGGGACGCCGCCGCGTATGCGGAGACTGCAGGAAGAGATGCAGCCCTCGCCGAGTTCGGCAACGAGACCGGCCGGTTCTCGCAGGGAGCCCTGTATGTCTACGCTTACGACTACAACGGGACACTCCTCGCCCACCCCTATAAGAGAGAGGCGGTCGGAACGAACCGGGAGAACTGGACCGATGTCCGGGGACTGCCGGTGACCCGCATAGGTGCCCGGATGGCGGCAGACGGCGGGGGCTTCATCACCTACCTCTACCCGGTACCGGAGAACAGGTCCATCGATGAGGCGGCAAAGGACTCCTATGTCCCGAAGCTCGGCTACGTCGCCCCCGTCGGGGATGCGTGGTGGATCGGATCGGGTGTCTACCTCTCCGATGCGACCGGTCCCGGCCGGGAGCCGTATCCGGAACCCATATCGGCGATGGTCGACCTCGTCGAACGCGGTGCCGCCTATGGCCGCGAGCATGGAGCAGAAGCGGCGTCCTCTGAGATCTCAAATAGATCGGGGATGTTTGTCGATCCGGCGGAACACTACCTCTACGCCTACGACTACAACGGAACGCTCCTCGCCCATCCCCACCTGCAGGCCGCGATAGGCGCAAGCCTGATCGAGAGGCAGGACCCCTTCGGAATGAAGAACATCCGGGCGCTCAGGGACACAGCACAGTCGGGAGGTGGGTTCATCGTCTTCGTCTGGCCGAACCCGGAGCAGGAGAACCGCGAGGAACTGAAGATCGGGTACGTCCGCCCGGTCGACGACACCTGGTGGGTCGGCTCGGGGGTCTATCTCAGCGAGATCACCGGGGAGGATGCATCGTTCTCCTCTCTGGGTCCCTGAAAAATCTTTTTCCCAAAATTTGCATTCTCTCCCCGGCAGATCATTAATGCATCCCCAAAAGCCGGGATCTTACCCCCGGGGACATCTACCGGGTAAAACGTCTGGAGAAGTCCTCATCCGACCGTCAGGCGGATAGCACGGCCTCGTTTCTGAAAAAAAAGTCAGGAGGTCGGTGCGGCCTCCATGGCCGTCTCTTCCGCCCCCACCTCCTCGCTGTCCCAGACGAGGGTGCTCTTCATCTCGGTCATGATCACCCGTGAACCGGAGGGGACCCGGATCGCGTCGCCGATATCCTCAGGCGCCCGCGCCCAGACGACCTGGTGCTTGACCTCGCCGCCGGGCAGCAGCACCACGACGCTGTAGGTGTTCATACCTTCCTCAAGGGCTCCCTCACTCTCTCCCGGGGTAACACGATAGCACGTAAATGTGACCGGTTCCGATCCTTCGCTCATACTCTGTCCTGCTTCACCTTTCATACTAATCCTCCGTCACCCGGACGTGCGCGGGCTCTCGCGGCTCTGAACGGCCTCCACAAAGAGCGGGAGGTTGCCTTCTCCGACCGCCGGGGTTCCCGCCTCACTCCGGAGAGCCACCCCCCTTCTGGATCCCCTCCTAATAATAACTTGCCCATGCCGGAGTTCCCGGGAGGGGCACCCCACACCCGGGCCGGGACCCTCCTCCAGTGCTGCCCGGATGGCTACCGGAAATCATGCCCGGAAGAGGACCATGCGTGACGGATAACGATTCCGTCCGGCGACGGCACGGGAATGCCGGGTCGTCAACCCGCCCCATCCAACCTTCCGGAGTTGTCCCACAATATCATCGGGGCTCCCGGGATAGCGGCACCAACCTCCTTGTCCCGGAGCCCGGCCACCTCCGCCAGCACCGAGAGGCCGAGCCGGGCATTCTTCTTTGTATACTCAAACGAGACATGGTCGATGGTGTCGTCCGGGGTGTGGGCCGGGCCGTGCTCCTCGCAGTGGGTCGTCACGGCCGGGAGGCCCCGGGCCTGGAAGGGGATGTGGTCTGAGGCGCAGGTGTGGTTGTTCGCGGTCAGGGTGAAGTTCGTGGCGTAGAGGCTGTTGTAGTCTGCCATGAGTGCCGCGAGATCGCGAGAGCGCTCGTCGTAGACGATGTCGAGGATGAAACGGTTCTCCGGGTCGTAACAGGCCGAGTCGTAGTTGAGGTAGAACGCGACAGGGTTCGTCGCATTCCTGGCATAGTCGGCGCTGCCGTACCGACCATCCTCTTCGGCGTTCCAGAGCGCAAACTGCACCGGCCGGTCAAACTGGTGGCGGCTCATCACCCGGGCGAGTTCCAGGACGATCGCGACGCCGCATCCGTTATCGGTAGCCCCTGGCGCGTCGGTAGGGTCTGAGGACCTGCTGTCGTAGTGCGCCCCCACCACCACGACCTCATCGGAGGTATTGTCGCTCCCGGGGAGCGTGGCGATGACGTTGTTGAGTTCGCCGCCCTGGAACTCCACCTCGAGCCCGGGGATGCTGGCAAACCTCGCAAAGAGATACTCACCCGCCTCCCGGTTTCCATCGGTCCCGAAGACCCGGGTCGAAAAGTTCTGCAGGTCGTATGTCGTGTTCCAGAGTTCGGTTTCGTTGATCTCTGCAAGCATTGTGGCGATGGCCGGGTTGTACTCCCGCTCTTCCCCGGATATGCCGGTGGAGCCTGCCGGGGCAGCTACGAGGAGAACTCCTATGCCGGCGAGCAGCAAGGCACAGAGCAGCACCCTCCGGATGCAGGCATGCCGTCGGGGGCACCTGTCGCGTGCTGAATCACGTCTCATGAACGATCACCCAGAAGACGCCGCATAGGGCGCAGAGATACATATACTTTGGCTCCGGATAGCCGGAGATCCATGATCCGGGCCGTTTCCTGCTCGAGTCACCGGAATAACGCCCTGGCTCCCGCCAGCAGGGACGAGCCTCCGGGGGCCAGATATATATCGCATGGCAGAGACTCTGTCTCTTTGACCCGGGGACGGATCGCCACAGGAGCAGACATGCCCGACCGACCATCAGCAGGCGACGAGTCGACCCTCTTACGGTGGATGCGGCTTGAGATCGGCAGGATCAACGACGGTGTCGTTGCGGAGAGGAGACGCCTCTCGGAACTCTTACGGGAGGAACGCCCGTCGTCCGTCACGAAAGGCGGGAACCGGTACGACTTCGACCGCCAGGTCCTCCTCCGGCTGGAGCAGGCCCTCCCCGGGGAGTGGCAGAGACGGCTCCGGCTTCCGATCCTCTTCTACTTCGACTCCACGGTCCCGGACAGTTTCTTCCTCGCGGATGAGGCTGCAGTACGGGCTCTCCAGTGCCTGGAAGAGATCAGCCCTCTCCGGAGGATGCAGGGCGGGAGGCTCTGGATAGCGAAACCTCTCGTGTACGACATCGTCAACTACCCCCGGTTAAAACCGGGGGCTTGCAGCGGGGGCCCCTTGTGGGGCACAGGGCTGCAATTTAATCGGTGCGAAGGTTGACGGTTCAAAAGACGTCC
>WOYI010160051.1_pt1 | contig 17598 bp, 13 predicted proteins | sample 6423411 | NCBI WGS metagenome assembly WOYI01 (sample SAMN13441803, study PRJNA592873) | oil field metagenome | biome: oil field; feature: oil-well bore; material: oil-contaminated soil; isolation source: oil-contaminated soil from oil-well borehole | place: Germany: Wietze | collected 2016-10-18 ...
GGGGTCGTTTAAGGGATGACCCTTCCTTCCGGCAGGGCCTCGGAGGTTATGTTCCCGGTCACATTCTCAACCGGGGTTATGTTCTCAACCGGGGTCACGTTCCCGTCGGCGGTGACGTTCACCGTCTCGAATACGAGCGGTATGAGCGGCGTGTGGTCGTTATTGACCAGCTGGACCGAGAGGTTGTGCTCGCCCGCCGTCACGTTCTCCCAGGTGTAGGAGGTGTTTGCAGAGACAATGTAGCCGCCGGTCTCCGGGATGGCGGGCGCACTCGCGTTCGTCGGCACCGGGGCATCCAGGTAGTAGTGCAGGTGGCCTTCGCCCGGGGCGTTCGGCTGTCCGGCAGGCTCGATCCGTGTGAAATTCGTGACATTCACGCTCACCGTGACGTTCCCGGCAGTGACATTGGCGCCTTCCTCCGGCGACGTGATAGTGACGTTCGCCTCAGCAGTCGAAGTCACGTTCTCCGGCAGCACAAGACCCGGCGGCACGAGAACCGTGTCGATGATGTGGACGATGCCGTTGTCGGCCGTGATGTCGGATGCGACGATGGTAGCGTTCTCTACCGTGAGGTTGCCGTCCGCCATCCCGACAGTAAGGTTGTCCCCCGTAAGTGTCTCAAGAACCGTCTTGTTATCGGTGGCGTTCGCCTCCGCCATCAGGTCTTCTGCGGTGTAGTTCCCTCTCACCAGGTGATGCATGAGCAGGGCATCAAGCGTCTCCGTGTCGTTCGAGAGTCCGGCAAGGGTCTCGTTGCCGAGAGCCTCAAAGGCGGCATTGTCCGGAGCAAAGACTGTATACGGTCCCCCCGTAGTAAGCACGGTTTCGGTAAGGCCTGCCTCCCCGACGGCATCCGCAAAGGCAGTCAGGTTTTCATTCCCGGCGACCAGGTCGGCCAGCGTCATGTTCGCCGGCTCTTCCCCGGGGGTCGCGTTCTCGTCCCCGTCGACCATCATCCCCTCCGGGACGACGATGACGACGCCCTGCATGGGCGTCCGCTGCGTCGAGGCGTTGAGCGTACAGCCGTACGGGTAGGTTCCCGTATCGGCGAACGTGTAGTTGAACGTCCCGTTCTCTTCTATCGGCCCGGAGTCGAAGAGCCCTCCCGTGCTGGTGACAGTGTGACTCACCTCATCATAATTCGTCCAGATTACCGTCGTATTGTCCTCGACCGTGAGCGAGGCGGGGTGGTACTCCCCGCCGCGTATATCAACGTCGGCAGTTACCGCGAGAACCGGCAGGGCAACGAGCCCGATGGCCAGGGCTGCTACGAGCCCGAGTATGGTTGAACTTCTTCTCATGCAGTTTCACCACGCATATCTACCCTGGCAGGGAGAGCGACCGGCATCCTGAATGCAGACCCTGAGCACACTTCTGATCCCCGAAGGTCCACGGTAGCGGGAATACCCGTCCGAACAGTTCGGCACCGCTCGCCGCTGCCACGGAGGGGGAAATAACCGCACAACTATATAACCATTATTATATTTCAAAAAGGTTGAATATCCGAACCGGGTTCTGCGCCCTCCATCGAGAGAATCTACGGGAGCGGACTGTTCAGAACGGCCCGTCCTGCTCGAAACTCCTCCTGTATCGGATGGCAAGTTCCGCCTTGAAGAGTTCCTTTCCGAGGTAGGCGGCATGGTCGAACCGCGAGAGGCTCCCTTCTTCAAGAAGCGTGTAAAAAACATCCTCCCAGCACCTCCCCCGCACGGCACGGCCGCGGTGGACCGCGACGATACAGTCCCCTTCGATGCCGATGCGGATGCACCCGAGAGGGTCGTAAGTTATCTCGTCCGGCACGGGGTACGCATCCATCACACTCCCGTATTCCAGCGGGGGTTCGCGCCGCCGCCGTTTCTCTTTCAGGATCAGGAGGTCGAGCCCCAGGTCTTTGGGATAGGGGCGGTCGGTCATCAGCGCCATCATCTCGGTTGCCTGCCGCATCTCTGCCACCGATCCCCGGGTCTTGTCGCTGTGTTCGCTCGTGAAGACGACGGCGGCCCCGACTTCGTGCGCCATCCCCGCGAGCAGCGCGTTCACCCCCGGTGAGTCGGCATCCAGCAGTTCCACGACGTTGCCCGCCCCGAAGAAGAGCGGGGAAGAGATTCCCGGGAACCCGGAGAGCGATCCCGTCAGCCCGGACCCTACCGGCTGGAGGAGGGGATCGGCGATCAGGCAGCGGATCCCGGCTTCCTCTGCGGCGGCAAGGTTCTCTCGAAGCGTCCGATCACGGGGCACCACGACCGCGGCCGCCCCGGCATCCGCGACCGCTTTCCCGACGACCGGGATGTTTCCCTCATGCAGGGAGAGCACCAGATCGACACGGAAGAGCGCCGCCGCGATGAGGGACGGGTCCTGGGTATCGACCGCCAGAGGGCCGCCAACCTCCGCGACGGCCGCAAAACACCGTTCGACGTCGCCGGGGGTTGCGTCGAACCCGAATCCCAGGTCCACGATGTCCGCCCCGTCGGCAAAGAATCGCCGGACGTCGGTGAGGAGATCGTCGCGCTTATGCGCGTCCATGATCTCCGCGAGCACCTTCATCCTCGAACCCCCGCCGATCTTCGTGCCGCGGATGATGAAGTCCGCCTCCGCCTCCGCCTCGCGGAGCGCCACCTGCCGGCAGGCCTCCTCTCGACGCACCTGTGCGAGAAATTCATCGGCGGGAACAGTTCTCGAAAGCCGGACGCGATCGAGCACCGAAAGGACCAGCGGGAGATCGGCCGCATGCCGCGGGCCCCGGTAGACCGGGATGCCGGTCTTGCGTTCGACGCCGGCAAAGGATGCGGTGCACATCCCGGAGACGACAGCCATATCGTAGCTGCCGCCGGAAAGCAGCCTCTGGAGTTCGCCGGGGGCAAGAAACGACGCGATATCGCCGGTGACCGCCACGTCTATCTCATAGCGGTCGCTGAACCGCTCAGCCGCCGCCTTCACGATTCCGACCGTCGCCGATCCGGTCGGCAGGAGAATGCGCATACACTTCACTTATTATTCAGAGGAGGACAAATAATCTGATCTCATGCTGCGGTGCGATCTGCATGTCCACACCAGGTACTCCAGGGACGGAGAGAGTAGTGTGGAGGATATCCTCCGGCGGGCGGAGGCGGTCGGCCTCGACGCCGTCGCGATCACCGATCACGATACGGTGGAAGGTGCCCTCTACGCCCTGGAGTGCGACACCTCCGTGACCGTGATCCCGGGCACCGAGGTATCGACAAGACAGGGCCACCTGCTTGCTCTCGGGGTCAAGGAGCCCCTGCCGGCAGGGCTTGACTTCTTCGAGACCGTCGCCCTGGCCCATGCCCGGGATGCTCTGCTGATCCTGCCGCACCCCTACCACCGCTGGCGCCACGGCGTCGGGAGGAGCCTCGCGGCCGGTATCGGGGCGGTGGATGCGGTGGAGGTCTTCAATAGCCGCTACATCACCGGGTCGGCGAACCGGAAGGCCGCAGTCATTGCACGAACATTCGGAAAACCCGGCGTTGCCGGGAGCGACGCCCACAACGCCCGCTACGTCGGGTTCGGGGTTACCTACGTCACGGCCGAGCCGGATGCGGCCTCCATCCTCTCCGCGATCCGGGAAGGGCGGACGATGGCGGGAGGGAAGATGACCCCGCTCCACACCTACACCCGCCAGTCCATCAAGGGCGCTCTCCGCAGAATACGGCGGACGGTATACCGATGAATCTGGCGTTCCGCTATTCATACTTTGGAGACCGTTTCTTCGGCTCGCAGACGCAGCCGCTCCTCCGCACCGTAGAGGGCGAACTCGTCGCGGCCTGCAGGCGCCTCTGCCTTTTCGACGACTGGCGGGAGGCAAACTTCGTCACCGCCGGCCGCACCGATCGCGGGGTGCATGCCCGGGGCCAGGTCTGCTCGTTTCTGACCGATAAGCAGGATCGGGCGGTCGAAGCACTGAACCAGGTGCTTCCGGCCGACATATGGTGTACGGCGTGGGCCAGTGTTCCGGACGGGTTCCACCCCCGGTACAGCGCCGTATCGAGGACCTATCGCTACTACTTCCTGGCCCCGGGGAACACTGTCGCCATGCATGAAGCAGCACAGGAGTTTCTCGGGCGGCACGACTTCTCTACGTTCGCCCGCGTCGGCGACCGGAATCCTGAACGGAAGATCCTTGCGGCACGGGTCTTTGAGGACGGGCCGTTTGCCATCTTCGAGGTGACGGGAGAGAGCTTCCTCTGGAATATGGTCCGGTGCATGGCGACAGCACTTGAACGGGTGGGAAGGGGCGAGGCCGATGCCGGGAAGATCGCACGGCTCCTTGCCGGACCGCCGGAGCAGAGGGTCCCTGCGGCTCCTCCCGAGGGGCTGGTCCTCTGGGATATCGGCTATGAGATCTCCTTTACGCCGCTCCCGATCGGCGAGAAGAGTCGCCGGTACCTTGCCGACCGCCATCGCCACCACGCTCTCATGGCGGAGATCTCTGCACGCCTTGCACCGGAGGGCCGGTGCCCCGACACATCCCCAATATAATACCTCGCAATACGGCAAAAGGGTGCAGAGAGGATCGGGAAACAGACCCCTCTCAGTACCGCTGCTTTAAAAGGATCAGACCGCAGGCAACGGATCTTCCAAATGCGGTGCGGCAGGGGAAATCGGACTCTCCACCCCTCATCCGGGGCTGCTGAACTTAATCTTTCCGGATAGCGATACCCGACAATCCAGAACCCTGCCAGAATCCCGGCATGAAGGTTCTCCATCCGTCCCTGCGACAGGTACGTAGACTTCCGTCCAGGAGCCGGAACGCTTAAGTATCCCGGGACAGTTTTAGGCGCACCAGAGTAAACTAAATTAGATCTATTTTTAATATAATTAAACATTTTAGTTTAATAATAACCTATTAATATATGCCAGCACAGTCCCGTTTCAGTACGTCAAGAGGGGAAAGTGGATGTACGACAAGGATCCGGTTCGGGCGAGGCCATCAGTTCATCTAGAGGGGTGGTTCGCCGAAGAAACAACTGTGCCACTACCACAGTATACAGATGCAGAGAGAGACCGATGGATAGAACGACATATACCCCGGAGTATCGGCGAGGAGAGCCCAATAAACATCCCTGCCCTCCACGTTGAGGTCCAGGAGCAGGCCAACCCTTTGCGGGCGCCGACGGCCCCCGGACACCGGCGGGTGGTGGGCGAGACCGCTGATGCTGCCGCCGTCCCGCCCCGCCGGTTGAGCAGGACGAGAACACTTGTGGCGATCCCCTGTTTCAACGAGGAGGTCGCTATCGGTTCGGTCGTCCTCCGGGCCCGGCAGTGTGCCGACGAGGTCCTGGTGATAGATGACGGGTGCACGGACAGTACCGTGAAGGTCGCCCGGGATGCCGGAGCGACCGTCATCTCGCACGGGGCCCGGAAGGGGAAGGGACAGGGGATCAAGAGCGCCCTCCGGTATGCTGTCGACCACAACTACGACTGTCTGGTCTTCATGGACGGAGACGGTCAGCACAATCCCGAGGAGATACCCCTTCTGGTCGAGCCAATCCTCGCCGATACCGCCGACCTCGTCGTCGGCTTTCGGACCTTCGACCAGATGCCCTTTTACCGGAGGTTCGGCCGGGCGGTCCTTGACGTCGCCACCAACACCGGCAGTTCGATAACCGATTCACAGTGCGGCTTTAGAGCGTTGAACAGGAAGTCCATGGAGTCGATGCTCGGTACGCTCCGAAAGGATGATTTTTCAACCGAATCGGAGATGCTCCGGATAGCACAGGAGAAGCATCTGCGTGTCGGGGAGACACCGATCAACTGTAAATACGGTGATTTTGCCACATCCACAAAAAACCCCTTATCTCACGGAATGGAGGTGCTCGGATCGATATTCTGGCTCGTGGTAGAGAGGAGGCCCCTCCTGCACATCGGCCTGCCCGGACTTGCCGCGATGCTTGTGGGCGTCTTTCTCCTGCTCCAGTTTCTCCGGGGATTTAGTGAGACCGGTCTCGTCCCGATCGAGCAGGGCATGCTTGCATCGCTCTTCCTGATCCCGGGGACCATCGCACTCGTGCTGGGCCTGATGCTTGCCCTTGTTGCAAGAATGCGGGAGTGAGCGGGAGTGAAAGGTACGATGCAGAGGAGAGGTGTAGAATGATCGGAGTGATACTCGGCACGCGGCCGGAGATCATCAAGATGTCTCCCATCATCAGGGAATGCAAGCGCAGGGGTCTTGACTATTTTATCCTTCATACAGGGCAGCACTACTCCTACGAGATGGACCGGCTCTTCTTTGAGGAGCTTGAGCTCCCGGAGCCGAACTACAGCCTCGATGTAGGTTCCGGGACGCATGCCGGTCAGACAGCGAAGATCATGACCGGCGTCGAGGATGTCCTCCAGAAGGAGTCGCCCGACATCGTCCTCGTACAGGGGGACACGAACACCGTCATGGCCGGGGCTCTCGCGGCATCGAAACTGCATGTGCGGGTGGGGCACATCGAGGCGGGCCTCCGGAGTTTCAACCGCTGGATGCCGGAAGAGATCAACCGGGTGCTCACCGACCATATCTCAGATTACCTCTTCGCTCCGACGGAGAGCGCCCGGAAGAACCTCCTCGCGGAGGGCATTCCCGAGCAGAAGATCTGCGTGACCGGCAACACCGTCGTCGACGCAATATACCAGAATCTCGACATATCGAGGAAGAAAGGCAACGTCTTAAAAGACCTCGACCTCGAGCCCAGTGAATACTTCCTCGTCACCGCCCACCGGCAGGAGAACGTGGACAACCGGACACGGCTCAAGGAGATCCTGAAAGGGCTTGAGAGAGTGCAGAAGGAGTTCTCCCTGCCGGTCGTCTTCCCGGTTCATCCGAGGACCGAGAAGAGGATCAAGGAACTGGGGATCGGCGTCGACGGATTAAATCTCACCAAACCCTTCGGGTTCCTGGAGTTCCTGCAGCTGGAGTCGCAGGCAAGACTCGTACTGACCGATTCCGGCGGCGTCCAGGAGGAGACCTGCGTTCTCGGTGTCCCCTGTGCTACAATGCGTTACGACACGGAACGGCCCGAGACGCTGGACGTCGGATCGAACATCCTGGTAGGTGCCGACTCCGGGAGGATCCTCGAAGGAGTCCGCTCTGCAGCCACGTGGAGACGCGGCTGGGCGAACCCCTACGGGGATGGAATTGCTGGAAAGATGATTATCATGGTCTGTGCAGCCGCACGGTCCCAATAACTGCACGAGGAAATACACATGAAGATCTGTGTAATGGGATTAGGATACATTGGATTGCCGACCGCGCTGCTGTTTGCCGCTCACGGGGCGGATGTTGTCGGCGTCGATGTGAAGCAGAGCGTGGTGGATTGTCTGAATCATGGGATCCTGCCGTTCAGGGAGCCGGGGCTCGAGGACCTGTACTGTGATGCAAAAGAGCGGTTTTGCGCCAGGACCGAACCGGAGGCCGCGGACGTATTCCTGATTGCCGTGCCGACACCCCTGGATCCGGCGACAAAGGTCTCCGACCTTTCATATGTCAAGAAAGCGGCCGAGATGATCGCCTCCCATCTCGGCAGGGGGAACCTGGTTGTCCTCGAATCGACCGTCCCGCCCGGGACGAGTGAACGGGTCGTCATCCCCCGGCTTGAGAAGAGCGGCGTCGTTGCCGGAGACTTCCTGTACGCCCATTGTCCCGAGAGGGCAATCCCGGGGCGGACCCTGCAGGAGATGGCGGGCAACAGCCGCATCGTCGGCGGGTACGACCGGGACTCCACCGACCGGGCGACCTCGATCTACCAGACCTTTGTCCGGGGGCAGATATACCAGACCGATACGCGGACGGCGGAGTTCGTCAAGCTGATGGAGAACACCTGCCGCGACGTGAACATCGCTCTCGCAAACGAGTTCGCCCAGCTCGCGGAGGAGTGCGGGATCAACGTCTGGGAAGCCATCACCCTCGCAAACAAGCACCCCCGGGTCACCATCCTCAACCCCGGTCCGGGCGTTGGGGGGCACTGCATCGCCATCGACCCCTGGTTCCTGACCGAGAACTCAACACGGTGCAGGATGGTCTCTACGGCGCGGGAAGTCAACGATTCCATGCCGAACTACGTGCTGCACGTTGTCCGCGGCCTGCTTGCCGGCGTCAGAAATCCGACGATCAGCATCTTCGGTGTCGCCTACAAGGGCAATATCGGCGACACCCGGGAGAGCCCGGCGTTCAAATTCATCCAGCTCGCTGAGAACGAAGGGTATGCCATCAGGTGCCACGACCCGTATGCGGGGGAGTTCCCGCACCCCCTCATGGACGCTACGGATGCGACGGCCGGGAGCGACTGTCTCGTCATTCTCACGGATCACGACTGCTTCCGTACGATCGAACCGGCAGGGCTTCGGATGAGAACGAAGTTCGTCATAGACACCCGGAACATCCTCGACCATGAGAAGTGGACCGACCAGGGTTTTGCCGTCCGCGTGCTGGGTGACGGTGCATCGGTGCAGCAGACACCACTGGACGGGATCGCACCCCCGGCAAACCTGTATCCCACAGATGCTGCGCGGTCGATCGCATCCCCATCTCCACCGTCCATCTCCCTGCTCTCTCCCAACGGGCGGGAGGGCTTCCTCTAACCCCCGCACACGGTTTTTACAGGGGAGGAAGCAACAACCGGTCTCCGGCGAACAGATCCAGATACTACGAGGAGTTCCATGAAACAGGTATGCATCGTATCACAACATTTTCCACCAGAAAAATCGGGAAACGCATCACGCATCTATGACACCGCCGTGCATCTTGCGAGACTGGGTATCGACGTGACCGTGCTTGCGCCGCACCCCACGTTTCCCACCGGCTCGTTTTCCCGGACCTGGAAGCGATCGAATGTGCAGGAGGTCGACGGGATCCGGGTAGTACAACTCTGGACCTGGCAGCCGGGCTCTGGAAATCCGGGATTTGCAAGCAGGATGGCCTACTACCTCCTCTTCCCGCTCCACGCCGCACTCTGGCTCCTTGTCAACCGGAGTCGGTTCGATGCGATCGTCACGTCGGCACCGCCCCTCTTCACCGGGATCCCGGGATACATCCTGAAACGGACCTCGCGCGTGAAGTGGATCCTCGATATCCGCGACCTCTGGATCGACGCATCGATAAGCCTTGGTTTCCTCCGGGAGGGAAGCATCTACGAGAGGATGAGCAGGAGGTTCGAGCAGATGTGCCTCGCCCGGGCCGATCTCGTCGGCGTCACGACAGAGGAACTCGGGCGGAGGATCTCGTCGCGCTACCGGGTCACGGCCCCGATGGAGTTGATGCCGAACGGTGTCAACACCGACTTCTTCCGCCCCAACAACGGTGGAAAGAAGCGGCAGATCATCTATGCCGGCAACGTCGGGCATGCCCAGGATCTCGATAAGGTGGCTCTTGCCGTCAAGTCGATGAACGGCACCTACAACCTGAAGTTCCTCATCGTCGGCGACGGCGACACGAGGGAGAACCTTGAGAGGCTGGTGAAAGCGGAGAGCCTCACCGGCTCGGTCGTCTTTACAGGCACCCTTCCCCGTGAGGAGATCCCGCGGTTGCTCTCCGAGTCGCTCGTGGGAGTGGCGCCCTTAAAGAGGCTCGAAAACCTCGAGTATGCCGTCCCCACCAAGGCCTACGAGTACATGGCATGCGGGATACCCTTTGTCGGCTGTGGATGCGGCGAGATCGCCCATCTGGCGAGAGAGTCGGGTGCCGGGGTCATCGCCGACAACACGCCGGAGGCGATCGCCGCGACGCTCTCGGCGCTCCTGGACGACCCGGAGAAGATGGAGGAGATGGGTCGTCGGGGCCGGGAGTACGTTGCAGAGCACTACGACCGGCGATCGGTCGCCCTGAAACTGAAGCAGTATATCGAGAGGATGACATGGACGGGCGCCTGAAATCGCTTCTTTCCCGGATTTCCGGGGAGGTCAGGGAGCTCGCCGTCAACGACGGCGAGACCGCGTACATCCGCGACCCGGTCTTTGGCATCATCCGGAACCGCGTGCACGCCGAGGTCTGCAAAGCGATGCTCCGCTCAGGCGGGGACCCGCTCGTGGGCCCGATCCTGAACTATGTCGCGGCATGCCAGAACCCGGACGGGTCCTACAACGAGATTCACGTCAACTACAACGAGCCTTCGGCCCTGATCACCGCGTTTATCGGCGACGCGCTCCTGGAGGCGGCGGACCGGTACCCGCACGAAGAGGTACTCCGGAAGGCCCGGGATTTCGTTGTCGCCGGCGAAAGAAGGCCGGGATGCTTTCTGAAGTCCTCGGGATATACCGCCGACCACCTGAATGTCGACGCCTCCTGCGGGGCGTTCCTTGCCCGGTATGCGGAACGCTACGACGACGAGGGTGCCCGTGCGGCGGCGCTGCGGGCGGCGGAGAACATCGTCAGCCACCAGTGTAAATGCGGCTTCTACCCCTACGCCGTCGATAAGGGGACCTACCCGTACGTCTTCAAACTCCCCTGCGTGCATTACCAGGGGGTGACGATGTACTACCTTGCAAAGATAAACGACGTACTCTGCGACGACCGGATTGACGAAAGCCTCGCGAAGGGCGCCCGGTGGCTCGCGGGCGCCCAGCGTCCCGACGGGCGGTTCGACTGGTCGAGGAGCGGCCTCTCCTTCGCCTACTACCTCTCCGGGGCATACGCGTTCGCCCAGGCATCCTTTGTCTACGCCTCCCGGAGGGACGACCGCTACCGGGAGCACGCCGACCTCTGCCTTGGTTGGCTCGATAAGAACGTGCAGGGGCTCGCCCCCCGGTGGGAGCCGGGTTCCTGGATCGATCTGATCCCGTCCGTCGCCACGACAGCAAAGACGGCGTCGCGTGGGAAGTATCCGCTACAGCACCAGGCGTTCCGGTTCGGCTACGGCATGTACCGGCAGATCGCCCGCAGGCGTTACAGCAAGACCGCGGAGACGCGGTCGTTCGAGGCTCTCTGCCGGCTGCTCGGGATCCGGGCGTCGACCGTGGAGCCGTCGAAGAACTTCCCCGATCTCTTCATGACATCGGAGATGCTCGATTGCCTCAGCCAGTCAGCAATATGGGGAGAATACGCATGAAACAGGTATTACTCGACCTGCAGTCAGGGTCTATCCAGGTGGAGAACGTTCCCGTTCCCGCCGTAACGAGGGGTGTCGTCGTTGAGAACGCTTACTCCCTCATCAGCGCCGGCACGGAGTCGTCGCTGATCAATCTCGCACAGCAGTCGCTCGTCGGCAAGGCGAAAGCACGTCCCGACGACGTGAAGAAAGTCCTCCAGAAGATCGGTACGGACGGCCCCCTCTCGGCGTACCAGCAGGCGATGAGCCGTCTTGCGAAGCCCGAACCGCTCGGCTACAGCTGTGCGGGCACGGTGGTGACGACGGGCTCCGATGACTTTGAGGTCGGCGACCGCGTCGCCTGCGGCGGGGCCGGGCATGCAGTGCATGCCGAATATGTCGCGGTCCCCAAGAACCTCTGCGTCAGGATCCCCGACGGCGTCAGTTTCAGGGAAGCGGCGTTCACGACCGTCGGGTCGATCGCGATGCACGGTGTCCGGAACGCCCGGGTCACGGTGGGCGAGAACGTCGCGGTGATCGGCCTTGGGCTGATCGGCCTTCTTTCCGTGCAGATCCTCAAAGCCGCGGGGTGCCGGGTCATCGGGATCGACATCGACCGGGAGAAACTTGCGCTCGCCGCAGACCTCGGCGCCGACGTCGTCTCGAACTACGACGGCCTCTCCGAGAGGATGAAGGCCTTCTCGCCGTTCGGGGCGGACGCGGTCGTCATCACCGCGGCCACCCGGTCGAGCGCCCCCGTCGAGGCCGCCGGCCGCCTGGTCAGGGATAAGGGCAGGGTCGTGGTCGTCGGGAATGTAGGGATGGACCTGCCCCGGGAGATCTTCTACGAGAAAGAGGCGGAGGTCGTCGTCTCCCGGTCCTACGGCCCGGGGAGGTACGACCGGAACTACGAAGAGAGAGGGGTTGACTATCCGATCTACGTCCGGTGGACCGAGCGGAGGAACATGGAGGCGTTCCTGGAACTGGTGCGGCAGAAGAGGATCGACCTCGACCGCCTCATCACCCACACCTTCACGCTCGACGACGCGCCGGAGGCATACAACCTCATCAACACGGGAAAGGAGCGGTTTATCGGGGTTCTCCTGCAGTACAGCCCGAACGGTTCAGGTGCTGCCGGCACCGTCATCCACCTCCCGGAGCCGGAGAAGCGAAGGCGGGAGGTTCCGACCGCAGCCCGGACGCTCGGGTGTATCGGTGCCGGGATCCACGCCCAGAGCGCCCTCTACCCCCACCTGCCCGGACTTCCCGTGAACCTCGCGGGGCTTGCGACCGCGACGGGCCTCTCGGCGCAGACGGTCGCGAAGAAGTATGGGTTCTCCTACTGCACCACCGACTACCGAAAGATTCTCGAGGACACCGGGATCGACGCGGTGATGATCGCGACCCGAAACGACCTGCATGCCCCCATGGCAATCGACGCACTGCACGCTGGAAAAGACGTCTTCGTCGAGAAACCGCTCGCCACCGACATCGACGGGCTCAAAAAGATCGTTACAGCCTGGAACGAGTCCGGGAAACAGCTGGTGGTCGGATTCAACCGTCGCCACTCCCCGCTTGCACGGAGGATGAAGGAATTCTTCGGGAACCGCGCTACGCCGATGATCCTGCACTACCGTGTCAACGCCGGACAGATCCCTCCCGAACACTGGGTGCACGACGATGAGCAGGGCGGCGGCATGCTGATCTCGGAGTGCTGCCACTTCATCGACTTCATGCAGTATATCACCGGGGCACGGCCGGTCCAGGTCTACGCCCGGGCCATCGAGCCGACAGGGACCCTCCGGAAGTACGACAATTTCCAGGCGACCCTGACGTTTGACGACGGGTCGCTCGGCACCGTCACCTACACGACGCTTGGCGACCGATCCTACGCCAAGGAGATGGTCGAGGTCTTCTGCGACAACGCCGTCGGGAGGATCACCGACTTCCGCGACCTCGAGCTCCGGCGGGACGGAAAGGCGTCGCGGGAGAGGCGGTGGCTCACCCAGGAGAAAGGGTTTGCCGAGGAGCTCCTGGCGTTCGTGAAGGGCGAGAAGCCGGACTTTGTCGGCAACGTCGCGACAACCCTTGCGACGTTTGCGGCATGGGCGTCGATCGAGACCGGGGCACCCCGGGAGATCGATCTGGGGCAGGTCGGGCTCTAGGCCACCCTTCTCCAGCAGCCATGCGGGACCGGGGGGTTCGGCCTGCTCTCCCCGGTTGCGGTCAGGACGGAGGGCTTGAGGGCCCTTGTCACGAGGAGCATCCCCGGTAAGATCTTTTCTGACGAAGTCGTCCCAAAACTGTCCGGTGATTGAAGGTCAACGTGATCTAAAGCACTCTTATTGGCTTTGTTGAAACCCACCTGTTTGTTCCAGATGGCCGCAATCCAGGGCACGGCTTTCCACCGGGTATCGCCATGACTGCCCCCGCCCCTGGGGGCGGGGGAGGAGGCCGAAGGCCGGGCAGGGTGGGGTCGATGAGGCATGAGGACATGCCCAGGAAAAAAGGTCGTCCCATAGACAAGCCGGGTCCGGCACCAGCCTCATCAGGGTAAAGGATGAAGACCAGAATAGGGTTTCAACAGAGCCCCCTTGTTCACATTTGCCGGGAATCGAGCAGCAGATAGTGCCAGATCGCTGGCACGGCTTTCCATCGGAAATCGCCACGCGGGGGAGGGAACGGGGAGGTGCGACCGGAGGGAGCTTGAGAGGATCGAAGGCCTTTGAGTGGGTATCCCCCTCCCTGCTGAGGCGTTTCGGGATGACCTCGACGATAATGATTCGCATCGGGTGGTGCTTGAATTCCGCTCGAACCTCATAGGGCCGTGGTCTTCCCACGCCCGCGAACGCTCCCACCCGTCACACTGAAATGCAAAAAAGCACTCGCGGGGTCCGGACGGCGTGACCGCGGGACCCCCGAAAAATTCACAATGGAGATATGGCCCTCTACACCGGCGAGGGCCGTGCTCGCACCCGGGTTCTCGTGAACCCTCGTGACTCGAAGGCTCCGCCTTCTCACACTCCTGTCCTGTGGACAGTCGTGTTCCTTACATACGCGAACTGGTCGCGGATCCTCTCCGGGATCGTGCGGGGATCTTCCGCCATAACGGCCTCCCGCCATCCCTCATCACGGCACGAACAGTCCAGCCCGTCGAACTCCGTGATATCGAAGTGGCAGTTGTAGCGCTCGATTGCCTTTGTGATCTCGGCATCGCACTCCCCGCAGTTCCGGGCCCAGTCGAGGGACTCGACCGAGTAGGTCCAGGGACTGACGTAGACGTGAGCGCGATCGCCAAACCGCTCATGACACTGCTGCAGGAGGTCGACGAGACTCCAGAGCCACGGCGGGCGGTAGAGGTTATTCTTCCAGAGTTCATGCACGACGGTGTTCTTCTCGACTGTCGTTACCTCAAGGTCTACATAGTCGATCCCGCGGGATACGCAGTACGCCACGGTCTGCAGGACGTCGTTTATCGCTTCCGCCTCGGTGAGGAACGGCGGTTTTACGAGCAGGAGCGGTTTTGTCAGCACGCCCATACTCTGCATCCGCGAATGGAAGAGATCGAAGTTATTGGCCGAGAACCCCTTGTTGATGCAGAGGTTCATCACCTGGGGGTTTGCGGACTCAAACCCGAACGCCACCTCGAGGTGCCGCCCGTTCAGCGCCTTCTTCATCTTCGCTACGTGCTCATCCGGCGAGTAATCGATCCTCGACTCAACGACCACCTTCTTGATATTCTTGTAGCCGTCGATATACGAGCAGATCTTCTCGATGGCGGCAACCGGCATCTCACGCTCGTTAAAGATATTTCCATCGTTGTATACCGAGACGATCGGGTAATCTCCCAGATCGACGGCGTCCATCACATACTCGAACTGTGCGACATACTCCTCCGCCGAGACTTCCCTGCCCCGGGATGTCGCACAGTAAAAACCGCACATGGTGCATCCCCCGGTCTTCTCGACCCACTCGCAGCCCGTGGAGCGGAGGAAGATGATCAGCCGTCTGATGGGTCGGCCGTCAAGGTAGCCTACCCGCTCCTCCCAGCCGATGGGAACGGTGAAATCGAGATTTTGCGGGGCGTCTCCATTCTGCCTGCGCAGCCCGCCGGCCAGTGCCCGTATCTCGTCCAGAACATCATTCTCGGTCGGGAGACCCTTGAAGATCTCCGCATTGCTACTGCTATCAGGTACGGCCTTCTCTAGAATAATTATCCCCCCTGCCCCGGGCATGCACCGCAATATCGAAGATACACGGCTCCGGTGACTGTCGCCTTATCTTAGCGAGACATACCCCTGATGGGCTTCCGCATATTTATAGTTTATCCAAATTATCACGCCATCGGGCCATGATTGTCAAACGGTATTATCTGACAGGAAGGGAAGGGAATCTGACCGCGCGTCAAAAAGAGCTGGATCTGCACCCCACTATACCCTTTCAGGAGAGCCATTCGTCCGGTTATAGACTCCTGATACCGAATGGAGCAGATGACAGCATGCCAATTTTTATATACGTTGTTTGGGGCTATACTATCTCGATACACCGGGGGATCATCGCCCGTGGGGGTAGTGCCCCCGCAGGCTTATCGGGAGAGACAATCCGGTGGCGACGGCGAGGCAACGAGGCGGTATAACGGTGCCGTCCCGGTATGATAGAAGAGTCTGAAAAGGAGGGAGAAGATCGTGATACGCCTGGGAGAGAGGATCTGTGGTCGGGAGTCGTTCACAACAAAAGCCCTTGGCATCCTTCCTGCGTATAATGTCTACCGAAAGACCTACGCTCTTCTCCAGCAGTCCCGGCAGTGGAGTGAGGAAGAACTCGAGGCCTACCAGACGGAGGCGCTCTCGCACCTGCTCGACCACGCCTACGAAAACGTCCCTTACTACCGCCGGGTCTTTGAAGAGCGCCATCTCGTGCCCGGGGACATCCAGACCCCCGCCGACCTCGCCCTCCTTCCCTTCCTGACCCGCGAGGACCTGCAGAACAACCTCCCCGACTTAAAAGCCAGGAACTACCCGGAGACGGCCTTCGAGTACGTCACCACCGGCGGGTCCACCGGCATTCCCGTCGGCTTCTACTACGAGAAGGGGGCCTCCCGGGCCCGGGAGTGGGCGTTCATGAAGACCCAGTGGGACCGTGTCGGTTACCGGTTCACCGACCGGTGCGTCGTCCTCCGGGGCTACATCGTCGGCTCCGCCAGGGATGGCGTCTTCTGGAAGAAGACGCTCTTCGGGCGGTGGCTGCTGATGTCCTCCCATCACATGACCGAAGAGACCCTCCCGAGCTACATCGACCAGATCCGAAAATTCCGGCCCCGCTTCATCCAGGGATACCCCTCCACGGCCGTGATCCTGGCCCGGTATATGGTGGACCACGGCATCGGGCCGTTCCCGACCGTCAAAGCGGTCCTCTGCGGCTCCGAGAACCTCTACCCCTGGCAGCGGAGCCTCCTCGCCGAGACCTTCGGGTGCCGGGTCTTCTCCTGGTACGGGAACTCCGAACAGACGGTGCTCGCCGGCGAGTGTGAGAAGAGCACCCGGTATCATATCTTCCCTGAATACGGGATCGTCGAACTGATCGGGAGAGACGGCCTGCCCGTGGAGGGGCCGGGCGCGATGGGGGAGGTGGTCGCGACAAACCTCACCAACTTCGTCTGCCCCCTCATCCGCTACCGGACCATGGACCTCGCCACAGCAGCCGGGGGAGCCTGCACCTGCGGGCGGAGTTACCCGCTGCTCGAGCGCGTGGAAGGCCGGGTTCAGGACTTCATCGTGACGGGCAAGGGGGAGTTCCTCTCCGGGATCGCCATGAACATCGATACCGATGCGTTCGATAACGTTAAACAGTTTCAGTTCTACCAGGAGAAGATCGGGGAAGTCGTCCTGAACATCGTGAAAAAACCGACATTCAGCAAACAGGACGCGGAATATCTCTATTGGGAAGTGAGCCGGAGCTGCGGTGAAGATGTCGTCATCACGATCAGGTATGTCGATGACATACCGCTCACCCCACGCGGCAAGCACCGCTACTTCGTTCAGGACCTACCAATATGCTTCAGCGAACGGAAGGGGGTGAAGGTTGAGCATGTATCATCCGATATATTCACCTGACCAGGGAGATGTGCATGTGAAGGAAGGTTTTTTGAGCTGGGCATCTCGTGCGAATCCACTCACCATAAAAGCGCTCAGTCTGGTGCCGTCTTACCATACCTACCGGAAAATGTATGCGCTTCTCCAGCAGTCCCAGTGGTGGAGCCGGGAAGAACTCGAGGCCTACCAGGGACAGGCGCTCTCGCGCCTGCTCGACCACGCCTACGAAAACGTCCCCTACTACCGCCGGATTTTCGAGGAGCGCCACCTCGTGCCCGGGGATATAGCGACCCCCGCCGACCTCGCCCTCCTCCCCTTCCTGACCAAAGAGATCGTCCAGGCTAACCTCGCCGACTTAAAAGCCAGAAACTACCCGGAGACGGCCTTCGAGTACGTGCGCACATCCGGGTCCACCGGCACCCCCATGGGGTTCTACTACGAGAAGGGGGCCTCCCGGGCCCGGGAGTGGGCGTTCATGAAGACCC
>WOYI010819102.1_pt1 | contig 17598 bp, 17 predicted proteins | sample 6423411 | NCBI WGS metagenome assembly WOYI01 (sample SAMN13441803, study PRJNA592873) | oil field metagenome | biome: oil field; feature: oil-well bore; material: oil-contaminated soil; isolation source: oil-contaminated soil from oil-well borehole | place: Germany: Wietze | collected 2016-10-18 ...
AGTTGAGATCCAGCCATTCTGAATATGGCTCGTTATGAATTGGCGGGAATGTAGGCTATTCAGTGCGAAGCGCGGCGGGACATAATCGAACCCCGGCGATGTACTTTTGCTGCTGGAAAACCAAAAAGAGATTTTGAATCCGGATGGCCGGCCCTCACGCCCTCTCTTCCACCCGGATCTTCAGCCCCTCGTTGTCGACCTCGGTCGCGATCGCGACCCGGAGCCCCGCCTTTTCGAGGATCGCCGCCACCTCTTCCTCCGGCCGGCCGGTGATGACCGCGATGGACGGGCCGACCGAACTCATGCCGACGAACTCGAGACCGGCGTCCCGGAGCGCCGCCATGTAGCGGTAGATCTCAAACCCGTGGTGCTCGACCTCGGCGCGCTTCGAGCCCCGAAACTCGATCTCCCAGATGACGTCGCCGGCTTTCCGGAGATCGCGGCGCTCCAGCGCCGGGATGAGATCCATCAAGACGAGGTAGGACTTCAGTTCGCGGTCGCGGTAGTCGAGGGTCCGGGCCTTGTTCATCAGGAGATCGAACTCCTTCTCCCCCGCCGACGAGATATCGGAAGACGGAATGGCGATGTAGACCCGTTTCCCCATCCCAAAGGCGTGCCGGTAGACGAGCGCCAGTTCGTCGCCCATCACGACCATGCCGCCGTGGGTGCTTGCTGCGGGCCCGACACCGGTCTCAAAGCCGAACGCGACGTTCCCGGACTCCGTCTCCTCGACAAAGTTGCTGCCGAGGAGCAGGCGGAGCTGGTCGCTCGTTAGCGGGGAGCCCACCGCGGTGTTGAGGGCGTTTGCGACCGCAATCAGGATGGTGCTCGTGGACCCGAGCCCGACGTGCTCGTACTGGTGGTCGCGTGCGCGGATCGTAAAGCCGCCCTCGTAACCGACGACCTGCTTGAAGGCCTCCACGAAGTGCCGGAGGATCGGCTCGCGGGAGTAGTCGATCTCGAGCCCTGACGCCGTGCACGTAACCTCGGCGGTGCAGTAGACCCCGATGGCAAAGCCGATGCCCCCTCCCCCGGGACGGTCGGGAGAGAACCGGTTCATGTCGAGCACGGTGAGGTGAATCCGTGCGGGAGCCTCGACGATGACGGTGCCGGTCACCGGCGCGAGCCGGTAGCCTTTCTGGAGGCCGCACGGCCTGATATGTTCGCCGGGGGAGAAGGAGATGAACTCGTACTCGACGAGGTCAAGATCCCCTCCGCGGATCTTCATAATGGGCATGTTGTTACTCGATTAGCGTGTGCGGTCAAAGAAGATATCCTTTCCAGACGCCCGGAGCGGGATACCGTAGGCGACACCGCACCCTTCCAGCCATCCAAGCGCGAGCGCGCCGACACCGGCGGTGTACATGACCCGGTTGTCGACGTTGTGGAGGCTTGCGGTCTTGGCCGCGGAACCGACCGCGATCCCGAGATCCGCCATCCGGACGACGCAGTTCGGACCGCGGAACGGGACGGAGGGCGGGAGCCGCTCCCGCTGCGCATCGAGCATCTCCGCACAGGTGGCGTAGCCGCACCCGCCGCAGTCGAGGCCCACGGCATCGGCGAGCAGCGAGCCGATGAGGAGGCAGGCGTCGCTTGCCGCGACGTTTCCCGCATCCCTGATAAAGAACGCCGTGTCGTGCCGCTCCCCGTACTCCCGCATCGCCTCGGCAAGTACCGTCTTCTCCTCTCCGGTGACGATCGTCGTCTTGATGACGTCGATGCCCTTGGCTTTCGGGGCGGTGCGGGCAGAGAGCGCCATGAGCCGGGCGACCGTCTCTACGGCGTCTGATTCAAAGAGCATGAAGGTACGTGGGACCGACTGGAGATAAGAGTATGCCCCCGGGGGGACGCCGATACCTTTTTCACAGATCCCCCTCCTGGCAGATCTCTCATGGCACCGGAGAAGAACTACGAGACGGCCACCTTCGGCGCAGGTTGCTTCTGGGGCGTCGAGGAGACGTTCCGGCGCGTGCCCGGCGTCGTGGAGACAGCGGTGGGGTTCATGGGGGGCACCCTCGAAAACCCGACCTACGAGGACGTCTGCACCGGGCGGACCGGGCACGCAGAGGTCGTGCAGGTGACCTACGACCCCGGCGTGGCCTCGTACCGGGGCCTCCTCGACGTATTCTGGAGCACCCACGACCCGACCACCCAGAACCGGCAGGGCCCCGATATCGGGGCGCAATACCGGTCGGTGATCTTCTACCACACCCCCGAGCAGGAGAAGGAGGCACGGACATCGAAGGAGGAGGAGGGCCGCTCGGGCAGGTTCCGCCACCCCATCGTCACCTCCATCGAACCCGCGGGGACGTTCTGGCGGGCCGAGGAGCATCACCAGCAGTACTTCGCGAAACGCGGGGGCGGGCACTGCAGGGTGGGGTAGGGAAACGGAGCGGGGATACATTCGGGCTGGATCTTTGCCGGGCGGCGGTTAGAGGGTTCGGGCTTTCTCACGCTAGAGGGTTGTGACCCGGTGCCGGGATTCCCGCGCTCCATCCAGCCATTCTCATGCTTCTCGGAACAGTAGGGACGAGAGCAAAACCGATGCAGTGGACCGTGGGAATATCGCCATTGGGGAGGGGCTTACGGGGAGGGGGGAGCATCCCCCCTCCCCTGTCTCACCTCATAAGGAGTTACCCGTAACCCCCACCCCTCAGGGGCGGGGGCAGTGCGTGGCGATATCCCCATGAAATCCGTGGTTCGTTACGTGACAGGCCAGGAGGCAGGAGCGTGAGCACCGTTAGGTGCGTCGTCTCCACGGTCCAGTGTCACGAATTTTCTCCCGATATGCCATTCCAATGTATGCAAGTGACAACTGGCCGTGTCACAAGAACGAAAGCCGGAAGATCGCCCGGCACAAAAACAGCCCTCTTCACTCTTTCTTCGCAGAAACCCCGATCTTGAACCCGACGCCCTCGAACGTTGCGACCCGCCGGTCGCCCGAGTAGACGTCTACTGCGTAGACCGACGTCTTCTCCGTCTCCGAGACCCGGTAGGCCATCGCCTCGAGCGTGCCCGCCGCCGGCACGGAGAAGTACTGAATATACGCGGAGATCGCTATCTGGTCGATCCCGTCCAGGTTTGCGGCGACGCCGAAGGCGTGGTCCGCGACGGCGAAGATCGCGCCCCCGTGGGTCGTGCCGTGGACGTTCTCCTTGCCCGCAATCGGCATCGCGACCCTGACCCGGCCGCCCTCGATCTCCGTGACCACCATCCCGAGCAGGCGTGCAAACCCGCAGGTCTCGGACCGGCGCACCGCTTCGGTGTAAACCTCCGGGATCGGTCTCTCGTCTGTCACGCCTACTTGTACTCCCGCTGCGAGTAGTGAGCGCCGCCTGCTTCTCCACCGCGGAGAACGATATACAGCCATTCCGATATCGACTTGAGCGTGCCGAACTGCTGGTAGCGCCGCATCGAGAACCCGATCTTCAGGCCGGGATCGAGGTAGACCTTGCCGATCTTGCGCATCCGCTGCGCGATCTCGAGGTCGTCCCCGGCATCGATGCAGCGGTACATCCCCGCCCGGAGGAACGCCTCGCGGTCGAACGCCGTGTTGCACCCGAGCGTAAAGTAGATCGTCCGGGTATAATAGCCGAGGCGCGCGAAGGTGTTTGCGCCGGCAAGCGAGAGATGGTTCCTGATCCCGCCTTCGAGCGGGTAGACCGTGCCGTAGAGCTGCACGATTGCTCTGTCTGCAAAATTTCTCTCGATCCGCTCCACCCAGTCCCGGGGGAGGATGCAGTCGGCGTCGGTCGTCGCGATGATATCGCCTTTCGCGGCCATCGCACCGTCGTTCCGGGCCCCGCCAACTCGCTTGCTCGTCTGGGTAAAGACCCTGTCCGCAAGAGGTTCGGCCAGTTCCCGGGTCTTGTCTTTTGAGTTTCCGTCGACGACGATGATCTCGTAGGTATCCCTCGGCACCGTCTGGTCGGCGAGAGACCGCAGGCAGCCCTCGATGTTCTGCTCTTCGTTGTAGGTCGGAACGACTACGGAGATCATCTCTCGATCAACTCCCGGTATAGTTGTTGATGCCGTTTTGCTATAAGCGTGATGTCGTACTTCTCCGTTGAAGCGCGGGCGCGGGCGGCGCAGCGCTGCAGGGCTGCGTCGTCGGCGAAGAGGTCCCGTGCCTCGTCGGTCTCGCGGAAGAAGAGGATCGAGTCCCCGAAGATCTCCCGGAACTCATAGATGTCCCGGGCGATAACCGGGAGGCCTGCCGAGAGGGCCTCGACGATCACGAGGCCGAACGTCTCGGCGTGGGAAGGCATGAAGAAGATGTCCGCCCCGCTGTAGACCCGGGAGATGTCGTCGATGACGCCGGTGAAGATGACGTTCTCGTGGGAATGGGTCTTGAGCATCTGGATCTTTGCGTAATCCTTCGAGAACGTCCCGTACGGGAACCCGCCCACCCAGACCCAGGTCATCTCGGGGTGCTGGTCCGCGAGTTTGAAGAAGTCGTAGATGCCCTTCCGGGGGGTCTGCTGGCCGACGGAGAGGACCACTCGCCGGCCGGGATCGATCCCGTACTCGTCGCGGAACGACTTCCTCTTCTTCTTGTCCCGCTTGAAGTACGTCCGGTCGATGCCGTTCGGGATGAGGGTCTTTGAGACATCGGGGACGAGCTGGTCGGTCTCCCGGTGGCAGGGCTCCGATATCGTGATGATATGGTCGAACTGCCGGTAGATCTTCGGGTATACCGTGTTTATCCGCTTTGAGAAGGCGACGTTCCCCTCGTTTAACCGGGGGGTCGAGTGGGCGGTCAGGACCTTTGCGCCCTCGGTGAACTTCAGGTGATACATCGCCCAGGGCCCGAAGGTGTGGTAGTGGGTCAGGTCGAAGTCGCCGTGATACAGGTTGCGGGAGACCTCCATATCGGGGAGCAGGGCGAGGTGGTTATAGAGCGTCCTCGCTGCCGTTGCGCACCCGATGTAGCGCAGGAAGCGGAAGTCCTCGACGAAGATGTTGACCTTCATCCGTTCGCCCTCACGAAGTCGATCGCGCTCCTGATGCACCCATCCATATTGAGGTACTCAAACTGCGAAAACCGCCCGACGAGATCGATGCGGCGCTCCCGGCAGAACTCCCGGACGATCTCGATGTTCTGCAGGTAATCGGTGTCGTAGACGACATAAGCGAACTTCTGCCGTGCGACGCCGGTGTAGGCGACGTTATCCCGTGAAGGGATGATCCCCGCGGCGATGAGAGAACCGATAGTGTGCTCGATGATCTCGGCGTCCGTCATCTCCGAGACCGCGTCGCCTTCGTTGTAGGTGATCTCGGCGAGGACCGAGGAGTGACCCGGGGGCGCGACTTCCGTGCTGTAGTTCGAGGGGAACGATATCCGATTGAAGAGGCCGGTCTCCGGGTCAGGGACGTAAAGCCACGAGATATCAGGAACTTCGCCCGATAGGCCGATGAAGACCGAACAGAGCGAGTTGTACCGGAGAGCGTCGCACGCCGCCTGCACGTCGGCCGGGACATCTGCGAGGCAGGGGAGCAGGTTCTGGAGCGGGATGGTCGATATCAGGCGGTCTGCGTGGACGGTCTTGATGCCGTCGCTCACCGCAAACCCGCCCTTCTCCTCGCGGACGGACGCGACGGAGAACCCGGTCCGGATGGCGGGGAGGACCGGCTCGGCTATCGCGCGGACCAGCGCCTCTATCCCGCCCGTCACCGGGTAGGAGAAGACCGCCTGGTGGACGTAGCCCTCGGTCTCGATCCCGATGGCCGACCGGATGATATCCTCGACCGGCGGCCGGGGGATACGCCCCTCCACCCAGTGGTGCGACATCCGGTCGGCCGGAAAGTTCCAGATCTTCTCATTGTAGGGGACCATGTAGCATTCGGCGATCCCCCGGCCGAAGGTGTAGGTGATCCACTCCGCAAAGTTTTCCGGCGGCGGGACCTCGCCCTTCTCGACGGCGATGAGGTTCTTGACGAACTCGTTGATGCAGAAGAACCGGTCTTCGTCGGGCAACTGGTAGAGGCCGTTCTCGAAGGGGTATTTGACGTAGCGGCCCGCATAGAGGATCTTCGTATTCCGCTTCCGCCGGTCGGCGTTTTTGCCGAGGACCGAGAGCATGAAGGAGAGGACCTCGGTATCGCGGGAGAAGAGGATGTGCGAGCCCCCGACGTCGAACGTGAAACCTGCCTCAGTTATCGAGCGGCAGAGTCCCCCGATCGTCTCGTCCCGTTCAAGAACAGTCACGTCGTCGCCCTGTTCGTGGAGCAGGCGGGCCAGCGTAATCCCGGTGAGACCACCTCCCAGTACCGCCGATTTCACATTCATACGTTTAATGCCGAAGCCATATATGGTTGACCATCCGTTTTCCCGCGGTTGCCGCATATCGGCGTGAAAACCGGAAGTAATCAGGCCAGGAACGCGGGGTGCGACACAGCCGCCCGGCAGGGATGCCTAAGGATTGCGCAGTTCCCCGACGAACTCCCGCACGTCCCCTGCGTAGAGGAGAGGCTCCTCCCAGGCCGAGAAGTGTCCGCCGCGAGGGAGATTTGTGAAGTGCTCAAGGTTCACCCTGCGCTCGGCCCACTCGCGGGGCAGCGGAGCGTCCCGGGGAGGGTGGGCGACGGCTGCCGGAACCGGGGTGCGCTGCCAGGGACGGGGAGGAGCGTGAGCGTCGAGGTAGTACCTGCGAAGGGACGGGCCGATCGTCTGCGTGACCCAGTAGATTGTGATGTTGGTGAGCAGTTCGTCGCGGGTCAAGCGCGTCTCAAGCTCCTCGCCGGTCGTGCCCGAGGCCATGAAACTCATGATCCAGGCCGCGAGGCCTGCCGGCGAATCGGCCAGCCCGTAGGCGAGGCTCTGCGGTTTGGTCGACTGGACCATGTTGAAGGCGCCTTCGTTCATCCACCACTGTTGAATGTAGTTCGCAAATTCGATCTCGGGCTTTGTAAGGGCAGAAAAATCCGTCGTCTGGTCCGGGTAGCCGACATCGGTCAGGTGGATGCCGAGCAGGGCGTCGGCGTGGCGTTCGGCGAGTGACTGAACGATCAGGGTCCCGGCGTCGCCGCCGGCCGCGACGAATCTCTCGTAGCCCAGTTCCTCCGTCATCAGTCCGGCGAAGAGATCGGCGGTGTCGTCGGTGGTCATGGGCTTTCGGTCGGAGAACCCCTGTTCGGGGATGGACGGGACGACCACATCGAACGAATCGGCGAGCATCGGGATGACCCTGTGGTAGCGGTAGAAGGAGTCGGGCCAGCCGTGGAGCAGGAAGAGCGGCGTCGGGTCCGGCTCCCTCCCGCGCTCGTGGATGAAGTGGATCCCCCCCGTCGATCTCTGCCCTGAAGTGAGCGAAGCGGTTGAGTGCGGCCTCGTGCCTGCGCCAGTCGTACCGGTGCTGCCAGTAGTCGACCAGGTCTTTCACGTACGGCAGAGCGGTGCCGTACTCCCAGCCGGCAGAGGAGTGAAAAAATGCCGGGGCGGTCCACCACCGCTGTTAACGGTGTGAGTCCCGCTCGACAAGCAAGGAATCGCCCGGGGTGCTGGCCTGTGGAGAGAGGCCGGGCGACTGGATGAACCAGCCGGTCCGGGTGCCGTCGAGCACATCGGGTGAGCTCCTGGAGGTCAGGAGGCTGACGACGACCATGGCGAGAACCGAGAGCACGAGCGCATAGAAACTGAAGTGCACCGGGAGCTTTGCCACAAACTGGTGCCAGTAGCCGAAGGCTGCGGCCCCGACGAGCCCCACTGCCATGCTCGCGATCGCTCCCTGTCCGGTCGCGCCGCGCCAGTAGAGCCCGGCGAGCAGCGGGACCGCGAACGTCGCGAGCATCACCCCGATGCCCATCCAGATCAGCCACGCGAGCATCGGCGGCGGGTTGACGGCGAGCAGGAGCGTGCCGCCGGCCCCGGCGACGACTGCGATCTTCGAGACGAGGAGCACCTCGTTGTCGGGCGCCGAGGGCCGGAAGATGTTCTTGTAGATGTCCCACGCAAACATGGTCCCGACGGTGAGCATGAGCCGGTCCGTCGTGGACATCACCGCCGCAAGGACGATCACGGCAAAGAGTGCCCATAACGCCACGTTTGGCATGGCATACTCGACGCCTGATATGAAGGCGAAGTCCTGGGCGTTCACGGCGTTGGGGAGCACGAGTTTCCCCTCCTCGACGAGCGACCGCACGGCAAACCCGGTGAACTTCACCAGGAACATCACGACCGCGTAGATGGCGAACGCAACGAGCGGCGCCCACTTGAAGTAACGGGCCTCCTTTGCGGCCAGCACGTTGTTGACGACGTGCGGCGCGCAGGCGAGACCGACCATCAGGAGGATCCCGAACGATACGAGGAACTCCGGCGTTGCATAGGCGTACGAGGCATAGGCCGGACTCGGGAACCAGGGCTCGACGAAGTTCGGGTCGACCCCGGCGAGGACGGTATCGATGTGGGCAAGCCCGCCCGCGCTCGCGATGACGAACGGCGCCATCAGAAGCACGCCGAAGATCAGGATCCCGCCCTGGAAGAGGGTCGTCACGGATACGGCGTAAAGCCCCCCGACGACCGTGTAGGCGGTGATGATGACCCCGGAGATGAGCAGCGCCTCCCAGTGCGGGATACCAAAGAGCCAGACGAGCACGATGCTGATCGCGGCGTACTGCCCCACCAGGTAGATCAGCGAGACGATGATCCCGGAGACTGCAGAGAGCGCCCGGAGCGCCCGCGGGCTCTCGAACCGTTCCGCGAGGTAGTCCTGGACGGTCAGGTAGCCCCGCTCCTTCCCGATGGCGTTGAGTTTCACCCCAAAGAGAATGATGCAGAACGCGGCCGCGAGCGGCACGAAGATCTGCTCCCAGATCCCCGGCCAGCCCGAGGTGTACCCGAACCCGCTGACACCGAGCAGGGTCATGCCGCTGCAGATGGAGCAGACGATCAGGATCGTGAAGACCCAGAACCCGAGCGATCTGCCGGCGAGGATATAGTCCTCGGTGTTGTGGATCTTCTTCGAGGCCCAGTTCCCGATGCCGATGAGCACTGCGAAGTAGAGCCCGATCAGGGCGAACGTTATCAGGTCCGCCATTCAAGCGGCCTCCCTGAACAGGAGCCCCCAGATGGCGAGCAACACGACGACCAGGGCGACAGCGCCGCCCACGATGAGTTCCGTATGGAGAGGTAACCCGAAGAACATGCTATGTTAGTATGTAGCATGCTAACATATAACACAATCGCAGGGGGACGGGGAGATCACCCCAATGGAACGACGAAGGGATCATACCCCAAAAAATGTTATTTGGAACTCTTCACGGTCTTTGGGCCCCGGAGGAGAGCAATCTTTCCCGTGCGGACGAGTTCCTTGATGCCGTACTGGCGCAGGAGCGTCTCCAACGCGTCGATCTTGCTGGTATCTCCCGTCACCTGGAGCACCAGCGTCTTTGCCCCGACGTCCACGACCAGGGCCCGGAAGATATCGGCGATCTGCAGGATCTCGGCGCGGGCCGGGCCGGTCTCGGCAGCCACTTTGATAAGAGCGAGCTCCCGCTCCACGCTCTCCCGCGCCGTCAGGTCCGAGACCTTGATGACGTCGATGAGCTTGTTGGTCTGCTTCATCATCTGCTCGACGACCCCGTCGTCGCCGTTCACCACGATCGTGATCCGGCTCATATTCGGCTCTTCGCAGGTCCCGACGGCGAGGCTCTCGATGTTGAACCCCCGGCGCGAGAACATCGCGGCGACCCGGCTCAAGACACCTGCCCGGTTCTCCACGAGGACGCTCAACGTATGCTGTTTCATCTCTGGCGCACCCCGATCATCTCGTTGATCGCGGCACCGGCCGGGACCATGGGGAAGACGTTTTCCTCCCGTTCGACCCTGAAGTCCAGGACGAACGGCCCGTCGGTGGCGAGCGCAGTCTCGATCGCCCCCCGGACACCGTCTTTCTCCTCGACCTTGAGGCCCTCGATCCCGTAGGCGTTCGCGATCTTCACGAAATCCACCGGCGGGAGCTCCGTATAGGAGTAGCGGCGGTCGTAGAAGAGTTCCTGCCACTGGCGCACCATGCCGAGGTACATGTTGTTCAAGATCATGACCTTGACGGGGATGTTATACTGCGCCACCGTCCCGAACTCCTGGATGTTCATCTGGATGCTGCCGTCGCCGGCGACGTCGACGACCGGCATATCCGGCCGGGCGTAGTGGGCGCCGATGGCTGCCGGGAGGCCGTAGCCCATCGTCCCGAGACCGCCCGAGGTGATCCAGGTCCGGGGTTTCGTGAAGTTATAGTAGAGAGCGGTCCACATCTGGTTCTGGCCCACCTCGCTCACGATGATCCCCTCTCCCTTCAGGACATCGGAGAGCTGCTCGACGACGTACTGCGGGTGGAGGCGGCCGTCGTCGCTGTAACTGAGCGGGTACTGCGCCTTCCAGTTGTTGATCCGGGCGACCCAGTTCGCCGTCTCCCCGCGCTTCTTCATCCGCCGGAGGAGCGCCTGGAGCACCGCTTTGACGTCGCCCACGATCGGGACGTCGACCTTCTTGTTCTTCCCGATCTCCGCCGGGTCGATATCGATGTGGACGATCGCGGCGTTCGGCGCGAAGGTCTCGATCTTGCCGGTGACCCGGTCATCGAACCGGACGCCGACGGCAAGCAGGAGGTCGCACTCCGTGACGGCGTAGTTCGCCGACTGGGTGCCGTGCATCCCGAGCATCCCGAGGCAGAGCGGATGGTCGCCCGGGACGGCGCCGAGCCCCATCAGGGTCGTCGTCACCGGGATGGCGGCGGTCTCCATGAACTCCAGGAGTTCGGCGGATGCCCCCGAGAGGACCACCCCGCCGCCGGCGTAGATGAGCGGCCGCTCCGCCCGGGCGATCAGGTCGAGCGCCTTGTCGATCTGGCGGACGTGTCCCTCGTAGGTGGGCTGGTAGCCCCGGAGGGAGACCGTTTTGGGGACGGTCCCTCCGCTCTTCATCTGACTCGTGGTGACGTCTTTGGGGAGATCGACCAGCACCGGGCCGGGGCGGCCGGTCCGCGCTATGTAGAACGCCTCCTGGATCACGCGATCGAGATCGGCGACGTCCTTGACCAGGTAGTTGTGCTTGGTGACCGGCATCGTGATCCCGGTGATATCCGACTCCTGGAACGCGTCGTTCCCGAGGAGGCCGGTCGGCACCTGGCCGGTGAGCGCCACGACGGGGATGGAATCCATATATGCCGTCGCGATCCCGGTGACCAGGTTGCATGCACCGGGGCCGGAGGTGGCAAGGCATACCCCTACGCGGCCGCTCGCACGCGCGTACCCATCGGCCGCGTGCGCCGCTGCCTGCTCATGCCTTACCAGTATGTGCCGGATCGACGAGTCGTAGAGTTCATCGTAGATGGGCAAAACGACGCCGCCGGGGTAGCCGAAGATGGTGTCTACCCCTTCTCGCTGCAGCGCTTCAATGAGAGTCCTGGCTCCGGTCTTCATGCTCTTCCCTGAGTAATCTGTTCATCCCGGCGATAACTGCTTCGACGCTTGCCATGATGATGTCGGTCCGCGCACCCCGTGACGTCACGGTCTTCCCGTCCTTGCTGAGTTTCACCGAAACGTCAACGAGGGCGTCCGTGCCGCCGGTTATCGCGTCCACGCGATATTCGTCAAGCCTTACGTTGCCGACGTCTGCCACCGATCTCTGGAGCGCGCGGATCGCCGCATCCACCGGCCCGGTCCCGACTGCGGCACCGGTGATCTCTTCACCATGAACGAGCATCGTCACCGAGGCGGTCGGGACCGCGTTGCTGCCCGAGACGATGGTGAACTGGCGAAGTTCGATGCAGGGCGTAAACTCGATCTCCATGACGGTATCGGCTATCGCCATGATGTCGGCATCGGTTGCCCGCATCCCCGCATCCCCGAGGCTTTTGATCCGCGCGACGATCTCCGAGAGTTGCGTGCTGTCCGGGGTATACCCCATATCGTGGAGAGCGGCCTCGACCGCCGCCGACCCGGAGTGTTTCCCGAGGACGATACGGCGCTTCCGCCCGACCCTCTCAGGCCGGAGCGGCTCGTAGGTGCTCGCGTCCCGCATCACCCCGTGGGCGTGGATCCCGCTTTCGTGGGTGAAGGCCATCTCGCCGACGATCGGCTTGTTGGTCGCAAGCGGCACCCCGGTCAGCCGGGCGACGTGCGTCGAGAGCGGGTAGAGTTCTTCGGTCTTAATCCCGGTCTTCGCCCCGTAGAGCACCTCGAGCGCCATCACCAGTTCTTCAAGGCCCGTGTTGCCCGCCCGCTCCCCGAGGCCGTTGACGGTGACGTGGGCGCAGGACGCCCCCGCACGGAGGGCGGCGACGGTGTTTGCGAGCGCAAACCCGAGGTCGTCGTGGCAGTGGATGGAGAGCGGGGCGAAGAGGAGCGGCGGTATGATTGCGGCGGCCCGCTCGGGCGTGAGGAGCCCGACGGTGTCGCAGAAGCAGAGCCGGTCGGCTCCCCGCTCGACCCCTTCCCGGAAGACCTCTGCAAGGAACGCCTGGTCGGCGCGGGATGCGTCCTCCCCGGAGAGTTCGACGATGAGCCCGCGGCTCTTCGCGTACTCGACGGCGCTCCAGGCCATCTCGCAGACCTGCTCGCGGGTCTTTCGGAGCTTCGTGCTGATGTGGAGGTCGCTGACCGGGATGACGAGGTGGACGGAGTCGGCACCGGCGTCGGCGGCGAGGTCGATATCCCCCGAGAGTGCCCGGACATACGTGCAGCACTCGGCGGCAAGGCCGGCATCGGCGATGGCACGGATGGACTGGCGTTCTCCAACGGAAGCGGCGGCAGAGCCTGCTTCGATCACGTGGACCCCGAGGTCGGAAAGATGCGTTGCGATCTCAAGTTTTTCGGCCGGCGTCAGGCAGACACCCGGTGTCTGTTCGCCGTCCCGTAGGGTTGTGTCAAAAAAGCGTGTCGATTCAACCAATAAAACGATCACACATAGTGCAATTCACCGTCAGAGAATTGGCGGCGGCGTTACTTAAATGTTGGGCAGTCGGGGAACCTGGTGCATTGACACGGTTACCTTTTGTGTGAAACGCTTATTTTCACCCTACGCAGAGCACTCTTATTAGTTGAACCGTCCACCAAGCAAACATGCCCCATAAATCCGGCTATTTTGATAATATCATAGATGTGCTACTGTGGCCTTTCTTTGCCATCTCCATTTTGATTTTTGCACAGTTTGTTCTCAACTGGCTGTCTTTTATCCTCCAGTTAAATCTGCCAGACTGGTTGTTCGAGCCGGTATTCAATCTGTTTGGGAGGCTCACGTTTAGAATTCTTCATGGGATTGTTCTTGTGGGGTGCATCATTGTGTGGATTGTAAAAGAGTGGATACAGGTGTGACGGCGTTCAACTTGGTTCAGGTGTGTTAGGCTTTGCCCTTTAAAATCGGGTTCAATCTCATGTTTTGGTGCGAAGTATGTAGGGATCAATCATTCTTACATCGCCGCAATCTACTTTTCTCGCGGTGACAGGCTTTGCACCTGCAATGTCTTCCACCCTGCGTAGGCCCATGAGTGGGATCAGTTGGAAATTCAGAAAGAGGTTTCCAAACATGGCAAGTAGAGCATTCTTTCCCTTCAATTCCATTCCTTGTAGTAATCACCATAGTCGAATTGTTATTTATCGAATGTTGGTGATTTAAGGGTACTGCCCCTCTCTTCTGGATTTAAAACCTGTACCTCCGGTTGAAATACTTCGAACAGGCCTTCGTGGCAATGCAACGGAGCAAAAAGAGAGGGGATTTATGCCGGCGCCGGGGCGCTCTCGTAGAGGAGGGCGACGTACCGGGCGGAGAAGATGATGAACGCCGGCGTGAGGAGGAACAGGAGGATAAGGCCGAGGATCGGGATGAGCATGAGGACGAACTCCGCGATCGCGATCACGATGCCCATCACGAGAAGGGCGATGAAGCAGTTGAGCCACCCGACCCTGCCGATGTGGGTGAGGAGCGTGCGGACCCTGAAGGCCTCGCCCATGCTGCCCGTCCGGGAGAACCGGACCACCGCAAAGGTCGAGAGGATGCCGATGATGATGGCGGCGACGATGAAGATAACGAAGATGACCAGGGCTGCGACGATGCCCAGCTCCGGGCCGAGGCCCGGTGCGGAACCTGTTCCCGGGGTCGTTGTTGCCGAGACCGGGATGAAGTACAACGCAACGGGGAGGAGCGTGAGGATCATGAGCGGGATCGAGTAGACGATCGTGATGACGAGCAGTTTGATGCCGTCGATAAAGAGCCCGATCCAGCCTTCAAGTTCGGGGGCGGGCTTTGCGCCGCTCATGACCCGCACGGTGTAGCCGTAGATGAGCGGGAAGATGATCGTGCTGATGAGCAGGAGGAGCCAGCGGACCTACCTGCCCCAGATGGCGCCCTTCGCATAACCAAAGGACTCGCTGAGTAATCGCATGTAATCCATGGGTATCACCGCATGTTGCGTAAGCATCGTTTGTTCGTGAAGATAAGCGCGCTGTTTTGTTCACGGGGTGAGGAGGCCCATATTTGCGGGTGAATGCTGTCAGAGGGGCCCGGGTGCTTGACGGAAGGCGTTCCGCGAGATCGAGGTGTGGACGTTGGGATGGTCGACTGCTGCAGAGTAGTCACACTCCAGAGTGCCACTTATCACATATAGGGGAACAAATACCGGAACGGCAGGAGTTCGATTACCCGAAGGGTACGGCGTGTGAATGTAGCGAGTTTAAGAACCCATCTGGCTGTGAGGCGCCCCCCACCTGCGGGGCCCAAGATCTGGCTAATGAAACCACCGCATTCCTATTCTACCCCTTTCAACCCCGTAAAGTAGGAGGGGAATGTAATAGACGGAGAAACCGACAAACGCCAGCGTGAGGAAGAATTTCACAAAAAAGAAAGGTATTTTAGGCAGGTGCTGCCGCGCTGTCATAGATGAGGGTGAAGTATCTCGCCTCGAATACCCCTACAAATGGACCGATAAGAATCGCTATGATGGCAATCAGAATGAGTGCTAAGAGCCAACCGACAACCGGGATCAGCGCAAGAATAATAGAAGCGATGCCTACAACGATTATGAAGGCAATAATTGCCACAACAGCAACAATCCAAAGTATGATCAACGCGAGGATATAGTTCAGCCATCCAATCTTTCCGATATGGGCTATGATGGCACTGATGTTGAATGCCTCCCCGAAGTTATCTGTCCTTGCGAAGCGAATCAGGGCCATCAAGGCGACGAGAGAGAAGATGAATGAAACAATCAACCCAATAATCGTACCGACATCACCAAGTACCATAGACAGGATCCCAGACACGATCCAGGGTATGATGAAGTAGATAACACCTACAATAATGAGCTTAACGCCGTTGATGAACATCTCACCCCAGTTTTCAAGGGCTGGTAGTCTAGATTCGCCTTTGTAAATCTTCCATTGATATCCTCCCCAGAGGGGGAAAATAATCATGCTAATAAACAGCAGTACCCATTTACCCCAGTTGCCCCACAGACCATTTTTGGTATAGTCGAGGGAATTGCTAAGCATAGATCCATACTCCATAATCTATCACCTTTTTATAATGAGAATCTAGAATTATTGTATTTATACATTTTGTAAATAAGGCATGAAAAATTCAACTGCTAAAGGAAAAGGGTGAGATTTCCTGAAACTTTATTGTCAATGGGCGGTTCAAATCTATTCCCGCGCAAGGGGCCGACCAAAAATAGAGTTTTCTTGTTCCGACCACAGTTCTAAGACACTTTAGGAGATCCTGGCGAAATAGCAGGCATGCAAGATGAATACCGAAATTCTGACCCTGATATGAGGTTGTCCTAAATATATAATACCATTTAAATAACACTTCGGTCATGGTAGCCAAGAAATCGGCAATACTTCTGGAAAATCGTCCCGGAACTCACCTCAATATAGCCATACAATGGCTGACCTGATGCGATACGTATGGCGTGTTCAATGGCATTCTACACATCCTGAACTATTAGGAAAGTCGTCCCAAAAGTACCTCGTGGTTGAAGATCCACATGGTTTAGAACGCCCTTACGTGCGCTCTAGGAGGATTAAGCGACATCCTGCGCAAAATTCCTGACACGGCTTCCCAACGGGTATCGCCACGCGGGTGAGGGACCGTGAGGGGGACACCCCCCATATGCGCTAACTTAACTCGCGGGTACACCTACCCCGCGTCGGTACTGGTATGCCTCAACCACCTGGCGTGGTCTCTCTCTGTTGCCTTCTGCAAGTCCTTTTGCAATGAGACACCAGCGTTCGAGGCATTTACTGAGCGACAAAACCGGATTTACTGCGCATCGGAGCAAATAAAATGCAAACGATGTCTCCCTCCACAGATTCGTTTGGGTGGGATCTTCTTCACCGATGTGCGGGCAAAGATCCCCCTCGCCCTCGAGTATGCCGGGGTTTTCCTCATCCCCGAGCGTAGATGAGGTTTCCTCATCCTCGTATGCGCAGAGGGTATCCCCAGGGGGAAAAAAAACGTCCTTGCTCGACAATTGCAGCGGTGAGAAGCGCTATAACCATCTTACCGTGTAGCCACGCTTTTGCACTATCCGGATCCGTTTTGGGGAGATGTCCCAGGCCTAATATTGATTTTAATCGTTTGAACGCTAATTCAACCTGCCACCGCATCCGGTACAATGACATGATTTCTTCAGGGGATAGCACGTCTCTCGCCAGCGAGGTGACGACAAACACATACTCGTGCAACTCAAGCGTCTCTTCATCGATGGACTGTTGTTTTTTGCTTGCCGTTCGGATAACCCCTTTCTTTGAACGTTCTGCAATTTCCGGAGACTTTTTTACCACACAGAGGCGAATGGGCTTCAGTTGATCGTTCGAAACCCTATAGAAGACGTCAAAATCACCAATCTCTCCATAATCCAGAGCACGAAAATGGTCTAATAAATTAAACTCCTCATGTTCATTCTTCATCACCTTAAATGCCTTATTACTGAGCCGTACGAGGAAATCCCCCCCATGTTCGGCAACATAGTTCATCCCTGCGATACGTCCATACCCGCGATCGCCGATCAAGAGATCTCCGCGTGCAACAGGATAGTTTCGGAAGGATTCGCCCACTTTTTGGTCAGTGATTTGAAAATGGTCGCATGAGAGACCAAATAACTCGATGCTGTAATGTAATCGCCAGTCAGACCCGGTACTGCCCGGTTCGGTGATGACACTCGCATCAACCAGACGGACGTTGAAGTCCTGCAACCAATGAGGTTTTTGAACGGGGAGGTGTACTTGTTCGGCAAGATTTACCGAGAGCCAGCGGAGCCATTCCGAACTGGATTTAAGACGTTTTAAGAGAGCAACATCGGAGATATCCACCAGTTCAGCTTCTCTTGCCCGGACGACCGTTTCACGCATCGAACAACCATCGGCTAAGTGAATGAGGAGAATGCGCAGCAACGTTTCCGCAGACATAATTTTACGCCGCCGGGTTAGGGCGCCAAGTTCCTGCGCTTTGTTTTCCCAACCCTCGGGCAGAAATTGTACCAGTAACTTCCAGTTCGCATCTGATTCAAATTCCATCCTCATCCCGCTCTCCCTTCCTTGGTTCCAATATAGTATGGTGCACCGTCCACAGGTAAATAGTTGTCGATAAAGTTAGCGCTTATGGGG
>WOYI010553909.1_pt1 | contig 17583 bp, 18 predicted proteins | sample 6423411 | NCBI WGS metagenome assembly WOYI01 (sample SAMN13441803, study PRJNA592873) | oil field metagenome | biome: oil field; feature: oil-well bore; material: oil-contaminated soil; isolation source: oil-contaminated soil from oil-well borehole | place: Germany: Wietze | collected 2016-10-18 ...
ACGATGGCCCAGTTGCCGATGAGGCACCGTCCGATCCGTGCCGGCAGCCGCCGTGCGATGCCGTACCAGGCGCGGGTCAGATTGGTGACAGCGACCCCGGCGGCGGTCCTCGGGTCGGCGGAGATGGGGTTCAGCAGGATCAGGGCGGAAGCCGGGAAACCGTCGGCCAGCGCATGCGCCGCGATCATCGAGCCGAAGGAGTGGCCGAGCACGATGGCGCCGGCCGGCACCTCTGCGGCAGCGACGAACGCCGTCATCCAGCGCTCATAGCCCGCGATCGAATGCGGTGCATCTGTCATGGGGGTCGACGCGCCGAATCCGGGCAGATCCGGGGAGATGAAATGGATGCCGGGCAGCTGCGCGACCACAGCCTCCAGGCCGTGGTGATCGCCCCGGTAGCCGTGCACGAGCAGGATGGTGTGCTCGGCATCCCGCGGGCCGTACTCCCAGTACCGCGTCGTGCTGCCGAGCACGGAGACCGCAGCCTCGCGGACGGGGATCCTGGCCAGCGCTGCGGCGTGCGGGGTGGGAACGGTCATCGCTGTCGATCCTAGGCGCGGGCCGCTGCGGATAGGCTCGAACCGTGACGTTCACCGCCCCGATCACCCTTCCTGGCCTGACCCTGGATCCGCACTGGTACCGCCGATCCGTCTTCTACGAGGTGATGGTGCGGTCGTTCGTGGACAGCAACGGCGACGGCTCCGGCGACCTCGGCGGTTTGATCTCCAAGCTGGACTACCTGCAGTGGCTCGGGGTCGACGCGCTCTGGATCCCGCCGATCTTCACGAGCCCATTGCGCGACGGCGGATACGACGTGTCTGACTACCGCACGATCCTGCCGGAGTTCGGCACGGTGGAGGAGTTCCGCGACCTGGTGACGAAGGCGCACGAGCGCAACATGCGCATCATCATCGACATGCCGCTCAACCACACCAGCGACCAGCACTACTGGTTCCAGCAGTCCCGCTCCGACCCGGAAGGGCCGTACGGGGACTTCTACGTATGGAGCGACAGCGATCAGAAGTACCCGGAGATCCGGATCATCTTCACCGATACCCAGGACAGCAACTGGGCCTTCGACTCGGAGCGCCGGCAGTTCTACTTCCACCGCTTCTTCAGCCACCAGCCGGATCTGAACTACGACAACCCCGCGGTGCACGACGCCGTGTTCGACATCATCCGGTTCTGGATGGACATGGGCGTCGACGGCTTCCGGCTCGACGCGGTCCCGTACCTGTACGAATCCGAGGGGGGCACCGGCGAGGGCGAGGCCCCGACCCACGAGTTCTTGAAGGCGGTGCGCCGGATGATGGACACCGAGTACCCGGGCCGCGTGGTGATCGCCGAGGCCAACCAGTGGCCGTCCGAGACGGTGCAGTTCATGGGCACCGAGGAGGAGCCGGAGTGCCACATGGCCTTCGACTTCCCGGCGATGCCGCGCATCTTCTACTCGCTGCGCTCGCAGTCGGCGCAGGAGTTGAACCGCGTGCTGTCCGAGACCACCGAGACGCCGCCGGGGTCCGGCTGGGGCGTGTTCCTGCGCAACCACGACGAGCTCACCCTCGAGATGGTCAGCGAGGAGTACCGGCAGGCGATGTACGGCTGGTACGCCTACGACCCGCGGATGCGCGTCAACGTCGGCATCCGCCGGCGCCTGGCGCCGTTGCTCGACAACTCGCGCGCGGAGCTGGAGCTCGCCCACGCGCTGCTGTTCTCACTGCCCGGCTCGCCGTTCCTGTACTACGGCGACGAGATCGGGATGGGCGACAACATCTGGTTGCCGGACCGCGACGCCTCGCGCACCCCCATGCAGTGGACGCCCGACCGCAACGCCGGGTTCTCCACCGCCGACCCCGGCAAGCTCTACCTGCCGATCGTGCAGTCGCTGGTCTACAACTACGCGCTCGTCAATGTCGAGTCGCAATTGGCGCAGTCCCGCTCGCTGCTGCACTGGGTGCGCAACGTCATCCACGTGCGCAAGGGGCACCCGACCTTCGGCCTCGGCAGCATCCGCGTGCTGCCAACCAACCACGAGTCGGTGCTCGCCTTCGTGCGCGAGTACGCCGGCACCGGCCAGCAGTTCGGCGACGCGCCGGAGCGGATCCTCTGCGTCTTCTCCTTCTCGCACAACCCGGTCGCGGTGAGGATCGAGGTCGGCGAACCGGGCTCCGCGCTCTACGACCTGTTCGGCGGCGGCGAGTTCCCGACGATCGGCGAGGACGGCACCGTGCAGCTCACCCTCGCGACCCAGAGCTTCTACTGGCTCCACGTCGGAGAGGTCCGCTACCAGCCGCCGAATTTCTGACACCAGGGGTCATCGGCCCTCGCCTTCGTCCTCGCCGGGGGTTCATGACGGCCCGAGCGTCCTCCCGCAGCTTGTCGCCCCCGGCGGCTACGGTGTGGACATGAACACCTGGGGCGACCGCCTCGGCGTCTTCGATCTGGAGACGACCGGCGTCGATGTGGACACCAGCCGGATCGTCTCGGCCTGCGTCGCATTGCTGGATGACGACGGCGTCGAGATCTCGCGGTGGAGCTGGCTCGCCGACCCGGGCATCGAGATCCCGGAGGGCGCGAGCGCCGTCCACGGCATCACCACCCAGCGCGCACGCACCGAGGGGCGCCCGGCGCCGATCGTCATCGCGGAGATCGCGCAGACCCTGCGGGTGCTCTTCGCCTCGGGCATCCCGGTCACCATCTACAACGCGCCATACGATCTGAGCCTGCTCGACCGGGAGTGCCGGCGCTACGGGCTCGAACCGCTGGAGCACCCCATGCCGGTGATCGACCCCCTGGTGATCGACAAGGCGGTGGATCGCTACCGCAAGGGCAAGCGCACCCTCGAGGTGACGGCGGAGCTGTACCAGGTGCCTCTCGATGACGCGCATGACGCGGGGGCGGATGCCATCGCCGCGGGGCGGGTCGCGCTGGCCCTGCAACGCCGCTACCCGGAGGAGCTGGATGTCGGCCTCGCCGATCTGCACGGCCGCCAGGAGGTCTGGTACGCCGAGCAGGCCGCGAGCTTCCAGGAGTACCTGCGCAGCAAGCACGGCGACGACAGCTACGTGGCCGATCTCGAATGGCCGCTCAAGCCTGCGGGAGCTCCGAGCACCTTCGTCGACACGCAGCCGATCCCTCCGCTGCCGCCGCGGCCGAGCGGCAATGTCCCGGTGCTGGACTTCTCGGGCATGGGAGCGCTGGCGATCGAATCGTCGCGAGACACCCCGGCTCCTGCGGCATCTGCGATACGGGAGTCACGGCAACGGTTCGATTCGGAGGCGTACCGCCTGGCCGCGCCGCCCTCTTCTCCCGCCGCGCGGGTCGAAGAGCCCTTCGTGGCATCGGACGACGCCGAAGCCGAGCCGGCATGGATCATCGAGCCCAGCACGGTCCCCTCCAGCTCGGTCGGCGAGCACGCCGAGCCGGAGCCGCCGCCCGCTGCAGGAGCGGCGGCCGGGGCGCCGCAGCCTGCCGTGCTGCGGATCGCCGCCGCCATCATCACCGACCCCGAAGGACGCTGCCTGCTGGTGCGCAGAGCAGGCGCCTCCGCCTTCACGCAGGCGGGGGGCAAGCTGGAGCCCGGCGAGTCGGCGCTGGACGCCCTCGCCCGCGAGCTCCGCGAAGAGCTCGATCTCGAGCTGGACGAGTCCGCTGCCGAATATCTGGGCGTGTTCCGCGCGGAAGCGGCCGACGAGCCGAACACGACGGTCTCCGCGGCCGTGTTCGCCCTCGAATCGAGTGCATCCTTCGAAGCTCACGGCGGGATCGAGCAGCTGCTCTGGCTCGACGGCCTCGACGGGATCGCCGTCGAGCTCGCCCCGCTCACCCGTGACGAGCTGCTCCCGCTCTGGGCGTCGCGACGGGCCGGTGCGACCCTGTTCTGAGCAGGTCGCCCGCGGCGCTAGTCGACGACCCCCGCGAGGATCGCATCCGATACCTTCGCGAGCTGCCGGATGCCGGGCCCGGACCGCGGCACCCGGTCCGTCAGGTAGGACACCACCAGGTCCCGTTCCGGATCGGCCCAGGCCAGGCAGCAGTTGCTCCCGTTGTGCCCGAAGGCCAGCGGGCTGCTGAGGCGCCCCATCGGCCCGGTCCGCGACCCCCAGCGCACCCCCCCGAGCTGGAATCCCGCAGACCACCGGATCGGCGCCCGCGCGAACACGTCCATCTGCCGCTCGTTCGAGGGCACCAGCGCGGTCGCGAGCGTCTCCGGCCTCAGCAGGCCGGGCCCGAGGCCTGCCCGGTCGTCGAGCAGCGCGCGGTAGAAGACGCCGATGTCCGCTGCGGTGGTCGAGATCCCCGCCGACGGGATGACGGCAGCCCGTGTGACCTGCCGGTTGAGCACGGACTGCGCGATCCCGCCACCGGGCCCGTCCACATGCACCGGGATGTGGCGCGGCCACTCCGCGTCCGGCAGCCCGACGAAGGTGTCGTGCAGGCCGAGCGGCTCCAGCAGCTGCTCGCGGAGCAGTTCCTCGACGGGACGGCCGGCCACGCGCTGCAGCAGCTCGCCGAGCAGGAAGCCGTAGATCAGGAACTGGTATGCGGGACCGCGATCCGGGTCGAGCTTCGGGGCGGCGCGCTCGATGCGCTCGACACTGCGCCGCCAGTTGGACATCGCAAGAGCGTCGCCCAGAGCAGAACCGGCTGTGGGCATCCCGGTGCGGTGCTGCAGCACCTGGCGGACGGTGATGTTCTGCTTGCCGTTGTCGCCGAACTCGGGCCAGTAGTCGGCGACGGGGGCGTCGAGCCGCAGCATCCCCCGCTCGACGTAGCGGAACACCAGGACTGCGATGAACGGCTTGCTGGCCGAGAACAACCAGAACAGCGCACCCGGGTCACAGCCCCATGCGGCATCGAGCGCCACCACGCCGTGCCGCTCCACCCGCAGCTGCCCGCGGTTGCTCCATGCGACCGACAGGGCGAGGGCGCGGTCGAGGGCGCTGCCCCCCATCCCGGCCGCTGCCGGATCCCGCTGACCGGCTTCGGACACCTCTTGACGCTAGCAGCGCCTCGGGAACTGCGGGCGCCGCTGCGCGCCGGTGCCGCTACTTGCCGAAGCTCTTGTAGCGCGAGTTGAACTTCTCGACGCGGCCCGCGCTGTCGAGGATGCGCTGCTTGCCCGTGTAGAAGGGGTGCGACGCCGAGGAGATCTCGACGTCGATGACCGGGTAGCTCTCGCCGTCCAACTCGATCGTCTTGTCGCTGGTCGCGGTGGAACGGGTCAGGAAGGTCTCACCGCTGGCCAGATCGCGGAACACGACGGCTGCGTACGCGGGGTGGATGTCGGACTTCATGGTGAACCTCGGTCGGTGTGAGAAGAAGAGTTCGGGGGCCGAACGGCCAAGGATCGACTTTAGCAGAGAAGGGGGCCGCTACCCAGCCGCTCGAGCGGCATAGCGGCCGTGCTCGCTGGTGGACACCACCAGCTCCAGGCCGAACAGCTGGCTCAGCCGCTCCCCCGTGATGATCTCGGCGATCGGACATGAAGCAGCGACCCTGCCGCCTGCCAGGAGCAGCGCGTGGGTGAAGCCCGGTGGGATCTCCTCCACGTGATGCGTGACCATCACCATCGCCGGCGATTCGGGAGAGGCGGCGTAGGCGCCGAGCAGCTGCAGCAGTTCCTCGCGCGATCCGAGATCGAGACTCGCGGCCGGCTCGTCGAGCAGCAGGAGCTCGGGATCTGTCATCACCGCGCGGGCGATCTGCACCCGCTTCTGCTCGCCGTCGCTCAGGGTGCCGAACATGCGGTCCTGCAACTGGTCGAGCTTCCACTCGGCCAGCACCCGGCGGGCGCGGCGCACGTCGAGGTCGTCGTACTGCTCGTTCCAGCGGCCGGTGACCGAGTATGCGGCGGTCATCACGGCATCCAGCACTGCCTCGTTGGCCGGGATGCGGCGCCCGAGCGCGGTCGACGCGAAGCCGATGCGCGGACGCAACTCGAACACGTCGACCTTGCCGAGCGTCTCGCCGAGGATCTTCACCCTGCCGGAACTGGGGTGGATCGTGGCGGACGCGAGCTGCAGCAGGGTGGTCTTGCCGGCGCCGTTCGGCCCGAGGACCACCCAGCGCTCGGTGGGCTGAACCGTCCAGTCGATCGAGTCGAGGATGGTGTTCCCGCCCCGGACGACGGTGAGATCGGAGAGTTCGAGCACGCCGGACATGATGGGCTCCAGACTACGCGAGCCGACTAGCCCAGGAGTTCCTGGTAGATCGCGCGCGTGCGGGCGGCGATGCTGTGCCAGCTGAATTCGTCGCGGGCGCGCCGCCGTCCCGCCTCCCCCATGAGCCGTGCGGCCGCGGGGTTCGAGACCACCTCGGTCAGTGTCGCCGCCAGCTCGGCGATGAACTTCTCCGGCTCGACGGGCGTTCCCGTTCCGTCGTCCAGCTGCTCGATCGGGACCAGCCGCCCGGTCAGGTGGTCGGCCACCACCTCGGGGATGCCGCCGGTGGCCGTCCCCACGACGGGCGCGCCGCAGGCCATGGCCTCCAGGTTCACGATGCCGAGCGGCTCGTACACCGAAGGGCACACGAAGGTGGTCGCATTCGACAGCACCGCCGAGAGCTCGCGCTGACTGAGCAGGCGGTCGAGCCAGACCACGCCGGAGCGCTCGGCCTGCAGCGCCTCGACGCCCGCCCGCACCTCGGCGAGGATCTCCGGCGTGTCGGGGGCGCCCGCGCAGAGAACGAGCTGCACCTCGGCGGGGAGCAGCTTGGCGGCCGCCAGCAGGTACGGCAGGCCCTTCTGGCGGGTGATGCGCCCGACGAAGACGACGCTGGGGCGATCGGGATCGATGCCGAGCTCGCGCACCAGCTCCGGCTCCTCGATGCGCTGCCAGCGCTCGAGGTCGATGCCGTTGTGCACCACCCGCACCCGGGCGGGGTCGATCGCGGGATAGCAGCGCAGGATGTCGGATGCCATCCCGGCGCTGACGGCGATCACGGCATCCGCTGCCTCGAAGGCGGTCTTCTCGATCGAGCTCGACACCCGGTAGCCGCCGCCGAGCTGCTCGGCCTTCCACGGGCGCAGCGGCTCCAGGCTGTGCGCCGTCACGACGTGCGGGACGCCGTGCAGCAGCTTCGCCAGATGGCCGGCGCCGTTCGCGTACCAGGTGTGCGAGTGCACGAGATCGGCGCCGCCGGCATCCTCGGCCATCTGAAGGTCGACGCCGAGCGTCGCGAGAGCTGGATTCGCGCTGATCAACTGCGCCGGGACCTGATAGGAGAAGACCTCTGGCTCATCGCGCGGCATCCCGAAGGCGCGCACCACCACCTCCGTCGCCGGACTCCCTGCAGTGCGCAGCGCATTCACCAGTTCTGCGACATGCACTCCGGCTCCGCCGTACACCTCGGGCGGGTATTCGCGGCTCAGGATGTCGACTCGCATTCTGCGACGTTAGCCCAGCCCGTCGGCCGCTCGCGCGTCCAGGCACGGCTCGTTTCCGCTGGCCTACTGTTGCCGTATGGCATCGAAGAAGGTCTTCGGCATCGTCCTCGCGGGCGGCGAGGGCAAGCGGCTCATGCCGCTGACCGCGGATCGCGCCAAACCGGCGGTGCCGTTCGGCGGCGTGTACCGCCTGATCGACTTCGCGCTGTCCAACCTGGTCAACTCGGGTCTGCGCCAGATCGTGGTGCTCACGCAGTACAAGTCGCATTCCCTCGACCGGCACGTGTCGACCACCTGGCTCCTCTCCGGGATGCTCGGCTCCTACGTCGCATCGGTGCCCGCCCAGCAGCGCCTCGGCAAGCGCTGGTTCAGCGGCTCCGCCGACGCGATCCTGCAGAGCCTGAACCTGCTGCGCGACGAGAAGCCGGACATCGTCGTCGTGGTCGGCGCCGACCACGTCTACCGCATGGACTTCACCGCCATGATCGACGCGCACATCGCATCGGGGATGGGCGTGACGGTCGCGGCGATCCGCCAGCCGATCGCGCTGGCCGATCAGTTCGGCGTGATCGAGCTCGATCCGGAGAACCCGGAGAGGATCGCGGCCTTCCGCGAGAAGCCGAGGGATGCGGTCGGCCTCGCCGATTCCCCCGGGGAGATCCTCGCCTCGATGGGCAACTACGTCTTCGACGCCGAGGTGCTGATCGATGCGGTTCAGCGCGATGGCGGCCGCGCAGACTCGAATCACGACATGGGCGGCGACCTCGTGCCCGATTTCGTGGCGCGCGGGGACGCCGGCGTCTACGACCTCAACCGGAACGAGGTGCCGGGCGCCACCGAGCGCGACCGCTTCTACTGGCGCGACGTGGGCACCATCGAGTCCTTCTTCGACGCGCACCAGGACCTGATCTCGGCGCTGCCGATCTTCAACCTGTACAACCGCGAGTGGCCGATCTACAGCCAGCAGCTGAACTCGCCGCCCGCCAAGTTCGTCCGCGACGGCAGGAACGCCGTCGGCACCGCGATCGACTCGATCGTCTCCCTCGGCTGCGTCATCTCCGGCGGCCACCTGGAGCGCAGCGTGCTGAGCCCCTGGGTCACGATCGACTCGGGCGCGCAGGTGGTCGATGCCATCGTGTTCGAGCGCGTCCACATCGGCGCTAACGCGGTGGTGCGCCGCGCTATCCTCGACAAGGACGTGGTGGTCGCCCCTGGGGCGGCCGTCGGCGTCGACCACGACGCGGATCGCGCGCGCGGCTTCACAGTGACCGATTCGGGTATCACCGTGGTGGGCAAGGGCGAGGTCGTCGGCTAGCGCTCCCTGACGGAAGGCTCTCCAGCGTGACCATGGCCGCCTTCCTGGTCGTCCTCGACGTCGACTCGACGCTCATCGAGAACGAGGTCATCGAGCTGCTCGCGGACGAGGCAGGAGCCGGCCAGCGGGTCGCCGAGATCACCTTCCGCGCCATGAACGGCGAGCTGGACTTCGAGCACAGCCTGCGCGAGCGGGTGGCGGCCCTGGAGGGCCTGCCGGCGCCGGCCATCGAGGCGGTGCGATCGCGCGTGACCGTCACCCGGGGAGTGCCCGAGCTGATCGCCGGGGTGCACGCGGCGGGAGGACGGGTGGCGGTGGTGTCCGGCGGCTTCCACGAGGTGATCGACCCGATCGCCGCGCAGCTCGGGCTGGACGGATGGCGGGCCAACCGCCTCGAGATCGTCGAGGGCGTGCTCACCGGCGGTCTCATCCCTCCGATCATCGACGCGGCGGCGAAGGCGGATGCCTTGAAGGAGTGGGCAGCGGATGCCGGCATCCCGCTCAGCCGGACGCTCGCCGTCGGCGATGGCGCGAACGACCTTCCGATGATGGCGGTCTGCGGGCTCGCCGTCGGGTTCGACGCCAAGGCGCCCGTGCGCGACCTCGCGCACGTCCTGCTCGACGAACGGGATCTCTCGATGCTGCTGCCCCTGATGGGCCTGCTCCGCTGAGCGAGTGGTGGTGCGGGTCGCCGCTCCAGAGGAAGACCCCCCTCGCTCGTGCGAAATGGACGCTTCCCGCGTCGAAAGCGGCGACTTCGCACGAATGGACGGCAGGCCGCGGCCGTGGGCGCGGTGATCCGGAAAGGGTCAGTGCCCCATTCCGAGCCCGCCGTCGACGGGGATGACCGCGCCCGAGATGTAGGCGGCGTCGTCGCCCGCGAGCCAGAGGATCACCTTGGCGACCTCGTCCGGTGTCGCGAAACGTCCAGCGGGGATCGACTTCTTGTACTCGGCCTGCTGCGCCTCGGGAAGCTCGGCCGTCATGTCGGTCTCGATGAAGCCGGGCGCCACGACGTTGGCTGTGATGCCGCGGCTGCCGAGCTCGCGCGTGATCGAGCGCGCCATGCCGACCAGGCCGGCTTTCGACGATGCATAGTTGACCTGTCCGGCCCCCCCGAGCAGGCCGACCACGCTGGAGATCAGGATGATGCGGCCGAACCTGGCTTTCAGCATCCCCTTCGACGCGCGCTTCACGACCCGGAAGGCGCCGCCGAGGTTCGTGTCGACGACATCGTCGAAGTCGGTGTCGGACATCCGCAGCAGGAGCGTGTCGCGGGTGATCCCCGCATTGGCGACGACCACCTCGACCGGGCCGAGCTTCTCCTCGACCTCGGTGAACGCCGCGTCCAGAGACTCGGCATCCGTGACATCCGCCCGCACCGTCATGCTGCCTGCCGGGCCTTCGCCGGAGCGCGCGGTCACCGCGACCCGGTGCCCGGCCGCCACGAATTCCTCGGCGATCGCGTAGCCGATGCCGCGATTGCCGCCGGTGATCAGAACGGTACGGGGAGTGCTCATAGTTTCCGAGCCTAGCGAGGGAGCGCGCCCCCCAGCGTGCGGACGTACAGTGGAAGAAGCCCATGCGCCCCAAGTCCGTGTCGATCACCGAGTTGCCCCCGTCCCCTGACGCCGAGCGGCATTCCCGGATGATCAAGTACGCCATCGCCCAGGGGATCCGGGTGCTCTGCATCATCGCCTGCTTCTTCGTCGCCGGATGGTGGATCCTCATCCCGGCGGCCGGCGCGGTGTTCCTGCCATACATCGCCGTCGTCGTCGCCAACAACGTCAGGAGCAGCACGGCGACGACCGTGGAACGGCCGGGCGCCATCGTGCACGTCACGCCCCCGGAGTCCGGCGGGACGGGCACACGGGGATGATCGGCTTCGGCGAGACCACCGTCCGCTGTTCGGCGGCCGGCTGCACCGCTTCGGCGGAATGGCGGGTCAACTGGCGCAACCCGCGCATCCACACCGCGGACCGCGTCAAGGTCTGGCTCGCCTGCGAGGGGCACCGCGATCAGCTGACCGGCTACCTCGCGTCGCGGGGCTTCCCGGTCGTCATCACCCCAGTGGATGTCGTGGCCGAAAGCGTCCCCGACCCGGCATGAGCGGCGCGGGCATGAGCGACCCCGAGAACCCCTACCACCCGAGCGGGGTGCGGCGCTGGGGCGCGTACCTCGCGCTGGTGCTGGTCTTCGCGGTCGCCTGCGCGCTGCTGTCCTGGTGGCAGTGGGCCCGCCGCGCCGAGACGATCGCCCAGGGCACGCTGGTCAGCCGGAATTTCGAGGCTCAGCCGGTCGCGATCGACACGCTTCTGCCCAGCCTCGACTCGTGGCGCAACGGGGAGGAGTGGCGTCCGGTCGAGCTGCACGGTCAGTACCTGCGCGAGCAGCAGCTGCTGGTGCGCAATCGGGTCTACAACGGGAATCCCGGATTCGAGGTGCTCGTCCCCTTCCGGCTCGACGACGGCAGCGTCTTCGTGGTCGATCGCGGCTGGCTCCCGATCGGCACCCACCAGGATGCCCCGGATACCGTGCCGCAGTCCCCTGGCGGCGAGGTGACGGTGATCGCACGCCTGCAGCAGAGCGAGCCGGTGCTGCCGGGCCGCACCGCCCCCTCCGGGCAGATCCCCGAGGTGAATCCGGAGACGGTCGCCAGGATGTCGGGGACGGCCGGGAAGACCTACACGGGCGCATACGGCCTGCTGGCCGGTGAGACGCCCGCACCGGCGACCCGGCCGGCCGCCGTGCAGGAGCCGGTCGCCGACGAGGGCCTGCATCTCTCCTATGCGCTCCAATGGATCGCATTCGGCCTCCTCGCCTTCTTCGGCCTGTTCTGGGCCTACCGCCGCGAGAAGCGCATCAACGCGCTCCCGGTCGAGCAGCAGGCCGCGGCGCGGGCGCCGAGGCGGCGCAGCTCGGACTCGGATGCCGAGGACGCGATCCTCGACGAGGCCGGCATCCGCTGAGCGGAGCTTCCTGCGCTCGCACTTTCGAACCCTCGCACCACGTTCGAGCACCCATCCGCTCGAATCCGCGCGAAACCCTCGAAAGCGAGGCGCGCGCCGGCTACGCGAGGCTGATCAGGTCCGAGTAGTCGGGGTTCCAGTGGTCCTCGGTGCCCTCCGGCAGGATCAGCACGCGCTCCGGGTTGAGCGCCTCCACGGCGCCCTCGTCGTGCGAGACCAGCACCACGGCGCCCTGATAACCCGCGAGGGCCCCCAGGATCTCCTCGCGGCTGGCCGGGTCCAGGTTGTTGGTGGGCTCGTCCAGCAGCAGCACGTTGGCTCCGGACACCACGATCATCGCCAGAGCCAGCCGGGTCTTCTCGCCACCGCTGAGCACGCCCGCGATCTTGTGGCCGTCATCCCCGGTGAACAGGAACGAGCCGAGCACCTTCCGGGCTTCCGTCTCGTTCAGCTGGGGTGAGGCGCTGAGCATGTTCTGGAGCACCGTGCGCTGGACGTCGATCGTCTCGTGCTCCTGCGCGTAATAGCCGATGCGCAGACCGTGGCCGGGCTCGACCTGCCCGGTGTCCGGCGTGTCGACGCCCGCGAGGATGCGAAGCAGTGTCGTCTTGCCCGCCCCGTTCAGCCCCAGCACCACGACCTTCGAGCCCCGGTCGATCGCCAGGTCGACCGCGGTGAAGATCTCCAGCGAGCCGTAGCTCTTGCTGAGCCCGGATGCCGCGAGCGGTGTGCGCCCGCAGGCCACCGGGTCCGGGAAGCGCAGTTTGGCCACGCGATCGGCGACGCGCACCTCGTCCAGCCCTGACAGCATCTTCTCGGCGCGCGCCACCATCTGGTGCGCGGCCGCGGCCTTGGTGGCCTTGGCGCCGAAGCGGGCGGCCTGCAACTGGAGCGTGCTCGCCTTCTTCTCGACGTTGACGCGCTCCTTCTTGCGGCGGTCCTCGTCGGCTTCGCGCTGGCGCAGGTAGTGCTTCCACCCCATGTTGTAGATGTCGATGACCTGGCGGTTGGCGTCGAGGTAGAACACCTTGTTGACCGTCTCCTCGACCAGCTCGACATCGTGGCTGATCACGATCACGCCACCGGCGTAGCCCTTCAGGAATTCGCGCAGCCAGACGACGGAGTCGGCATCCAGGTGGTTGGTCGGCTCGTCGAGGATCATCGTCTCCGCGCCGGAGAACAGGATGCGCGCCAGCTCGATGCGCCTGCGCTGCCCCCCCGATAGGGTTTTGAGCTCCTGGTCGAGGATCCGGTCCGGCAGCGAGAGATTGGACGCGATCGACGCGGCTTCCGCCTCCGCGGCGTAGCCGCCGAGCGCGAGGAACCGGTCCTCCAGTCGCGAGTACGTGCTCATCGCGGCCTCGCTGGTTGCGGCATCCGGGCTGGCCATGTCGAGGGTCGCCTGCCGGATGCCGTTCACCAGCCGCCCGAGGCCGCGCGCGTCGAGGATGCGGGTGCGGGCTGTGTCGTCCGGGTTGCCGGAGCGAGGATCCTGCGGCAGGTAGCCGATCTCGCCGGTGCGCTCGATGCGGCCCGCGTTGGGGACGAGTTCGCCGGCCAGGGTCTTGGTGAGCGTCGTCTTGCCCGCGCCGTTGCGGCCGACCAGGCCGATCTTGTCGCCCCTGTCGACGCGGAAGGTCACGTTCTCCATCAGCAGGCGCGCTCCGACCCGGATCTCGAGGTCATGCACGGCGAGCACGGCGGAACGGCCCCTTTCAGGGAATGGCGGCGTCTTTGGAGGATGGCGACAACGGCCCGAGTGGGCCAGCCCGATAGTCTAACCGGAGGGAACGACGCGCCATTCCGCCGCCCCGCACTTCGATCGACGACGAACAGGATTCTCATGACGACTCTCGCTCCGTCCGCCCGCCGTCCGGTTCTCGCCGACCGCGTCTTTCCCCGCACCCTCCTGATGGATGCCGTGCTGGTCGTCGCGGGCGCCGCGCTCGTCACCGTGCTCGCCCAGGTGGTCATCCCGCTCCAGCCGGTGCCGATCACCGGGCAGACCCTCGCCGTGCTCCTCGTCGGCTCGACGATCGGCTCGTTGCGCGGGGCGATCTCGATGGTGCTCTACGCGGCGCTCGGACTCGTCGGCCTGCCCGTCTACAGCGACGGCACCCACGGCGCAGGCGTTCTGTTCGGCGCAACCGGCGGCTACATCATCGGCTTCATCCTCGCGGCAGCGCTCGTCGGCTGGCTGGCGGAGCGCGAATGGGACCGCAAGATCCTCAAGGCCCTCGCGACCTTCGCAGCCGGCAGCCTCGCGGTCTTCGCCGTCGGCCTGCCGTGGCTCGCGATCGCGCTGCACCTCGACCTGCAGCAGACCCTGCTCGCCGGCTTCTACCCCTTCATCATCGGCGGCATCATCAAGGCCGTCGTCGCGGCGGGCCTGCTGCCACTGGCGTGGTTCGGCGCGGACAAGCTCGCGAAGAACAGTTCTTCCAGCCGCTAGATCGAGAAGCCGATCGCGCGCATCATGTCGCGGCCGTCGTCGGTGATCCGCTCGGGACCCCACGGCGGCATCCAGACCCAGTTGAAGCGGAACCGCTCCACCACGCCGTCGAGCGCCTGGGCGGTCTGCTCCTCGATCACGTCGGTGAGCGGGCATCCGGCGCTGGTGAGGGTCATCGAGATGATCAGCGCGTCGTTCTCGTCATCCCAGGCCAGGTCGTAGATCAGCCCCAGGTCGACGACGTTGACGCCGAGCTCTGGGTCGACGACATCCTTGAGGCTCTCCTCGACCTGGTCGAAGAGCTGCGATTCGAGAGCGACGGGCATGCTGACAGGGTACGCCTATGCCTGGGCGCCGGCAGGCTCAGGGGTGTCGGTGACGCCGTCCACCAGGAAACGGTCGTAGCCCTCGTCCTCGAGGCGATCGGCCAGTTCGGGGCCGCCCTCCTCGGCGACGCGGCCATCGACGAAGACGTGCACGAAGTCGGGCTTGATGTAGCGCAGGATCCGCGTGTAGTGGGTGATCAGCAGGATGCCCAGCCCGGTCGTGCCGTGCGCGCGGTTGACGCCTTCCGACACGATCTTGAGGGCGTCGACATCCAGTCCGGAATCGGTCTCGTCGAGCACCGCGAACTTCGGCTTCAGCAGTTCGAGCTGCAGGATCTCGTGGCGCTTCTTCTCGCCGCCCGAGAACCCCTCGTTGACGTTGCGGGTTGCGAACTCGGCGTCCATGCGGAGGTTCTTCATCGAGTCGCGCACGGTCGTCGCCCAGCCGCGGATCGCCGGTGCAGCGCCGTCGATGGACGTCTTGGCGGTGCGCAGGAAGTTGGACACCGTCACCCCCGGGATCTCGACCGGGTACTGCATCGCCAGGAACAGGCCGGCCCGGGCCCGGGCGTCGACGCTCATCGCCAGCACATCCTCGCCGTCGAGCGTGATCGAACCGCCTTCGACCTTGTAGCGCGGATGCCCGGCGATCGTGTACGCCAGCGTCGACTTGCCCGAGCCGTTCGGGCCCATGACGGCATGCACCTCGCCCTCGTTGATGGTGAGGTCGACGCCTTTGAGGATGTGCTTGGTGCCCTGATCGGTCTCGATGCTGACCTTGAGGCCGGCGATCTTCAGTGTGCTCATGACTCTCCCTAAACCGCGAGCCTCAGGCTCGGGTCGACGTAGATGTCGCCGTCGATGATCTCGACCGCGAAGACGGGAACCGGTATGTAGGCCGGCAGGCTGCGGGGCTGGCCGTCGGCCAGTCCGAAGGCCGAGCCGTGGGCCCAGCATTCGATGGCGTCCTCTTCGACGAAACCCTCGCTCAACGAGATCTCGCCGTGCGTGCAGGTGTCGCCGAGGGCGTGCACATCGCCCGCGGAGTCGCGCACGACGGCGATCGCGATCCCGTCGAGCACGACCTTCCTCGCCGAACCCGGTTCGAGCTCGGCCACAGGGAAGACCTTCTGCGCGCTCATCGCACGGCTCCCAGCTCGTCCTCGAGGGCGCTCAGCAGTCGCGCCTCCAGCGCGGGCTCGCCGATCTTCTGCACGATCTCGCTGAGGAATCCGAGCACCACCAGGCGGCGGGCCTCGTCCTCGGTGATCCCCCGCGACTGCAGGTAGAACAGCTGTTCGTCATCGAAGCGGCCGGTCGCACTGGCGTGACCGGCGCCGACGATGTCGCCGGTCTCGATCTCCAGGTTCGGGATGCTGTCGGCCCGCGTCCCCTCGCTGAGAACGAGGTTGCGGTTCTGCTCGTAGCTGTCGGTGCCGGGCGCGGACGGCGCGATCAGCACATCGCCGACCCAGACGGTGCGGGCGCCGTCCCCGTTGAGCGCGCCCTTGTAGGTGACCCGGCTGCGCGAGTGGGGGGCATCGTGGTGCACGAAGACCCGCTGCTCGAGGTGCTGGCCGGCGTCGGCGAAGTAGACGCCGAACAGCTCGGCCTCCGCCCCCTCCTCGGCCAGGTGGGCCGAGGGGTTCACCCGCACGACGCTGCCGCCCAGCGACACCACGAAATGCCGCAGTCGCGCGTTCCGGCCGACGCGGGCGAAATGGCTGGCGAGGTGCAGGGCGCTCCCGTCCCACTCCTGCAGGCTGACCACGGTGAGCTGCGCGCCCTCCCCGAGCACGATCTCGACGTTCTCGCTCAGCGCGGCGCCGCCCTGGCTGTCCAGCACCACGAGCCCGCGGCTGTTCGGCGCGGCGGTGACGATCGTGTGCGCGGCGCGCGGGGTGTCCCCGAGCTCGCCGCGCGTGACCGTCATGGCGGTCTCGATCGCACCGTCGATGCCGATGTGCAGCGCGTGCTCGAAGCTCGTCCAGGCATTCGCCGAGGCGCGCTCCTCGGGGGCGCCCGCCGAGCCGACGCGCGCGTCACTGCGGGGCAGCCACTCCACGGAGGCGCCTTCGACCTCTGGATACCGGATCGGGTACGGCGAACCGTCGAGCTCCCCGTCGATCAACGAGCGGATGCGGTCGACCGGGGTCAGCTTCCACTCCGCCTCGAAACCGGTGACCTCGGGGAAGTCGTCGTGCTCGAACGAGCTGAAGCGCTCGGCGCGGCTCTGAACGGGGATGCGAGAGGGGGAGGCGGCGGGTCCATCGCTGTGCGCACGGATACCCAGGCGCTCTGCAGCGTCTGTTGAGACGACCGCCACTAACCGACCGAGCCTTCCATGCTCATCTCGATGAGCTTGTTGAGCTCGAGGGCGTACTCCATGGGCAGTTCACGGGCGATGGGCTCGATGAATCCGCGGACGATCATGGCCATGGCCTCGTCCTCCGGCATCCCTCGCGACATCAGGTAGAAGAGCTGCTCCTCACTGACCCGCGAGACGGTGGCCTCGTGGCCGAGCTGCACGTCATCCACCCGGATGTCGATGCTCGGGTAGGTGTCCGAGCGCGAGATCGTGTCCACGAGCAGCGCGTCGCAGCGCACCGTGTTCGCCGCATGGTGGGCGCCCTCGGCGACGCGGACCTCGCCGCGGTATCCAGCACGGCCCCCGCCGCGCGCGATCGACTTGGAGACGATCGACGAGGTCGTGTACGGCGCCATGTGGATCATCTTGGCTCCGGCATCCTGATGCTGCCCGGGGCCGGCGAAGGCCACCGACAGGGTCTCGCCCTTGGCGTGCTCCCCGACCAGGTAGATCGAGGGGTACTTCATGGTGACCTTGGAGCCGATGTTGCCGTCGATCCATTCCATGGTCGCGCCCTCGTGCGCGATGGCGCGCTTGGTGACCAGGTTGTAGACGTTGTTCGACCAGTTCTGGATGGTGGTGTACCGAACGCGGGCGTTCTTCTTCACGATGATCTCGACCACGGCCGAATGCAGCGAGTCGGACTTGTAGATCGGGGCGGTGCAGCCCTCGATGTAGTGCACGTACGAGCCTTCGTCGGCGATGATCAGGGTGCGCTCGAACTGGCCCATGTTCTCGGTGTTGATGCGGAAGTAGGCCTGCAGCG
>WOYI010102622.1_pt2 | contig 17582 bp, 13 predicted proteins | sample 6423411 | NCBI WGS metagenome assembly WOYI01 (sample SAMN13441803, study PRJNA592873) | oil field metagenome | biome: oil field; feature: oil-well bore; material: oil-contaminated soil; isolation source: oil-contaminated soil from oil-well borehole | place: Germany: Wietze | collected 2016-10-18 ...
TGAGGGGGCTCTGGCTCTTGCCGGTCATCCCGGCAGAAGCAAAAGCCCCTCACCCGACCCTCTCCCCCGCTGCGCAGGGGAGAGGGCTTCGAGCAGCTTCGGCCGGCTTTTCGCGAGGTGCCGGCTTTCTGGCGCCCTCTCCCCTGGTGGCGTAGCCGCCGGGGGAGAGGGCTGGGGTGAGGGGGCTCTGGCTCTTGCCGGTCATCCCGGCAGAAGCAAAAGCCCCTCACCCAACCCTCTCCCCCGCTGCGCAGGGGAAAGGGCTTCGAGCACTCGTCACCCCACTTTCTTGAGCGGCGCGGCGGCGGCCGCCGCGTTGCCGGTCTGCAGCCACGGCATGCGGGCACGCAGGGCGGCGCCGACTTGCTCGATCGGGTGGTCGAGGTCGGCCTGCTTCAGGCGCTTGTAGTTGGGCAGGCCGGCCTTGTACTCCGCGGTCCAGTTTTTGGCGAAGGTGCCGTCCTGGATGTCGGTGAGGATGTCCTTCATGCGTGCCTTCACGCTGGCGTCGATCACCCGCGGGCCGCTGACGTAGTCGCCGTACTGGGCGGTCTCGGAGACGAACTGCAGCATCTTGGTCAAACCGCCCTCGTAGAACAGATCGACGATCAGCTTCAGCTCGTGCATCACCTCGTAGTAGGCGATCTCCGGCTGGTAGCCCGCTTCCACCAGGGTCTCGAAGCCGGCGATCACCAGCTCGCTGGCGCCGCCGCACAGCACCGCCTGCTCGCCGAACAGGTCGGTCTCGGTCTCTTCCTTGAAGTCGGTCTTGATCAGCAGCGCGCGACCGCCGCCGATGCCATCGGCGTAGGCGTGCGCCCGGGCCTCGGCCTGGCCGCTGACATCCTGGTAGACCGCCCAGATGCACGGCACGCCGCGGCCGCGCTCGTATTCGGTGCGCACCAGCGCGCCCGGGCCCTTCGGCGCCACCAGGATCACGTCGATGTCCTTGCGCGGCACGATCTGGCCAAAGTGCACGTTGAAGCCGTGGGCGAACAGCAGCGCCGCGCCGGGCTTGATGTTCGGCTCGATCGATTCCTTGTACAGGGTGGGCTGCACCATGTCCGGCGTGAGCACGGCGACCAGGTCGGCGCCCTTCACCGCCTCGCCGGGTTCCACCACGGTGAAGCCCTCGGCCTTGGCCTTGTGCCAGGTCGGGCCGTTCGGGCGCAGGCCCACGACCACGTCGAGGCCGGAATCGCGCAGGTTCAGCGCATGGGCGCGGCCCTGGCTGCCGTAGCCGAGCACGGCGATGCGGCCCTTGGCGAGGAGGTTGTCGTTGTTCGTGCTCATGCAGTGACTCCTTGGGTGTGTTCTTGCGATGACGTGGCCGTCTGGACGGCCGAAATGGAGGGGGCGTCGGCGCGGGTGGTGGCGCCGTCGGAGGCGGAGCCGACCAGTCGGGCATACTTGGCCAGCGCGCCGTGGGTGACCTTGGGCGGCGGTGCTTTCCAGCCGGCCCGGCGGGCGTCGAGGTCGGCGCTGGTGCGCAGTTCGCGCCGCTCGCCGTCGATGACGATGCGGTCGCCGTCGCGCAGCAGGGCGATCGGGCCGCCGCGCGCGGCTTCGGGCGCGATGTGGCCGACCATGAAGCCGTGCGTGGCGCCGGAGAAACGGCCGTCGGTGATCAGCGCCACGTCGTCACCCAGGCCGCGACCGATCAAGGCGGCGGTGACGCCGAGCATCTCGCGCATGCCGGGGCCGCCGGCCGGTCCTTCGTTGCGGATCACGACGACGTCGCCCGGGGCGATGCCGCCGGACTGCACGGCAGCGAACGCTGCCTCCTCGCTCTCGAAGACGCGGGCCGGGCCCTCGAACTGCGCGCCGGTCTTGCCGGCCAGCTTGAGGATGCAGCCCTCGGGCGCGAGGTTGCCGTAGAGGATGGAGTAGCCGCCGCGTGGCTTCAGCGGCGCGCTGACCGGATGGATCACGTCCTGCGTTTCGGCACGCGGCGCGGCCGCCGCTTCGTCGAACAGCGAGCGGCCGGTGACGGTGGGCGTGTCCTGCAGCATGCCGGCGGCAATCAGCTCCTGCGCCACGCGCGCGGCGCCGCCGGCGCCGAACATCTCCACCGCGGTGTAGCGCCCGCCGGGCAGCAGGTCGGCGATTACCGGGGTGTGCACCGAGGCCGGCTCGAAGTCTTCGATGCTCCATGCCACGCCGGCTTCGCGGGCGATCGCCAGCAGGTGCAGCACTGCGTTGGTGGAGCCGGCGGTGGCGGCAACCATGCGCGCGGCGTTCTGGAACGCGCTGCGGCTGAGCAGGTCGCCCGGCCGGCGGTTGGCCTTGAGGCACTCCATCACCAGCTCGCCGCAGCGGTAGGCCGCCTGCCGCTTGGCCGGATGGGTGGCGGGAATGTCGTTGAAGCCCAGCGGCGACAGCCCCAGCGTGCTCAGCACCATCGCCATGGTGTTGGCGGTGAACTGGCCGCCGCAGGCGCCGGCGCCGGGGCAGGCGTCGCGCTCCACCGAGGTGAGCTCGGCGTCGCTGATCTTGCCGGCGCCGTGCGCGCCGACCGCCTCGAACACCTGCTGGATGGTGATCGGGTGGTTGTCGTGGTTGCCGTGGCCAATGGTGCCGCCGTACAGCGCCACGCCGGGGATGTCCAGCCGTGCCAGCGCCATCGCGGCGGCGGGGATGGTCTTGTCGCAGCCGCACAGCACCACCATCGCGTCCAGCGAATGGCCGTCCACTGCCAGCTCGATCGAGTCGGTGATCACCTCGCGGCTGACCAGCGAGGCGCGCATGCCGGGCGTGCCCATCGCCATGCCGTCGGTGATCGCGATGGTGTTGAACTCCACCGGCGTGCCGCCGGCGGCACGCACACCTTCGATCACCGCATCGGCCAGCTCGCGCAGGTTGAGGTTGCACGGGCTGACATTGGTCCAGGTGTGCACCACCGCGACCAGCGGCTTGGCGATCGCCGCGTCATCCAGGCCGGTGGCCCGCATCATCGCCCGGGCGGGCGCGCGGTCCGGGCCGGTTTTCATCACGTCACTGCGCATTGCATGCTCCATCGGTAGCAACAGAAAAGCTTCCCTGCACGCCCGGGCCACGCGTGCGCGTACCGGGGAGGTGAACGGCGCCGCGCGGTGGGGGGCTGCCGGCGGGCGCGCAGGGAAAGCCAAACGGGGCCGGGTTCATCAACCGCATGCGCGGCCGCCGGCGAAAAAGGCGCGGTGGATCGAGGCGTGCTCTTCCACTGCCATCAGCACGGCATCGCGCACGGCGGCGGTGCCGGCGTGGCCACCGATGTCGCGGGTGTGCGGACCGTGCTCCAGCACGTGGGCGACGGCGGCCTCCACGCACAGCGCTTCCTCCTCCAGGCCCAGCGAGTGGCGCAGCAGCAGCGCAGCGGACAGGATCGCGCCGGTGGGATTGGCCACACCCTGGCCGGCGATGTCCGGCGCCGAGCCATGGATCGGCTCGTACAGCCCGCGCCTGCCATCGCCCAGCGAGGCCGAGGGCAACAGGCCGAGCGAGCCGGCCAGGGCGGCGGCCTCGTCGGTGAGGATGTCGCCGAACAGGTTCTCGGTGACCACCACGTCGTAGCGCGCGGGTTGGGTCAGCAGCAGCATCGCCATCGAGTCGACCAGCTGGTGCTCGACGGTCACGTCGCGGTAGTCGGGCGCGATGCGCTGCACCGTGTTGCGCCACAGGCGCGAGGTCTCCAGCACGTTGGCCTTGTCCACCGAAGTGAGGTGGTGGCGACGCTCGCGGGCCAGCGCGAAGGCGCGGCGCACCACGCGCTCGATCTCGGCCTCGGTGTACCGGCACTCGTCGGTGGCGGCGTCGGCGCTGCGCGTCTTGGCGCCGAAGTAGGCGCCGCCGGTGAGCTCGCGCACGAACAGCACGTCGACGCCGGCGAGCTTCTCGTTCTTCAGCGGCGACAGCTTGGCCAGCGCCGGATGCAGCTGCAGCGGGCGCAGGTTGGCGTACACGCCCAGCGCCGCGCGCAGGGCGAGCAGGCCCTGTTCGGGACGCACCGGTGCGTTCGGATCGGACCACTTCGGTCCGCCGACCGCACCCAGCAGCACGGCGTCGGCCTGCTTGCATGCCGCCAGCGACGCGGCCGGCAAGGGCTCGCCGGTGGCGTCGATGGCGCCGCCGCCGATCAGGTGTTCTTCGAAGCGGAAGGCGTGCCCGTAGTGCTGGGCCACGGCTTCGAGTACGGCGACCGCGGCGGCGGTGACTTCAGGGCCGACGCCGTCGCCGGGCAGGGTGACGATATGGGCTTTCATGCGTGTGGCTCCGGGAAGTGGGAATAGAGCAGGGATGCCACGTCTTTCCTCACCGTCGCCCCGGAGCAAGCCGGGATCCAGTGACTTTTCCGCGCCTCGAAGAGACGCTGGACCCCCGCATCCGCTGGGGTGACGTGAGGGAGGTGGCGGGTACCGGCGAACGTCATGCTGCCTCTCCCATGCGTGCTTCGAACGCCGCGATTGCCTCGTCGTGCTGCAGCAGGAAGCCGAGCTGGTCGATGCCTTCGAGCAGGCAGTGGCGGGCGAAGGGTTCGAGCTGGAAGGCGATGTGGCTGCCGTCGGGCAGCGCGATGTACTGCTCGCGCACGTCGATGCTCAGCTCCACGCCGGGATGTTCGAGCAGCCAGCGGTGCTCGGGCTCGCCGACCATGATCGCCAGCAGGCCGTTCTTCAGCGCGTTGCTGCGGAAGATGTCCGCGATCTCGCTGCACAGCACCGCCTGGATGCCGTAATCGAGCAGCGCCCACGGCGCGTGCTCGCGCGAGGAGCCGCAGCCGAAGTTGCGCCCGGCGACGAGGATCGCGCAGCCCTTTGCTTCCGGCCGGTTCAGCGGAAAATCCGGATTTTCCTTGGCCGGGTTGTCGCTGCCGTCGGCCCGGTAGCGCCAGTCGTGGAAACACAGCTTGCCCAGGCCGTCGCGGGTGGTGGTGGTGAGGAAGCGCGCCGGGATGATGCGGTCGGTGTCGATGTTCTCGTCCGCCAGCACGGCGGTGCGCGAGCGGATGTGGCTGACGGGCTTCATCAGAAAATCTCCGAAGGACAGGCTCCCTTCTCCCCGCCGGGGAGAAGGCGCGCCGAAGGGGCGGATGAGGGGCGTGGTTCGCGCGAGTCGTGGAGCATGCTCATGCCGCCTCCTCCACCCGGTGTTCGCGCGGGTCGGCGATGCGACCGGCCACCGCCGAGGCGGCCGCGGTGGCGGGGCTGGCCAGCACGGTGCGCGCGCCCTTGCCCTGGCGGCCTTCGAAGTTGCGGTTGGAGGTGCTCACGACGAGCTGGCCGGGTTGGGCGAGGTCGCCGTTCATGGCGATGCACATCGAGCAGCCGGGCACGCGCCATTCGGCCCCGGCGGCGGCGAACACCTCGTGCAGGCCCTCGCGCTCGGCGTCGCGGCGCACCGCTTCGGAGCCAGGCACCACCAGCATGCGCACGCCCTCGGCGATGCGGCGGCCGCGCAGCACGCCGGCCGCTTCGCGCAGGTCGGACAGGCGCGAGTTGGTGCAGCTGCCGACGAACACCACGTCCACCGGCGTGCCCTGCATCGGCTTGCCGGCTTCGCTGTGCATGTAGTCGAGCGCGCGCTTTTCCTGCGCGTTGCGGGCGGCCGGCACCGGCGTGTCCATCGCGATCGCCATGCCCGGATGGGTGCCGTAGGTGACGGTGGGCTTCACCGCCGCGGCGTCGATGCGCACTTCGCGGTCGTAGGCGGCGCCGGGATCGCTGGGCAGCTGCTTCCAGCGCGCCACGGCGGCATCCCAGGCGGCACCCTGCGGCGCGTGCGGGCGGCCCTTCAGCCAGGCGAAGGTGACCTCGTCCGGGGCGATCAGGCCGGCGCGCGCACCCGCTTCGATCGACATGTTGCACACCGTCATGCGCTCTTCCATCGACAGCGCCCCAATCGCCGGGCCGCGGTACTCGATGACGTGGCCGGTGCCGCCGTCGACGCCGATCTGGCCGATGATGTGCAGGATCAGGTCCTTGGCGCCGACGCCCTTGGGCAGCGTGCCGTCGACGTGGATCGCCAGCGTCTTCGGCTTGCGCTGCAGCAGGCACTGCGTGGCCATCACGTGGCCGACCTCGGTGGTGCCGATGCCGAACGCCAGCGCGCCGAACGCACCGTGGGTGGAGGTGTGGCTGTCGCCGCAGACGATGGTCATGCCCGGCCGGGTGGCGCCCAGCTCGGGGCCGATCACATGCACGATGCCGCGGTCGGCACTGTCCCAGCCGTGCAGGTCGATGCCGAACTCGCGGCAGTTCGCTTCCAGCTGGGCGACCTGGGCCCTGGCCTCGGCATTGGCGTAGGGGCGCTCGCCGTCTGCGCCGGCGGGCAGGGTGGGGGTGGAGTGGTCCAGCGTGGCCAGCATGCGGTCGGGCCGGCGGGGGGTGAGCCCGCGCTCGCGCAGCTCGGTGAACGCCTGCGGCGAGGTCACTTCGTGCACCAGGTGCAGGTCGACGTAGAGCACGGCCGGGGTGTCGGGGCTTTCGGCCGCCACCACGTGGGCGTCCCAGATTTTTTCGAACAGGGTCTTCGGGGCGGTCACGCCGAGATCTCCTGGGCGGCGGGCTGGGAATGGGCAGTGCGGCGGTGGGCGGGCGCATCGACGACTTCCAGCCAGCCCCAGCGATCCGCGGTGCGGCCGTCGAACAGGCCGAAGAAGGCATCCTGCAGGGCGCGGGTGATCGGGCCGGGCGTGCCGGCGCCGACGACCTTGCGGTCGACCGAGCGCACCGGGGTGATCTCGGCGGCGGTGCCGGTCATGAAGATCTCGTCGGCGGTGTACAGTGCCTCGCGCGGCAGGTCGCGCTCTTCCAGCGCGAGGCCGAGATCCGCGGCCAGCGTGATCACGCTGTCGCGGGTGATGCCGGCGAGGATGCCGGCGCTGGTCGGCGGGGTCAGCAGCTTGCCCTTCTTGACCAGGAACAGGTTCTCGCCGGCGCCCTCGCTGAGCAGGCCGTTGTAGCCGAGGGCGATGCCTTCGTCGTAGCCGCCGCGGCGCGCCTCGGCCGCGATCAACTGGCCGGACAGGTAGTTGCCGCCGGCCTTGGCCCAGCTCGGCAAGGTGTTCGGCGCCGGCCGATGCCAGGACGACACGCACACATCGGCGCCCTTCTCGCGCGCGTCGCCGAGGTAGGCGCCCCATTCCATCGCCATGATCGCCACGTCCACCGGCGCACCGTCCTTCGGCAGCACGCCCAGCCCGCCGGCGCCGCGGAACACGATCGGCCGCACGTAGGCCGAGGCCATCGCGTTGGCGCGGATCAGTTCGCGGCAGGCCTCGTTGATCTCCTCCTCGCTATAGCCGATGGCGATGTCATACACGCGCGCGGACTCGAACAGCCGCGCGGTGTGGTCGGCGAGGCGAAAGTACGCCGGGCCGGCCGGCGTGGCGTACACGCGCTCACCCTCGAATACCGACGAGCCATAGTGCAGTGCGTGCGTGGTGACGTGGACGGTGGCGTCGGCCCACGGCACCAGGCGGCCGTTGTGCCAGAGAAAGGACGTGCTCATCGGGTGCTCCAGTATCGATATTTTCGGGTGGACGGTTGCATGGGGGTGCTCACAGGTGCGCCACGGCGTCGGCATCGCGGGCCGGCGCCTGGCGTTCGATGCGGTTGACGATGGCCAGCGCGGCCAGCGCGGTGGCTTCGACGATGTCGGTGCTGATGCCGTGGCCGCGCCAGTCGCGACCGGCATGGCGCGCAGTGAGCTGGGCCTGGCCCTGCGCGTCGCCGCCCTCGCTCACCGCGCGCACGCTGAAGTCGGTCAGTTCCACCGCGTGGCCGGTGGCGCGCTCGATCGCGCGCAGCACCGCATCGACCGGGCCGTCGCCGATCGCCGCCTCGCTGGCCTGGCGGCCGTCCTCATGGGCCAGCTTCACCGAGGCGGACGCGCTGCCTTGATGCGTGCTGCTGTTGAGCTGCACGATCCGCCACGGCCCGGTGGCCTGCGGGTCCTGGCCCAGTGCGAGGGCTTCGAGGTCCTCGTCGTGGATCTCGCGCTTCTTGTCGGCCAGCGTCTTGAAGCGGGCCAGGATGTCTTCCATCGTCGCCTCGTCCGGCGCGTGGCCCAGCGCCTCCAGCCGCTGGCGCAGCGCGGCGCGGCCGGAGTGCTTGCCCAGCACCAGCTTGGTCTCGGCGATGCCGACGTCCTGCGGGCGCATGATCTCGTAGGTGCCGCGGTGCTTGAGCATGCCGTGCTGGTGGATGCCCGACTCGTGCGCGAATGCGTTCTCGCCGACGATCGCCTTGTTGCGCGGCACCGCCTGGCCGGTGAGCTGGGTGAGCAGGCGCGAGGTGGGGTAGAGCTTGCGCGTGTCGATGCGGGTGTCCACGCCGAAGTGCGGCGCGCGCACCTTCAGCGCCATCACGATCTCTTCCAGCGCCGCATTGCCCGCACGCTCGCCGATGCCGTTGATGGTGCATTCCACCTGGCGTGCGCCGGCGCTGATCGCCGCCATCGAGTTGGCCACTGCCATGCCGAGGTCGTCGTGGCAGTGGCTGGAGAAGATCACCTTGTCCGCGCCCTGCACGTGGGCGCGCAGGTAGGAGAACAGCTCGATGATCTCCGACGGCGTGGTGTAGCCCACGGTGTCCGGCGCGTTGAGCGTGGTGGCGCCGGCGGCGACCGCGGCGCTGAACACCTCGGCCAGGAAGTCGGGCTCGGTGCGAAGGGCGTCTTCGGCGGAGAACTCGACTTCGTGGCAGAGCTGGACGGCGCGCTCGACCGCCTTGATCGCGGCATCCACCACCTGGGCCTTGCTCATGCGCAGCTTGTGCTCGCGGTGCAGCGGACTGGTGGAGAGGAACACGTGGATGCGCGAGCGCTGCGCCTTCTCCAGCGCGCGGGCGGTGATGTCGATGTCGCCCTCCTGGCAACGCGCCAGGCCGCACACGGTGGTGGTCCTCAGCATGCGTGCGATCTCCGACACGGCGGCGAAATCGTCCGGCGAGGCCTGCGGGAAGCCCGCTTCGAGCACGTCCACGCCCAGGGCTTCCAGCGCCTGCGCCAGGCGCAGCTTGGCGCGCCGGTCCATCGAGAAGCCGGGCGTCTGCTCGCCATCGCGCAGGGTGGTGTCGAAGATCCGCACGTGGTCGGCTTCGGCGGCAATCGGGGTGGCTACGTCGTGTTCGGGGTTCATCGGTGTCTCCGGGAGAGGTGGAACGCGGGTCAAAAAAAACCCCGCGCCGGTGTCGGTGCGGGGTCTTGGGGGGGTCTCAGGTATGTTTCTCTTGCCTGGACGCAGCCGCTAGCCCGCACCTCCGTTGGTAATGAGGAGTACGAGTACAAGGGAAAGAAGAAGGCCACCGCCGATCAGCAACGGGTCGCCAACCGTCGTGGGACGACGGCTCAGGGCGAGGCTGCGGTGGCTGTTGTGCTGCGACATGAGGCCGACCTTAGGTCACAGGAAAAGGCCGCGTCAACAGTTTCATGTGAATCCATGCCGAAAAACGTGGTTTGGACGTCCAGATGTCCATATGGCACCTGGGGATGAGTCATGCGTGGCGAGGTGCGAGCGCGAACGGGGGCGCATGGATGCGCTTGTGCGTGAAGGAGACCGGCCACGCCGAATCGGGCGCAAATGGCTGCGGAAAGGGCCCCAGGCCTAAAAAGGAAGGGGCCGGCGTGCGCCGGCCCCGGGGCAAGGGCGCGATGCCGCCGATTACAGCTCAGCGCGGAATTCCACGCCGATCACCCGCGGATCATTGACGAAACCGGTGCGGTTGTTGAAATCGATTGCGCCGATCAGCGCGCGCCTGTCGGTGATGTTGCGGCCGTACAGGGCGATCTCGCGGCGACCGTAATCCCAGTTGTAGCCCAGCCGCAGGCCGCCTTCGAGCAGCGGCTTGCCCTTGAACTCGGCCGAGTCGTAGAGGAAGAAGTTCACCTCGCTGCGGTAGTTCCAGTCGGTGTAGACGAAGAACTCGCCGCGGTCGCCGAAGGGAATGCCGTAGCGGGCGGTGAGGGTGCCGATCCACTTGGGCGAGTTGGGCAGCACGTTGCCGTCGATCAGCGCGTTGCCGTCGGCATTGCGCGGGTCGAGCACGGTGCACTGGGCGCCGCACACGGCCACCGCCAGGGTCGGATCCTTCAGCTCGGTATGGTTGTAGCTGCCGCCGGCGGTGAGCACGAAGTTCGGCGTGAGGTAGGCCTCCAGGTCGAACTCGGCGCCGTAGCCCTCGGTCTTCTTGGCGTTGAGCAGGCGGGTGATGTTGATGTCGCCGCCCACTGCGGTGAGCTGCTGGTTGTGCATGGTGTAGCTGTACACGTCCGCGTTGAAGCGCACGTGGTTGTCCATGCCGGTGGACTTCAGTCCCAGCTCGTAGGAGGTGATCGTCTCGGGTTTGGCCTGCGAGATGAAGTCGGAGAACAGCACGCGGCCCTGCACGCTGGGTGCGCGAAAGCCGTTGGCGACGCGGGCATAGACATTGACGTTCGGGCTCAGCGTCCAGGTGCCGGTGACGTCGCCGCTCCAGCGCGAGTCGTTGGGGCTGGCGGTCAGCGTGAGCGGCGGCGCGCCCAGCGGCGAGAGCAGGCGGTCGACGCGGAAGTCGCGCTTGTCGTGCGAGTAGCGGGTGCCGGCGCGCAGCTCGAAATCGTCGGTCAACTGATAGTTGACCGAGCCGAACACCGCCCATGCCTTGGTGCGCTGGGTCTGGCTGGCGTAGCCGTCCAGCGCGTGGTCGTTGAAGGTGGCGTAGTCGAAGTTGCTGATCGCGATGTCTTCGTCGAAGTAGTAGGTGCCGAGCTGCCAGTTCAGGCGATCCTTGCCGTTGCTGGCGAGGCGGAACTCCTGGGTGATCTGGCGATCGCGCGGCAAGGCGTCGGCCGTCTCGGATGGGAACGGGATGAAGCCCGGCCCCATCGGCGGGTGGAACGCCGCACCGTAACCCCCGTCGACGTCGCCGAGGCTGTAGGTGGTGGCGCGCTCCAGGCCGGTGATCGAGGTGAAGCTCAGGTCGCCCAGGTTCCAGTCCAGGTGCAGGTTGCTGCCCCAGCTGAACAGGTGCTGCTTGTTGCGGCCGTCCTGCGCCACCTGGTCGCGCTCGAAGCCGGGCACGAACTGGTTGCTGCCCAGGGTGATCGCATTGGCGCGATTCACCGTCGCGGTGCCGTCGAGCCAGCGTGCGTGACCGTTGATCAGTGCACTGAAGCCGCTGTCCTCGTACAGCACCTGCAGGCGCATGGCGCGCTCGTTGTAGCCGCCGAGTGCATCCTTCTCGCCGGTGAAGGTGTTGTCGATCCAGTTGTCGCGATGCTGTCCCAGGGCCGATACGCGCCCGGACCAGTGGCCACCGAGCGAACCGCCCAGGGCTGCCTCGGCATTGGCGGTGCCCAGCGAGCCGTAGGAGACGCGCGCGTAGCCGGAGGTCTGCTGGCTCGGGCGCACCGATTCGAACTTGATCACGCCGGCCGGCGAGTTGCGCCCGAACAACGTGCCCTGCGGGCCGCGCAGCACTTCCACCTGGGCCAGGTCGAACAGCGGGAAGCCCTTGAGGATCGGGTTCTCCTGCACGATGTCGTCATACACCATCGACACCGGCTGCGACGCGTTGAGGTCGAAGTCGCTGTTGCCCAGGCCGCGGATGTAGAAGCGCGGGAACTCACGGCCATACGAGGTCTCGGCATACACGCTGGGCGCGCGCGCGGCCAGCTGCAGCACGCCGTCGCCGGACTGGCCGAAGGCCTCCAGCATCTGTGGCGTGAGCACGGTCAGCGACATCGGCACCTTCTGCAGGTTTTCCGTCCGCTTGGACGCGGTGACCTTCACCGTTTGCAGCTCGGTGGTCTTGACGTGCTCGTCGGCGGGCGCGGCGTCCTGCGCGTGAGCGGCGCCGAGGCCGATGAGCATGGAACAGGCGAGCGCCGCGCGGCGCGGCGGGAATGCGATCGACATGGGTATCTCCCCGGGCGGATTAGGAAAGGGCAGCTCTGCGGCTGCTCCCCCCCATTTTCCAATGCCACCGCGCCGTGGCGACAGTGCCTGCACGAATCAGCCGTAGGGCCGCTCCTGCCGCAGCACCTCCCGCAGGGCGGCATCGGTGGCCGACAGGGGCTCGGCGTGCGCGGGACGTGCCAGCATCGCCACCAGCGCGGCCGGTATCGCGACCGGATGCCCGATCAGCGGCTCCACCACGCTCTCGAACTTGGCCGGGTGCGCCGTGGCGACCACGGTCCAGTCGCTCCGGTCACCGGCCGCGCGCAGCACATCGAGCACGTGCACCGCGGTGGCGGTGTGCGGGCAGAACACCTCGCCGTGCTCGCGCGCGTGGCGGGCGAGGGTGGCGCGAATCGCATCGTCGTCCACGCTGGTGGCGGGCAGGTCGCGGCGCAGGGTGGCGTCGTCGATCGTCCAGCGCAGGCGCTCGACGTTGCTCGGCGCGCCCACGTCCATGGCATTGGCGATCGTCGCCACCGCCTCGCGCGGGCGGTAGTCGGCGCCGGCGAGGAACTCCGGCAGGGTGGCGTTGGCATTGCAGGCCAGGTGCACGCGGCCGACCGGCAGGCCGAGTGCGCGCACCCACAGCGCAGCCAGCGCGTTGCCGAGATTGCCGGTCGGCACGATCAGCTGCAGCGGTTCGCCGCGTTCGCGCCACCAGGCCAGCGCGGCATGCGCGTAGTAGCTCATCTGCGGCAGCAGTCGGCCGAGGCTGATGCTGTTGGCCGACGACAGCGGCACCTCGGCCTGCAGCGCGGCGTCGTTGAGCGCGGCTTTCACCATGCGCTGGCAGTCGTCGAAGCGACCGGCCACGCGCAGCGCGGCGACGTTGTCGCCGAAGCAGCCGAGCTGATGCGCCTGCCGCGGCGAGACCTTGCCGTCCGGATACAGGATCCGCACCCGTACACCCGGCCGGCGGTGGAACGCCGCGCCGACCGCCGCGCCGGTGTCGCCGGAGGTGGCGACCAGGATGGTCAGCACACGCTCGTCGCGGCGCGGCAGCCGCGCCAGGCAGGCGGCGAGGAAGCGCGCACCGACGTCCTTGAACGCGGCGGTGGGGCCGTGGAACAGCTCCAGCACATGGGCGCCATCGGCCGGCAGCGCACGATGCGGCACCGGGAAATCCAGCGCCTCGGCGCAGATCGCCGGCAGCGCCTCGGCCAGCGGGTCGCCGGCGAAGAACGGCGCGAGCAGGGTGGCGGCGGTGTCGGCCAGGGTGCCGTGCGGATCGAACTCGGCCACGTCAAGCCGTGGCATCGTCTGCGGCACGTAGAGGCCGCCATCGGGAGCGAGCCCGGCGGCGATGGCCTCGCTCAGGCTGGCGGCCGGGCTGCCACCGCGGGTGCTGACGTAACGCAACGCTCCGCTCATGGGCACCTCAAGAGGGGACTGTGGGAGCGCACCCCCGGATCGAGTCCGGGGCAGGCTCTGTGCGCGAACGCTTTTTGCCGGTGACACGCATTGCGCCAGAAGTGGTCGCGCACAGGGTGCGCTCCTACAGGAAATTCTCGACTCATCCGGCATCCCCGACATCGACCACGCTGGCCGCCGGCCCGTCGACCGGGGCGACGAATGCATCGCTGTCCAGCCCGGCTTCGGCGAAGGCGGCGCGCATGGCGATGGCAGCGTTCTGCGCGTCGGCGCGGTGCTCGTACCAGCCGAACACGCTGGGGCCGGCGCCGGAGATGCTGGCGCCCATCGCGCGGTGATCCAGCGCGGCCTGCTTGACGCGGGCGAAGTTCGGCACCAGCGGCGCGCGGCGCGGCTCCACCAGCACGTCCTTCAGGCCTTCGCGCACCAGTGCGGCCTCGCCGCGGTAGCAGCCGGCCAGCACCAGCGCGAGGTTGGCGCTCTGGCTGACGAAGCTGCCCAGCGGGTAGTCGCCGGCCAGCGCGGCGCGCGCCTTGCGGGTCTCCAGCACGAAGTGCGGATGCACCAGGGCGCAGTGCCAGCCGGCGGGCGCCGGGATGCGCACCAATCGGTCGTGCGTGGCCAGCACCAGCCCGCCGAGCAGCATCGGCCCGATGTTGTCGCCGTGGCGGCTGCCGCTGGCCACTGCCTCGCCGTCCAGCGCGAAGCCATACAGCGATTCGGGCGGCAGCGGCTTTTCCAGCAGCGCGTTGGCGGCCACCAGTGCGGCCACGCAGGACGCCGCCGAACCGGCCATGCCCGAGCCCAGCGCGATGCCCTTGTGCAGGGTCAGCTCGAAGCCGTGCGCCAGGCCCAGTGCCTTGCGCAGCGATACCAGCGCCATGCCGGCGGTGTTGCGCATCGGGTCGAGCGGCAGCTCGGTGACCACGCCGTGGATCGCGGCGATGCGCACCACCGGCTCGTCGATGCGACGCACCTCGGCGCGATCGCCGGCGCCGGCCATCGAGTGGCCGAGGATGTCGAAGCCGACGCCGACATTGCCCACGCAGGCGGGAGCGAAGGCACAGGCGTGCAGGGCGCGTTGCGGGGCGGCGGTCATGTGGTCTCGCAGTTGGGCATTCATGCGCGCGGCTCCAGCGATTCGGCGATGCGCAGCAGGTCGGCGAAGATGCCGGCGGCGGTGACTTCGGGACCGGCCCCCGGCCCCTGCACCAGCAGCGGATTATCGCAGTAGCGGCGGGTGGTGAACTGCACCACATTGTCGGTGAGCCGCGAGTGGGCGAAGGCGTGCGCGGCCGGCAGCACGGCGAGCTTCACGCTGGCGCGGCCGTGGCGATCGAGGTGGGCGACGTGGCGCAGCACGCCACCTTGCGCGCACGCTTCCGCCAGCCTGGCGGCCATCGGGGCGTCCAGTTCGTCCAGCCGCTCCATGAACTCCTCGCGCGGCAACGACGCCAGCGTGGCCGGCACCAGGCTTTCCACCGCCACGTCATCCAGCGACAGCGCCCAGCCTGCTTCGCGCGCGAGGATCACCAGCTTGCGCGCCACGTCGGTACCGGAAAGGTCGTCGCGCGGGTCCGGTTCGGTATAACCGAGTGCGTGCGCTTCGCGCACCAGCGCGGAGAATGGATGCGCGCCATCGTGGCGGTTGCACAGCCAGGCGAGCGTGCCGGAGAACATGCCTTCCACGGCCAGCAGCTCGTCACCGGTATCGAGCAGGTCGCGCAGCGTCTGCACCACCGGCAGGCCGGCGCACACGGTGGCCTCGTAGCGAAAACGCGCGCCGCTGGCGGCGCTCGCCGTGCGGATGGCCTGCCAGCGTGCCAGTTCGCCGCTGCCGGCGAGCTTGTTCGGGGTCACCACGTGCAGCCCGGCGGCAAGCCAGCGCGGATAGTGCGAGGCCACCGCGTCGCTGGCGCTGCAGTCGATCAGCAGCGCATGGCGCGATTCGAGGCCGCGCACGTGGGTGGCGAAGGCGTCGAGATCGTTCGGTCGCCACACCTGGGCGCCGCCGGCGCGACCGTTGAGCTCGGCGTCGTCGCAGTCCAGCCACATGCGCTTGCTGGCGACCACGCCGCAGAGGCGGAGCCTGACTCGGCCCTCGCGCTCCAGCCGCGGTTGCGCGGCGCGCAGCTGGTCGAGCAGGGCGCTGCCCACCCGGCCGGGACCGATCACGCCGACCGCCAGCTCGCGGCAACGCAGGGGAGGGGCCGCCGGTGCGAACACCGACGGCAGCGGTTTGGGATGTTCGAGCAACTGGGGTGCACAGGTATTCACGTAAGCCTCCGGATGAGGCCCGTGCTCGCTGGCGGTGTCGGTGGTGTACGCCGGCCCGCCTCGTCGAGGGCGGGGCCGTTGCGTGATGGTGAAGCTAGTCGCGCACGGACACCCACCCCGACCGAGTGGTAATGGTCGTGATGGTCATCGTGGCGATGGGAAAGATGTCGACGCAGCGCCCGCCAGCGCAGCACATCACGCCGGGGAGGCGCGCGGGGCGGAGGCTGGCAAGGGCGTTGTCGATCGACATGGGGCTGACGTTACGGGCGATGTTGCGTCGCGGTCAACAGGTGCAATTGCAACCATTCGCGCGGGGTGGTGCGCGTCGCGCCCGGAAGCCGGGAGAATTCGCGCGCCGTCACGATGGTTGCGCCAGGCCGGCGACCTAGGGCGTGTCGGGCTTTGGCGGTCGAGTCGAACATTCGGCGGTGCGAGGACCGATGTTCGGCGCTTTGCCGGCCCATAGTGGTTCCATGGGCCAAGAAGCGACGGACATAGGGACCGCACAGGCGGATGTGCAGACCGGCCGGCCAACGTCCGACAGGCTCCCAGGAGCCTGACCAGCAAAGCCCGAGCGGCTCCTGGGCCAGCTCCTCGGCGTCGTCCGCCCGGCGCGTGCGCCGGTGCAGGAAGCGCACCAGCGCCTCGCGCTGCGATCGCATGAAGCGGTCGAATTGGTTCGAGTGAGCGGTGCCGCCAAGTATCTGCCCGGGCTCGGCCGCGCCCAGGGCCATGTGGGGGCACCGGGTGTTGACCAGAGAGATACTCGCCACGATATCGCAACCGTCGCCGCCGCTTGCGGCCACCGATGAAGTGCTTCCGCATCCCTGCGGAAGGCATGAGGGCCGCAATCCCTGCACGGGGGTGCCGGGAGCGGGATGGCTGATGCCGCCAAACCGGGGTCCTCGCCCCTTCAACGCGAGCACCGCCGCCTTCCCCTGCTTCTGATTTCGCCGGCGACCTCGAGCCTCAGCGGGACAGATCGATCGTGTAGGTGGCGGTGCCGTCGCCGTGGTCCTTCAGCTGGCGTACGTGGCCCAGGCCGGCGGCCGCGGCCAGCGCCTGCTTGCCGGCGGCGGTGCGGAACACCACCGGGCCGCGGGTCTTCAGCGGGGCGAAGTGCCAGGAGGTCGGCTCCAGGTCGGCGGCGGTGAGGTGCTGCTTGCGCTCGATCCAGCGGGCCAGGACTTCGCGCGCACCGTCGGGCGAGGCCAGCACGATGTTGCCGCCGTCCAGGCCCGGGAAATGCCCGCCGCCGCTGGCCCGATAGTTGTTGGTGACGATCACGAACGGCTGCTGCGGGGTGACTGGCTTGCCGTCATATGTGAGCGTGGTGATGCGCTCGCCGGCCGGCTTCGACACGTCGATGGTGTAGGCAATGCCGCCCTGGATCTGGTCGAAGTTGTAGCCGACGTAGTGCGGGTTGATCAGCGCCTGCTCGCCGGCCCTGGCCGGGTCGATGCGGTTGAAGCGGCGCGCCGAGTGTTCCAGCCAGGCCTTGAGCCCGGCGCCGTTGGTCTTCACCGCGGCCAGGGTGTTCGGATAGAAATACAGGTCGGCGGCGCTGCGCAGGGTGAGCGGGCCGGGTGCCACGTCGGTGTAGTCGTCCGGGCCGCCGAAGCCGGTGCGGAACGCGGCGGCGGCCGACAGCACCGGCACATCGGCCAGCTCCGGATGGGTCTTGGGCAGCTCGCGGCGCACGTAGTCGGCCTGCGCCGCGTTGATCGGCGCCAGCGCGCTCATGTCGCCCTCGTCGGCGAAGTAGCTGCTCAGCCGCACGCGGGTGTCGCCGATCGGCGTATTGACGTAGGCGATGGCGGCCTCGTGCACCTTGGCCACCAGCGGGGCGATCGCCGGATCGGGCGCCACGCAGTCCGGTGCCTTGCCCTTTACGGCCGGCTGGCAGATCGGGCGCACCTCGCTGTGGGTGTCGGCCTCGTCCACCACCCACTTGCCGCCCTGGCGCACCAGCGCCAGATCGATCACGCCCAGGTCCTTGCCGAAGAAGCCGCCCATC
>WOYI010232436.1_pt1 | contig 17560 bp, 18 predicted proteins | sample 6423411 | NCBI WGS metagenome assembly WOYI01 (sample SAMN13441803, study PRJNA592873) | oil field metagenome | biome: oil field; feature: oil-well bore; material: oil-contaminated soil; isolation source: oil-contaminated soil from oil-well borehole | place: Germany: Wietze | collected 2016-10-18 ...
TGGTGGTGGTGCTGGCGGGCGCTGTGGGGGCGGTCGTTGCCCTGCGGCGTCGGCGGCGCGGCGCTCCACGGTCCGTGACGCCCGCCCAGGTGCGGGAAGCCCTGCCGACTCCGCCACCCGCAGAGCTGCTCGAGCCGGTACCGACCCCTCCCAGCGCCGTACCGATGCCATCGACGGCGCCGAGTCCCGAAGCTCGGCCGCCATTGAAAGAGGCTCCCACGGCGCCGCCCCAGCCCGATCTGGCGCCGCCCGCCGCCTTGCCGGTCGAAGCCGCACCACCCGCCCCGAAACCCCAGCCGGTCGAGGCGCCGGCGCCAGTCCCGACGGTGGGCTGGCTGGGACGCATTCGCGCCGGATTGAGCAAGACGCGGGCCGGACTGGCCGAGGGTCTGGGCACCCTGTTCTTGGGCGGGAAGCGCCTGGACGACACGCTGCTGGAAGAGCTGGAAACCCGCTTGCTCGTCGCCGATGTGGGCCTGGATGCCACCCGCAGGATCCTGGATGGGCTGACGGAAAAGCTGGGTCGCAAGGACCTGCTGACGCCGGAGGTGGTGATGAACACCCTGGCTGCGGACATGACGGCGCTGCTTGCGCCATGCGAGCAGCCGTTGCGGATTCCCGGTGACTCCAAGCCGTTCGTCATCCTGGTGGTCGGCATCAATGGGGCCGGCAAGACCACCACCATCGGCAAGCTGGCGCATCACCTCAAGGCGGAGGGCCGCAGCGTGCTGCTCGCTGCCGGCGATACCTTCCGTGCCGCTGCGGTGGAACAGTTGCAGACCTGGGGGGCGCGTAACGACGTACCGGTCGTGGCCCAGCACACCGGCGCCGACAGTGCTTCGGTGATCTTCGATGCCGTGGCGGCCGGCCAGGCGCGCGGGATGGACGTGGTGATCGCCGATACGGCGGGGCGCCTGCACACCCAGTCCAACCTGATGCAGGAGCTGGCCAAGATCAAACGCGTGCTGGCCAAGCTGGATCCCGCTGCGCCCCATGAGGTGTTGTTGGTGGTGGATGGGGGTACCGGCCAGAATGCGCTCAATCAGGCCCAGCAATTCCATCAGGCCGTGGGACTCACCGGCGTGGCGATCACCAAGCTGGACGGCACGGCCAAGGGCGGCATGCTGTTTGCCATCGCCCAGAAACTGGGTGTGCCGATTCGCTTCATTGGCGTCGGGGAAGCGATCGAGGACTTGCAGCCCTTCGTGGCCGATGATTTCGTCGCTGCCCTGTTGGGCCTCGACGCTGCGGATGGGCGGGCTTGAATGGCGGGTGATCCGGGCGCCGCGCCAACTGCTGCGAGTCCCATTGTTCGCTTCGTGTCGGTCAGCAAGCGCTATGACCATGGCGGCGAGGCGCTCAAGGACGTGAGCTTTGCCCTGCCGCGCGGACAAATGGCGTTTCTGACCGGCCGCTCGGGGGCTGGCAAAAGCACCTTGTTGCGACTCATCGCCCTGCTGGAGCGACCCAGCCGGGGCCAGGTCCAGGTCTGTGGCGCCCAGTTGGCGCAGTTGGCGCGCCGGCAGATTCCCTATCACCGCCGCCGGGTGGGCTTGATCTTCCAGGATCACCGCCTGCTGGCCGATCGCACGGTATTCGAGAACGTGGCGCTGCCGCTGATCATCGCCGGTCGCCCGGCGGGCGAGGAGATGGCCCGGCGGGTGCGCGCGGCGCTCGATCAGGTGAGTTTGCTGCATCGCGAAACCGCCTGTCCGCCGACGCTTTCCGGCGGTGAACAGCAACGGGTGGGCATCGCCCGCGCCATTGTCGGCAAGCCCGAACTCTTGCTGGCCGATGAACCCACCGGAAACCTGGACCCCGCCTTGTCCCGCGACATCATGGATCTGTTCCGTCGACTCAATGCGGCGGGCACCAGCGTGCTGGTGGCCTCCCATGATCTGACCCTGATCCGCAGCTTAGGGAAACCCATGCTGGTCCTGGAAGACGGCGAACTGAGCCATGTCGATGAAGCGCTCAAACCAGCCGGTTAATCGGCGCCACCCGCGCCGGCCGGTCAAGCCGCCGGTGCAGGCCGCGCCGGCGACGCGGGCGGAACGATCGTCCCTGCGTCGGCGCTTGCGGGCCTATGGCGACATCCATCTGCAGACCGCTCGGGAAACCCTGCAGCGTCTGGTCCGTTTACGTCATGTCAGCCTGCTCACCTCGGTAGTCATCGGCCTGACCCTGGCCTTGCCGGCAGGCCTGTACGTGCTGGCCGACAACGTCCAAACCTTGCTGCCCGACTGGCGCGCGGATGCCCAGCTCTCGGTGTTCTTCAAGCCCGGCACCGATCTGGAGCGGGCGCGGGATCGGTTGCGGGAATGGGAGCGTCGGCCGGAGCTGATCCGGGCGGAACTGATTACCCCGGATGACGCCTTGGCCCAGATGCGTCAGTTGCCTGGCTTTGATGCCGCCATCGCGGCGCTGGGGGAAAACCCCTTGCCGCCCGTGGTGGTGCTCTGGCCGAAGCTGGACCGGGAGCTGCAGCCGCTGGTGGCGGATCTGCAGCGCGTGGCCGAGGTGGACCGGGTGCAACTGGACCGGGAGTGGCTGGAGCGTCTGTTGGCGCTGGGTGTCCTGGTCGGCCGGCTGGCCCGTCTGGTGGGGATATTGTTTGCGGTGGCGGTGCTGGTGGTGGTGGGCAACACCATCCGCATGGAGGTCCAGAACCGGCGCAGCGAGATCGAGATCATCAAACTGGTGGGCGGGACCGACCGCTTCATCCAGCGGCCTTTCCTCTATGCCGGCATCTGGTATGGCTTGTCCGGAGCACTGCTCGCCTGGTTCATCGTCCAGGTCAGCGTGGTCGTGATGAGCGGCCCCGTCGGGCGTCTGGCGGCGCTTTATCACAGCGAAGCCCGGCTGCATGGGCTGGACTTCGGCCAGTTCGTGTTCCTGATTCTGGCAGGCGTCGGCCTCGGCGGGATGGGCGCGTACTGGGCGGTGCGCGGCCAGATCCGGGCGATCGAGCCTCCTTGAGGCAATGGCCTCAGAGTTCGCGCAGCCCCTTGGCGCCGACCAGCAGGACCTCATCGGCGGGCCGCAGCGCGAACAGTCCCACCGTGACGATGCCGGGAATGTTGTTGAGGTCCTTTTCCCAGGCCACTGCATCGTCGATGCGCAAGCCGCTCACATCCAGAATCAGATTGCCGTTGTCGGTGACCACGTTTTCCCGCCACGCCGGGCGGCCGCCGCGCTTGACCAGTTGGCGGGCAACAAAGCTGCGGGCCATGGGGATGACCTCGATGGGCAGGGGAAAACGGCCCAGGCGGTCGACCAGCTTGCTGTCATCGGCGATGCACAGGAAGCGGCGGCTGGCCGCTGCGATGATCTTCTCCCGCGTCAGGGCCGCTCCCCCGCCCTTGATGAGGTGGCGCTTGGCATCGATTTCATCGGCGCCGTCCACATAGAGCGGGATTTCATCGGCCTGGTTCAGGTCGATCACCTCGAATCCCCGTGCCAGCAGCCGTTGGGCGCTGGCCTCGGACGCGGCGACTGCGGCGCGGATACGCACCCGACGAGCGGCCAGGGCATCAATGAACGCATTGACCGTGCTGCCGCTGCCCACCCCGAGGGTAATGCCCTCGGGAACCTGTTCGGCAGCAGCATGAGCGACTTGCTGTTTGTAGGGGTCCACCGCCATGGGAGCCTCGCGCTTGTAAGAGCCAATGGCGCATTCTAGCGCCTGGCGAGCGGTCAGAGCGAAAGCGGTGGATCAGCGCAGCAGCAGCGCCAGCAAACCGAGGCTGACCGCAAGGCCCCCAAGTCCAAAGCCCCAGATCAGCCCCCGCCGACGCTGCTGGGCGCGTGCGCGCAGGAAATCCAGTACCGCCTGGAATCGCACATCCACGACCGCATAGCCGCCAATGGCGCCATCGGGGCGCAGCCAGGGGCGGGCGGCGGAAATGCAATAGTCGCAGGTGGCCATGGAGATATAGGGTTCGGTGATGACCAGGTCTGCCTGGGCCTTGGCCTGTTGATAATAAGGCCGGGTGCTGCGGTCCTTGCCGCGCTGATTGGCGACTTTGTTGACCGTGAGGGTGCGGTTGACCGAGATGTTTTCGCTGCGTTGGATGCCGTTTTCGTCCAGCGTGTAGAGCAGCTCGACGAAGGGATAGCGGGCGACCAGATCACGCATGGTCTGGATCAGGGCTTCGTCGTCGTCCTGCAGGCTGTTCCCCAGCTTTTGCAGGGGTTCCATGATTGCCGCCATGAGCGTGCGGATCGGCTCAAGATGTTCTTCGTAAAGGCGCACGGTTTCGCGTTTTTCGCCGATGTGAACCGGCACTTCACCGCTGAGCTTCAACAAAAACTGGTTCAGGCTCGCCGATTGCAGGCGGATGATCATGGGCTCCTCCCGAGTTCGTGGCCGCGTTGAACGACCCTGCAGATTTCGAAAGCAACTATTGCGCCGAAAGCAACGTGTAATTTATTCAATTGCTTGCGTACTTTTTCCGGGTTGTTCTGCGTCATCGCGGCGCACATTCTACGCCTTTGTGTCAGTTTCGATGCAAGGGGGAACCGGATGGCTGGCGCGCCCGATGAGGAAATCCCAGTGCTCGGGCTGGACCGGCATCACCGACAGACGGTTGCCGCGCCGCAGCAACGTCAGCCCATCCAGTTCGGGGCAGCCGCGCAGCTCCGTGAGCGGCAGGGGACGCGGCAGGTGCCGGTCGTAGGCCACGTCCACCACATACCAGCGTGGCCGTTCCGGCACGCTGCCCGGATCGTAGTGCGGGTCGGTGGGATCGAAGGCGGTGGGGTCGGGATAGGCTGCGCTGACGATCGTGGCCAGCCCCACGATCGCCGGAACGGGGCAGTTGGAGTGGTAGAACAGCACCCCGTCCCCAACTTGCATCTGGTCGCGGATCATGTTGCGCGCCTGGTAGTTGCGCACGCCATCCCAGGGTTCGCGGCCGCGCCGGCGCAGATCATCGATCCCAAAGGTGGTCGGTTCGGTTTTCATCAGCCAGTAGGCCATCAGGGGTTTCCTCGGCGGGGATGACAGCGGATCCAGCCCTGTTCGGTGACCACGCCGGACAAGGGGATGTCCCACGGCCGGGCTGGAAGCTGCGCGATTTCCTGGAAGCCATAGGCCAGACCCAGCAATCGTGGCGGCAAGGCCGGCCTGCGGCGCTTGAAGGCAAACCGGCGATCGTAATAGCCGCTGCCCATGCCCAATCGCCCGCCGTGCCGGTCGAAGCCGACCAGCGGCATGAGCACCAGATCAATGCGCCAGATCGGCCGCAGGACACGGCCCACGGGCTCGGCAATGCCGAATCGGTTGCGTTTCAGGACGGTACCGGCGCCGCAGGGAACGAAATCCATCCAGAACGGCGTGTGGTGGTGCAGGCGCGGCAGGACGACCGTTTTTCCGCTTTGCCGCGCCCTGGCCGCAAGCATCCGGGGGTCGACCTCGCCATCGGCGGCATGGTAGAGGGCGATGCAGCGGGCCGCGCGCCACGCGGGCAGGCGCTGGAGACGTTGCAGGATGCGACGATCCCAAAGCCGGTGCAGTCGCCGCGGTAACCGGCGGCGGCGATTGCGCAGGTCTCTGCGCAGATCAGGCAGCGGCGGGAGCGGGGCGTCGGTCGGTGCGATGCGGGGCGCGGTGTTCAAATCTTCGCTGGCAATGCGGGCCGGAATGATGATTAGGGGACGCCTCCCGCCTGTGCCGTGGCTGCCCGTGACCTTGAACCAAGGGTCCAAGTGGGCGGAATGACGGTACCTGAAGGCTTTCCGCTGCGGGGCGGACCTGCACAAGGGCACCATTCGATCCCAACCCGGGGTTTGTATTTAGGCTCAAGGGTACCCTGGGCGGCCCTCGAACACCGCAGGAGGCGTCGTTGGGCTAGTCTGGCGTGTGGATCTTCCGGATGCAAGGGCTCAAGGGGCTGGGCCTTCCAGGGCGTGCAGCACTTTCTCATGCAGCGCTTCCATGCGACGATCCAGGCCTTCGGAACCGGCAGCGGCCTGCTGCTGGCGCAACAGCTCTTCCGCCAGGTTGAGCGCGGTCATCGCCAGGATGCGTTCCAGGCCCACGACCTTGCCTCTGTCGCGAATCTGTTGCATTTTCCCACTCACCAGCTCGGCCGAGGCCAGCAGCAGGGCGCGTTCGGCGGGGGTGCAGGACACCTGATAGCTGCGTTCCAGCAATTGAATGCTGACGGTGGTGCGCTCAGCCGAGGGTGCGTTCATCCGGCGGTGTGCTCCATGGCCTTGAGCCGGTTGACGATGGCTTCGATCCGGCTGCGCGCCAGTTCATTTTTTTGCATCAGGTTGGCGCGTTCAGTCGCCAGTTGGTCCAGCCGCAGGCGCAGACCGGCATTCTCCCGGCGGAGCGTTTCCATTTGCTGCACCAGGGCCAGCACCTGCGATTCCAGACGATCAAACACCGATTGGCTCATGGGCGCATCCACGCAGGGGAGAGCGACACGAATCGAACGGTTAGACTATAAAGCGCTCCATGACATGGGGCAAACCGGATCCCATTGAGTGATCTCGCAAATCGTGACGGGGTGTTTGGATGGCGCAACGGGTGAGCTTCGAACTTCTGACCGAGACGCTGATGACCTGTCCGGACGGCCCTGGGCCGGCGGAGTGTCATGGCCAGATCTGCGGGCTGTTCTGTGGCAGTGCCAAGGCGACCGTGATCGACGCGTTTCTGGAGCGCTGGGCGCGGGATGCCGAGGAGAACGTGAACGCAGGCGCGCACGCGGTGTTGCGGCGCATGCTGTCCGAAAGCCAGGCCGCGCTGGAAGACACCGATTTGGCCTTTGCGCCCTTGCTCCCCGCCGATGCGGTTGCACTGGATGTGCGGGTGGGGTCGCTGGCCGAGTGGACACAGGGGTTCCTGTATGGCCTGGTGGAGGCGGGCGCTGACTGGGCCGATGCGCCTGAAGCGGTGCGCGAGATCATCACCGATTTTGCCGAAATCGCCCGGTTGCGCGCCGGCGGGCTGGCGGACGAGGACGATGAGCAGTCCTATGCCGAGCTGGTGGAATATGTGCGCATGGGAACCCTCTTGATGCATGCGGAAGGGGCGCAGGCGAGGAAGGTCGCTGCGGAGCGTGGGCCATGACGGCGGAATACGCGCGTCGCCGGCGACGGCTGATGCAGGCCATTGGTGAGCGGGGCATGGCCATTCTTCCCTCGGCGGTTGAACGGGTGCGCAACCGCGACACCCATTACCCCTTCCGTCAGGACAGTGATTTTCTGTATCTGAGCGGCTTTCCCGAGCCCGAAGCAGTGATCGTGCTGATGCCAGGTCGGCCGCAGGGGGAATACATCCTGTTCTGTCGCGAGCGCAACCCCGAACGCGAGCAGTGGGACGGTTTGCGTGCGGGGCCGGAGGGCGCCTGTGGCCATTTTGGCGCCGATGACGCCTTTCCCATCGAGGACATCGACGACATCCTGCCGGGTCTGATGGAAGGGCGGTCACGCATCCACTACACCCTGGGGCGGGACGCCGGTTTCGATCAGCGCGTGGTGGGCTGGGTCAGGCGTCTGCAGGAACAGTCTCGCGCCGGGGTCCATGCCCCGTGGGAAATCGTGTCCCTGGAGCATCATCTGCACGAGATGCGCTTGTTCAAGGGGCGCGGCGAGCTGGCCCTGATGCGCCGGGCGGCGGCCATCACGGCGGCGGCCCATGCGCGCGGCATGGCCGAGTGCCGCGCGGGCTGGCGCGAGTATGCCCTGGCGGCGGAATACACCCACGAATTCACGCGCCACGGCGCCACCCATGCCTATCCGCCCATCGTCGGCGGCGGCGCCAACGCCTGCATCCTGCATTACATCGAAAACGCAGCGGTGTTGAAAAAGGGCGATCTGGTGCTGGTGGATGCCGGCGCCGAGCTGGAAGGGTACGCCGCTGATGTGACGCGCACCTTCCCCGTGGGCGGGCGCTTCAGCGGTCCCCAGCGGGACATCTATGCCTGTGTGCTGGCAGCCCAGGCCGCCGCCATTGCCGCTGTCAAACCCGGCGCGGACTGGAACGCCCCCCATGAGGCGGCGGTGCGGGTATTGTGCGAAGGCCTGCGGGATCTGAAGATCCTGCCGGGCAGCCTGGAGGAGATCCTGGCGTCCCAGAGCTATCGGCGCCATTACATGCACCGCACCGGCCATTGGCTGGGGCTGGACGTGCACGATGTGGGCGATTACAAGGTGGATGACCAGTGGCGGGTGCTGGAGCCGGGCATGGTGCTGACCGTGGAGCCGGGTTTGTACCTGCGGCCGGCCGAGGATCTCGCCCCGTGCTACGCGAACATCGGCGTGCGCATCGAGGACGACGTGGTGGTCACACGCACGGGCTGTGAGGTGTTGACCGCGCAGGCGCCCAAGGAAATCGCCGAGGTGGAGGCGGTCATGCGCTCATGAGCGTGCGCAGGCTGCACGGCACGGCCGAGGCGGATCATGACGTGATCCTGGTGGGCGCGGGCCTGGTGGGGGCGGCCTTGGCCCTGGCCTTGGCGCCCCTGTCGCTGCGCATTGCCCTGGTGGAGGCCCAGCCGCTGGAGCGCATGGAGCAGCCCGGTTACGACGAGCGCAGCACGGCGCTGTCCTATGCCTCCGTGCGCATTCTCGAATCCCTGGGGCTGTGGGGGATGCTGGCGGATCATGCCAGTCCCATCCGCCACATTCATGTGTCTCAGCAGGGTGGATTCGGAATCAGCCGCTTCGATGCCCGCGAGGTTGGCGTGGATGCGCTGGGGCAGGTGGTTCCCAATCATCGACTGATCGAGGTCTTGCTGGATCGGCTACCGCAGCAGCCCGGCCTGACCCTGCACGTTCCTGCCCGGGTGACGGCGGTGAGCCAGGATGGGGCGCGCATGCGGGTGCGCCTGGAAGGCCCCGAGGGGCCAATGGATCTGAGCAGCCGCTTGCTGGTGGCGGCCGATGGGGCCGAATCGCCCGTGCGGGCCCTGCTGGGTATCGGCGTGACGCGGCGGGATTATGGGCAAAGCGCCATCATCGCCAATGTGACCCCGGGATTGCCCCACGGGGGGCGGGCTTTCGAGCGCTTCACCCCCGAGGGTCCCGTCGCCCTGCTGCCGCTGGGCGAGCGCTGCGCCCTGGTCTGGACCGTGCCGTCGCGCGCCCAGGAATGGGCGCTGGAACTGTCGGAAGGGCGCTTCCTGGATCAACTGGAGGCCCGTTTCGGTCGTCGTCTGGGACGTTTCCAGCGGGTAGGGCGTCGCCAGGCCTATCCCCTGAGCCTGGTGCGCGCCCGGCGCATGGTGGAGGGCCGCGCCGTGCTGTTGGGCAACGCCGCGCATGCCATCCATCCGGTGGCGGGGCTGGGGTTCAACCTGGCGCTGCGGGAGGCGGCAATCCTGGCGGAGGTGCTGGCCCAAGGCCACGATCCGGGTGATCGGGACGTGCTGGAGCGTTTCGAGCAGCGGGTGCAGCCCTACCAGGATCGGCTCATTGCCTTCTCCGACCGACTGCCACGGCTGTTCGGACAGCGCTTTCCCGGCTTCAGCCATGCCCGCAGTCTGGGCCTGCTGGGTCTTGATCTGTTGCCGGGCGCCAAGACCGGTTTTGTCCTGCACGCCATGGGTCTGGATGGCGCCATGCCGGCCCTGGCCCGGCAAACGGACCCTGGCGCACGGATGGAAACTGGCCCATGACGCATGCCACCGAACGCTGTGATGTCGCCATTGTCGGTGGGGGCCTGGTGGGCACCCCGCTGGCCTGTGCCCTGGCCGAGCTGGGATTGTCCGTGGCACTGGTGGAGGCCGCCCTGCCGCCACCCCTGGCGCCGGAGTCTCCCCTGGACATTCGGGTTTCCGCCATTGCACCGGCCAGTGAGGCTTGGCTGCGCGCCTTGGGCGTCTGGCAACGCATGCCGGAGACGCGCCTGTGCGCTTATCGGCGCATGCATGTCTGGGACCGGGGCGGGGCGATCGATTTCGATGCCGCCACGGTGCCGGCCGAACGGCTGGGCACCATCGTGGAGAACCGCCTGATCCAGCAGGCGGCCCTGGAGGCGCTGGGCGAGCATCCCCGGATTCGTTGTTACGTCCCGCTGCGGGCCAAGGCCCTGGGTTGGAGCGGGGAGCGGGCGCGCTTGACGCTGGCGGATGGGACGGTGCTGGAGGCGGCCCTGGTGGTTGGCGCGGATGGGGCCGATTCGGGAATCCGCGCCCTGGCGGGCATTCCCAGCTTCGGCCACGACTACGACCAATGGGCCATCATGACCCAGGTGCGGACCGAGCGGCCGCACGACCACACCGCATGGCAGCGCTTCCTGCCGGATGGTCCTCTGGCCTTCCTGCCGTTGGCGGATGGCCGCTGCGCCATTGTCTGGTCCTGCACCACGGCCATCGCCCGCGCTTACATGGACCTGCCCGATGAGGCATTCCTGCGGGCGTTGACCGATGGCAGCGAGGGTCTGCTTGGAACGGTCCTCGCCTGTGGGCCGCGGGTCAGTTTCCCGCTGCGGCTGGTCCATGCCGTGCGTTATGTGGGGGAGCGCGTGGTGCTGGTGGGGGATGCGGCGCATCTGGTCCATCCCCTGGCGGGGCAGGGGGTGAACCTGGGGTATCAGGATGCCATGGCCCTGGTGACGGCCATTCGTCAGGGACGCGCGCAGGGACGTGATGCGGGAGAATCCTGGGTTCTGGGTCGCTATCAACGCCTGCGTCGCGCGCACAATCTGCTTACGGCGGGTTCGATGGATGGCTTCAAATACCTGTTCGGAAACGTGAACCCGGTCCTTTCGGGCTTGCGCAACTTAGGCCTGGCCGGCGTGGATCGGCTGGGGCTGGTCAAGCGCGCTATCATGCGCCAGGCCATGGGACTGAATCCGGATGTGCCAGAGGTCGGCAAAGAAGGCTGAACCCGACGCCTTTTTGTTGCGGTAGTATGCACCGCTGGCCAGTCAGGTCGGCCGGTCCTTTTTTAGCCAGGAGGCTGCGTGAACCAGCGTACCGTCCTTTATGACAGCCACGTGGCGGCGGGTGGGCGGATGGTGCCCTTTTCCGGTTGGGACATGCCCTTGCATTATGGCTCCCAGTTGCAGGAACACCACCGCGTGCGGGCCGAAGTGGGGATGTTCGACGTCTCCCACATGACGGTCATCGACCTGGCCGGTCCCGGGTCCCGGGCCTTCCTGCGGCGCCTGCTGGCGAACGATGTGGCCCGGCTCAGCGCGCCTGGCAGCGCCCTCTATGGCTGCATGCTGAACCATGAAGGCGGGATTCTCGACGACCTCATCGTCTATCTCCGCGGCGAGGAGCGCTTCCGTCTGGTGGTCAATGCCGCCACGCGCGACAGCGATCTGTCCTGGATGCGGGCGCGGCTGGCGGAAATGCCGGATGCGGCGCAACTGACCCATCGTCCCGATCTGGCGATGCTGGCGGTACAAGGCCCCATGGCCGAACTCGCCCTGGCAAAGGTGTTTTCTGCCGAGACGATGTCCGCCGTGCATGCGTTGTCTGCGTTCCAGTTCATCGAGCGGCCGGAAGGCTTCATCGCCCGCACCGGCTATACAGGCGAGGACGGCTTTGAAATCCTGCTGCCGGCGCAAGCAGCGCCGGCCCTGTGGCGCGCGCTGTTGACGGCAGGCGTGCCGCCCTGCGGCCTGGGCGCCCGGGACACGCTGCGCCTGGAAGCGGGCCTGAGCCTGTACGGCACCGATCTGGATGCGGACCACACACCCCAGGAATGCGGTCTGGGCTGGACCGTGGCCTTGGCGCCGGAGGGACGGGACTTCATCGGCCGCGCCGCTCTGGCGGCGCGCACCCCCCGTTGCCGCCAGGTGGGTCTGGTGCTCCAGGGCCGCGGCGTGCTGCGCAATGGTCTGACGGTGCGCTTGCCGGGTGGGGCGGAAGGCCGGATCACCAGTGGCGGTTTTTCTCCGACCTTGCAGCGCGCCATTGCCCTGGCGCGGGTGCCGCTGGGGCCTGCAAGTCTTTGCGAGGTCCTGCTGCGAGGTCAGGCGCTACCGGCCCGGGTGGTCAAGCCGCCTTTCGTGCGGCATGGACTGGCCTGTGTTGACCTGAACAGCCTTTAAGTCTCCCGAGTTTTCCATGGAGTTTCCGTAATGAGCCAGATTCCGGCCGATCTCAAGTATGTGTCCACCCATGAATGGCTGCGCTCTACGGCCGATGGCAGCCTCGAGGTGGGGATTACCGACCACGCCCAGGACGCCCTGGGCGACCTGGTGTTCGTGGAGCTGCCCGAGGTGGGGCGCGAGGTGACGGCGGGCGAGGCTTGCGCCGTCGTGGAATCGGTGAAGGCCGCCTCCGACATCTATGCCCCGGTGGCAGGTCGGATCGTGGCGGTCAATCCGGTACTCATCGACCAGCCCGAACAGGTGAACCAGGACTGCTACGGGAGCGGCTGGCTGTTTCGGCTGGTGCCGGCATCCTCGGCGGAGCTGACGGCGTTGCTGGATGCGCAGGCCTATCGCGACCTGTTGAATCAGGGCGCTTGAGGAGAAAGGTCGCGATGCCATTCATTCCCCATACGGCCGATGACGTACAGGCCATGCTGGCAGCGATCGGAGTGCCTGAGATCGCCAGCCTGTTCGATGAGATTCCCGCCTCCTTGCGCTGGACCCGTGTGGAGGGTGTGCCGCCAGGTTTGCCGGAGATGGCGATCAACCGCCTCATGCGCGAGCGCGCCGCCAAGGATGCGGCCGATCTGTGTTTCCTGGGCGCGGGAGCCTATGAACACCACATCCCCGCTGCGGTCTGGGAGATTGCCACCCGCGGAGAGTTCTACAGCGCCTATACGCCCTACCAGGCCGAGGCCAGTCAGGGCACGCTGCAACTGATCTACGAATACCAGTCCATGATGACTGCGCTGATGGCCATGGATATCTCCAATGCCTCCCTCTACGACGGCGCCTCGGCGCTGGCCGAGGCGGTGCTGATGGCGCTGCGGGCCAATCGCCACAATGATGCGCAGCGGGTGTGGATGCCGGCCGCGGTGCATCCCCACTACCGCGAGACGGTGCGCACCATCGTCGAGGGCCAGGGCATCGAGCTGGTCGAAGTGCCTTATGATCCGGCGACGGGGGTGACCCTGGCGGCGTCGCTGGACGCATTGCCCGACGCGGCGGCCCTGGTGGTGCCCCAACCCAATTTCTTTGGGCGTCTGGAAGATATTGATGCCCTGACCGACGCCGCCCGGGCGCGAGGGGCCTTGGTCATCGCCCTGGTCAATCCCCTCGCCATGGCGATACTCAAGCCACCCGGACAATGGGGTGATGCGGCCGGCGGCGGAGCGGATATTGCCTGTGGCGAGGGCCAGCCCCTTGGTGTTCCCCTGGCGGGCGGCGGTCCTTACTACGGTTTTTTGTGCTGCCGCCGCGAGCATGTCCGGCAGATGCCCGGTCGGATTGTGGGACGGACCGTCGATCGCGATGGCCGTGCGGGATTCACCCTCACCCTGCAGCCGCGCGAACAGCACATCCGGCGTGCCAAGGCCACCTCCAACATCTGCACCAACCAGGGGCTGATGGTGACGGCCTCCACCATCCACATGGCGCTGCTGGGCGCCGAGGGACTGGCCCGCGTCGCCCTCACCTCCCATGCGCGTGCCCATGCGCTGGCGACTCAGCTGGCCGCCTTGCCGGGGGTCATGCTGCGATTCGGCGGACCGTTTTTCCATGAGTTTGTCCTGGTCCTGCCTCGACCCGTGGCGCCTGTGCTTGATGCCCTGGCCGGCGCGGGCATCCTGGGGGGCTTTGATCTGTCCGGGACCTATCCGGAACTGGGGCATGCGCTGCTGGTGTGCGCCACTGAAACCCGTACCCCGGCTGATCTGGCGCGCTATGCCGCGGCGCTGGAACAGATCCTGGTCGCTTAAGGAGCATTGGACCCGAGCATGGAACCATCACGGAATACCCCAAGCCCGCCACTGATCTTCGAACAGGGTGCGCCCGGGCGGCGCGCCTATGCCCAGGCCCCGGCCGCCACGGCGCAATGGGACGACCTGCCCCTGCACTTGCGTCGTGCGGAGCCGCCCTGCCTGCCCGAGGTTTCCGAGCTGCAGGTCGTGCGGCATTACACCCGGCTGTCGCAGCGCAATTTCTCCATCGACACCCAGTTCTACCCGCTGGGTTCGTGCACCATGAAATACAACCCGCGGGCCTGCAACACGCTGGCGATGCTGCCGGGTTTCCTCAATCGTCACCCACTGGCCCCTGCCGCCGGGGGGCAGGGTTTCCTGGCCTGTCTGCATGAGCTGCAGGAAATCCTGCAGGCGGTGACCGGCATGCAAGCCGTCTCCCTGACGCCCATGGCGGGTGCCCAGGGCGAGTTGGCCGGGATGGCCATGATCCGCGCCTATCATCGCGCCCGCGGTGATCATGCCCGCACCGAGGTGCTGGTCCCCGACGCCGCTCACGGCACCAATCCCGCGACGGCGGTGATGTGCGGCTATACCGTGCGGGAGATTCCCACCGACCGGTCGGGCGATGTGGATCTGGCGGCCCTCAAGGCGGCGTTGGGACCCCAGACCGCCGCCATCATGCTCACCAATCCCTCCACCCTGGGCGTGTTCGAGCGGCGCATCACCGAGATTGCCGGGCTGGTGCACGAGGCCGGCGGCCTGCTCTACTACGATGGCGCCAACCTGAATGCCATCCTGGGTCAGGTGCGTCCTGGCGACATGGGTTTTGATGTGGTGCACATGAATCTGCACAAGACCTTCGCCACTCCCCACGGCGGCGGGGGTCCCGGCTCCGGTGCAGTGGGGGTGGGCGAACGCCTGCAACCGTTCCTCCCCATCCCCTATGTCCTGCGCGAGGGGGAAACCTATCGCTGGGCCGAGCGCGCCGACTGCCCCGAAACCATCGGCCGGCTGTCGGCCTTCATGGGCAATGCCGGGGTGTTGTTGCGGGCCTATGTCTATGCCCGGCTGCTGGGAGCGGAGGGCATGGCGCGGGTGGGGGCTTATGCCACCTTGAGCGCCAACTACCTGCTCGCGCGCCTGACGGCGCTGGGCTACGAGCCGGCCTATCCGGGGCGGCGCGCCAGCCATGAATTCACCTTGAGTCTCAAGGAATTGACGACGCGCACCGGAATCACTGCCCTGGATGTGGCCAAACGGCTGCTGGATCACGACTTCCACGCCCCGACGGTCTATTTTCCGCAACTGGTGCCCGAATGCCTGCTGATCGAGCCGACCGAAACCGAGAGCAAGCAGGATCTGGACCGCTTCGTCGCGGCCATGGCGTCGATCCGGGACGAAGCGGTCCAGGCGCCGGAGCGGTTGCGGGAAGCGCCTCATCACCTGCCGGTGCGGCGGCTGGATGAAGTGCGGGCGGCGCGCGAACCGGATTTGCGCTGGCAACGCCCCCATGCCACGCCAACCGATAATCTGGCCTGAAACAACGACCCCAGGATGCCCATGAACGCCTTGATCAGCGGTTCCCTTGCCTATGACACCATCATGGTGTTCCCCGAACGCTTCCGGGATCACATCCTGCCGGAAAAGGTGCACATGCTGAATGTGTCCTTCCTGGTGCCGGAGTTGCGCCGCGAGTTCGGCGGCTGCGCCGGGAACATCGCCTATAACCTGCGCCTGCTCGGTGGGCAGGGCCGGCCTTTGGGAACGGTGGGCGAGGATTTCGAACCCTATCGCCGCTGGCTGGACCACTGCGGGATCGACCAGCAGGACTTGCTGACCGTTCCCGGCACGTATACGGCCCAGGCCTATATCACCACCGATCTGGACGACAACCAGATCACGGCCTTCCATCCCGGCGCCATGAATCACGCCCATGACAATCCGGTTCGTCCCGCCGCGGATATCGGCCTGGGCGTGGTGGCCCCCAACGGCCGCCAGGGCATGCTTGATCATGCCCGGCAGTTTGCCGAGGCCGGCATTCCCTTCCTGTTCGATCCCGGCCAGGGCTTGCCGATGTTCAACGGCGGCGATCTGATGGCCTTCATCGACCAGGCCACCTGGGTGGCGGTCAATGAATACGAGGCGGCGTTATTGGAAGAGCGCACCGGCCATTCCCTGGAGCGGCTGGCGGGGCGCGTGGCGGCCCTGATCGTCACCCGCGGCGCGCAGGGATCATTGATTCATACGAAGGGCGCTGTGCTGGAGATCCCGGCGGCCCGTCCCGATGCGGTGCGCGATCCCACCGGTTGCGGCGATGCCTATCGCGCGGGATTGATCTTCGGGTTGCAGCGGGGGCTGGATTGGGCGCTGACGGGGCGGGTCGCTTCCCTGATGGGGGCGATCAAGGTGGCCCATCCGGGCACCCAGAACCATCGTTTCGAACGCGCCGAATTCGAAGCCCGGTTCCGAGAGGCATTCGGCATGGCGCTGGCCTGATAATCAAACCAAGTGGCCGGGATCCGGATGCTGTGTTCGCTGGTTTTATTCGCGCTGGGCTATGGTGTGGTTTACCTGGTTTCCACCGAATATCGACCGGCCCGCTACGGCGCCTTGCTGTGCACGGATCCGGCGGCGCTGCCGGGGGGGCGCTGGAACAGTGATTATGATGGCGCCTGGCTGGGCGCGCAGGGCTGTCTCTATGACCCCGCCAAACGGGGTCTGGAGGAGGTCCCGGCGGTGCGTGATCCGCGCAGCTTCGTCCCCGGTACGGCTGAGCTGATCTATGTGAATGGCGCCAACCATCGCGTGGATTGGACGCTGCCCGAGCTGCATCTGCTGGCGCAGCAGACCGGCGGCCCGGTGATCAGTGTTTACAACGCCACGGAGGGCGGGCGCGTTCCGGATGCCATCCATGACGCGCGTCAGGGTGCGGCGAGCCCGCCGGTGGCGACACTGGCAACCGCCATCCTGCAGCGTCTGGAGGCCGGCGGCGAGATCCATCTCAAGGCCAACAGTCAGGGCGCAATCCATCTGCGCCATGCCCTCGAACAGGTGCGTGCAAGCTTGTCGGCCCGCCTTGCGGCGGACGATGTGGCGCACAGCCTGCATCGCATCCGGGTGGAAACGGCCGGGGGCGCAGCGGCCCGCTGGCCGGATGGGCCGCGCTATGTGCATTACGTGAACCTGCGCGATCCGGTGCCGAAGCGCGCCGGCGTGCTGTCCAAGGGCGCCCATGCTGGCGCCGGCGCGGTGCTCGCCACCTTCAGTGACTTTGATTCCGATCCGCTGGAGCCCAAATACCGATTTGTCGGACCGCTGTCCCGGCGCTTCGTGGGCGTCCATGGTTTTGGCATTTATCACCGCCACCGCCAGCCGTTCGATCTGCTCTATGCGCACAGCCGACCCGGCACGGTCCAGACCATTTCCCTCGATGGGCGGGCTGCTGCGGGCGGCTGAACAAGGAGCGGAACGGCAGCTTCGCCTTCCAAACACCACGGGTTGGTCCAGGCCCTGCCCGCAGCGTATGCAAGCCATTAGCCCGGCCCATCAGTGAGTCGGGTCAATGGTCCGGAAGATTCTGTGTGATGCTCATGGGAACGGATGCAGCGGCCGATGCCGGGGCGGGAACGGTGCGCGTCGCCCGGGGCGTGCCGCTCCGTGAAAGGGAATGGCTTTTGCCCGCGTGACATCGTGCCCGTGCCGGGGGGCATGAGGGCATGCATTGATCGCAGGCCGCTGTTGGGGTAGCATTCTGCCT
>WOYI011378185.1_pt1 | contig 17535 bp, 15 predicted proteins | sample 6423411 | NCBI WGS metagenome assembly WOYI01 (sample SAMN13441803, study PRJNA592873) | oil field metagenome | biome: oil field; feature: oil-well bore; material: oil-contaminated soil; isolation source: oil-contaminated soil from oil-well borehole | place: Germany: Wietze | collected 2016-10-18 ...
AAAACCAACAAACGCAGGATGGGAGACGCAATTCCTCCCCGGGTTAAAACCGGGGGACTCCTTGCTACATCTCTTTGAAGAGCAGGTGTCAGCGCCAGAGGCTGCTGCCTGTGCGGCGTGCAGTGGGGTCCCCGACCTCGGGGTCTGCTGCATCCCGGACTCTCTCTACGCGTTCGGCGATGGATGGGCAATGGTCGGGTTTGGAACAGAAAAGCCCGGAGATCATCTGCGGGAGATCACCGGACCCCGTGCGGCGTGGGGTCGACGTCCCGGCCAGTAGGTCGGAGAGGAGGTTCTGGAGGAGGGCGCCGGGATCCTTGATCCGGTAGCAACACCTCATCGCATCTGCCGCGTACCGGTCGGCGGTGAACTCCTCGTCGCACATGCGGCAATAATATGTCCGGTAGGCGAAGAAGACGGTCAGGAGGAGGAGGGCAATGAAGACGAACTTTATACCGCCAGGACCTCCTTCCTGCAGGGACGGATGCCCAAAGAGCATGAGGCAGAGGAGAACCGGGAGGGCCGGGAGGGTAGAGACGAAGGAAGAACCTTCTTTAGCATGCCCCTCTTCGTGGAGCAGCACGAACCGGAGTGTATCGTCGCTGGCCCGGGAGAGGTTTCTCTCGTAGAACGAACGCCGGTAGCGGATGCAGTTGAGCGCCGGGCATCCCCGCAGGGAGAATGTGAAGGTGCATCTCACCAGTCTCCTCTTGCGATCGATCAGCCCCTTCTCCTGGAGTTCCCGGAATATCCGATACAGGCGGGAATCCCGGTCTGCTGCATTCATTCTAATTAAATTATAATAATCACCATATATTAAATGTTGCTCTGAATCGGAATGTTGTCTATTCCGTAATTTGCCGATTTCCTTCGTACTAATCCCGGGACAGCGGGATCCCCGCGGCAGGGTACCGGCCAGACCCGCTGCAGCACGACCCCCCTCTGCCGGCAGCTCCGACCGCCATAGGGTGCGTCCCGGATGCCCGAGCTCCTGCCGATCCGCCGGCCCCCTGTTCCGGGGAACGGATCCGGACGGGCTTCTCGCACCTCTCCGGAGCGGCCGGGGTGAGTCCTGCCTCCTGGCCTGGTACGGTTCTCCTGTATCGGCCCGGGATCTGAAACATTTGCAATGCCCGTCTTTTTCACAATGTATTAATAATAGCAGCCAAAATTGTGAATGAACAGAGTGGAGGTGAATTTATAGGACCGGAGGGTTCACATGGCCCGTGCTCGTGCCGGTACGGCATGCGGGTCTCCGGTACTCTGAGCAAATGTCCAGCAAATACGTGAGCCTTCTGATACTGGTCCTTGCCGTCCTCACCGGGGCTGCCGGGTGCCTCTCCACGGCATTTGGGGAGGTGACGTATAGCAGCGACGCCTTGCAGGTCCATGTGGAGCACACCGGTGAGCCCGTTGAGAACGCCGTGCTCCAGGTCACGATCATGGAGGTGGTCGCGCTTGAACAGCATGAAGCCTTCTCTGAAGCGCGGTATATCAATCTCGACCGGGGAGAGAACGAATACACGATCCCGGTCGGCCTGCAGCCTGGCTCGTACAAGGTCTTTCTGACCATATTCGTCGGTAATGAACGGAGAACGTCTGTCATCCGGGACCTGGAGGTAGCAGCCTGATCCCGACCGGACTCGCGGCGGCGCGGGGGCTTGAACCGGCGGATGCCGTCTTCTCCGGCGGCGAGGTCTTCAACCCGTTCGCGTGCATCTGGGAGCGCGTGGACTTTGCGGTGAAGGACGGCTATGTCGTCGGCCTCGGGGAGTATGAAGCGGAGCGGGAGTACGACCTCGCGGGGGCCTGCGTGGTGCCCGGGCTGATCGACGCCCACGTCCACATCGAGAGTTCTCTCCTCGCGCCGGCCGAGTATGCCCGGCTCGTCCTTCGCCACGGCACGACGACAGTAATTGCCGACCCCCACGAGATCGCCAACGTCCGCGGGGCACCGGGGATCGAGTATATGCTCGCCGAGAGTATGCGGACGCCGCTCGATATCCTGGTCATGCTCCCCTCCTGTGTGCCGGCAACGCCCCTCGACGCGGGCGGCGCCGTGCTTGCCGCCACCGACCTCGCCCGGTTCCGGGGGCGGGAGGGGGTCATCGGGCTCGCCGAGGTGATGAACGTCCCCGGCGTCCTCGCAGGCGACCAGGACCTCCGGGCTAAGATGGACCTCTTCGAGGTGATCGACGGTCATGCGCCGTTCCTCTCCGGGAAGGACCTGAACGCCTACATTTACGCCGGGGTCCAGAGCGACCACGAGTGCACAACGCTCGCGGAGGCACGGGAGAAACTTCTCCGGGGGATGTACGTCATGATCCGGGAAGGCTCGACGGAGCACAACCTCAGGGACCTCCTGCCGCTCGTGAACGCCTGCACGGCGCCGCGGTGCTGCTTTGCCACCGACGACCGTCATGCCGACATGCTTGCCGGAAAGGGGCATATCGATGACTGCGTAAGAATTGCGGTCGCGTCCGGCCTCGAGGTCGAACTGGCGCTCCGTATGGCCACGCTCTCCGCCGCCGAACGGTTCGGGCTCCACGATCGGGGTGCCCTCGCTCCCGGGAGGCTCGCCGACTTCTGCGTCGTCGACGACCTCGACCGTTTCCGCGTCCTGCGGACGTTTAAGCGCGGCATCGAGGTGATCGACCCCGGTTACCGTCCGCCGGCCTGCCTCGCGGCCCCCCTGCACGCCCGCGTGCCGGAACCCCGCGAGATCCTTCTTTCCGGCCGGGGAGAGGCGCGGGTGATCGGGATCGTGCCCGGCCAGATCACGACCCGGGACCTGCGCTTTCCGGTGGACGCCGCCGGGATCCCGGACATCGGCCGCGACATTCTCAAAGCGGTCGTCACCGACCGTTACCGGGCGAGCGGCTCCGGCGTCGGGCTCGTTCACGGCTTCGGCCTGCAGGAAGGGGCGCTCGCCGGGTCGGTCTCCCACGACTCCCACAACATCGTCGCCGTCGGAGTCACCGATGCCGATATCGTCCGCGCCGTCGGCGAGGTGGTCCGGCTCGGAGGAGGGCTCGCGGTGGTCTCTAATAGCGACGTGACCGCGCTCCCCCTCGATTGCGCCGGGCTGATGTCGGCGCTCCCCCACGACGAGGTCGTGCGGCGCCTCGCGGCTCTCGAGGAGCATGCCCGGCGGCTCGGGGCAATCGCGAACCCCTTCATGTACCTCTCGTTCCTCGCCCTGACCGTCATTCCCGAGGTCCGGGTCACGGAGCGGGGGGTCTTTGACGTCCGGGCCTTTGCGGACGTCCCGCTCTTCTCTGAGTGAGGGGCGATTGGGGGTGCCCTCCCCCCGCCTTTTTAGTCGTGATCTGGCGTCTGACTCTTTCGGATGTTCGGTCTCTCGCATCTGGTGATGCTTGAAATCTTGTCCTACGGCGACTATTCTTCGGAGCGCTGCTTACTCCAGTACACGGCTTTCCAGTGGATATCGCCACGCGGGGAGGGGCTGACGGGGAGGGGCTGACGGGGAGGGGCTGACGGGGAGGGGCTGACGGGGAGGGGGCGTGCCCCCCTCCCCTGTCTCCCCCTCATAGGGTCTATCTGTAAACCCCACCCCGCCCGGCCTCCGGCCTCCTCCCCCGCCCCCCAGGGGCGGGGCAGTGCGTGGCGATAGGCGATGTCCCGTGGGGACATCGCTGGAGAAGACCAAAGGTCTTGGACTGGCGACAGGCCGAAGAGCAGGAGCGTGAGCATCGTTAGGTGCGAGGTGCACTATCCACTGGACATCCCTCACAACGATCCAACCCCCTCACCAGAACCCCGGCACCGCCTCCGGCGCGAGGATCGCGATCAGGAGGAGGATGAGCGGCTGGTGCAGGAAGTAGATGACGAGCGAATGCCGGCCCAGGAACTCGAGCGGTCGGGCGAACGCCGGCTCCGTTACCGGGAGCGCAAAGCCCCGCCTGCCGTCCGGGTAGAAGAGAGACCCGCAGGCCATGCCGACGAGGACGAGGCCGAACCAGGGGAGGAGCGGCACGTAGTCGAGGCTCGTGAATGATTCGGGATGGATGCCAAGCCAGAGGAGGGGCCACGGCCCTGAAACGGCGTTGGTGACGTAGCCCGCGATGAGGCAGGCGATGCTCGCGATGATGAGTTTTTCTGCGTCGAACCGCACGAAGAGCGGCGCGAGTACGATTGCGATGCCGATGAAGTGCAGGATGCCAAAGACGATGTAGGCCGACGGAAGGAAGAGCCAGGTGACGGCGGTGATGACGAGGCCGTAGCCGAATATCGAGAGGCCGCGCCGGACGTACTTGAGCGGGAGGTCACGTCCGGCGAGCCGTTGCGAAGCCCGGGCGTAACTGATGGTGAAAGAGATCCCGACCAGGAAAATGAACGTCGATGCGGTCAGGTAGGCGAGCATCCGGAGGAACCCGCCGGAGACGTTCAGCGGCAGGACTCCAAAGAAGTTGAGGTCGAAGGCGGAGTGAAAGAGGATCATCGTCACGACGGCGATGCCCCGGGCGACGTCGATCTCCCAGTAACGCTCCCCCGGCATGGTTTCCGCCGTCAGAAAAACCTTCTCCGGACCGGGGCGCCGCAGGCGGGGCAGGTCTGGGTATCGGCGATCTCCCTGCTCTGCTCCTCGTTGGGCTCGTTGTACATCCGGGAGAAGCCGCACTGCCGGCTGCACTCGATCACGACGAACGGGCTACAGATCCGGCCCACGCCCCCTCACCCCGGCTTCCCGCTGTTCGTATATCATCAGCTCTTCTACACTCAGAAGGAAGGGCTATCTGATAAGCGTTTACCCGGGCCTGGGTGAGGCATTATTATTTCTCTATACCCACCCAACTCTGTCTATGAGTGACCGTGACGAGCATATCATAGAAGCCGCCGGCAGGTGCCGGGTCGTGATCCGGAACGGCCGGGTGGTCGAGGTCGGGACGCCGCAGATAAAAGACTGCCCGCTGGCACGGCGGTTCGCCTGCCCGGTCAAGGAGATGACGCCTGAGGCGATCCGCGAAAACATCGAGGCGCGTATCCGGTCCTTCGGGATGTGCACGCCGGAGCGGGAGGTCCTTGCCGGGCCGGACTTTGTCATCTTCGGGGCTTCGGAACTCCTGAGCAGCGCCATCCGGCGAGGGGAGCTTGACGCTGCGGTGATCGCCTCCGACGGGGCCGGGACGCTGGTTGCGACGAACCCTGCCCTCATCCAGGGAATCGGCGGTCGGATGTCGGGGCTCGTAAAGACAAGCCCGATCCCGGAGGTGATCGCACGGATCGAGGAGAACGGGGGTGTGGTCCTCGATCCGGAGACCGCCGCAATCGACCAGGCCGCCGGTGTCGCCCTGGCGAGAACCCTCGGCCACCGGCGGATCGCCGTGACCACCGCCGTTGCTGCCGAGGCGGCGGCCATCCGGGAACGGTTCCCCGACGCCGTGATTGTCGGCGTCCACACGACCGGGATCTCGCGGGAAGACGCGGCCCTGATGGCCGGCGCGGCCGATCTGCTCACCGCCTGCGCTTCAAAGCATATCCGGGAGGAGGCGGCGAAGACCGCGCTCCTGCAGGCGGGGACATCGATCCCGGTCTTCGCGATGACCCGGGCAGGAAAAACAATCATTCTTGGAAAGATCGGGGAGACCGACCAGCCGATCATCGTCCATGGAGCGCGCCTCCCGGTGCCGGGGTCGCAGTCCCCTTCGCCGCTCTGCTGACTCCCTACCTGCCGAGAATCCCCACGTGGCCCGGGAGTTCGGCAAACTCAGCAAGGACGATATCGGCCTCGACATTCGCTACGCTGCTCCGGCGCCATTCGCCGTAGGCGGCAAATGCGGTCACCATGCCGAGCAGCCTCCCCGGGGCGATGTCGCGGACCAGACTGTCGCCCACCATCATCGCCTTCGCCGGAGCCGTGTCGAGCTGTCGGAGGGCGTAGAGGAGGGAGTCGGGCTCAGGTTTTCGTCTTCCCGATATCTCCGGGGTCACCACGACCTCGAAGTGATCGATGAGCCCGGTCTTCTCAAGCCGCCGGCGTGCCTGGAACGACTCCGCGTCGGTGGCGACCGCGAGCCCGATCCCGGCGTCCGCGAGGCACCGGAGCGTCTCTTCAACGCCCGGATAGGCCGTGACCCCGTCGAGTTTCACGTCCTCGTAGGTGCGGCAGCAGACCTCAAATGTCTCCGGCTCGTAGACCCCGAGATCGTTTAGGTAGTCGCGTATGTTCCTGTGGTCCTCAAACCCGTGGATGCCGCGGAGAAACTGCGAAAAAAGCGTCTCCGGGTCTCCGGTCCCGAGGTAGTCGACCACGCACCGGCATGCCTCCCGCTTCGCTCCCACCAGGTCAAAGAGGGTGTTGTCCATGTCGCAGAGGACTGCCTCTATCTTGTTATGCCAAGTGCTGAGAGTCGCCTGCATATCTTCAGTTCCCTTGTAAATGCACTGTAGGCCACATCGTCTCCGAAGCGCACCTTCAGTTCGTCCAGGTCGTTGCCCTTCCCGCCGTACTCACCGAAGATCGTGAAACCGTTGCATCCGACGAACCCGAAGACGGTGGCGAGGTCGAAGAGCAACCGCCGAAACGCCGGCGCCGTGCAGGTTGTTGCCTCCTGTCTGTATGGGCGGTCAAAGTAGAAGTACTCGAGCCCCTCGGCCATGCAGAGGTCTGCCATGTAGATGTCCGCGGTGAGAAGAACCGGGAGGGCATACCGCTCTTCCTCGAACTTCCGGAGCGCCCGCACGATGTTACGGTCGTTCTCCTCGGAAAGATGCGTGTGGGGGCCCGGCGCCGCGATCTCCATCGCCCGGTCGCGGATAGTCCGATACTCTTTCAGCGCGAGGTACGCCGCTTTCCGGGACCGTTTCATCCGCTTGTTCTCGAGTTCCCCGATCAACTCCCGGTAGCCGGGCGCGTGTGCCGTCATCTCTCCGATCAGCTTTGCCGGGTACTTGCGGTTGATGGCGTACGCGATCTCATCCCGGACGGTATCGACGATCAGGTAAGAGGAGTGATTGATCTCCGGGTTGTTCGATGCAAAACCGTGGTAGAAGAGGTTCGTATCCAGGCCGAAGAAGACGGTCTTCTTGAGCTGCCCGTAGGATGTGAGCATCGCATCAAAAGCGGCCTGGTTCACGTAGCGTGCGATTCCGCTTGCAAACATGCATTCCTGGAGATCGGCGTAGGTGGGGAGTTCGCCGGCCATCGGTCCGTACGCGGCGAGCCAGCCCTGGAAGGTCTCAGGGGACGCGGGCAGTTCGATCCGGAAGCCGGTCCCTTCGGGACGTGCGACGAGAAAGTCCTCCTCGTAGAGCGGGTACGAGACGCGGATCTCGTCGAGACTGTTGAGAAGAACCTGCAACTCGTCCTCCCTGATGATCGCATCGTTCATGGCCTCACCCCCGCATCCTCCATGATATCCCGGATCTCCTGGATCTGGTGCGGGATCATCATGTACGGCTTTGCTACGTCGTCGGTACTCTTCATGGCGAGGTAGTAGATGTGCCGGAGATCAAGTCCCGCGAGCGTGACCGCGATAAGCGCCCCGGCGACCGTGACCTTCCTCCCGGAGGTGATATCGATCGCCACGCGGAACCCCTGCCCGATAAGGTCTCCGGCAAGCGAGCGGATCGTCTGCCCCGCCCGTACAAAGTCCGCTTCGGGCAGGACCTCCACCTGGACCTCCGGAACGAACCCGTATCCCTCGGAGACTATCCGGATTGCCTCGGCTGCGGTCGATGCATCTCCCGCGTAGGGCTCTTCGGTGACGATAGAGACCCGTTTCGGGCGCAACCCCTTCTCCCGCAGGACTGCATGATAGGCGTTGACGAGCGCCCATGTTGAGCGTCCGAGTAGTGTTATGTAGGCATCGCCGGAGGCGGGTGTCACGGGGGAGATCACTGCTCAAGACTCACCCTGCTTCTATATAGGCTTTGTCGGGGCCCCTCTCCCTGGATTGGAGTTCACGGCCGGGGTTCTGGGCCTGATTCTTTTCTATTTTGCGCTTATATGCTCCATACTCGCTTCCCCTGGAATTGTGTCCGGAGTTCTGCAAAATTATGACCGCAATTCACTGCCGGGGTTCTTAGAATACGCCTTTAGCGCTAAAGAAATCGCAAAATCTCGCGAAATATTTGGCAAATCTTTTATGATCGGTATCCCTATAGTGGTATAGAAGAGCGCGAAATTACCCCGGAGAATATGATCCATGGAGATAAGAAGAGTGCGATTACAGACACCAGCCGACACCTGGGGGCTGGCGGACCCGGAGCAGCAGAGGAAGGCCCGGCAGGATGCTATCGACGACGGGGATCTGATCGAGATCACCCGGATGGGAAGGGACATGGGCATCACCCTCCCCCTCGCGGTCTCGGCACGGGCCGCGCAGAGTATGGTGCCGTTTACAAACATCCCGCAGGATACCGTCACGGAGAACTTATGGGACACCCTTCATGCGTTCAGGGATAAAGCCCTGACGACGACCGAGGAGGAGTTCGAGTTTCAGGTCAGCCTCTACCAGAACGGCCTCGTCCCCACCCTCACCTTCAAAGCCACGGTCTCCCCGGGAGACGACGGCGAACCGGTCATCACCATCATGATGCCGGACGAGGACTGGGAGACGATCGGGTGCGGCCACCACCAGAGCGCAGGCGACGCGATGCTCACTGTCGACGACGTTGCCTCGACCCTGAACTTCACCCCCGGCCGGATCCGGGAGTTCATCAGGGAAGATCGGATCCCGGCGGTCAAGTGCGGGGGATCCTGGCGAATCAAGCGATCAGAGCTCAATCGGATCATGAACGAAGGTTTCTGACCGGTTGTTCCAGGTTGGCTGCGGGGCCGTATCGGCCGGCAGACGACGGAGGTTAATACGGCAGGAGGATAAACACTCCTCCGACAACCTCTGCTCTTCGAAGAAGTTCTGCCCGTGCCGATACCGTCCGTCTGGATATACTGGGTGATCAGTCTCACCATCGCGACCTATGCAGGTGCCGTAGTCGTCAGGCGGTTTCCCGGGTACGGGTTTGCCACCCTGACCGGCCTGTATATCATCTACCTTGGTGCCTCCCAGATCATCGCGGCCCGGCTTATTGAGTTCGATATCGGTATCGCCACGTTTATTGCCCTCCTCCCGCAGATCCTTTTCGCCGTCATCATCGCCATGACGAACACCCTGACCCCGGCGCCGATCTTTGCGTTCGAGACGGCGTGGCAGAGCCTCTTCACCCAGGGGCTGTGGATCATCCTCGCATTGTGGGTTGCGTTCCTGGTCTGCCAGAACCTCGACTGTTACGTCTTCGACCGGCTGAAGCGTGCCTACCCCGACCGGATCGTCCTCTGGAGCGCGGTCTCCGATGTCGCCGACCTGACGCTCGACAGCGTCATCTTCGTGAGCATCGCTTTCTTCAGCGCCGGGATTCCCCTGCTCCCCCTGATCCTCGGGCAGGTCGTCAGCAAGAGTATCATCGGTGTCATCGATACACCCTGGTTCGTCTGGTACAAGCGCTACCTGGGTGCCGCCGGTCCGGGGGTGGGCGGGGACGGACGCCGCCCTCCTGAAACAGGTGTTATTTAAAAATTCTTTTATCGATCAGGCACAGGAAACAAACATATTTAATTTTTAGACGTAGAGTTCTCATAATGTGCGCCGAAGACCCACCAGCATTCCCAGGCAGCTCTTTCGCTGATCCTGCAGCCGGAATGCACGATGTGGCGACAGAGTTGCCGGCATCTGCGGGTGGGTGCGCGCCCGGGCCTGATGGTTGTCGTGCGCCTTCTCCGGCGTCATGGACCCTGGTGTGGGCGATCTTCGGGGGCGGGTGCCTTCTCCTCGTTCTGCTCGGTGCGGGGGTGCCGGATCTGCCATCGATTCCCACGATCGAAGCCGTATGCCCCATCGTGGGCCTTCCCGGACTTTTTGGGCCGAACAGATTCTCGTTCCTCAGGCACTGGGCGAGGAGGGGTACTGAAGAGAGCGGCACTGAGGACGGGCCGGGACTCTCCTCGCCCGATGCGCCCATTGAGCCATCCCCGGCCGGTGATGTGACGAGCGTCCTTGAGAGACTTGAGAAGATCCCGGATACCCTCCGTTGGTTCGACGATCTCGACTCCCCCGACCAGGCGAGTGCAGCCCTCCCCGCCGGTGAACCTGAGGGAGATCGGATGCTCCCGGAGAGCCCGGATGACGATGTCTCCGGCGATCCGGGCGAACTTCCTCCGGATGACGGGTCCACCCCGCTGTCCGGTTCCCTCACCGATGACGAACTCATGCGAATGCTCGGGTTCGATGAGGGGGATGTCGACGCCACGTCCGGGCTCCTCGAATTCGATGCCTTCCTGCAGGAGGACGAGCCGGCGGCTGCGGCCGCTGCCTGTGAGGTTGCCGTGGACCAGGAACGCCCGGTGGAGTCGCTCATCGACGACCTCGGCAGTGATGATGCCGGAGTCCGCGGACGTGCCATGGATGCCATCGCAGAGCATGGAGCCGATGCCGTAACTCCCCTGATCCGGGCTCTCGCTCTTACAGGTGACAGGAGACGGTGGTGCGTTGCCGAAACCCTCGTCTTGATCGGTGAAGGTTCAATCCCACCGCTGATCGCTGCGCTCGGGGACAGTGCGACGCAGGCCGGGGCGGCTGCCACGCTCGTGCGTACCGGGGGTCCCGCCGTGCTGCCCCTCATCACGGCACTTGCCGGCGATGACAGCGAGGTGCAGTTCGGCGCTCTCTACGCGCTCCGGGAGATCGGCGATGCGGCGGTCCCTTCCCTCGTCGGGGCCCTTGACGCACCCGAAGGGAGCATCCGAAGATCTGCTGCTTCTGTTCTCCGGGAACTCGGGTGGAAACCTCCCGATGACGCCGGAGCGATCCGTTATCTCGTTGCCGGCGAGGCGTGGCTTGATGTCGCGGATTACGGCCAGGCCGCAGTCGCTCCCCTCATCCGCATCCTGGAGTCTCCGGATAAGGAGTCATGGTGGAATGCCGCCCGGACCCTTGGGGAAGTCGGCGAGGCCGCAGTCGGCCCCCTGATCGATCTCCTGCACCGGGCAGGTGATGAGGTCCGGCCGCTCGTGGCCATGGCACTCACGGAGATCGGTCTCGCTGCGGTGGATCCGCTCATCGGGATGCTTTCCGACCTCTCTCTTCGGAGCACCGCGGCGATGGCCCTGGTTAAGATCGGGGAGCCGGCCGTGGAGGCGTGCGTCCGGGCCCTGGACGACACGGACGAGGAGGCACAGGAAGCGCTCCGGGAAATTCTCGGTGCGCTCGGGGAAGCTGCTGTCCCGTCCCTGATCCAGGCGCTGACATCCGGCCGGTCCCGGACCCGTGGCCACGTTGCCGATATCCTGTGCGGGATGGGCTGGGAACCCTGGAGTGACGTCGAGCGGGCATGGTACCTGATTGCCCGGGAGGAGTGGGTGGAACTTGCCCTGATGGGTAAACCGGCGGTCGCTCCCCTGGTCCGGGCACTCAACGGCGACGACGACCGCATACGCGGCGAGGCTGCGGCGACGCTCGGTGAGATCGGCGATCCGACGGCTGTAGGGCCGCTCGTGGATGCCCTCGCCGACGATGCCGTTGCCCCGGTGGCGGCGGATGCGCTCGTTGCCATCGGGAGACCGGCCGTAGCCCCTGTCCTCGAACTGCTTGAAGGAGAGACCGGGGAGGCCCGGGAGAACGCCGTCGAGGTCCTGGGCAGGCTCGGGGCGCCCGAGGCGGTCCCGGTCATCGTCGAACTCGTCAGGAGCACCGGGGACCGCCTTCACCGGAAGGCCGTCGAAGCCCTGGTCGGCATCGGTGAGCCTGCAATAGGCGCCCTCATCCCCCTCCTCGGTGAGGGTGGCGACGGGCATGCAGGAGCGGCGGCGGCGCTCACCAGAATCGGCGACGCAGCACTCCGGCCACTGGCCGAAGCACTCGGCGATGAGAACTCCCTGACCCGCATGGGGGCCGCCACGGTCCTGGAGAGGCTTGGCTGGGTTCCCACGGGGGCAGAGGAGCAGGCCGTCTACCTGATCGCGTTGCAGCGGTGGCTGGAGGTTGTGGACCTCGGAGCCCCCGCCGCCGATCTTCTGGCGGCGTGGTTTGGTGATCCGGAGGTGCAGGCGGGGGTGGCGGAGTCGCTTGCCTGTCTCGGGGCCCCTGCGGTTCCCGCCTTGATCCGCCTGCTTGGTGAAGAGGCCCACTCGGAACCCGCGGGCGATACCCTGGTGCGGATCGGGGAGGCGGCTGTGGAACCCCTGATCCGTGCGCTGAGCGAAGAGACGCTCCGCCCGGCAGCCGCTGCGGTTCTGGTCCGGATCGGGAGGCCTGCCGCCGGTGCGCTCATTTCGGCCCTCGGGCTTCCTGATGCCGGGCAGGCTGCGGCGGAGGTTCTGGCGACGATGGGGGAGCCTTCCCTCGATGCACTGGTCGAGGCGCTCGGGAACGACGACCCCGGGATTAGGCAGCGAGCCGGGGACGTGCTGGTCAGCCTTGGGGATCTGGCCGTCACCCCGCTCATCGGGGCACTGGGACACCCGGACGATCGCATCCGCCTGGAGGCGATCGATACGCTCACCCGGACCGGCAGACCGGCCGTCGCTGATCTTACGGAGGCGCTTTTAGACGAGCGTTACAGGGTACGGCTGGGTGCGGCGGAGGTCCTCGGGAGAGTCGGATGGGCGCCGGAAACCGAGGGCGAGACTGTCCGCTACCTGATTGCAAAGGAGCAGTGGGTCTCGGTTGCCGAGCTCGGGGCCGGTGCTGTGGAACCGCTGATCCTGACGCTCAACGACCCCGACAGTGCGATTCAGATGGGTGCGGCACGGGCGCTCGGCATGATCGGGGCGCCTGCAGTCACGAGGCTGATTGGCGAACTCCGCTTCGAGCAGAACGGCGGGCAGAGAAAGGCGGTCGAGGCGCTCAAGATGATCGGGGAGCCGGCGGTAGTACCGCTCATCGATGCTCTCCAGGACCGCGACTGGCATATCCGACTGGGAGCGGCACGGGCGCTCTCCTGTATCGGGGATCCGGCCGTCGAACCGCTGGTCCGGGCTCTCCGCGCCGCCCCCCCGGCGGTCCAGATGGGAGCGGCCGCAACGCTCGGCAAGATCGGGAACCCGGGCGCCATCGAGCCGCTTACCAGTGCGCTCCTGCAGGAGGACTGGCGCCTGGGGCGTGTGGTGGTGCGGGCGCTTGGCATGATGGGCGACGCGGCGGTCAGGCCGCTCCTGCGCGTTCTGCGGGAAGGGAACGATACGGCACGGAAGGGTGCGGTGACGGCCCTTGTGCTGATCGGGGAGCCGGCGGTTCGGCTTCTCCCCGATGCGCTCACTGACGGGCATTTCCGCGTCCGTGCCGGGGTTGCGGACGCCCTCGACCGTCTGGGCTGGTCGCCGGGACCGGGGGAAGAGACGGCTCTCTACCTGATCGCGAAGGAGCGATGGGGCGATCTCACCCGGATGGGCCCGCTTGTGGTCGAGCCGCTGGTCGCGGTCTTGAACGACCACGACGACAGCATCCGGCGGCGGGCGACGAAGGTCCTCGGCGAGGTGCGCGATCCGCGCGCGGTCCCGGCGCTGATGGCCCTCCTCCACGACGACTACTACAGCATCCGGCGGGAGGCGGCGGCGGCGCTCGTTGTCGTTGGGGTCCCGGCGATGGATCCGGTCGTATCCGCACTCGGTGACCCGGACGGCGACGTCCGGAAACGTGCGGCGGATGTGCTGGCCGTGATCGGGGATGCGCGGGCGATCGAGCCCTTGAGGGGCATCTTCGACGACGAGGACTGGTATGCCCGGAGGGCCGCCGAGGACGCGGTGGCGAGGATCCTGGAGCGGGTCGACGGGGAAGGACCGGGGAAGGACGCATAGGCCGTCTCCACCGGTTCACGTTAACCCGGCTTATGCATCCACGTCGATTCCCGAGATATACGCCACGCCGAGTTTCGCCCGCCGGATCCGGGTGCTGTCCTTGAGGTGACGCATATCGACGAACTCGCCTTCGCTCACGATCCTTTCGATCTGCCGGCCGAGGTCGAGCGCTGCATCCCACGGCACCCCCCGGAAGATGACGCCGTGGTCGTGGAGCTGCACCCGCTCTGCTCCAGCCGGTCCCGGCTCGACGAGGGCTGAGAGACGCTCGCCATAGGCGGAGAGATCGGCGGCGAGATCAATGCCAACACCGAAGCTGACCATCGTATCGCCGCGGTACTTCGGCTCGTCGTCGAGAGCGAACCATTCCTGCAGATTCTCTTCCGCGTTGATAGGAAGACCGTTCTTCGGGGAGGATGCGGCGATCGGTGACATTTTCACCCTGGAACTGCAGACTCCGTCGACGACGGCCCACATCGCCAGAGCGACGATGCCGGAGAAGTCGCGCCTCCGCTCCCGGGCAAAGTCAAAGACCGAGCGGTACAGTTCGGAGAGCGCGATTCCGCCGCCGTCCCCGGCGTCGACGGTGACGATCTCGTGAAACGGGCCGTCAAGCGCGATGTTGTACCCGGAGTAGACGTAGATCTCCCCGGTATCTTTCATCGGCGTGAAGAAGTCCGGTGTGGCGTTCCCATCGGTGGGCAGCCATACCATCGAGCCGTGCAGCGTGATCATCTCTCCAAGGAGCGGGAGCGCGTCCGCCACGCTCCCTCCGAGCGCACCGAGCCCGAGCGAGTAATGGAGGGCCGAGAACGGTATTGAACGGATATCTTGCTCTGTCAGGCGGGCATGTAACACCTGATCCAGGCTGCCGGTGATCCGGAGCGACGACCTCTTTGCAGAGACCGGCTCGAGGGTATAGGCAACGCCGTTCCTGACGACCGGAGTCCGGGCAAGCTCGTTGATGACCGAAAGGCTGTCCTGCGGTCTCCTGCAGGCGGAGACGGCTTCCTCGACCCCTGGATAGAGGGAGAATATCGGTGTCACCCCGGCCATGTCGAGAACGTTCTTCGGGTACTCCTGGATCCCGGCAAGGGCCAGGATGCCGTTGCGTTCTTTTAATTGTTTTTTAACGGCGATGAGAATCCGGATGCCTGCGCTGCTCAGGTAACTCAGCCCTGCAAGGTCGAAGACGACCGACCGGTCGTCGTCCTGCAGAGACGCCTGCACGGCATCGGAGAGTTCTCCCGCACCGTAGCCGTCAAGCCTTCCGCGAATCAAAAATGTCAGAATCCCGTCTCTTCTCTCGGTCTGCAGTTCCATATGTATCCTGGTACAGGTATCGGGCTGTTGACGGTTAATTTTTCTCAAATCCGCTTTGCCACCGGCGTGTCGTGCCGTGGCAGACTCCATTGGGCGCACAAACTTCGTAACCATTATCTCTCCGGTTATGTGATCCTCCTGTGATCCACCGTGAAACCCAGCAGAGCCTTTATTGTCATGATCACCCTTTCCATCACAATTTTTCTGTCGTTTCTGCAGGCTGTATCGCGCCCGGTCAGCAACCGCCGGCATCACCTCCCGCCACTGCGGTTGCCGCACCTGCCTGCGACTGCCCGGCGCTCGTGTTTACGGATCGGGAGTTTGCTTTCGAGCTCCAGCGGACACTCGGCGCTTCGTATTCGGGCGAGGCCGATATCGGCGAGTGCCTTCCCACTGCGTCCTGGATCTGGGAAGGGGACTTTGAGAGCTGGTACAGCGAATGGAACAGGACAGCGGGTGACGAGAGCCTCGCAGCCGGGCACAGGGTTACCGCAATGGAAGCATACTACCGGGCCGCAACGTATCACCGCACGGCCGAGTTCTTCCTGCACGGCGACCCCGCCGATCCCCGCATCGTGGAGACATGGGAAAAGAGCCGGGAATCATTCCGCGATGCGCTCTCACTCGACGTCGTCCCGTACGAGATCGTCACCATCCCGTACGAGAATACCACGCTGCCGGGTTACTTCTATATGGTCGACGACTCCGGCAAACCCCGGCCGCTGCTCATCGTCCAGACCGGCTTTGACGGCTGCCAGGAGGAACTCCATCCGTATGAAATGGAGGGGATCAGACGCGGATACAACGTCCTGACATTCGAAGGGCCGGGCCAGGGCGAAGTGATACGGGTCCGGCATATCCCGTTCCGCCACGACTGGGAGAACGTGATCGGACCGGTCGTGGACTATGCGGTGAGCCGGCCCGACGTCGACGAAGACCGGGTTGCACTCTGGGGGATCTCGCCCCACTTTTTCGGAGTCTCCCGGCAGCTACCGGCGAACACGGTACCCGGCTGCCGTGAGAGTATTGATGACGGCGTCATCCCATTCGGTGCCGGAGAGCCCGTTCAACGTTGGTTGCACCCGTTCCCAGAGCCGGCCGAGCTCGTCATCGTCCGGGAGGAACGTCATCTGATACATCACGCGTCCGGCCCTTTTGCCCTGTGAATCGAGGATGAGGAGACGCCAGCAGCAGTAATCGCGGCAGATGTCGGGGCGCGTCAGGTGGACAGTACACCATGCCTTTCCGGTCTTCGCATCAAATGCGATGTTCCTATGGAACGGAGCAGGAGAAACCCGGGGGGGTTCGAACCTCAGAAAGGGGCATGCGTCCGGCAGTTCCGCGATGCTGCTCTCATCCTCGAAGAGGGCGATCTTGTCCGGGTCGACCCGCACCTCCTTCACATCCCCGCTATAGGCGTTGCGCACGACAAAGGTGTAGTTGCCGCGCTCTTCGATAACCGTGTGGACGTTTCTCATGCTGCTGCAGCAGCTGCCGCACTGGCAGCACTTACACGCCGTGGCGACCGCCTCCCCGGACACCGGGCGATTGGTGTATCGGCATGCTCATTATCCGGTAGTACTCATTGCAATGATGAAATACCTGCCGGAAAATCGCCCGGATCAGATCTGCAGCCGGGCCGTTCCGGATCTGCCGGGGCCACCGGGGTGTTGGTGGGTCCGCCTCGAGCGTGGTCTCGGGCACGGCCGCCTTCGCCGATCCCGGCGCTCACGCCGGCTCGTGCCGCTGGAGGAAGTCGCGGATCTTTCTCGCCTCCATCCACCCGATGTCCGGCTGCCGTATGATGTCATTGATCCGGTCGACCTGGTCGCGAATGATATCCATCTCCTTCCCGCCCCGGAGAGTTCCACCATGCCGAGGATCACCTGCAGGGGCTGGCGGACATGATCCCCGAGGATCGCGAACTGTTCGATGTTCTGCTGGATCTGCTCGTAGGCCTGCCGCCGCATGATGTCCTCCTTCACCTGGACGGTGATATCCTGGATGAGCACGACGTAGCCGCCCCGCGAGTTTGTCCCGGTCGAGGACGCCGAATATCCTGAGGGCGGCGGGGTTGATGTCGATGAGGTTTCCTGCCGCGTCGTAGTACTCGATCCCGATAGGAGACTCATTAAAAATGCTTCTGAACCGCTCCTCGCTCTCCCGCAACGCCTCTTCCATCTGTTTTCGCTCTGTGACGTCCCGTGCGATACCTTCGATGGCGCTGAGCAGCCCTTTCTCATCGCGGATGGGGACGTTCTGCGATTCAACCCAGATTACCGTCCCGTCTTTTCGGAGCCATCTGAGCGTCAATTACCCCCGGTTAAAACCGGGGGCTTGCAGCGGGGCCCCTTGCGGGGCACAGGGCTGCAATTTAATCGGTGCGAAGGTTGACGGTT
>WOYI010438750.1_pt1 | contig 17522 bp, 14 predicted proteins | sample 6423411 | NCBI WGS metagenome assembly WOYI01 (sample SAMN13441803, study PRJNA592873) | oil field metagenome | biome: oil field; feature: oil-well bore; material: oil-contaminated soil; isolation source: oil-contaminated soil from oil-well borehole | place: Germany: Wietze | collected 2016-10-18 ...
AACGTTGTAACAATAGGATCCGGGAGCAACGAGTTAAGATTTATGTCATCTTCCATATAGGAAGACTTCTCAATGAGCACCTTTGGCTTGTTACCTGCACGCCAGGAGATATAGGTAAGTCCCTCCTGAGTTGAAATTGCACGAATCTTGTTAAATATGGTGAGCTGTCGTTCACTTACATCCATGGCTTGCAATTTTGGCCCATAAGGTATGTAGCTCACTGCAGCAATGGAGAATCCATCCTCCATACCTTGAGCAAGCTTGGCTCGCGAGAAAGCCTCACTACCCTCAACAAATAGCTGGGTAAGGGGTTCGCCATTGACTGACCTCACATCAATGATAGAGCCTCCTTGCAAAGCCTTGTATTGGTTTTCAGTCAAGGATGGCAAAGCCTGCCTAATTCCAAAAACAGCAAACAAAGAGCTTATTGAGCAAGCTCCCACCAATAAACAAATACTAAGTTTTTTCAGCATACACTACTCCCAATTCTAATAGGCGTTTTCATTTACAAAACCTCTGAAGAGAGTGAATAGTACAATTTTCATATCAAAAAAGAAACTCCAGTTGCGTATATAGTACAAATCAAACTCAATTCGTCTTTCCAAAGAGGTATTTCCTCTCCATCCATTTACCTGAGCCCAGCCTGAAAGTCCGGCTTTCGCACGATGGCGCATCCTATACCCAGGGATTTCATTGTTGAATTTCTCTACAAGTTCAGGACGTTCGGGTCTTGGACCAATTAGGCTCATAGAGCCCCCTATTACATTGAACAGCTGGGGAAATTCATCGAGACTTGTTTTTCTGATAATTCGACCAATCTTGGTTACCCGTGGATCATTCTCTTCTGTCCAGTGCTCATTATCCTCAGGAATATCACTTCTCATACTTCTGAACTTGTACATGGTAAAGACCTTAGCATCTTTAGTCACCCGTTTTTGTTTATAAATGACAGGCCCTGGTGAAGATATCTTGATTAGCAAAGCTATGGCTATCAGCAAGGGTGATAATAATACCAGGCCAATGGAAGAAGCGAGAATATCAAACAGGCGCTTGACTACACGCTGAAAGAATCCAATATCTGCAGCATTCAAGTACACCAACGGTATCCAACGAAAGTCAGAAATCTGTGTCCCAATATATGAAACAGGCAAGGATGGTAGCAGTATAACCTTTTCATTCAACAGGTCCAATCCTTGAGCGATCATTGCCTCCTCTCGCTCAAACTCCTTACCGGGATACCCGATGACCACAAGTTCGGGTTTTGTTGCCTCCACTGCCATGGCAAGAGAAGCATGGGAAAGCTGCTTACACTCAGCTATCTGCTTACCATCACCATCATACTGCCCAACAATGATAATCCCTTGTGTTCGCCTGCTATGCAAGGCTTTCTCGTACTCAGTAAGCTTCTCACCAAATCCAACAAGAAGAATACTCCTAGTATATCTTCCCTTTTTATATGCCTTCTTGATATAACTTGATACATACGTTCGTTCAGCAACCATAAAGATAAGATTAAAACCAAAATGCATAACGATGGCTATGCGGCTTACCTTATCGGAAAACAGGAAATATAAAATGACAACCAAAAGGAGAAAAGCTTGGAGAATGCTTTTAAAGATAGTAGAGGTCTCTTTTCTCCATGAATGCTCAAGCTCTTCTTCATACAGATTATTCCTGCTCAAGAAAAATATATAGATTGCCACCACTACCACTGATAATTGGACAAATAACCCAAAGGAAGCGACTCTACCCTCAGGAATCACATAGAAACGCAAATAACCGGCAAGAAACCAGGAAGCGAGAACTGCAAGGGTATCTCCAATTATTTTCATGACCAAAGGTGAATACTTTCTCGTTTTCATACAACAAATTCCTTCAATAAAGATATAAATTTTCCTTAAAAAACACACAAAATTATAATGATATCCTCCTTTGGGAGAATCATGATCTTGAAAACCAATAGTACATCTTTTTTGCCATCACGCGGCGTTTTGAACCACGAGGAAACACCCGCTGGACAAAAGACGGGTCCTTTTCCTTGGCTTCCTGCTTTCCTACCCTTAGGGCAAGGACCCTGTCAGAAAAAGTCGAGCGACTGGCAAAATCCCAAAAAAGATACGCAAAATCAGAAAAAGGAGCATCCCATGGTTTCTCAAACCCAGCATAGTGCACGAGTTTTGGGTTCTTTCTTGCCTCAAGATAGGCCTTCAGCACAGGACAGGGGCCTTTCTCGATAATCGGCAGCCTACGGTTGTTGCAGTTTACTAAAGTATTCCAACTAAGGGAGAGCAGATGCAGGTGCCCTTTACACTCTTTATTGAGAATATCTTGATCATTATACCGATATCTACGCTCCCCTGCCATATGGAGCCACTCATCGACACTATGGAGGTTGTTCATAGCCTTGAGGTCAAGCACCAGTACACCCGCTTGCAGATATGGATCGTCATCCGCCATGTGCAATACTTCACGCATGTACATTACTAGGGAAGGATCACCCTTCCTTTGACCAGGTATTTCAGGATCAATTGCAGCGCCTACTACACAGGAGCCAAGATCTGTGGCATACAGGTCAGCTACATCAGAGAGGATGACGGTGTCACAATCAAGATATAACACCTTCTTATACTCAGGGAGGATCTCACCTATAAGGAACCTATAATAGGTCTCAATGCTGATATGGTCAGTGGTGTTCTTTTGAAGTTTTCTACCTGATAGCATTGCTGTTGGGTTATAGAACCGCAGTGACACGTTAGCCCAACGCCCTGCCATCAGTTGCAAGCGTTGTTTGGAGTCCTCTGAAAAATCCGACTCCAAAACAACAATATCATACATGTTTGAGAGGCTTGTATGCTCCAACAATGATTGAATGCAGACTCCTAAAAAAGGTGCAAAATTTTCATTGGAAGCGAAAATTATGGGGATGGCATCCGGCTTTATTGCTTTGAGGAATAGAGGTGTACTGCTCTGCTTGAACCTAACCGTCGGTAAAGGTTGCACCTTCTTGGAAGCATCCTGCTGAATATGCATCACAAAGAGTTGCGTTACCAGATTGCCAAGCTGTTCTAGAGCCTCAACCTCTTCCCTGCTATAATCATCAATGTCCCTATCTGCAAAAAACTCATCATACAATCCAAACAACATTGTACAATACTCGTAAAAAAGTTCACGTTTCATGACAAACAGCGAGTTCATTCGGTACAAGTGACCTTTAGCGTACTCATCAACCAGAGACTTATACTGAGGATAGGTTGTTACAATAAGAGCGAGGAACTCTAGCATATCCTCATTTTTCAAACCTCTGAAGGCCCTTAGCTTATCGTTTACGCTAGAGTAAGAAGGTGTACCCTTCTGAACATTCCGAGAAAAGGATACCACCAGGTCAAACCCCGCTATGGCATGTGTTATCTTATCCATATCATCAAGACCATATTTGGATAGGGTTGCCTTGCCCAGATGAGACTCTCCTACAATTCCATATTCATTGCTAGTGTGTTTTGTCCCTGAGAAGTCTAAATATTCTTTGGCGGTACAGAACCCGATGTAATCAGTTTCTGTCTTTTTCCAGGCTTCATGTAGGGCTGAAAAGATTCCATACGGGGAAAAGGATCCTTCCTCCTGCACTACAGGGAAGAAAGCCTCAGTGAGAGGAAATACATTCTGAGGTGTTCCGACAACTATAACTTCTACTGAAGACATAAAAAATCTCTACTTTTTCATTGAATTGCACAATTTGATGTATATAGTACCATCATTTGTCTGCTTTCGGAACTACAATTAACATGCAAACGCAGAATACTACAGTATTTTACTCTTACCCGACGTGCTTGGGATTCTCCTGCAAAGAACTGTACTATATGCTCACATATGTAGGTGGTCATCGTAGCGGTCGCTAAGAATCCTTCTGCAATACGAGTCCTTTTGCTTGAGAATCTTTGACCCTCGGGTAATCTTGCAGAGAGAAATCCCATGATTGGCAGCTATCTCACGCTGCGGAATACCTCTGTAGAGGTCTTTCATCAAGTTCCAACGCAAGGCAAAATCCTTCTGCTCGCTGGGGGTGAACACTTCCTCAAAAAGCTTACGCATCTGCATCTCATCTGCTGTATTGGCAAAGATTTTGATTAGGTCTTCCAAATTACTGTCCATAGCATCTACCCTCCTGTGAGTTCATTGGTAATACTACTGAGAGAAACGACAGCGGTCAAGCAACGTCATGGGCTGAGGCAAAGCAGGAACTCTTGTCCTGCACCTGCCTAATGGATATTTCTCATGTTCAGTTCTCGGTACTTCCTCTTCGCTATGTAGCCAAACAGCAGCGCTTAGCGTATCATAGGCAGAATATGGATTGGCCTGATGGCCATCCCATCCCTCTCATGGAGACAAAACTTATGAAGTACACCCCATTCTTTGAAACCAAACTATCCCAGATAGCCTTGGGATGCGACCACTACGGCGCAGCAATTCCAGAAAAGATAGCCCTAGCACAGCTGGATGTGTTTTTCGATCAGGGAGGGAACCTCCTTGATACCGCCCATATCTATGGGCAGGATACAGAAGGCGGGCCTTCAAGCAGTGAACAGGTCCTTGGCACGTGGCTACGGTCGAACAGGAATCGCAACCAGATGGTGGTCGCTACAAAAGGCTGTCATCCCTACAAGGAAGACATGAACCGGGGCAGGATCACCTATAAGGATATGATGGGCGATATCCAGCGAAGCCTGGACCAGTTACAGTGTGACAGCGTAGACATCTGGTTCTTCCATCGGGACGACCCGAGTATGGGGGCCGATGAGATTATAGATATGGGAAGTACTCTTGTAGACAAAGGGCTCGTCAAGCACCTTGGGGCATCCAACTGGACTACCAAACGCATTGAAGAGGCAAACGTGTGGGCAAAAAAGAACAACAAAAGTGAATTTGCCATCAGCGAGGTCCAGTGGAGTCTCGCCCACTGCACACCTGATACCTGGGGGGACGATACCCTTGTCTGCATGAATGAAACTGAGAGAGCCTGGTATGAGAAGTACAACTTCCCAGTCATGGCCTTTGCCTCACAGGCCAAGGGCCTCTTCTCAAAACTGATCGAAGGTAAGGGCGAAAGCTTGAGCCAACGGGCCCGAGAACGCTTCCTCACAGAGATAAACCTTGCCATCGTGCCCCGTTGCAAAGCCCTTGCAGAAGAGCTGGAAGTCTCCCCAGCAGCTCTGTGCATGGCCTACCTCACCAGCCAGAAGAACCCAACCATAGCCATTGCAGGCTCAAGCAAGGTCTCCCAGATAACAGAAACCCTCGGAGGCGCTGACTTGGTCCTCACATCCTCACAGGTAGCCTACCTGCGATGATAGGCTATAGGACAGGCGTTGCTCTTACCCTCCTCTCTTCATCCTCCAAGAAAAAAGGGACCTCAAAGTATGCCAAACACCCTCTCACAACCCCTGCTCTTCCTCTTTATCATACTCCTGGCAAACCTGCTCAAGCGTCTAGGGATGTTCTCTGAGAAAGATGGGCATGTACTCTCTCAGATTGTCATGAACATAACCCTTCCTGCTGCCATCATAGCAGGCTTCCAATCCTTTGAGCTGGTCCCTTCCCTGTTCCTGCTGATTCTTCTGGGAATTGCCATCAATGCCACCCTGATGGGTCTTGCCTTCCTGGTAATGCGCAAGCAGTCAAAGGGCATGCAGGGCTATGCCCTCTTCAACACCCCGACCTACAACATTGGCAATTTCTCCTTTCCGTTTGTGCAGGCCCTCTATGGGGGGCCGGGCCTGGTGGTTGCATCGCTCTTTGACCTGGGCAATGCCCTGATGACTACAGGCTTTGTCTACTCTGTGGGAAGTTCTGTGGCAACCAGCCAGCGACCAAGTGTCAGGGACATCCTGAAGAAGCTGTTCCGGTCAGCGCCCTTTCTCACCTATCTGATCATGATAGTGCTCTCGCTGTCAGGCCTCAGGCTACCGGCTTTCCTCACCGAATGGGTGACAGCCATAGGCAAGGCCAACCCCATCGTGGCGATGCTGATGATAGGTATCACACTTGACATGCATTTTGAGAAAGGTTGGATGAAGCAGGCTTTGAAGGTGATCAGCATACGCTATCTGGTTGCCATCGCATTCTCTGTCCTCATATGGACACTTACCAGCTTCTCATCCATGGTCAAGGTCACCCTCATACTGCTATTTTTCGCACCGGTTGCAACTGTTTCGACTGCTTACACACAACAATGCACTGACAAAGGAAAGTTGTCATCTTTCACTTCGTCAGTCACCGTTTTGATCAGCACAATCTGCTATATCCTGCTCGTCCCCCTGTTGGGAGCCTAACCCAAGATATAGGAATTCAAGAGATTCTGTAGCTGTTCCTGCTTTCCGCTCTTGTACATGATGGAGGCAGTGCGTCCATACTGGGCAAGGGTGCTGAGGTCCATGCTACCGTTGGCGAACTTTCGCCCGACACCATCATCAAAGGAAGCATATCGCTCATCTACAAAGTCAGCGAGGGCCTTGTCCTCGATAATCTTGTGGGCGACCTCAAGCCCGAAGGCAAAGCTGTCCATACCACCGATATGAGCCAGGAAGAGGTCTTCATTATCGATGGAGCCTCTTCTGCGTTTGGCATCAAAGTTCAAGCCCCCATGCCCTAAACCACCACCACGCAAGATGACCAGCATGGCAAGGGTTGTGTCATAGACATTGGTAGGGAACTCATCGGTGTCCCAACCGTTCTGGGGGTCACCCTGGTTGGCATCGACACTACCCAGCATACCGCTGTCAGAGCATACCTGCAGATCATGCTCGAAGGTATGGCCTGCCAAGGTTGCATGGTTGGCTTCAATGTTACACTTGAAATCATCCTGCAGACCAAACTCCCTGATGAACGCAATGGTTGTAGCGGCATCATAGTCGTATTGGTGTTTGGTTGGCTCCATCGGCTTGGGCTCGATGAGGAAGGATCCCTTGAACCCAATGCTTCGCCCATAGTCACGTGCCATGGTCAGGAACTGGGCCAGATGTTCGCGCTCACGCTTCATGTTCGTATTCAGCAGAGTCATGTACCCCTCGCGTCCGCCCCAGAACACATAGTTCTCCCCACCAAGCTTGACGTTGACATCAAGGCAGGCCTTCACCTGCACAGCAGCGCGGGCAACAACCGAGAAGTCAGGGTTAGTGGCAGCCCCATGCATATACCTGGGATGGGTAAAGACATTGGCGGTGTTCCAAAGGAGCTTCACCCCTGTCTCTTTCTGTCGGGCGAGCAGAGCATCAGAAACCTTCTGGAAGTTAGACTCGTACTCCTCTACACTCGCCCCCTCTGGGGATGCATCTGCGTCATGGAAGCAGTAGTACGGGGTCCCTATCTTGGTGAAGAACTCGAATGCCGCATCAGCTTTGGCCATAGCCTGCTTCATGGGATCGGCATTGTGAAACGGGTGTACCATCGTGGAACTGCCGAAGGGGTCGGTTCCGTCGGCACAAAAGCTATGCCAGTAGGCAGTGGCAAACCTGAGGTGCTCCTCCATGGTCTTACCTGCAATCTTCTTCTTTGCATCGTAGATCTTGAAGGCTAGTGGATTCTTGCTCTTCTTGCCTTCAAACTCAATCTTCCCTATCCCTTTAAAATACTCTTTATCACCTACAAAATAGTCCATAGTGTTCCTCCTATCTGAACAGCGGTGTCATAGCCTGTACATATCCCTGATAGCGTTCATACGCTTTTTCATATCCCTCACGATTCTCTTCACTGGGCTCACACCCCTTCTCTTCGTCAAACTGCACATGCTCAGCGGAAACTTCCTCGATACTCTGGGAACTATCTGCCCACAGGGCCTGTAATGCAGCTCCAAAGGCAGCACTCTCAACGATCTGGGGGACCGAAAGGGGAAGCTGAAGAGCATCAGAAGCTATCTTTCTCCAGATGGCACTCTTTGCCCCTCCACCGGTAAGCACCAGGTGCTTGGGCTCAAATCCAAGTTCGCCAAACGCATCAAGGCCCCCCTTCATCGCATATATGGAGCTTTCCAAGGCGGCTCGAGCAATATTCTCCACCTTCATGTTGGAGAGGTCGAACCCTGCAAGGACTCCCTTGCCATGGGGCAGATTGGGAACTCGTTCCCCATTGAAGAACGGAAGCATTGTAACTCCCTCACACCCGATGGGTGCATCGAGAGCCAGCTCGTCGAGCTTCTTCACATCATACCCAAAGAGAACGCGGATGCTCTCTGTGGTAATGGTGCAGTTCATCGTGCACAGCAAGGGAAGATATCCCCCGCTAGATGAGCAGAATGCTGCAAGACGTCCCTTCCTATCCGACACTATGCTGGTGCTATACCCAAAGAGCGTACCGCTGGTCCCCATACTCATGGTAAGGGAACCCGGCTTCACGCATCCGGTTCCAAGGGCTGCGGCCATGTTATCCCCACAGCCTGAGGAGACAGGGATGCCTTCAGGTATGCCCAGCTCCTTCGCTGCTTGCCTTGTCACTCTGCCACAAGCATCACCTGCCTTGACCAAGGGAGGTAGCATAGACAGAAGGTTTCTCTTGTCATCGATGGCAGAGAGGACTTCCTCACTCCATACCTTATTCTTCACATCAAAGAAAGCAGTTCCGGAGGCATCACCTGCCTCGGCAGAGTACAGCCCTGTCAGATAGAAGTTGATATAGTCATGGGGGAGAAGGATATGCTCTAGCTTGTCATACGCTTCCTTGTTATGGCGCTTAAGATGGAGTACTTTGGGTGCGGTATATCCGACTAGAATCTGATTGTCTATCAGGGAGAACACACGATCCTCCCCGCCCAGACGTTCGGTGAGAATGTCACACTCCTTGCTGGTTGCAGTATCACACCACAGCTTGACCGGGGCGAGGACTTCACCCTTGCTTCCCAGCGGCACAAAGCCGTGCTGTTGGGCGGATACCCCAACTGCAGTTATTTGCTTGCGTAGGTTTGGATCTATCTGGGCAAAGCACGAGCGTATGGCATCTAGGAACCATATGGCTTCTTGCTCACGTGTCCCATCATCGCGACTTATCATGGCATGGGGGGCGCTGACACTTGCCACCACTTTCTTCTGGTCTGCATCATAGCAAAGCACTTTGGTGCTCTGGGTTCCAGTATCAATTCCGGCAACAATTTGCATACAGATTCCTCCTTACTACATTCAGCATCCAGCACAACGGACGAAATAACCATAGACAAGATTGGAAAAACATATGTATTATTGACTTATGGAAATTGTTGATGCGGTCTTTGTCTATCAGATGCATGAAAAGCAAGAGCTGTTATGGCACCAGAGGGTTCATAGCCATGAGAACGGTGCGTTCGAGATCCACTACTTTGTCAGTGGAAGCGGAACCTTCACCAATGGCAGCAACTGGTACACCATCGCACCAGGATCCCTGTTTGTCACCTCTGGTGAGAAAAAACATAGCATAACAAGTGACGAAGAGGCAAACCTGACCTATTACGCCACCCTGATCTCCTGCCCGGAACAAACGAGCCTGTTCACCAAGCTGGAGAACAGACACCCCTTGCACATCGGGACAAACTGGAGGTTCTTTTTTGAGGAGGTGCGGGACAAGGCTCTCAGCACCAAGGAGGAGCTTCGCCTCAGCGCCTGTCACCAGCTTCTGGGCTTTCTCTACAACCTGCTGGCAGGAAGCGTATCAGAGCGGACAACGGGCTCCCATGTGCGCCTTGAGAAGGCCATCAGGCATATGCAGCGTCATGTGTTTGACAACCTCAGTCTCTCTCAGATAGCAAACCATGTAGGACTCGATCCCTCATACTTTGTCCGTCTCTTCAGGAAGAGGATGAACACCACCCCTATGAAGTACTACTCAAACCTGCAGTTGGAAGCTGCAAGGGCTATGCTGACCAGTGGGGACCTTTCCATCAAGGAGATAGCGGCCAAACTGCAGTTCTGCTCTGAGTTTCATTTTTCCAAGCGGTTCAAGGCCTCTACAGGCTCCTCCCCCTCACTCTACCGCAAGACCCACCTGCAGTTGCTGGGGAACTGAATATTCAGCTGAACACCTCATTGGCCAGGGGAATCGATCCCATCGCCCCGAGACGGGAGACAGCAAGCCCTGATGCCTTGCAGGCATATCGCAAGGCTCTCTGATTATCATGCCCAAGCGACCGTGAAGTGAGGAAGTACCCTATGAAGGTATCACCGGCTGCGGTGGTATCAGCGACAGGAAGGTCATAGATCGGTTCGTGCAGCCTAGTCTCCTTGTACCCGTAGTACGCCCCCCCCTTGCCTGCAGTCAGCACTATCTCACTGGCAGGATACGTTTGCACCAAGGCATTCAACACCTCACCAAAAGATGAGCCCTTGGCGGAATTTGCCAAGGCGGCACCCTCGATCTCATTGACAACGAGTATGTCTACAAGGTTGAGGGGAAGGCCTAGAATCTTCTCGTCAAAGGGTGCGGTGTTGAGACAGACCTGCAGGCCTCGCTTCTTTGCCTCTTCAATGAGGTAGGAGGTGTGTACGATCTCATTCTGCAGGACAAGCATATCCCCAGTAGAGAACAAGGCGAGACTTTGATCTATCTCCTCCTTCCTAATCTGCACATTACCTCCACCAAAGAGGACAATGGCATTCTGTTTGTGCTTGTCCAACTGGATCAAGGCCTGCCCGGTGGCTCCTTCATAGAGGCGAATGAGGGAGGTATCAACCCCGTAGCCAGAGAGGAGGTCTACCAAGAACTGGCCATCCGAGCCAATCTTGCCTGCATGCGTGACCTTAGCCCCTGCCTTTGCCAGGGCGGCACTCTGATTTGCTCCCTTGCCACCAGCGCTCCTGAAGAAGGAAGAACTTGAGAGCGTCTCCCCTGGCTTTACCACATGGTCTACGGTGAAAACAAGATCAATGTTGACCGATCCATAATTGAGAAATTTCATAGTTGACTCCTAGAGCAGAGGTGCACCCAGCCTGAGCAGGGTTCCGAAAATCTTCTCGTACCATGGGCGGATAGCAAGAAGTTCCGGGGTTATCCTCCGGCTTACATCCATTATCTTGACCATATCAGAAGAGACAGACTCAACAACTGAAGAGCCATAAAAAAGCACAGCATTCTCAAAGTGAAGGTAGAAGGAGCGGTAGTCCATGTTGATCGTCCCTATGATGGCTATTTTGTCATCGGCAACACACATCTTTGCATGGATAAAGCCCGGAGTATATTCGAAGATCTTGACCCCACCTTCGATGAGCGAGTAGTAGTTGTTACGGGTCACTGCAAAGACATACCACTTGTCTGGCATACTGGGGGTGATGATGCGTACATCCACCCCGCTCTGGGCGGCAATCCTAAGGACTGTGATCATCTCGTTGTCAAGGACCAGGTAGGGTGTGGTTATCCAGATGTACTTCTTGGCCATGCTGATGATCTGGATATAGGCATTTTCAGCCACATTATGGTTGTCCAGGGGGTTGTCCCCAAAGGGTTGTACAAATCCATCGGGCTTGTACTGGAGGGTAGGTCTGAAAAGGGCAAAGTCCACAGGCTTCTTTGCTGCGAAGCTCCAATTCTGAAGAAACATCAGGGAGAGATTCCATACAGCGTCACCTTTCAATTTTACCCCTGTGTCCTTCCAATGGCCGAAGCGTATCTGACGATTGGCATACTCATCAGCAAAGTTTAGCCCCCCAGTATACCCGATATTGCCATCTATGACCACGACCTTGCGGTGGTCGCGGCTGTTGAGACGGCTGTTGAAGTGTGCCCTGAGGGGGTTGAAGGGAATCACTTCGAGGCCCAGGCTTCTGAGGTAACGTTCATGGTAGGCAGGTATGGTTGAGATGGAACCTACGTCATCGAACATCAGGCGGACAAGGACACCTTGCTGTACCTTGGCAGCCAATTCGGTGACCAAAGCAGAAAAGACCTCCCCTTCAGCTAGGACGAAGAACTCAAGGAAAATGAAGGACTTGGCTCCCCTGATCTCCTTAAGGACATCAAGCAGCCAATCCTCGCCATCTGCAAAATATTCCACTTCTGTGTTGCTCCAGACTGGGAAGCCACTGATTCCGGTGATATACCTCTCCTGCCTTGCAAGTGTCGCATCATAGGATTCGAGGGCTTGTGTGGGAAGTTCAGCTGAGAGGGAGAGATTCTCCATCCCTTTTTCATGGAAGGCATTGAACTCTTTAAGCTGTTTCTTGAGACCCGGGCTCAGCTTCCTGGTACCCAAAAAGATGTAGAGCAGCCCCCCATACAGAGGCAGAAGCATGAAGATGAGCATCCACCCTATCTTATAGGCTGGATTCAAGTGATCACGTGCACTGACAAAGAGGGCCATAGCAATGGAAAGGGTGGAAAAAATCTGGATCCAAAGGGCATTGTTCTTGGCAAACCCAAAGACATTTATGAGTACAGCTATCTGAAACAGGATGAGAACGATGGAAAGGAAAAGCCTTCCTGTCAGAAATTTCAGTAACTTTCTCATTCGCTCTCCCCCACATCAAAACTGAGTATAGCATACAATAATTGGAGAAACAAAGATTCTCAGGAAGACGGGATGGAGAACTCACATCCGCAGTAGTGCTGACGATACAGTCCAAGCTCTCTGCTGAGAACCAGGCTTCGGTCGAAGCCTCCCTTTTTCTTAAAGTCAAGCTCTTCAAAATGTGGAAACCGCTCCCCTACGCGGAAGATAGTCTTGCTATTCTTGAACCGACTGAGTGTCAGGGTTGTGCAGAAGTGTTCAAATCCCAGTTCTTCGGCCTTTTGGGAGGCTTCACTAAGGTTGTAGGCAAAGCATGCTTCACAGCGTCTGCCCCCTTCCTTCTCCGCTTCCAGACCGGTGACAGCCTCAAGCCAGCCTTCATGGTTCCATACCTCACGAATGACAGGCACTCCATAGGCTCGGGCTACAGCAAGCAGGGCTTCATAGCGAAGGTCTGCCTCCTCTTGGGGGAAGATGTTGCTATTTGAGAAGAATAAGGTGGGCTTCCACCCTTCTGTGAGCATTCGCTCAATACTTGCAGTACTGCATGGCCCGCAGCAAGCGTGAACAAGAATAGTACGATCATCCATGTCTGGAGTGTACAATTTGCAAACCTCTCTTGCAACCTCTAATCATTCACGATACATTATTTGTTGTGTGCAAAGGAGACCTTATGAAGAACAAGAAAAATCTGGGACTTTGGCTTTCCCTTCTCATTTTTTTGGGCATCACCGTCCTACCTACCACCCCTGTGGTCAAAATTGGCATTGCCCTTATTCTGGTTGTTGGTTTCATTTTCTGGAAGCGGAGCATCTTCTTCTATATCCAGGGCAACAGACATCTTGCCAAGAAGGATCAGCAACAGTGGCATAAAGCCTGGCCACTCTACCAGAAGGCCTTGCATAGCGGCCTGGTCCCTGCCTATAGGATCACCATTGCCAGCATGTACATCCAGCGCGATGATGCAAACGAAGGTAAGGCCATCATCGAGGAATACCTTGCACAAGAGAAGAAGAAAGAGGACGTTGCCCTGACCAACATTGCCAAGACCATGCTCTCGATGGTCTATTGGATGGAAGATGATATGGATAAGGCTACTGGTTTGGTCAAAGAGGTCTACGACAGTGGCTACCGGGACAAGAACCTTTTCATCAACTATGGCACCTATGCCCTGGAGCAGGGGGACCTAGCTACTGCACATATGCTTGTTGAGCAAGGGAGGGAGTATGAGAAAACGAGCCCAGGCATCCATGACAACCATGGTTGGCTCTGCCTGCTTGAAGGCAAGTGGGATGAGGCAGAAGAAATCTATACTACCCTTGTGGGCAGAGGCCCTACGTTCCCCGAACCGTTTCTCCATGCAGCACAGGTAAAGATACACTATGGGAAGGTGGGAGAGGCTTTAGAGCTGTTTGAAAAGGCCCTTCTAGCGCGTTACTCCAATACAACCAGCATCAGTAAAGAGACCATAAGGGCCCTGAAAGAAAGACTTGAGGATCCCAAGACAAGAAGATCCGGTGCTTTGGAGATAGAGCAGAATACTACCCTTGTAGCTTCAGGCAAACTGCCCCCAGCTCTTTCAGAAACCTTTGGGGAAGAGCATGGTCTTGTCCTCTCTGGCTTTGCCAAGGAAAAGGAAAAGCCCAAAAACAAACAGGAAGCCAAAAAGCAGAACTTGCCAGAAGAGGATTACACCCCCAATACCGACCTCACAGAGGCCGATTTGGAGTATGCAAGAAAGCATGGGGGTGACACTAGAGTGTGATAGTAAACCAGAGTCCCCAGACAAACCCATCCACACTCTGATCCCATCCTCCATATAGGGTGACTGGCAGGGTTCTGATGCCCAATAAGGACAGTTCTGTGTGCAGTTCCAAGCCCAAGGAGAGAGAGGGCTCCCATGAGGCATCCTCATTCCACAACAGGTCGAGATAGGCCCCTACACTGCTCTTCTCAAAGATAAACAGCTCAGCGATGGTGGGCTTGTAATTTTGTGGGGTGTATCCCAAAGTCAGCGTGGTAACCACCAGGTGGTTAGCACTGTTGGGTGTTGTTGTTGACAGGTCATGCCCCTGGGAGTTCAGAGCCACATTGTTGGTCCTGAATCCGTCAGAAAGGAAGAGCGGTACATTACCGGCCCCATCGAGAGCAAACCTTGCAGTCCCTGTGATATCCCCAAACAACCCTGTTTTCCTGTGCAGTACCGATGAACCCAAGGTCCCAGACAAGAATGCACGGCTCTGTTGATAGTCTCCAAGTATCTGGTAGGAGAAGGAGAAGACTCCCTTTTCAAGGCCAAATCCCTGCCTCTGGGGAAGCATCATCTTGGTCTCTATAGTGGAGGAGAAAAGAAAGGTATTCTCTGGGCAGAAGGGAGCAAGGTCTCCAAGCCCTGGATTCGAGATATGTTCCAGGCTCTCCAAAAGTCTTAGTCTGAGTGCATCGTCCAGAAGAGTAATTCTGCCATCGAGTAACAAGCCGGCAGAATAGAGCGGCTTCTCTTTTGCCCAATCCCAGGCGACTGCACTATCGAAGGAAAGCTTGAAGTGATTGAGGAAATAGTAATCCAGCTGGCCTCGTAAAGCAGGGGCTGCACTCATGTTCTCATTGGTATAGGTCTGGAAGGCCATCCCGGTATTGAGAAAGAGATCAAGATCCCCGGAACGGAGCGTATATTTCATCCCTAGGAAGTTGGCATCCTTAAGATGGGAGTCATCGTTTTCACTTCTTTCTGAATCAAAGCCCAATCCCAAGAGGTGTGTAGTTTCCTGAAGCTTACTGTGTGAGAAGATAGTGTGGCGATCAAGGCTTGCTCCCATCTTTTCAGACAAGATTGCACGCCGCTCAACCAGAATAGCATCCATTGGTGGTTTGGGAAGTCCTGTAAGGGCTTCTTTCTGCAGAAGTGCTGATTGGTACCCCTTCCTAGCCAATTCCTCTACAGCTGAGAATTCCATGAATGAGACATCTTCAACGGCACAACGAATCCAGATGACATCAGAAGCGTGTTCCTTAAGCTCCTCTACCCCTTTTCTCCGCTTTCCTATGTCAATGGAAACATTGAGGATCGTAAGGGGATTACGCAGGTTCAAGGTTTCCATATCATAGAATGTGGTGGATACAATCACCGAGTCGGCGTACTCATAGGCAAGGTTTACCGGCACTAGGTTGGTAATGCCGCCATCGATGAGGAGGTGCCCCTTATACTCAACTGGAGGAAAGTACACAGGCAGGGCATAGGATGCTCGCAAGACGGTATAGAAATCCCCTTCAGCCATATATACCTGACGGCGGGTTACCAAATCTTCTGAAATGACAATTATCGGTATGGGCAGCTCCTCCAACTTCAGGTCAGGGCCAAGGAAGGAGGCAAGGACTGCATTGAAGCGAGATGACTCCATCAAACCTCCCCCAATGGGAAAAGTCAGGTCGAAGAGCGATTGCATAGAGACACCGGTGATACTTTCGAGAATCTGGTCCACAGTCATACCGGCGGCATACATCAGTCCTATGATGCTTCCCATGGAGTTGCTGATAATGAAATCGGGGACTATACCCTCCTCTTCAAGCATCTTGAGTACACCGAGGTGGGCAAAGGCACGAGCTGATCCTCCCGATAGGACGAGCCCCACTGGGGAGCGCAAGCCACCGGTTCTCTCTGCGATACGAGCTCTGAAGGCTTCATCACCATACATGACAGGAATATCGGCAGTCATGATGTCCGCACTTGCATTGGTAACTTGCTCAGAAGCAAGGATTGGGGCGAGAGAGAATACGAACAATAGTAGCATCAAAAGTGTTTTTGTAAGAGTTTTCACAATGCCCTCCAGCTGTTTATACTGTAGAGCAAAAAAGGTGAAAAAACAATCTTACCAACAAAGAGGCGTTTTTCTCCAAACCATGTTGCTTTTTCCCATGAGAATTGCTACCATGAAGTTCGCTGATGCCGGCGTGGTGAAATTGGTAGACACGTCAGACTCAAAATCTGATGGATGAGTAATCCGTGTCGGTTCGATTCCGACCGCCGGTAAAAAAACCTTGTAACAGGATACGTTACAAGGTTTTTCTTTTTTCCACTATCCTAAAAACACCTTCTGCATACCTATGTAAAGGTAAAGCATACTTCGTCGGGAACCGACACCATAATCCTGAGCCTCAGAGCTCCTTCACCATTACAAGCAGGTCTTCATGATACCCCTCTCTGTAACGGAATCCTCGGGGGATGGTACCCACACTCAGAAATCCAAATTTCTCATAGAGTTTGATCGCAGCATTGTTGGTGGCCACAACTTCCAGTTCCATCTGGCTGAATCCTACCTGCTTTGCACAAGAGAGCAGACTCTCCATCAGAGAGGATCCTATACCCTTCCCCTGGTGCATCTTGGTCACAGAAATCCCTATTTGGCACCGGTGGGCAATCTTGTAGGCAGAACCCACAGGGGAAAAATCACAGAGAGCCACCAGATTAGACCCGAGGAATCCCCCCAGCAGTAGTCTCTTCTCTGCTTTTTCTGCGCTTTCCAGGAATGTGGCTTCATCCTCAATGCTTATCTTCCACTCATCGCCATAGCGGACAAGGAAGGCGGACTCGGCATACATTGAAGTCATGTAAGGAACCACCTGGGGTGCATCCGATTTCTCAAGCGAACGTATGACTAACTCGCTCATATCTTTGAGTTGGCGTACCAGGGGTTTCATGTGCATGCGACAAGCATACCAATACATCCCAGCTCATGACAAGATTGACAGCTTGGATTTTCTGGATGTTACCTGTAGATATTGAAGGACATGCCCTGAACGGTTCACATTCCTGTACCTTAGGAAAATTGCCTTTGATACACGTACGAAATGAAAGGTATCAATACCCCAGGGCAAGCCCTGGACTCAGGAGGCGTTGCCTCCTTTTCCGCCCCAAGGGGCGCTTTATCTCACCTTGCTTTCCCCTCCCTCGCTCGGTAATGGAAGCATGGTAATGCTTCCGCTACTCTCGCTTCGTTGGGGAATCAAGAGAAATCTTGACCATTGGAAACAAGCAAATGAGAGTTTTCAACCATCTGTACAGCAGTTG
>WOYI010675488.1_pt1 | contig 17522 bp, 15 predicted proteins | sample 6423411 | NCBI WGS metagenome assembly WOYI01 (sample SAMN13441803, study PRJNA592873) | oil field metagenome | biome: oil field; feature: oil-well bore; material: oil-contaminated soil; isolation source: oil-contaminated soil from oil-well borehole | place: Germany: Wietze | collected 2016-10-18 ...
TTCCTCGCTGTCGATGCAAACTTAATTTAACTTTCCTAAGCAATGATTAAACATCGATGATTGCATGACGTTATGGATGTCAGAGCGAAGTTCTAATCAAAGGCATCGTCATACATCTTGGACCACCACGTCCTCTTGATAGTTCCGAACTCTTGATCGTGATCGTTTGAATACCATGTTTTTGGAGGAGTTTATTTGTAATCACGTTTCGTTCATAGACAACGACGACACCAGGTTTAATTGCTAAGGCGTTTGCTGCATCGCTCCACTGTTCACGGTCAGAAGAGATTTTTGAATCACCACCGCAGGGAATCATTGTGACTTTTTGCCCTAAATATCTTGAAAAAACTTGGGCGATGGTCGCATGTTTTTCTGCGATATTAAGCCGTCCTTGTTTTTCTGCTTTCTTGATTTCATAAATATTTAATGGTTTTAAAAATGCGTGGTGAATTAAAAATGTTGCATGATCGACTTGTGTCAATATCGTATCCAAATGCATAAATGTTCTTTTTTTGGGTAGATCGATGGCTAAAACAGTCGATGCTTGTGTTAATTCAAATAATCGTTTCGCAAGTATTTCAACAGCTTCAGGCTCTGTGCGTTCACTTAAACCGATAGCAACCGTTTGTGGGCTAAGAAGTAAGATGTCACCACCTTCTAATGAAAAGGAATCATCTCGATCGTAAACATGGGGTGTGTTTTTATAAAGCGGATGGTATCTAAAGATGTATTCGCCGTAAATTGATTCACGCTGTCGTGCTTCTTTGTGCATGTGATGTATCGACACATGATCAAAGATGATGCTGAAAGGATCTCTTGTGAAATATAGATTTGGCATCGGGGCTGTCACGAAAGGATACTCTCTAATATAATCCTTTAGGCTGTGTTTTCGAAAAGGTTTAAACTGTTCTTTGGTGATCCCGGCCATCGTTTGCTTAATCATCGCTTTGGTGTCTTGTTGGTTGAGTAGATCGAAAACTTTCTTTTGTGTTAATGGGTGTGTCAACTGTGATTCAGAGATGAATTGATTGATGAATTGTCTTTTTACATTTTCATCATGCAAACTTTCCGAAACTAAATCAACCAAGTTAACGACCTCTACCCCCTCACTTTTTAAGGCATTGATGAAGTAGTCGTGTTCCTCCTGTGCCCGTTTCAACCAGGGGATATCATCAAATAGTAATTCATTCAACCAAGCCGGTGTTAAGTTTGATAGTTCATCACCTGGACGATGAACCATGACTAGCTTTAGGGGATTTATTTCTGATGTGACATACAAGTTTTTCATATGCTACCTCCGTATTCAGTATATCATAACTTGAAAAGGTGTAAAAATATTGATAATTTAATGTATGGTGAGTGGTTGTTTGGTATAATAAAGAGGAATAAAACGGAGGCGTTTATGGAAAGATTAAAGATTGGATTATTTATTGACACCTATTTTCCGATGGTCGATGGTGTTATCATCGTCGTCCACAACTATGCCTTAAGACTGAGCCAATATGCCGACGTGACGGTATTCGCACCCAAAGCGAGAGAGAAGAACTTTAACATAGATTTACCCTATCGTCTTGTGCGATGTAGTCGCTTGAGAGTACCGTTTACGGACTATGATTTAGGCATACCGGCGCTTGATTTTAAATTTAGACGCATACTGAGAAAATCTAATCTAGATATTGTGCATATCCATTCACCGTTTGAAATCGGTAAAATAGGTGTTAAATATGCGAAAAAACAGCATGTGCCGATCGTCGCATCTCTGCACAGTCAATATAAAAAAGATTTTCAAGAACGAACACAATCAAAAATCATCGCGAATATCGCACTCAAACGACTGATCCGGTTATTCAACAAGGCGGATTATTTTTGGGCAGTAAATCAACAGGTTGCAGATATCTTCGTCTCATATGGTTTGAAACAACGCCCCGATATCAGTTTCAATGCCACAGATATGATATTTAATACAGACAGTAAAGCTGTCGAGGACTTGCGTCAAACGCTTAAAAAGCATGATGATGATCACATTTTATTGTTTGTTGGGCGTATCGATTTCATCAAAAATCTCGCGTTTATCATGCGTTCACTAAAGATTTTGAATGATAAAAAATTTCCATTTCAAATGGTTTTCATCGGTAGTGGTCCCCATGTAAAAGCACTTCAAAGACAGGCTGGAAAAGCAGGCATCTCAGCACGCGTTAGGTTTGAAGGACGCATTACCGATCGCGATAAACTAGCCCAATATTATCAAGCAGCCGATCTGTTTGTATTTCCTTCGACATACGATACGAATTCACTTGTTCAAATCGAAGCAGCCAGTCAAAAGACACCATCCATCTTTATTGAAAACAGCGCGACAGCCGCTATGATCAAAAACAATGTCAATGGTTTTATCACCAAAGAAGATGAAAACGCATTTGCTGAAAAAATCATAGCAATCTTCGCTAATGAAAATCAATATCGAGCGGTTTGTGAAAACGCCTATAAAGATGTTTATCACACTTGGGATGATGTCGTCAACAAAGCTTACGAGAAATATCTTATCATCACCAAATCAGGAAGAGATCACTAAGTCTTTTTCTTTTACTTCCACCATATAATTTTGTATAATTGATCTAGAATCAACGATGGAAGTGAACGTATGGATAAAGATAAATTGAAACAAAAATTAACACCGTTACAATATCATGTGACCCAAGAAAATGGCACTGAGCATCCATTTGATAACGCCTATTGGGATAACCACGCTGAAGGGATTTATGTGGATATCGTTTCAGGTGAACCCTTATTCTCGAGTTTGGATAAGTTCGATAGCAGCTGTGGCTGGCCGAGTTTTGCTAAACCGCTTGTCGATATCACGACAAAAAGCGATCGTTCTCATGGGATGAATCGGACAGAAGTGAGATCAAAAAAGGCGGATAGTCACCTTGGTCATCTATTTACGGATGGTCCGATAGAACTGGGTGGTTACAGGTATTGTATCAACGCTGCAGCTTTACGATTTATTCCTAAAGAAAAGTTAAAAGCAGAAGGTTATGAAACCTATTTATCATTGTTTAAAAAATGAGCGGATTGCTCATTTTTTTGTAACTGATTAGTAAAAAGTTTTTGCATTTCATTTTTCTAATTAAACTCGTGCTATAATGTAATCAGTTATACGAAAAAATGAATAAGGGGAACGATTATGAAACTGGATTATAAGAAGACGATATACATCGGTCTTGCATTCTTTATTATCACGATTTTTTGGCAAACATATGATTCAATTATCACCAAAATTTTGATTGATAAGTTTGGTTTAAATCAAACGTGGTCAGGTGTTATTATGGCATTGGATAATGTCTTTGCATTATTTATGCTACCGTTATTCGGAGCGATCTCTGATCGATCTAATCATAAGCGAGGGAGAAGAACACCATATATCATCGTCGGTACCATTATTGCTGCATTCGCTTTCATGGGCTTATCTTTCTCGGATAACTATCAAACAGTAAAAATTGAAGAGACCAATATCATCGCGTTATATGAAAATATTACCGATGATGCCAGTCCTACTGAATCGGTCGCTTATTGGCAGTCATTAATGGGTGGCATGGTTGGATCAGAATATGATGAACTTAAAGCTGATATGACCATACATCTCGCCGATGTTGATGGTGAAGGTAATCTCAATGTGAGTGCCATATCCTATTTAGAAGGTTATTATCACACCTATCTTTCAACGCTTGCCTGGAAAATAACGATTCAAAATCCTTTTAATCTCGTTGCCTTTGTTTTAGTCTTACTCGTTGCCTTAATCGCAATGTCCATTTTTAGATCACCTGCGGTGTCATTGATGCCCGATGTCACGATGAAACCCTTGCGTTCAAAGGCGAACGCAATCATTAATCTCATGGGATCGGCTGCAGGCATTACTTCTTTGGTTATGCTGTCTATTTTCAGTTTGGGTGGCGCATCTTACGTCCACTATACAGCGGCTTTCATCTCGGTTGGTGTAATTATGCTGGTCGTATTAGGTATCTTTTTATGGAAAGTCAAAGAGCCTAAACTCGTCGAACAAAAAATACAAGATGATTTGACCAATGGTTTATCTGAAGATGATGAAGATGTTCATGATATGCGTGAACTACCAAGAGACAAAAGGACCTCATTATTTTTGATCTTAGCATCTGTATTCCTATGGTTTACCGGGTATAATGCGGTCATGACAAAAGTATCCGATTACGCACCAAAGATTTTGCAAATACCATCTTTTGCAGTACCATTATTGATTGCGAATGTAGCAGCTATTATCGCCTTCATTCCCATTGGTATCATTGCGACAAAAGTCGGTCGTAAGAAGACCATCCTTGCTGGAATTATCATTTTAACGGTTGCCTTTGGTTCGGTTTATTTCTTGAATAAAGATACGGGTTGGGTCATGTATATCGTGTTTGCTTTGGCCGGTGTCGGCTGGGCAACGATCAATGTCAACTCTTACCCGATGGTTGTGGAACTATCCAAGGGTGCGAATGTCGGCAAATACACAGGGTACTATTATGCATTTTCCATGGCTGCCCAAATTGTCACACCCATTCTTTCCGGATTCTTAATGGACACATGGCATCAAAAAGTCCTATTTCCATATGCGACTGTATTTGTGGCACTTTCATTCATTACCATGTCTTTAACGAAACACGGTGACGCTGTGATACCGAAGAAATCGCTTTTAGAAAGTTTTGACGTCGAAGATTAAAAAAAGAACGCTAGGCGTTCTTCTCGGGTATAAAGTATTCAAATACGACATTGTCGTATAACGATTTAATAGCATCAAAGTCTTTTTGAGATTGAGCGGCATAACTGATGACAGTTAAGCCCTTTTTCTTTTGCTTATCGACATACTTGTTCGGTAGATTATGGATGTAATAACTGATGAAATCAGGTTTGGTAAGATGATTGAAGAACAAGCGTTTCATCAAAAATTTCATTGGTTTTTTCATGTGCGTATCATCTTCAAAATAGGATGAAATCTGACCGCGGATGACATCGGGATAGTTTTTCTTAAACCACCATACAACCCCTGGATGAAAGGAGAAGACCGCCCATGTGCCTTGATAGTTTAGCATTTGCTCGATAAAAGCATGACAAAGCGTCTTGATGTCACCTAATGGTTTTAATTCAATCAATAATGGCACTTGGCCATGAACCAGTGATAAGAGATCAACTAGTCTTGGAATCTTTTCTTCAGACACTAAAAGTTTCAAATTTAAAAGTTCAGAATAAGTGACTTTAGATAGTTTTTGATCGAAACCGGTGAGCCGTTTCAAGTGGTGGTCATGAAAAACAACCACTTCATGATCTTTGGTGATATTGAGATCACACTCAATCGCATAGCCGTGATTTATTGCTAATTGAAAAGCAAGTAAAGAGTTTTCGGGAATGGTGCCATCTTTTTTGTATAAGCCGCGATGCGCAATTAGGGCTGTTTTTAACCATGTCAAATCCTTCATTGGGTTACCTCACTAAAAAATATAATATATCACAATGCCTAAGACAGCTGATAGACCGATTATCATCGCCGGTGATGACCGTTTTTTCATCACTAAAGTAAAGCCGATAACCAATCCTAATATGATGAGATTACGCCACAGAAAAGGATTGAAATCAAAAACAAAAGCAGAGAAACTAACACCTGGTAACAACAGCCGAATAGCCAGTGAGATTGCCACACTGATGATTAAGCCAATCACAGCTGGACGGAGTCCCATAAAGGCATGTTCTGCAATGTTTGATTCCAATGCTTTTGATCCCAGCCAAGCGATTAAAAGAATAATAATAAACGATGGCAAAATAACGCCTAAAGTTGCCGCAAACGCACCGAGTAACGCCATTTGATGAATGCCGATAAAGGTCGCCATGTTGACGGCAATTGGACCTGGTGTCGATTCAGCGATACCAATCATATCATAGAGCAAATTGACATCGATATAACCACCACCGACTAGGGTTTGCTCAATCAAAGGAATCATGGCGTAGCCACCACCAAAAGTGAAGAGCCCAATTTTAAAGAACATCCAAAACAAGTTCAGTAACTCAAGAAACATCTTCGGTCACCTCCTGATGGGTGAAAAAAACACCGATGATGATACCAGTCACCGCGGATGCCAATAAAATATAAATAACAGAAATATTCGTCAGCCATGAGATGGCGAATGACGCGACTAACAAGAGATACGATAAGGCATTAAAATGGATCTTTTTGCCTAGTTTAATCGCTGCATTAAATATTAAAACAGCAACACCGACTTGAATACCGTAAAATGCGTACATCACGACTTCGATTTCTTTAAATTGATAGAAGACCAATGAGATGAGCGAAATAATGATAAAAGATGGTATCGTAACAGCCAAGGTTGCCACTAAAGCCCCCCAAAATTTACCAATTTTATAACCGATAAACGTCGCGGAATTAATAGCGAAAACGCCAGGTGTGGATTCCGATATGACAAGCATTTTGATGACGTCATCATCATTGACCCACCCCTTTTTATCAACCACTTCCCTTTGCATGATTGGCATCATCGCTAAGCCACCGCCAAAGGTGAGTGCACCAATTTTTAAAAAAGACCAAAAGAGTTGTGCTAATTTGTTTTTGTCAGTCATATGATTACCTCTCTAGGGTCTATTATAGCATGAAATTCACGCGATAATTTTAAAGAATATGCTATAATGCTTATGTAGAAAAGGATGGATAAATATGCGATTAAAAAGACTTGTTATTTTAGCACTATTATTGACGCTTACTTTGATGGGATGCAATCAAACAAGCGAGGGACCAGTCATTTCCGGATTAGATGATTTTGAATATATCATTGGTGATGATTACCCGAATTATTTATATAATGTCACTGTAGACGATGCGCAAGAAGGTGCTATGAACAAGCAAATTATCGTTGATGATACCGATGTGGATTATACGACACCAGGAACATATACAATCACATTCACCATCACCGATAGCGATCAACATACGACCACTGAATCAAGAACTGTCGTCGTCTTTGAAAAGCGCTTAGATAGCAGTTTTGACATTTATTATGTCAATGATTTTCATGGGGCTGTGCTACCGGATGGCAACGAAATGGGATTGGCAAACATCGCTAATTTAATTATGACAAAAAAAGCAAAAAATCCAAACAGTACGCTTTTCATCACCGGTGGTGACATGCTACAAGGGGCATTGTTATCAAACTATTATCATGGTGCATCCGTTATCGATATGTTAAATTTAATGGGGCTCGATGCGTTTGTTATCGGTAATCATGAATTCGATTGGGGCTTGGATGTACTGCTGCAGTACTTTGATCAAGATTCCGATGCACCGGTACATGCAAACTTTCCACTCCTTGGTGCCAACGTGATTGAAAAAGCGACTGGCGAAAGACCAGCAGGTATCGATGCCTATACGGTCATTCGCAAACAAGGTTATAAAATCGGTGTCATCGGCACGATTGGATATGGTTTGGAAAGTGATATTGCGACAAGCCGCGTTGAAGACTATGAATTTCAAGATCCTGTCGATTGGGTTGAATACTATTCAACATACTTAAGAACCATTGAAAATGTTGATATTGTACTTGCCGTCAATCATGGGGACAGTGATTATTTCAACTATTCCGTAGCTGCGTTGTCGGATGATGCACGGGTGGATATCATTTTCAATGGCCATTCCCATCAACAGTATGTTAACACTATAAACCAAAACGAATTTAATACAATTTTACTGCAGGCTGGTGCCAATGGCAAAACCGTTGGCCACACCACGATAAGCATCGATCAGGGAACAGTAGCAAGCGTCAGCGGACGATTGCTCACGCAATCAAATGAGCATTTGTTGCTAGCAAGTAAAGATTCAGTTCAATGGCTAATCGATGATTATTCGGCCGAAATTCAAGGCTTAATGAACGACTCTATTATCACCGCCGGTGAATACTTATCGCAAATGGATTTGACACTATATTTATCAAAACTTATGCGCTTAAAGACCGACAGTGATATCGCCTTCCACAACAATGGCGGGACACGAGCATCTGTCAATCAGGGAGAACCGATGACGGTTGCGCTTGCTTATGATATCTTTCCGTTTGATAATACGATAAATACGGTAAAACTCACCGGTGAATCTATCAAGTTATTGATGAACAATCCATCGCTCGGTTATGATACGACGATCTCTTCATTTGATGATGACACCTTCTATACTGTAGCAACCAACGACTACGTGTTTACGTCACTTGATTATGCTGATATATTTGATACTGGCATTTATTCTATGCATACGGATATCTTATTACGAGACCTATTCATTCAAGTACTAGAAAGTCTACATGCTGCTGGTTATGACACATTCTATTTATATCTCGATATTCCGGAACCGCTTTCACTCGACACGTATATCTTGACACGCAGCATGAAACAAGGCTATCTCATGATATAATTAACGCATAGAAAAGGAGTATGTTATGGTACCCTCATTTGAAAAACGCGTTAGAGCGTTTGCCATGGACACATCGCCTGTAGCGATAGTCCTCATTATTTCAGCGTGGCTTGGTAGTGAAAATATCCTCATCCCTTATTTGCTTTCTGGGACAGCATTTGTCGGTTTTTATTTTTTTCCATATTTTTTGAAAAGTTCAAGGGGACAGACATTTGGTAAACGGATTCAAAAAATACGGATTGTCAATCTGGATGATACGCCAGTCGAATTATGGCGTGTCCTATTGCGCGATTTATTCAAACTGGCATTGAGTATTGGGACGTTTAGCATTTACTTAGTGGTCAGCTTTTTTGTCATGAATGAAAAGACAGGGAGAACTATTCATGATTATATCTTCAAAACGAAAGTCATTGATTTGGAAGGACCTAAAAAGAAAAACGGTAATATTTTAGGAACATCGGAATCATTAAGAAAGCGAGGACTATCATGAAAAAAGGAATCATAAGCGTATTACTTTTGGCATTTGCGTTTACCATAGTCGCGTGTGTTGAACCCATCATAACACCACCAGAATTTGATGATAATCACGATATCTATTATGAAATATTTGTACGGTCATTCGCTGATAGCGATGATGACGGTATCGGTGATTTAAACGGGGTGATTGAAAATCTCGATTATTTGGAATCATTGGGTATTACAGCGATTTGGTTGATGCCAATCAATCCTTCACCATCCTATCATGGTTACGATGTAACCGATTATTATGCCATCAATCCAGATTATGGAACGATGGCGGATTTTGAGAACTTGCTCGATGAAGCAGCCGATAGACATATCGATATTATCATTGATTTGGTTGTTAATCATACGTCGGATCAACATCCCTGGTATGTCTCAGCATCAGCTTCGACCAGTTCTGAATATCGCGATTGGTATATTTTCCCTACGGGTTCTAATATCGGATATGAATCATTCGTCGGTGGCATGAAAGATTTGAACTATGATAACCCCGATGTTGATCAAGAGATCAAAAACATCATGCAGTTTTATATTGAAAAAGGGGTACACGGTTTTCGGCTTGACGCAGTGACCAAATTGTTTGAACACTCAGCAACACACCCCGATACTGATCTTGATGCGGCGTTGCTCATCAGAGGATGGGACACGTATATCAAGACGCTCAATGAAAAAGCTTATATTGTTTCTGAAGCATGGTACAACGACTATAGCGATTATGCTGATTATTATTTGGGATCCGATTCTCTTTTTGATTTCGATTTGCAAATGGAAATCATGACACGTGTAGGTCTTGGTAATTCCCCGTATTTGTTTACTGATCACTTAGTTGACATTTATGAAGAATATGCCTTATATCATCCCGATTTTATCGATGGCGTGATTATCGGTAATCACGATATGGATCGAATCGCTTCTAGAACGGGTTTTAATTCATATGATAGTTTAGAAAAATTAAAGCTTGCTGCATCTATTCAAATGACTTTACCCGGTAATCCCTATATCTATTATGGGGAAGAAATTGCAATGAAAGGGTATCGCGATTATAGCCATGATGGCTTTTTACTTGACGGTTATGGCGTCGTCTATGATGAAGTTAGAAGAACACCTTTTGTATGGGGTGATGACACATATCAAACATCTTGGTATAACGATGATCAAAATAATCAAACGATATCAGTTGCTGATCAAATGACCTCATCTGAATCCATATGGACACACTATCAAACCATGATTGCGTTAAGAAAAAACAATCCTGCATTGATGTATGATAATTTCTTTAGTCCCTTTAGGGAAAACAGCAGTGCGATTCAAGGATTTGTACGTTACTATGAAGACGAATCTTATAGACAAGCGGTGCTCGTTATCCATAACATGTCGTCTGTTGAAAGAACAGTAACGATTCCTGGGCAATACACGATTTTATATGGTTCATTGGTATTGCCGCGCTATGGCACATTAATCGTTGAAATCGATCCAGATCAATTAGGAGATTACATCTAATGTTTCTGATACGCTTTTTTAGATATTCATTCAATCCAGCAATACTCATTCCAAACGCACATCAAAAACTGTGGAAAGCACTTATCTACTTTGTCATCATGAGCTTGATTACGCTGTTTCCATTAAACTTTCTCATCGTTCAAGAAAACGGCTGGCGTCTTGATTTTATCGAAGCGAACCTCTCAGAAAACACACCTGATTGGGTCTTACCAGAAGATATGAAAATTTATGCGTATCGGTTGGTCGTTGCGGATCCTACAGTCACTTATACATTTGAAAATGATGGACTTACCTATATCTTTAACGCGACAGGTGATGAAGAAATTACTGGTAGAACCATCAGCTTCTATGAAGACCATATCATCTATGAGGATGGTGAAGGGCATCAAATGAATGCATATGGGTATAAAGGGTTCTATGATGAAGTGAACTTTCGTGTCTTAAACCTTTCTACCGGAACGGAGAGAGCTGATTTATACAATGCGTTTGGATCGATGCTTGAAGCGTCATTCGGTAGTTATGTCGTACTTTATTCATTGCTGATGAATACAATTGTCAATATGAGCATTGGCGTCGCCTTTATTTTGATGCTGTCACTGGTCATGCAGTTGTTTAGATTTGGATATACAAAATTCTTCAGTTATAAAGATTCGCTTGTTTTCATTATTTTATCCATGGGCATGCCGGCAATACTGAGTTTTATCATCGGTTTTGTCATCCCATCATTCGCACCGGTCATATATCAATTTGGTGTGGGGATTGTTGTAATGGCAGTGATGCTCAAATACGGCAAATTATATTTTTCTTAGACATAAATAAAAAGCCCTCAAGTTGAAGTGAACACGCTATCGTAGACACTCAAAGTGAAGGCTTTTTTTATGTTTAACTATGCAATCGTTAAGTGATTTGTTGAGACTGTTAAACCAGGAGAAGTCAGCGTTTCATTAATCATGAAAGTGATTGATCCATAGGTAATCGATGCGCCATCATAATTTGCTTGACTGTCATATAGATAAATATCCAGTGTGTATGTTTCAGTGCCAATAGCATCGAAATGTCTTTCATAGGTTTGACTAGCAATACTATAAGCAAGTTCATCTAATTCAGCCATGGATTCAATGGTAAAGGGAACGACCACGTGAAGTTCTATATGATGAAATGTCACGGTTTCTTGTGCAATATTAACATCAACAGCATCACCATTCTTACTACAACCAACGAATGTTAATACAACCAATAGCAATAAAATAAAGTAATTGATTTTTCTCATTTCATTCACCTACCAAACAATATTGACATCGAAGCGGTTACCATCAACGATGAGTGTGTAATAGTCTATCTGTTTCAAACCATATGTTTCCACGGTCAAAACAGCAATGGTATATCTGCCGGGAACAGCGGTATCAAAATAACTTGATGTGTAAACGTCTGCTGCACTATTCCCAACGGTTATATTTGACATTGGATCAAACGATTTACCCTGTCCAACATGGACTTCTGATGAATTAATCGTGATTGATGCACCAAGATCTTCAACCAAAATCATCGATGTCGACGAAGGAACATAAACTGTACCAGATATCGTTTCAGTACTGAATAAATCGGCACCAAAAGTATTTGTTAAAATACGATATGTCTTACCCGCAGAAAGCGATACACCGGTGATACCGAGTGTGGGATGTCCGCTGTGGATGACGATAATTTCTGGTTCGCCTGTTTGACCGGTAATCTTATAAGCAATGCCTTCGTTGCCCGCATCCGTATCTAAGAATGCTAAACGAGACTGAATTTGCGATGCGGTATTCAAGGTGAAGTGGTCATACGCTTTTCTAATCGCAATAAGTTCTTTATAATATTCAAAAACATTGACATCATCCAGTTTTCGATCCCATCGCAGTTGATTGACTGTGTCAGGTGATTCATAAGAGTTTTCATCATAACCACCTGAACCATCTGGCTTGGAGCGCATGAAATCGACACCCGCATGTAAGAACGGTATACCTTCAGATGTCAAGATGATCGCATTCGCTTGGATTTGTTCAGCTTCTAATTCATTACTTTTGACACCTGTCAAACGTAATTTATCATGCAGTGTATTGTTGTCATGAGCAGAAACGTAGTTAATCGTCTTTGTTGGACTACCATGCCATGCCGTAACGTTTACTTGATTGTGGGAAATACCGCCAACAATCCCATACTTCACATTTTCTTTGAATGAACTTTGATTGACGCCTTGTACCCAACCCTTATCACGTGAATTGAAAACAGAACCTTTGATACCATCTCTTACGGTATCGCTAAAGGCACCGACTTCATTGAGATTGATGATATGGTCTTTATTGGCCGCTTCACTTGATGGCAATAGCGATGTACCACCAGTCCATGGTTCACCATAAATAATGATGGTAGGATCGATAGCATGTAATGTTTGGGATATCTCATTCATCGTTTCGATATCATGCAATGCCATTAAATCAAATCTAAAACCAGATAGGTTGTATTCGGTTGCCCAGAAGGAAACGGAATCAACCATGAACTTACGCATCATCGAACGATCAGATGCAGTTTCGTTACCTGTACCAGAACCGTTAGCGTATGTACCATCGGTGTTTAATCGATGATAATAACCCGGAACGATTTTATTAAAATTGGATGTATCTGATTCACCGGTGTGATTGTAGACGACATCCATGATAACACGAATATCGCGATCATGAAGCGCCATGACAGCAGTTTTAAATTCAGTAACTCTAGCTGCACCATCAAATGGATTAGTTGCATAAGAACCTTCTAATGTGTTGAAATTATAAGGCATATAGCCCCAGTTAAAGGTATTATTATAAGATGGATTAAGTGCCATTTGAACTTCATCAACATAACCAAAATCAAAAATCGGTAATAGTTGAACAGCAGTTACACCTAATTCATCTAAGTGATCCAAACCGGTCGTTACCGTGACATCGTCTTCGGTATAGGATGTCCCTCCGATTGACAACCCCATGAATGTACCACTATATGCAGCGGGGCCACCCCAAGATTCATGCGTGGTCAAATCGCGGACATGCAATTCATAGATGATATAGTCTGTCATGCTTGTTATCGTTGCAGGACGATCATCATAGGTCCAATCGGTTGGATTGATATCCTCAAAATTGACAATCATACCACGAAGACCGTTTGCACCTGTGGAATAGGCATAAGGATCGACAACTTCATTAATCACGCCAGCATTGTTTACGGTAAACGTATAATACATGCCATCATAATCTTGCGTGACAGTTACACCCCAAGCGCCATTGCCGATTTTTTCTAAGTCGTATATAGCAACTGGTGTTAACGATTCATGAAGCACACCGGAATCCGTATAATTAGGATGACCTTGTTCATAAATATTGACGGATACCGCTTCCGCTAGTGGTGCCCATAAACGAAACGTTGTGTCATTACCCGCTTTTATTACCCCTAATTCACCCGTATAAGTATACAAATTTTCAAAATCTTGCGTGTCATATAATTTTGATAGGGAAATCGTTTTTTCGGGCTGCCACGTTTCATCAAATTTTACTTTTAATTGATAACTTTTCGTTAGATCAATGGTTAGACCACTCATGGTAAAATGACTAACAGCAGTCGTACCAGATGCCAATAGCAATCCATCTTCATAGACTTCATATCCCAACGTCGGTACATGCGAAAGACTGACTTCTATTGAATAATCTGTATTAAATGTCGCACTTAGAATTTTTGCACGATAATCAGGTATGTTATTTGCCAAATCAGCTTGTGAAACACCAATGTTTAAATCGCTTTGCGCCAAGTAAGCGTGAACAACACCACCACTTTCTTCAGCCTGACTCAAATCGATGTATCGATCTCCTCCCGGTTCACGATAACCATCCCAACCACCTTGTTTAACAATAATACCTAAAGTGGTGGCTGTTGGATAGTCAGTCGTCAGATCAATTTCTATATATGCACCATAAGTATCAGTCATTGCATTGTCAAAATCATGCTGAATACCACCGAGTGATGATGGTTGATATTCCCAAAGCCATATATTGAAATTCGTGTAGTCTTCATCATAACGATAGTAATGGATGACTAATGTTGTTGGATTTGTTGCAGCAAAAGCTGACAAACCAGCAAAAGTCAATCCAATAGCCATCATTAGAAACAGTATCATTTTCTTCATAAGTATAAAATACCTCCTCATCATCACTATATCAAATATCAGTAAGAATCAAGCAAAAAATGATAGCGATTACAAAAAGAGAACGGTTGTATATTGCTTTCACTGTAAAAGCGTTTACATTTTTGTTGAATCATAGTAAGATGGTATTGCTAGAATGTAAAACATTCGAAACTAAGGAGGAAAAAATGAAAAAAGTTCTATTAGTATTTTTCATGGCTGTCAGCGCAATCATGTTGTTTGCATCAACATCGTTTGCTGAAGCAACCTATGGAGATGTCGTTGTTCACTTCCAAAGATGGAATGGCGACTACTCAGACATAGGCGTAAACTCATGGGGTGATGGTGCTGTTCCTGGCATGCAAAATCCTGACGATGCGCCATGGGTAGTAGATGATTTTGGTGTTCATATCTTGATGGAAAATGTGACAGTTTATGAAGCTGGCGTTACGGAAGGCGCCATTGGTTTCCAAGTTGTTGTCAACATCGGTAGTGCGGGTGCATGGACAGCATTTGACTGGACACAAAAACTTGCAAATTTCGAAATTCCAAGAGAATCAGTTGTTGCAGGTAAAACACTTCACGTTTATGCATTTGAAGGTAGTGTCAATAGAGAAACTGACATTCCAAGTGCAGATTATGCAGATCCTATTTTTGCAAATTCAGACGCACAAGGGATGTTAATTGTTTATTTTGACCCTTCAAATTCTTATGAAGAAAATTTAGGTGTTCACTCATGGGGATGGGCGGATGGTTTCAACGCTTCAGGCTGGAATGTACCACTTGAAATTTTCCAACCAGTTGGTAGAACATCTGATGGTACTGCCGTTATGGCCGGTATCATGGAATATGCAGATCCAATGGGCACACCTGGCGCAATCGTTTATTATGGCGATGGCGATGGCAGTAAGAAAACCAATAATCTTGAACCAGCAAATGAAACAAATGAAGCATATATCGCAACACCTAAAGCTGTTGGTGAATTAGACATGGTTTACGTGCTCAACAAAGGCAATGGTAATGTCTCAAACAACAACGTTTGGGTAAATGATCCAGTTACATTTGCAGCAGAAGCATTCACATTTAGAATTGCTGATTTCAAAGTTGATGAAGAAACAGGTGCATTCTCTGGCACATATGCGGTTGATCCTAACACAATCATTGTTAAGTTAAGTTCATTATTACCAAACCCATATGAAGCAGCTGTTACAGCACAAGAACAAGAAGATGCCATTGCAGCAATTGAAAGTTGGTTCACAGTTCGTGAAATCACCGGTGTTGATACTTTTGGGACACCACTCGTGATTGAACGGGTTGACTTTGCGAAATCAAATGAAACCATCGATACTTTCGTTGTTATTCTCGAAAGCGCTGGTTTAGACAACACCCTTCAATATCAACTAGACTTTAATGATTTACTTACTGAAAACCCACACGTGGCTGACATTGAAATCGTCATGGATGCTCAAGCACCAGTGTTAACTTTCATTTCACCAACGGCAATTATCGGGCAACCTGCAGCAAGCAGAATCATCGAAGTTGCTTGGGGGCAACCTTTTGATCAAAACTTATTCCCTGGCTACAGAGTAGCAGATGACCGCGATGGCGACTTAACACCATTCGTATATGTACCATCTGGCGATTATTCAACACTGGATACACGCACAGAAGGCGATTATACAATTATGCTGATGGTTGAAGATAAATGGGGCAATGTAACAAGCGAAACATTTATCTTTAGAGTCACCAAAGGCGAGTAGGAGGTAAAATCATGAAAAAACTATTATGACTGTAACTAAAGCCCAACTTTTGTAATCTGTGATGTGATACAATTCATATGGTGATAACATGTCAAAAGAACTTTCATTAATCCAGTTTATCGAACGATTTAGTACAGAAGAAAAATGCATATCTTATTTGTTTCGTGTGAGAAATTCGTTAGGTGTTTGCTCTCAGTGTGGAGGAAACAGGATGTCACCCATTTCAACACGACCTCATCAGTTTTATTGTAAAGACTGTCATCGTCAATACTCAGTTTTAAAAGGCACCTTATTTGAAAATTCAAAAATCTCACTCAATAAATGGTTTCTAGCTATATTTCTTGCATCTAGAGATAAGCGTGGTGTTTCAGCTTTGACGCTTTCAAGAGAACTTGACATTGCTAGACCACATACGTTGAGTATGTTGAGAGAATTGCGAGACCTAATGGCCAGTAGAGATCGAAACTATAAGCTTACTGAGATGATTGAAATTGATGAGTTCTATATCGGTGCTTCTGGAGGTAAACAAGGTAGAGGAACCTCGAAAAATAAGGTTATTATGGCATTATCGTATAAAACAGTTGCCAAAAACATAGAAACCGATGAATTTGTTAATGATTATGAAGATTCAACCTCTGACATGTTTAATGATTCAAGCCAGTATGAAATCATTGATATTCCAATGTATTGTAAAACGACTGTAGTTGATGCATTGGATTCAAAAACGATCAATCATTTTGTTGGAGATAACATTGAAATTGGATCGAAAATAATCACTGATAAATATCGGGGATATAATAAATTGTTAGAAACTAAAAATGTTCATGAACAGATAGAATTTGACTTGAATGGAAATCAATATAAGAATTTGCATATCGTCATCTCAAATTTAAAATCGTTTGTTCTTGGTACATATCATGGATTAGGAAATGAATATCTTCAATCCTATCTTGATGAATTTTGTTATCGATTTAACAGACGGAAAATGCATGATATCTTGTTTAATCGATTGTTAGATTTAGCTATTGAAAATAAGTTAGATTAAAATGTGAAAAGTTGGGCTTTAGTTACAGTCATA
>WOYI011321682.1_pt1 | contig 17513 bp, 13 predicted proteins | sample 6423411 | NCBI WGS metagenome assembly WOYI01 (sample SAMN13441803, study PRJNA592873) | oil field metagenome | biome: oil field; feature: oil-well bore; material: oil-contaminated soil; isolation source: oil-contaminated soil from oil-well borehole | place: Germany: Wietze | collected 2016-10-18 ...
CCCGGGATTTTACCAACTCTTTTTTACTTTACCTTGGCGCTGAAATAGAGCCAGGAAAGGCCCGCAACCGCCGAAATCACGGAGGCCATAATGATTCCAAGTCTTGCTTCTTCAAAGAGCCCGGGGTTGTTGGCAAAAGCCAATTGTGCGATAAAGAGGGACATTGTAAAGCCAATCCCTCCCAGCCAGGATGCGCCCAGAATATGGCGCCATTGGACGCCTTGGGGAAGTGTTGCCCAACCGAGTCTGACGGCCAGCCAGGCGAATCCCGATATTCCGAGAAACTTTCCCAAAACCAATCCGAGAACAACCCCCAGCGTTACCGGTTGAAAGATAATCTCCCGGAAAGACATTGCAAAAAGATCCAGCCCGGCATTGGCCATGGCAAAAAGCGGGATCACGCCGAAGGTAACCCAGGGGGAAAGGTGATGCTGCATACGCTGCTGGGGTGAATGCACAGCGGATGATGCTTTTTCAAGATTCTCGGCAATGGCATACATTCGGTTGATATCTAAAGACTCTACAATTGGTTCAGAATGGTCAGCCTTTGCGCGGAGTTCCTTCTTCATCTCATCGAGATGTTCCTCAAACTGCTGCGGTGTATAAATCGGGCGCGCGGGGATGGTGAAAGCCAGAATCACACCGGCCAGCGTGGCGTGTATTCCCGATTTAAGGAGAGCCAGCCACAGAAGAATGCCGAGGACAGCATAGGGCAGGGCATAGCGGATACCAGCCCGGTTGCAAAGAAACAGAAGGCCGATGAGACCAATGGCGGCGCCCAGGAGGTTTATATCGATCGTCTGCGTGTAAAAAAGGGCAATGACCAGCACGGCGCCCAGGTCGTCCGCAATGGCCAGAGCGGTCAAGAAAATGATGAGATTCCTCGGGATGCGCCAAGCCAAAAGAACAAGGATACCCACGGCAAAGGCAATGTCCGTGGCCATCGGAATGCCCCAGCCCGCCGAAGCCTCTCCGGACGGATTAAACAGATGATAGATGATCGCCGGCGCCAGCATGCCACCGATGGCTCCCGCCACCGGAAGAGCGGCGATGCGCAGGGAGGCAAGTTCTCCCACCATGATTTCACGTTTCAATTCGAGACCGACGAGTAAAAAGAACAGGGCCATCAAACCTTCATTTACCCATGCGTGAAGAGACATTTCCAAATGCCCCCCACCGATCCCGATCAGCACAGGCGTTTCCCATAAATGTCGATAGGTGTCGCCCCATGGCGAACTGGCCACAATCAAGGTCAGCAGCATCATGCCCATGAGCACAATTCCGCCGGCAGTCGTTTGCCGGAGAAACCGCTCAAAAGGGCCAATGATTTTCCCGAAAAAGGGTTCAAGAGGATAATGATGCCTGGTCATAAATTTCTTTCTGACGCATGGGTCATCCGGAAATCGTCCTTTTCAGTGATTTAATAAAATCGGCGATGAGGATGAGAGACAGAAGGCCAAAGCCTAAAGCCATACCAAAAATGAAAGGGTAAATAGGCATCTGGAGTGTTGAAGATACCTCGCCGCTTTTTCGAATATCCAGCGTATAGATGACGGCCTGATAAGTCATCAGTCCAAAAATCAGGAAACTGAATAAGTTTGTGAATGTTTCGATGGCAAGTTGGGTGCGCAGAGGCAGTTTTGAAACAAGAAGTTCCACGGCAATGTGGCCTTTTTCCAACGAGGTGAAGCCCAGGGCGAACGATACAACGATCGTTCCCAGAAACCCTACCAGCTCATATGTGCCGGGGATGGGTTTGCCGAACTGGCGCAAAACAACATCCGCCGTGGACAGCAGCATCATGGCGATAACAGCAATACCGGCAATAATATTAAAGCCTTTGCCTGCAAGCGTAAGATATTTATTCGGACTAGCCATGGATCATCGAACTATTTTTTGGTTTTAGGAATATTCATTTTTTATCTTTTTCTTTTCCGCTGTTCTCTTTCTTTTTCTTTGTCAGGATCGATGCAATAATTGGCACTGCAATGATTGCAACAAAAACAACAAGAAAGATCAATTCTTTGACGTTGACATCTATCATCGGTACCCTCACCTCCTTCAAGATATTGCATAAAAAAAGCCGCCGTCTGATTGATAACAACCAGACGGCGGCCCGACCGATCTGAAAAACCCTCTATAAGTGTAAATACTTACTTATAGACACCTTTACGCTATGGATACTGAATGTCGGCTTGTAAACTAACAAGAAGGGTGAATTCCGTCAAGCATAATATTGCCTACGAATTGCCTGCAGCGTGTTTAGCTATATCTCCATCATGATCAACTTATCCCCGATATCCACGGATGAACCGGGGGAGACAAGAATCTCTGAGATTTCCCCGCTGATTTCCGCCGTGATGTTGGTCAGCATTTTCATGGCTTCCAGCACCACCAGCGTGTCGCCTTCGCTGACGGTTTCTCCCACGGCGACGGGGATCGAATTAACCACGCCTTTCAGGGTAGCGCGGATGTCGCCGGCCAGCGCCAGCGCTTCGATTTCCTTGGCGGTGATTGTTTTGGGTTTGACCTTGTCTCTGGCCTCGTCTTCCACAACCGTGAGAATCGGTTCCGGATGATAATCCACGCCGAGGATGGTCATAAACGAGCCGTCCTTCGTGCGGCGCAGCGGGCCGATTTCAATGGAATGATGCTTGCCGTAAGCGTCCGGGAATTCGAACCGGTCGCCGATGCTGAATCCGCCGCGCTTAAGCCACACTTTGGGCGGCAGCACCCAGGTCTTTCCGAATTTTTCCTCGAACTTGAAGAAGTCCGCCGCGTCGTGGGGATGCTGCAGGTACAACACCAGTTCGTCCGCGGTGGCTTTGCGGCCGATGGCATGTTCGAGCAGTCTTTTTTCAATATCCAGATCCACATCCTCGATCTTCTGATAGCCGGCTTCATTTCTGACAATCTTCTTCCAGTCCTTGCCGAAGACCGCTTCGTAAATTTCCGCCGCGGGCTTGTAAAACGGGAACTTGCCGTAGCGTTCCAAGAGCAGGTTTTTCAAGTCGTCGCTGGCGTCCTTGTAGCGAACGCCCTTGACGATATTATTGGCCGCCGTCGTCCACAAAATCTGCGATCCGGGGGTCACGCTCCAGAAGTTGCCCAGTTCCACCTGAACCCGGGGCAGTTCATTTTGCAGGATTTCCGGCATGCGGTCGAGAAATCCGCCTTTCTGCGCCTGCTCGAAGCTGGACCCGGTCGCGCCCCCCGGCAGCTTGTGGGTCTGCACGGTCGGGTCAAATCCAAAAAACTGCGATTCAAAATCCCGGTAGTAGGGTCGCTCATACCGCAGCTTGTTGGACGTGTCGATCACGGCCTGCCGGTCGAGGCCGATGGCTTCATGGCCGTAATCATCCAGCGTGTTGACGACGGTGAGCAGGGGCGGCGGTCCGTAAAAGCCGGTCAGAGCGTGGTCGCTCGCATCCACGATTTTCGCGCCGTTTTGCACGGCGGCCACGATGCGGCCGATTTCGTTTCCGTCGGTGTTGTGGCCGTGGTAGTGAATCAGCAGATCGGGATATTTCTGCAAAATGGCCTTGACCAGTTCGCCGATGCGCCGGGGTGAGCCCAGTCCTCCGTGGTTTTTAATTGCCAGCAGAATGTCCGGTCCGGTGACGTCCAGAATCTCGCCGACTTTTTTGACGTAAAATTTATGGGTGTGTTCCGGTCCCGTGGAAAAGCATACGGCGGCTTCAAGGATCCGGCCCGCCTTTTTCACTTCCTCGTACACCGGAATCATATTGGGGATGTAGTTTAAAAAATCGAACACGCGCCAGACATGCACATATCGGGCAAACGTCTCCACCGTCAGGCGGATGACATTTTCCGGATAGGGGCGGTAGCCGAACAGATTGATGCCGCGGCACAGCGTCTGGAAAAGGGTGTCCGGCATATAGCCGCTTAAGACCTCAAGCTTTTCGAGGGGGTTCATCTGCTTGCGCAGCATATCGACATGGACCGAGGCGCCGCCGGTGATCTCCAGTGAAAAATATCCGGCCGCGTTGCGCTCCGGGGCGACCAGGATCTGCGTGTGCGGCATGATCCGGTTTTTAAAGTCGGACTGCGACAAATCGCGCTCCGTGTTGGTCAGATAGTAGCCCGGCAGGCGGCGCATTTTATCGAGGATTGCCGGGACCCCTGATTTTTTCAGCTCCCGGGGGGTGATTCTTCCTTCGGGCAGGATTTTCATGAAAAGTCTCCTTGCAACATGGCCTGATCAGTAGGCGTAGGGGTTGATTTTCCGCGAGTGGATTTCCGCGATGAGTTTGGACAGTCTGGCGATTTCCCGCTCCGGTTCAGGATAGTCAAACAGCTCGGGATGGCGGTCGAGGTAATCGGTTGTAAAGCGGCCTTCCCGGAAATCCGGTTCGTCGCAGATGGCCAGATAGAAGGGAATCGTCGTTTTCGGTCCGACAATCAGGAAGTCCATGAGCGCGCGCTTCAGCCGCTGAATGGTCTGCTCCCAGGAATAACCGCGCACGGTCAGTTTCACCAGCAGGGAATCGTAATCCGTCGGTATTTTATAGCCCTGATAGACGATGCCGTCGAGGCGGATTTCCGGCCCGCCGGGCGACTGATAAACTTCCACGCGCTTGCCGCCTTCGGGCATGAAATTGTTTTTGGGGTCTTCCGCGTTGACGCGCACCTGGATGGCCTTGCCGACCAGATGAATTCTTTCCTCCGGAATGTCCAGTCTGCCGCCTCCGGCCAGCAGAACCTGCTGGCGGATGATGTCGATGCCCGTGAGAATTTCCGTGATGGTGTGCTCCACCTGCAGGCGGGTGTTGACTTCCATAAACCAGAATTCGTTGGTTTTCGGATCCACCAGAAACTCCACCGTGCCGGCGTTGACGTAACCCGCCTGGCGCGCCGCCCGGACGGCCGTCTGGTGGATGGCGTCCAGAACGGAAGCCGGCAGATCGGCCGGCGCGATTTCCAGCAGTTTCTGATGGCGGCGCTGGATGGAGCAATCTCTTGTTCCCAGATGCATGACGTGGCCGTAGGCGTCGGCCAGAACCTGCACTTCGATGTGCCGGGGCGCCTCGACACACTTTTCAATATAGATGCGGTCGTCATTGAAGGCGGAGCGTGCTTCGGAACGCGCCTGCGGCAGTTGCGCGCGGAGTTCTTCTTCGCTGGCAATTTTGCGGATGCCGCGTCCGCCGCCGCCCGCAAGCGCCTTGAACATGATGGGATAGCCGTGCCGCCTGCCGAAGGCCACGGCCTCCAGGATGCCTTCTTCGCCGGGAGAGAGTGTTCGGGTTCCCGGCACAGACGGAATATCGGCTTTTTTCATCATTTCCCGGGCAACAACCTTATTGCCCAAATCGCGGATCACTCTGGGGGGCGGTCCGATAAAAACAATGTCCGATTCTTCGCAGGCGGTGGCCAGTTCGGGGTTTTCCGAAAGAAAGCCGTAGCCCGGATGAATCGCATCCGCTCCCGCTTTTTGCGCGGCCCAGATGATTTTATCAATGTTCAGGTAGTCCCTGCGCGGTCCGTCACCGATGAGGATCGCCTGATCGGCAAAACGCAAAAAATACGCTTCGCTGTCCGGTTTTTCATAAACGGCCGCGGTATCGAGGCCCATTTCCTTGACGGTGCGGATAATTCTCAGGGCGATTTCTCCGCGGTTGGCCACCAGCACTTTATTGATCTTTTTCACAGCAATCCTTCCTTGCGGGGTTCGGGTGCAACCGGTCTCAACGTTTTATTTAGGGGACTTTATACTTATGATGTGGAAGCCTTGTCAAGAAGATGTTATATTGATTACGAAGACATTCTGTCCGTTGTCGCCATCGTGGAAAAGGGCCGGAATGAAAGGATTATCGGCGAGGCGCGCTACGCTTATGATAAAATGGCCGACGCTTATGAAATTGCCTTCATTGTCGATGAGGAATTTCAGAAAAGAGGCGTAGCCACCTTCCTGTTTAATTATCTGATCAAAATTGCGCGCGACCGCGGGATTGCCTGGCTTATCGCCTATGTTCTGATGCGCAACGAAGCGATGTTGAAGGTCTTCGAAAAATCAAACATGGTCATCAAGCGCTCTTATGACGACGGCGCATTGGTTTTGCGCTTTGATCTGGCGCAGACGAATGAGGAACGCGACGCGGCCCAAACGAAATAAGCGCGACAATCGGCGTTAAATCATTCTTGCCTTAATGCCCCGATTATGGAATACTCCACCGCAAATTTGCTCTATTCGTCAAGCATTACGGACTTTTGAGCTTAAAATGTCATGGAAATGACACCAGTCATATCCATATTATTCAGGGAGGTAGAAAAATCATGTCAAATGCAGTTATCGTCAGCGGTGCACGCACCGCGGTTGGAGCCTTTGGCGGCTCTTTAAAGGACGTTCCCGCCAAAGATCTGGGAGCGCTCGTGATTCGTGAAGCATTGATCAAAGCGGGACTTAAGCCTGGTTTGCCCGCCCATGCCGGGGATGACGCGCCGGATACGGCAAAAAGCGAAGGCCTTTCCCCCATTGAGCAGCAGTATTCCAAATGGGACGGCAATCTCCGGGATATCGCGGTGGATGAAGTAATCATGGGCAACGTCATCGGCGCGGGCCAGGGGCAGAATGTCGGGCGTCAGGCCATGATCCGCGCGGGCCTTCCCAAAGAAACCACAGCCATTACCGTAAATAAAGTTTGCGCTTCCGGCATGAAAGCCATCGCGCTGGCCGCCGCCACCATCAAAGCCGGTGACAACGAAGTGGTCATCGCCGGCGGCATGGAAAACATGAGCGATGTTCCCATCGGCCTGCCCAAAGCCCGCTGGGGACACCGGATGGATATGCCGTTCGGCAAAACCGTCGATCTGATGGTTTTTGACGCGCTTTACGAAATCTTTTACGGTTACCACATGGGCATTACCGCCGAAAATATCGCCGCCCGCTACAAGATCTCCCGCGAAGAGCAGGACAAGCTGAGCGTGGAGAGCCACGCCCGCGCCCGCAACGCCATCAAAAGCGGCCTGCTGAAAGATGAAATCGTTCCCGTGACGATTCCTCAGAAAAAAGGCAATGCCATTATCTTTGATACCGACGAGCGCCCAATGGAAACCAGCATGGAAAAGCTGGCCAAACTGAACACGGCTTTCAAGAAGGACGGCACGGTTACTGCCGGCAACGCCTCCGGCATCAACGACGCGGCGGCCGCCCTGCTGATCATGAGCGAAGACAAAGCCAAACAGATGGGTTTGAAACCCCTGGCCCGCATCAAAGGCTATGCGTCCGGCGGTGTCGATCCCGCTTACATGGGGCTGGGCCCCGTTCCCGCCGTGCGCAAACTGCTTCGCATTACCGGCACGTCCATCAAGGATTACGGCCTGTTTGAACTCAACGAAGCGTTTGCCTCTCAGGCCATTTCCTGCCTGCGCGAACTGAACATCCCCTGGGACATCACCAACGTCAACGGTTCGGCCATTTCCATCGGCCATCCGGTCGGCTGCTCGGGCGCGCGCATTGTTCTGGCGCTGGTCAATGAGATGAAACGACGGAATGTGGCCTTAGGTCTTGCTTCTTTATGCATCGGCGGCGGCCAGGGCATGGCGATCGCCATCGAAGCGGTTTAATCCCGCTTTGGCTGGACGAGCGTTGATTCGACGCAGCTTGCTGCGAGGTGGTTGATTAAATTATTCAGAGAACAAGGGGTTGCAACACCTTGTTCTCTATGGAGTTATTGATGCCTCATCAAACAGTCAACGGTATCAAAATCTATTACGAAGAGAAGGGAACGGGCGAACCGCTGATCCTCATCAACGGCCTGGCCTTTCCAATGGATCTATGGTTTGCGCAGATCGAGGAGTTGTCCAAAGATTTCCGGGTGATTGCGCTGGATAACCGGGGCATTGGCCAAAGCGATAAACCGGATGAAGAATATTCCATCAAATTGCTTGCCTCTGATGCGGTGGGCTTGCTCACAGCACTGGGCATAGAAAAGGCCCATGTGGCGGGTCTTTCCATGGGCGGCTTCATTTCCCAGGAAATTGCGCTGTCCTATCCGGAAATAGTCAACAGGCTGATTCTTGTGGCGACGGGGATGGGCGGCCCCCGATTGATAGAGCTGGGGAAGCCTTTCTGGGAAAAAACGGCCAAAGCCATTATGGGTAAAACGCCCCGGGAGATCTATCGCATCGATTTAACCCTGATGACGGCGCCGGGATTTGTTGAAAAACACCCGGATATTCTGAATCAGGCCGTCGCCTTGCGGATGAAGAATCCGCAGCCGCTATTTGCGTTTATGCGGCAGTTCGCCGCCTGCAACGTTTTTGATAATAACGGCCGGGCGCAGAATATTTCGCAGCCGACCCTGATCATTCTGGGCAAGGATGATCCGATTTTCCCGATTCCTCTGGCCGAGGATTTCCAAAAAAAGCTGCCGAACGCGAAGATGATTATTTACGAAAATTGCGGCCACGCAATTCTTCTGGAAAAGCCGGACCGGCTTTCAAAAGATATGAGAGAATTTTTAAAAGGGAATTAGACCAAAGGCTGAAGGCCGAAGGTCTATTTTGCAGGCCTTCGGCCTTCATTGGAACGGCGCTGACAGCGCCTGCATTTTTTAACCTTCAGTCTTCAGCCTTCAGTCTCGCGCCCCTTCAAGGGGGTCTGCCTATTTGCCATATGGGAATAAAAAACCTCAAAACGGTTTCACCTGACGAAGCCGTAAGGGCCGTCCGCTCCGGCGATCATGTCCATTTGAGCGCCACCTCCAACACGCCCCGTTGTCTGGTGGCCGCCCTGTGCCGGCGCGGAAGCAAGGGCGATCTGCGTGATGTGTACATCCATCATCTGCACACGGAGGGCCCGGCGCCCTATGCCGATCCGTTGTTTGAGGGCATTTTCCAGCTCGACTCCTTTTTCGTCGGTCCGAATGTCCGTTCGTGGACCCAGCAGGGCTTTGCCGACTATATTCCCGTTTTCCTTGGAGAAACCCAGCGGCTCTACCGGGAAGGCTACCTGCCGTGCGACGTGGCCATGATCCAGGTGAGCCAACCCGACGAACACGGCAATGTGTCTCTGGGGACGTCGGTGGATGCGTCCGTGGCTGCTCTGGAAAAAGCCAGGGTCGTGATCGCGGTGATCAATCCGCAGGTGCCTTATACTTACGGCGACGGGATCGTTTCCGTAAGCCGCATCCATATTTTCGTGGAAGACGCAACCCCGCTGGAAACCGTTCATTTCTCAACGCCTGACGCAACCGAGGCAGCCATCGGCCGGCATTGCGCGGCGCTCATCGAAGACGGCGCCACGCTGCAGATGGGCATCGGCGCGATTCCCAACGCAGTGCTATCCCAACTGGAGGGGCATAAAAACCTGGGGATTCACACGGAGATGTTTGCCGACGGCGTAATTCCGCTCGTGGAAAAAGGCGTCATCAACGGGGCGGACAAGGTCATTGACCAGGGCAAAATGGTGGCAACGTTTTTGCTGGGGTCGAAAAATTTATACGACTATACGCACCGGAACGATCAGGTTCTGATGAAGGATGTGGGCTACACCAACGATCCTTTTATCCTCTCCCGCAATCCGAAAGTCACGGCGATCAATTCCGCCCTGCAGGTGGACCTGACCGGCCAGATCTGCGCCGATTCCCTGGGCACGAAATGCTATTCCGGTGTGGGAGGGCAGATCGACTTTTTTTACGGCGCGTCTCGATCGCCGGGCGGCAAGCCCATTCTGGCCATGCCGTCGGTGACGGAAAAGGGGATCAGCAAAATCGCCCCCGTGTTGCTTCCCGGCGCGGGCGTGGTCACCACCCGCGCCCACGTGCACTGGGTGGTGACGGAGTACGGAGCCGTGAACCTTTACGGCCGGTCGCTCCAGGAGCGGGCCCGGCTTTTGATCAGCATTGCCCACCCCGACCACCGGGAAGCGCTGGACCGCGCAGCGTTTGAGCGCTTCGGGTCCCATTATCACTTTGTGAAAGCATAATGTTTTTTCATGGGGTCGATCTCCCATGGAATAAAAAAGGCATAGGGTATGAGTAAGGAAAAGCTCTGGACCAAGGATTTTATCATTGTGTCCGGTATTCATTTTTTTGTGTTTTTGACGCATTTCCTGCTCATCGTCACGATCGCTTCCTATGCCGTTGATCAATTCCATGCTTCCACCAACCTTGCCGGACTGGTTGCGGGCATTTTTATTATTGGCGCCGTGATCGGCCGGTTGGGAACGGCCCGCATGATTGAAGATGCGGGGAGCAAGAGAGTTTTAATCGTCGGCACCTTCTTGTTAATCATCACGTCAGCTTTATATTTTGCCGCCATCCATTTGCCCCTGCTGATTGCGATCCGGTTTTTGCACGGGGTCGCTTTCGGGGCGGCCAGCACCGCAACGGGAACCATCGTCGCCAAGATTATCCCTCCCGGAAGGCGCGGAGAGGGCATCGGCTATTACAGCATGGGCGCAATCCTGGCGGTAGCCCTGGGGCCTTTTGTGGGGGTCCTGCTCATTCAGCATGCGGATTTCAAGATGATTTTTATCGTCGCTTCGATGCTGGCCGCCGCCAGTTTTGTCATGTCTTTTGCCGTGAGCGAGCCGACCTATGAACTCCCGGCGCAAGATCAGAAAAAGGCCGTTGGAAGTTTTCAACTGTCCAGTTTCCTGGAGTTTAAGGCGATCCCGATTTCCGTGATCATCCTGGTGATCGGGTTCAGCTACTCCGGTGTGCTGACTTTCATATCGTTGTACACGAAACAAATTCATCTGGAAGAAGCCGCGAGCTTCTATTTTCTCGTCTATGCCCTGACGGTCCTGGTGTCGAGACCTGTCTCCGGACGTCTGTTTGACATTCGGGGCGCAAATTTTGTCGTTTATCCCAGCCTTTTCATTTTTGCAATCGGCATGCTGCTCTTCAGCCTGGCCGAACAGGGCCTGGTGTTGTTGCTGGCGGGGGCCATCATTGGTTTAGGCTACGGCAACTTTATCTCCTGTGCTCAGGCCATTGCCATCAAAAAAGTCCCGCCTCACCGATTGGGTCTGGCAACATCGACATTTTTTATATTTCTGGATTTAGGTTTTGGCGCCGGGCCCTATTTGCTCGGGTCCCTGGTTCCGTGGACGGGTTACCGCGGGTTATATTTGATGATGACCCTGATCATTCTGGCGACGATTCCTCTTTACTACTTTTTGCACGGCAAAAAAACATTCATCGCCTTTAAAGATGGCGTGCGGCGTCCGAAGACATCGCCGGGAAAATGATTGTTCTGATCCCTGTTTTCCGCATCAGGGGCCTCTCCGGTTACGCGCATTCGCTGTAGCCGCAGAGGCGGCAGACGGCGCAGCCGCCTTCATGCTCGACAATGCCGCCGCAATCGGGACAGGCGCCTTTGCGGAAAACGCGTTTTTCGTGCTGCACTTTGCCGCCGTTGGCCTCGATGTGGGCCTGAATGGCTTTGGCTACCGCGTCCGCGCAGGACAGGATCTTGTTTTCACCGAAGCCGGACGGCGAGTGACAGGAAATGCCCTGCAGTTGCTTGATAACCTGGCGCGCCTGAAGCCCGCTGCGCCAGGCGAGCGACACCATGCGTCCGATGGCTTCGCTCTGGGAAGCGGCGCACCCGCCCGCTTTGCCCATCGTGGTGAAAAGTTCAAAAAGGCCGGTGCTGTCCTCATTGACCGTGACGTACAGCGGACCGCATCCCGTCTGCATCTGATAGGTCCAGCCTTTGAGGATTTTTGGCCGTTCACGTTTTGTCGCCGCTTTGTCTTTATCCGGGCCTGTGTCGCCGGCTGCTTCCTGCTTTTTACCAACACTCAGAACCTGCTGATCGCGGGAGCCGTCCCGGTAAATCGTGACGCCCTTGCAGTCCAGCTTATAGGCCAGTTCATAAACGCGGGCCACGTCCTGAACGGTTGCGCCGTTGGTGAAATTGACGGTTTTGCTGACCGCGTTGTCGGTGTATTTCTGAAAGGCGGCCTGCATCCGGATGTGCACTTCCGGCGTAATATCATGCGCGGTGACAAACAGATTGCGGATATCTTCCGGAATTTCCGTAAGACCGTGAAGCGTGCCGTGTTCGGCAATTCGCTGCATCAACTCCGGCGAGTAAAATCCCTTTTCTTTGGCCAGGGCTTCGAAGTAGGGATGGACCTCCACCAGAATATCGTTGTCCATCACCTGGCGGACGTAGGATACGGCAAAAAGCGGCTCCACGCCGGAAGAGGCATTGGCGATGATGGAAATGGTGCCGGTGGGCGCGATGGTGGTCACGGTGGCATTGCGCATCGGCGGTTCGCCTTTTTTATCATAGAGGGATTTTTTAAAGTTCGGGAACGCCCCCCGGCTTTTGGCCAGCGCCTGCGACGCGGCATGCCCCTGTTCATTGATGAATCCCATGGTTTTGTGAGCCAGTTCGACGGCTTCTTCGGTGTTGTAGGGGATGCCCAGCGCAATCAGCATATCCGCCCAGCCCATGACGCCCAGCCCGATTTTGCGGTTGCCCATCGTCATTTCGGCTATTTTGGGCAGGGGATAGTTATTGGCTTCCACGACGTTATCCAGAAAATGAACGGCCAGGTTCACCACTTTGCCAAGCTGTTTCCAGTTGACCTTGCCGTTTTGAACCATTTTGCCAAGATTGATGGATCCGAGATTGCACGATTCATAAGGCAGGAGCGGCTGCTCTCCGCAGGGGTTGGTGGATTCGATTTCTCCGACATGGGGTGTCGGATTGTCCCGGTTGAGCCGGTCGAGAAAAACAATGCCCGGCTCTCCGTTTTCCCATGCCTGCGCGACAATCCGGTTGAAAACCTTGCGGGCGTTGAGGGTTCCTGAAACCTGCCTGTCGCGGGGATTTATCAAATCGTAGTTTTCATCTTTTTCAACCGCTTTCATGAAGGCTTCCGTGAGCCCCACGGAAATGTTGAAATTATTCAGTTGCTTTTTGTCGGCCTTGCACATGATGAAATCCATGATATCCGGATGATCCACGCGCAGAATGCCCATATTGGCGCCCCGCCTTGTTCCGCCCTGCTTGATCGTTTCCGTGGCCACGTCAAAAACGCGCATGAAAGAAATCGGCCCGCTGGAAATGCCGGTCGTGGTTAAAACGACGTCGTTGGCCGGACGCAGGCGGGAGAAGGAAAATCCGGTGCCGCCGCCGGACTTGTGAATCAGCGCTGTGAATTTGACTGCGTCGAATATTTCTTCCATGGAGTCCCCCACCGGCAGGACAAAGCAGGCGGACAACTGGCCCAGTTCGCGGCCTGCATTCATCAGCGTCGGCGAATTGGGCAGAAATTCCAACTGGGTCATCATATGATAGAATTCTTCCGCGACCGGGGTCGCATCCGTTTTTTCATCAAACGTTTTATCCGCGGCGGCGATGGTATCGGCCACGCGTCGAAACATTTGAACAGGAGTCTCCAGGACTTTCCCCTCTTTGTCGCGCTTCAGATAGCGCCGTTCCAGAACCGTTATGGCGTTTTTTGTTAATTCCGGCACGATGGGGGCATAAGTCTTTTTTTCCATGAAACTGAACTCCTTTGTGTATGATGAAGAGGTTTGGTTAAAAAAACACTACATGTAGTATGATGAATGCCATTAACCACAACATCTAGGTCTTGTCAATAGATGGAAATGAATTATTTTGAAAAGTAAAAAAAGGCGCATGGTTGGACGTGAAAAATTCCGGTGTTCGGGAAACGATGGGCGCAATTGCCGGGTGCTTCTTGATTATTTTATCAATAAAATTACGGACATTCTGACGCTGCCAGCCTCCGGGATGATGGAAGCTTTTGTATAAAGATAAATTTCCTTCATAAAAATCCTGTGTCGCGAGGCTTTTTGCCTCCGGACTGGCGGCGGGCAAATTAAAAATGGCCAGGTTCAGAAAGTCGATGCAGCCGGAATGCCGGCGCATAAAATCCAGTGTTTTGCCCGCGGCAGCTTCATTTTCCGGCGGGGTGCCGAATAAAAAATAGCCATAAGCGGCAATACCGGCCTTATGCAGGCTCCTGAGCGCAGCCGAGGCTTCCTGAGGATCAATGCCTTTGTTCAAAGCGTCCAGGACGGCCTGATCGCCGGATTCCATGCCGAGCTTCAGCATCACGCAGCCGCTTTTTCTCAGCGCCCGGCAGAAAGCCTCATCCGTTAAATGCCGGGTTACGCGGACAAAACCATACCAGGGCGCGCCGGGCGGTTGTTCGATCAGCGTTTTTAAAAGCGCAGGTGCGATGGAACTATCCAGAAGGTGAATCAATGACGGCCTGGTCTGATGCACGAGCGTCTGCAATTCTTCCGTGACGTGGGCGTAAGGAAGCGGCAGATAGGGATTGGCCTCGGCTTTTTCCGGACAGAATGCGCACTTTTGCCACCAGCAGCCCCGCGCCGCGCTGTAGGGCAGGATGAAGCCGGGCGAGAGATAGCGATTCTCCATGAGCAGGCTGTAGTCCGTTGAGAATCCATGCTGCGCGTCTTTTACGCCTGAAAGTTCCAGCAGTTTTTTTTCTCCCGCTCCCGCCACGACCTGATCGACAAGGCCGGGGAACAGATCGGTCCGGCCAATGATTTGAACCCATGATGTTGTAAGCGACCCGCCCAGAATAATTTTCTGCCGGGGGTGGATTTTTTTAACAAAGCCGATCATGGCCATCGTGCAAAGCGCCTGACTTAAGAAATTCAGTGAAAAGCCGATATAATCCGGGGATGCCGCAAGCGCCTGCGTCAGGCGTTCGGAAAAGTAAGGGTAAAACGGGTTGGCTTCAGGATTTTCGGCCGCTTGAATCAGGTCGGCGCTTTTTACGGGGGATCGTTTGCTGTCCGTGTAGTCGGACAGGGACAGGTTGATGCCGGGAGGGGGTCCCGACAGTTTCAGGACGTGGTTGACATCCCTCACGGCGCGGGAGTACCGGCTTTTGTCCCGGAACGTCCCGATGCTGCGCAGGGCGTTTAGGTTGGATTCCAGATTTTTGCAGGCGCGGACATCCCACTTGCCGGAAGGCCTGTTGGCCTTTGCGACGGCATGCAGCAGGTAGAGAATCCCTTCCAGATTGGCGTCGATTACCTGATGCAAAACACGGTTGGCCATCAGGCAAGCCGAGAGCCTGGCGATTCCAGCCGGTGGTTCGGAGGGTTTTGCAACGGGCGGATGAACTAAAATTATTTTCGGTGTCATAAGTTACAACTATGGTATTTTTCTATGATCTCACATATTCTGATTCATCTTATTAATATCTGATGATCTCTTGCGCAAGCCTTATTTGATGATTATATTCCGGCTTGACAGACCATGAGCTTTACGCAATAGTCACCTCTCTCTTAGAATAAGGGGTTGCAACCCCTTATTCTAAGGAAGCGGGCTTTAATTAATAGTCCCGACCACAAATAAAAAATAAATTTCAGAGCCGTTTGTGAAAAACATAAAAAATTACAATTTGCCGGTCCGATTAGAGATTATCCTTGCTTTATGGGCTTTCATTTTTATTGCGCTGACGGCGGGCGCCGGTTTTGCTGCGGACAAATATCCCTCCTCCAGAGGGACGGCCGTCAATGATTTTGCCGGTGTGATTGATCCGGACAGCGCCGCGAAAATCGAATCCCTGTCACGCGAGGTCCTGCAGAAAACGGGCACGGCGATTGTTGTGGTCACTATGCCGGAAATTGGACCCACGGAAGAAATAAACCTTTATGTGACTGGATTATATCAAGCCTGGGGCATCGGGAAAAAAGGCGAAGATAAAGGAGTCTTAATATTCCTTGCCGTCAAAGAAAGAAAAATTCGCATTGAAACCGGTTATGGCGTCGAAGGCGTGTTGACGGACGGTGCGGTTGGCGAAATACTGGATAAATATGTCGTTCCCCTTCTTAAAACAGGTGAAACAGGCAAGGCTCTTTACAACGCCATGCTGGCCTGTGGCGCTTATCTTGCTAAGGATGCGGGTGTTCAGCTGACGGGTGTGGAGGGTCCTTACCGGACGAATGTCCGTCCGGAAAAAAAAGGCTTTAATGTTGTCGGCATTATCCTCTTCTTCATTGCTGCCGCCGTACTTTTGGGAACGAGACAAGGCCGCGCGATGCTGCCCTGGATATTGCTGATGCTGCTTTCGGGTAGCGGCCGGGGTGGTGGAGGCGGTGGTTTCGGCGGCGGGTTCGGCGGGTTCGGCGGCGGTATGAGCGGTGGCGGCGGAGCCGGCCGGGATTTTTAACGACAATTTTTTAGGTGAATCATATGGCAAAAATACCGGATCAACCTCAAGACATTTTTGTTCCTTTGACGCAGGACTATCTCCAGGCCTTCGGGGGGGATCTGGTTTCGCTGATGCTTTACGGCAGCGCCGCCGGCGGCCATTACGTCAAAGGGAAATCGGACATTAATCTTCTGGTGGTTTTAACGCCGGGAGGCATGAACCGCCTGGAAGACGGCTTTGCGCTGGTCAGAAGCTGGAGAAAACGCAACGTGGCCGTGCCGCTGGTCATGACGAAAGACTTCATCACCTCGTCGCTGGATGCGTATCCGATTGAATTTCTCAACATGAAAAACAATTCGATTTTGATTTATGGCGACAATGTTCTGGATGCTTTGAGCTTCAAGCCGGAAGATCTTCGGCTGCAGATCGAGCGGGAGCTGAAATCAAAAATGCTTTTGCTCCGGGAAGGGTATCTGGCATCCGAAGGATCGGCGCGTCCGTTAAGACAGCTGATCGGAAAATCCATTACGGCGTTTGTTTCCATCTTCAACGCCATGCTTTATTTAAAGCGGAACGCCATGCCCCAAGACAGGCGTGAAACGGTTCAGGAGATGAACAAGGTTTTTGCCGTTGATGCCGCCGTGTTTATGCTTTGCTTCGAAATCAAGGCGGATACGGACAGGCTTTCCGGCAAAAACGTGGTGGATGCGTTTAAAAAGTATTTACGGGAAGTGGAAAAGGTCAGTTCCATCATCGATCATTTGTAATAATTTAACATAATGGAGGACGGGAAAATGTCAGCAGGAAAGAAAATTATCATTGTCGTGGCGGTTATTGCCGTTTTGGCGATTGCCTTATATTCACTGTTTGCGGGTAATTACAACCGTTTTGTCCGGATGGACGTCGGCATCAAGGCGGCCTGGTCGCAGGTGGAAAATCAGCTGCAGCGCCGCTACGACCTGATTCCCAATCTGGTGGAAACGGTAAAAGGTTATGCCAAACAGGAAAAGGACGTTCTGGTGGAAGTGACCAACGCCCGTTCCAGAGTCGGCGGAGCCGGAACGGTTCCCGATAAAATCGCGGCGAATAATGAATTATCGGGTGCGCTCAGCCGGCTGATGGTCGTGGTGGAACGCTATCCGGATTTGAAATCGAATCAGAATTTCATGAAGCTGCAGGATGAATTGGCCGGCACGGAAAACCGGATTGCCGTGGAGAGAATGCGCTACAACGACGCGGTGAAAATTTACAATCAGGCCATTCGAACCTTTCCGGCTAATATCATAGCCGGCATGTTCAATTTTAAGGAAGCCGCTTTCTTCGAAGCGCCAAAGGAAGCCAAAGCCGCGCCCCAGGTAAAATTCTA